>JACCDH011402587.1_pt1 | contig 78657 bp, 74 predicted proteins | sample 7442481 | NCBI WGS metagenome assembly JACCDH01 (sample SAMN15323433, study PRJNA562643) | freshwater metagenome | isolation source: river surface water | place: USA:Blue River Watershed | collected 2017-08-15 | reverse complement strand
CACCCGATGTTGTTGGGCCAGTTCGAGGTAGCCGCGCACGTCAAATTTTTTCATCAAGACCACAGTGCCGCCCAAGGCCAGGGCGGGAATCAGGCTCACCAGCGTGGTGTTGGAATAGAGCGGGGTGGCGTTGAGACAGATGCTGTCAGGGCCATAGCCATTGTCGCGAGCCCGTTCGATTTGGGTCCAACGCATGCCAAAGGGTTGCAAAATCCCTTTGGGCACACCTGTGGTGCCCGATGAGTAGATGAGGTTGAAGGGCCAGTCGGCCTGGGGCTCGACGGGCGGCGCAGGCCGGGTTGGTTCCAGCCAGCGCGACCAGGGTGAGCCGATGGCGGCATCGTCGTCGAGAGCGATGCGCGGCACATCGGCTTGTGCGGGCGGCAGTCGGTCAAGGGTTTCGGCATCGGTAAAAAGCAATTTGGCCTGGGCGTTGTCCAGCATCGCAGCCAGGTGCTCGGCGGTGCTTGTGGGGGCCAAGGGGGCCACGACCACGCCACACTGCACGCTGCCCAAAAAAGTCGCCACATAAGCCAGCGATGTGGCAGCGCAGATGGCGATCACATCTCCAGGTCGCAAGCCTTCGCGATGCAAGGCGGCGGCCACCTGATGTTTGAGCGTTTGAAACTCGGCGTGGGTGAGGCGGTCGGGTCCCAATATCAGGGCTGGTTTGTCCATGGCATTCATGGGCGAATTATGGGGCAAAGCCATCCGCAACTTTCACACATCCGCCTCAAGTGGCTCTAAACTAGGCACATGGCCATTCAGTACGCCTCACCGGATTACATCGACTCTCCACGGGCTCTGCGCCGCCTGTTGGCGACCTTGATGATCATCGCGCTGGGCAATGGTGCCATGTATGTCGTTTCGGTCGTGTTGCCTGCGGTACAGGCCGAGTTCGGGGTCAGTCGTGCGGGTGCGGCTTTGCCCTACACGATGCTGATGCTGGGCTTCGGGCTTGGGGGCATCCTGATGGGTAAAGTGGCCGATCGCTATGGCGTCATGCGACCCTTGGTCATGGGCGGTGTGGCCACTTGTCTGGGTTACGCATTGGCGGCCCATGCCCCCAACCTCTGGACTTTCAGCTTGGCGCATGGGCTGATTTTGGGCCTGCTGGGCAGTGCAGTGACATTTGCCCCCCTGATGGCTGACACAGCGCAGTGGTGGAACCGGCGGCGGGGAATGGCGGTGGCCGTGTGCGCCAGCGGCAATTACCTCGCAGGTGCGTTTTGGCCGCCCATCGTACAGTGGGGGGTGACACACTGGGGCTGGCGCGACACCTATCAGGCCTTGGGTTTGGTGTGTGGCGGCGGAATGTTGTTGTTCTCCTTGATGTTTCGCTTGCGTCCGCCAAGGGCCAACTCTCCCCAGGCTGGCGCTCAGCCGGTGCTGACCTCGTGGGCCAGTGACAGACCCCTGGGGATGCCCCGAATGCGCGCACTGATGTGGCTCAGTGTGGCCGGTGTGGCGTGTTGCGTGGCGATGTCCATGCCTCAGGTTCACATCGTGGCCTATTGCACCGATCTGGGTTTTGGCCCTGCCAGAGGAGCCGAGATGTTGTCCCTCATGCTCGCCTGTGGCATCGTCAGCCGCCTTGTGTCCGGTTACATCTGCGATCGCATCGGCGGCTTGCGCACCTTGCTCTTGGGCTCCGTGCTGCAGGGAGCGGCGTTGTTGCTTTTTTTGCCGTTTGAGGGCTTGAGCACCCTCTATCTCGCCTCGGCTTTATTTGGTTTGTTTCAGGGCGGCATCGTGCCCAGCTACGCCATCATCGTGCGCGAGTATTTCCCGGCGATCAGGGCCGGCGTGCAGACCGGAACGGTCATCATGGCCACCTTGATCGGCATGGCTTTGGGCGGTTGGATGTCAGGTGCCATCTTTGACCTCACGGGCAGTTACAAAGCTGCTTTTGTCAATGGCATCGCCTGGAACTTGTTGAACCTGGCGATTGCCATCTTTTTTTACCGCCGCGCACGAGCTTGCGGGCAGTTGCGCGAGATCACTTGATTGGGCCGTGTTCAGGCCTGTTTGAGGCCTTCCGTCACCCGCTGGCAAAAACCTGCAAAGTGAACTGAATCAAGCCAGCGAACCACCACCACCGCTTGTTGCCGGGGCTCGATCCAGACGTAATTGCCCCCGGCTCCGACCATGAACCAGGCCTCTGCGCTGGTGCCTGGAAAGTTGGAGCCTTGGGGGTTGAGCCAGGTCAGCATGCCGTAAAAGGGGGCCAAAGGGCACGGTTGTGTCATGGCGCTGACCCAGGCGGCTGGCAACAGGGTCTGGCCATTGGCACGGCCCCCATCCAACAACATCTGGGCGACCCGGGCCTGATCGAGACTGGAAATGCTGACCCCTGCTCCCCAATGGGTGCCACCCGGAACCGATTGGACGCGTCGCGCCGGGCGATCCGCCAGAGCCGGCAGGTCGACCCAAGCGTTGTCATAGCCACGCCATGCAAAGCCCTCGCCGGCACCCAAGGGCTGCAGGATTTCGCTTTCAAAGACTTCAGGCAGGGGTTGCTGGAACAAATGCAGCAAAGCCAGTGACAGCTGGTTGATGCGCACATCGTTGTATTCCCAGTAGGTACCCGGCCTTTGCAGGGGGCGCGCACTGCCCTTCACGCCATCGACTTTTTTGGGGTCGTGCGCGACATGCCGGTACCGATCCACGGTATCGGGCAAGTCAAAGCAACTGCCTTCCCACTCGCTGACCTGGGTCAGCAAGTGATGCCAGGTGATGGTGCGGTTGTGCGGGCTGTCAAAACCGATGCCCGGCAACTGCTCAACCACCGGTCGGTGGAGATCAGGCAACAGACCATCCCGGTGTGCCACGCCGGCCAGCAAAGCCAGGTAGGTTTTGGCGACGCTGAATGTCAGGTCCGGGCGTTCAGGGGTGCCCCATCGACAGACCTCGTGACCGCCCTGGAAGATGACGCCGCTCACGCCACCCCGGGCGTGGACCGGACCCAACAATCGGTTGTAAGGTGCGGGATCTTCGTGGTGGACACCCCAGCGCTCGGGTTCAGAGGCAGGATCACGGGTCCAATCAACCTCGTGAGTTTGGGCATATCGGATGGCATCGTCAAATCGGTTCACAGGGCTTGTCCTCCGTCGACGACCAAGGTTTGGCCGGTCACCCAACTGGCCATGTCACTGACCAGAAACAGGGCGGCTTGCGCCACTTCTTCGGGGCGACCGTAGCGACCCCAAGGAATTTTGGCCAGCGTCGACTCATACAGTTTGGGGTTGTGGTGTTTGGCGTCGTCCCAGACGCCACCTTCAAAAAAAATCGAACCCGGGGCGATGCTGTTGACTCTGATTTGCTTGGGAGCCAAAGCCACGGCCTGGGTTTTGGTGTACTCCATCATGGCAGCCTTGATGGCGCCGTAGGGCACGCTGCGCGGGCTGGCCTTGAGCCCCGAGATCGAGGTGATGTGCAAGATGGCGCTACCGGGTGGCATCTGGGGAATGACCTGGCGGGCGGTGCGAACACCGGCCATCAGGTCGATGTCAACGCTGAGCTTCCAGTCGGTTTCGTCGTCATTGCGACCAAACCCCGACGCGTTGTTGACCAGGATGTCAACGCCACCCAAATCGGCGACCGATTGCTGCACCCAGCGATCGATCTGTGTCGCATCCGACAGGTCGCACGTGACGGTGCTGACACGCTGGCCGTGAGACAGCAGGGCTTGTCGGGCTTCATGAAGTCCAGCCTCTGAGCGGGCGCAAAGGGCCAAGTCGGCGCCGGCACGGGCCAGGGCGTGCGCGATCGCCAGGCCGATGCCTCGGGAGCCCCCGGCGATCAGGGCTTTCTTGCCGTGCAATACGGGACCCATGGTTGCTTTCAGGCCATGGCCACGGCATTGGTTTCCGAACCCAGTTTCAGGGCGGCATTGACACGTGGCATGACCTCATGGGCCATCAGTTCCATCGAGCGCCGGCCCAGGACGGGATCCACCAGATCCATGCCGGCGTAGACGATTTCACCGAAATCGCCGACTTGCTCGCGCAAGGCCAGGATCTGATCCGCCACCTCGTTGACGGTGCCGCAAATGACCAATTCATCCAGTAGGCGATCCAGAGTCACGTGGCGATCGTCCTCGTCGACATGCTTTTTGAAAATGACGTGACGCTTCGAAATCATCATCTTGGTGAGCATTTGGCGGTAGTAGTAGCGGTAGGGACTGTGGGCATCGCTGCGGCCATAACGCTGCGCAGTGGCGCTGTCGTCAGCGACAAAGATGGTGCGAGCAACGCGCCAATCGGTGTTGCGCGCTTTCTGCCCAGCCAGCGTTTTGCCCTCGACATAATTGTCCCAATGGCTGTTGAGCCAGTGTGGCAGGAGGAAGTTGGCCGACATCGGGTGAAAGTCCCGCTGGCCCATGGCGATCACGCCTTTGGAGAAAGGCGCGACCACGGTGCCCACGATTTCGGGCAAAGGCTTTTGATAAGGCTTCATCAGGATCCCGCGTCCGATTTCGGGGATTTGAGTGCGGCGGGTGCTGACCCTGAAGCGGTTGCCCGGCAATTCGATGTCGTAGGGCGGCTCACCCTTCCAGATGGCCAGGATGACGTCGATGGATTCGGCAAAAATTTGATTCCGGTCTTCGTCCAGAATGCCCAAGGCTTCGGCGTCCGAAGCCAGCGCACCCGGCGAGATGCCAAAGATGAAGCGGCCTTTGGCCAAATGATCGAACATCGCGGCCTGGGATGCGATCAGGGTGGGGTGTGAATGTGAGAGGTTGGAGGTGCCAGACCCGAGTTTGATCTGATGGGTATCAAAAATCAGGCTGGCCTGAAACATCAGACTGTTGGTCACGTTTTCGGCTTTGTCGGTCAGGTGCTCTCCCACAAAGGCGTCATAAAAACCCAGTTGGTCGGCATAGATGATCGTCTGCCGGTCCTCGTGCAGAGTCTCGGTGGCATCGCGCTCTAACGGATGCAGCGGCATGGTGAAATAGCCCAGTCTCATGGTGTGGCTCCTTACAGACAGAGTGTATTGTCCAACGATGTCGGCACGGTCGTGTCCCTAATTTGTCATTTGATCATTAATTAAAGGGGAATCTTCGGGAAAACCCGATGCCCAGCCCGATGTAAAAAAGATTCAATCTGGGTTTGTTTGGATGTTCATCTGACCTTGACCTGGAGTTTTATTCATGAAAAGACATCGTTTGCTCAGCAGGGTGTTATCGGCCCTTGCGTTGGCTTGCGTGGCGCCTGCCGCGCTGGCGCAGCCAGCCGGTTACCCGAACAAGCCCATCCGCATGATCGTGCCGGCTGGGGCGGGTGACAGCTGCGACATTTTGTCGCGCGTGATCGGGCCCAAGCTGAGCGAGCGCATCGGTCAGGCCATCGTGATCGACAACAAGCCCGGCTCCAGCGGCCAGTTGGGGCTGACGTTGATCAAGCAAGCGCCCAACGACGGCTACACCCTGGGATGTGGCCAGGGGGGCAACATGGTGGTGCTGCCTTTGGCGTTGTCCAAGGTGGCTTACGATTCGCGCAAAGACTTTGCCCCGGTGGCCATGATGGCCTCCAATTTTTTGGCCTTGGTGGTCCGCTCAGAGGCGCCTTTCAAGACCACGCAGGAGTTGATCGCACATGCCAAGGCCAATCCTGGCAAGGTCACATTCGGTACCAATGGCGAAGGCGCTTTCTTGCACTTTGCCACCGAGCAGTTCAGCCAAATGGCCGGCTATGAATACCTGCATGTCCCCTACAAAGCCATTTCGGATGTGTTCACCCAGATGATGGGCAATCAGATCGATGCCTCGATGGCGTCCTACATTTCGGTGGCGCCGATCATTGCCGGCGGCAAGATGAGGTTGTTGGGCATTGCCCGCGCCCAACGATTGCCGGAAATGCCCGATGTGCCGACTCTGGCCGAAACCGTTCCAGGTTTCGCCTCGGGGGGCTGGTTTGGCATCATCGCCCCGGCCGGAACGCCCCGGGAGATCGTGAATTTCCTGAACCGGGAGATCAATGTGGTGCTCAAAATGCCCGATGTTCAGCAACGCATGAAGCAATTAGGTCTGGATGTGCACACCCAGCCGCCTGAATTCTTCACCGAATTGATGGAGCGTGATTTTGTGGCTTGGGGCAAGGTGCTGCAGAAGATGAACTTCAAGCCCATGTGACAGGTGATTTCATGGCCTGCGGTGCGTTGGCAACCGCAGGTCATTTGGCCTTTCGAGGGGCCAGCACCAGCACCATGGCCATCAAAATGAAACACAGGGCCATGATGTCTTCACGGGCAATTTGCTCTCCCAGCGTCAGCGCACCCCCAAAAACGCCCACCACCGGCACCAGCATGATCGAGAGCCCACTGGCGACCGGCGTGAGTTTGCGAGCCACCTGAAACCAGGCCACATAACTGAGTGCAAACGTCACCACGCCACCATAAGCGATGGCCAGCCACTCAGTCCACTGGGGCCAGCGCCAACGATCCATTTCGAGCCCGATGGCAAAGCAGGCAAAGATGAAAGTGCCACACAGCAAAGACCAGAAGGTCAAGCTGACGCTGGATATCGTCAGTGTTGAATTCTTCATCATGGCGTTGCCAATGCCCCAGGCGATGGCCGCTCCGAAGGTATAGAGCAACCCCAGAGGTTGACCGGCAAAGTGTGACAACTCATGCCAGGCCAGCAACAGTGTCGCGGTGATGGAGCACGCCACGGCCAGCAGGGCACGCGGCGTCAGCTTTTCAGAGAAAAAAATCACGCTGGCGAGCAGGGTCCATACGGGCATGGTGTATCCGATGATGGCGGTCCGGCCCGAGTTCAGCAGGGTCAGGCCATAGACCAACCCCAAGTGCCACATGACCATGTTGGGGATGCTCAATCGGAAAGTCAACCAGCGCTCGCCCTTGGGAACCACCAGGCTTTCCCCTTTGTACCAGGCATACAGACCGATCGAAAGGGTGCCCAAGATGAAGGTCATCGTGCGAAACGTGGTCGGCGGAAATTGCATGACCACATATTTCATGATGGGGTAGTTCATGCCCCAGGTCAGCGTGACGGTAAGGATGAGCAGCAGGTCGATACCGCTGATCTGGCTTTGCTTGGTGTCGCTCATGGGCAGTCAGTTTAATGCCGCCTTGTGAGGCGGTCAGTACTTGAGCGACAGACCGATTTCCGTCACGGCGTAGATCAAGGCCGGATAAGTGGCCAACCAGGCCCATAAAAATCGATTCAATCCAAAGTACCTAAAAACCAGGGTATGAAACACCATTCCGGCCGCGCAACCCAGCCATGCCAGCCTCACATCCAAAAACACCACCACGAACAACCCTTCCCACAGGATGAAGATCCAGCTCAGCAGGCGCGCCAAGTCAGGGTGCCTGAGCAGGCTGCGCACCGGCAAGGGGCCGTAGATGCCGGTGTCCAGAAACACCGGCAGGGCGGTGCCATTGCGCCAGCCGGCGTGTTTGATTTTGACCCAGCCCGACATGAAGTAAGACGTCAGCAACTGGATGGTGAGAAACCACAACGCGGCTCGCCATGCCTGCTGTGGACCCAGCCAAGGGCCCAGGCCATCGGCCAACAGGAGAGCCGTCAGCCCCATCAGGGTCATGAAATCGCTCCCCCCATTGAATGCGCCGCGCCAGCGAAATAGCAACAGCAAGGCCAGGGCCATGAGCGACAGCGAGATGGGCAGCCCATGCCAACCGAGCATCAGCAGCCCGCTGAGAGCGAGTCGCAAGCCCAAGCCTGCCCGGTAAACGGGGCCGGCAAAACAGCGTTTCAGCATCGGTCTCCACCAGCTGGGCCACTGAGGCATTTCCCGAATCTGAACGTCGAAGGTCAACACGCGGTCCAGGCGGTCGATCACCAGGTACTCCAGCGTTTGCAGGGCCAGGCTGACGCCCAGTAAAAACATGAAAGCACGACTGGCTTGTTCGAGCGTCAGACCCTGGGTCCACAAATCCATCATGAGTGGGGCCTGCAGTGTGGAGCAGTGACTGTGTGGAGGTCAGACCATGGCGAAATCAGCACGACCTCGGTGCGTGAGTCGGTGGCGTGGACCAGGTGCAGAGCAAATTGAAACTGCCCTTCAGGCAAAACCCCGCGCGATCGCAGCGCGTGGGCTGCCAACCGTTGCACCAGCGTGTAGATGGCCTGGTCTTCGATCCGCGATGACTCCGGCAAGGCCTGGATGTCGTTGGCCAGGTGATCGACCAGGTTTTGCCAGGCCAGTGCCAAGTTGACTTCGGGGTTGTGCAGCAGATGCAACAGGCGAAGCCTCCGGCGTGGATCAATGTCTTCCCAGTCGTGTTCCGGGGATTGAGGCGTTGAGCGATGACGCACCATCAGTCTGGGCATCCAACCCGGCGCATGATAAAACTTCCAGTTGGGCAAAAAAGCCCGCAAGTGAAACCACCAGGGCCCCTCGAACTGCAACACAGGTTTGCGCAGGGCCCAGACCAGCAAGGCCACATAGGCCCCCAGCAGAAGCCAGGTGATCATCACGTCGGGTAGGCTTCCATTTCCTGGCGGATCTGCACCGCAGGCAGAAGGGGGTCGATGGCAACATCGTCCCAGGTCAGACATTGACCCATGGCCACAGGACGCACCAGTTTGACCTGATGAGCCAGACCCAGAGGCAAGCCCCGGATCGCTTTCGATTGCGCTGCTGGCAACAGTTTGCCCCAAACGGTATACCCCCCTTCGCCATCGAGGACTTCACCGGCTTTGAGGTCACGCTTGGCGGTGGCGACCACGTCGGCGACCCATTGCCGGGCCACGCCGGTGGCTTCGCCGCGCAAGGCCACGCTGGCCACGCTCATGCCGACTTCCAGCCCGATCAGGTGCCAGCGTTTGTAGAGTGTGAAGTAGCGACCGCTTGGATCGGTGTGGGCGTTATATTCTTCAAAGCAGTTGCGGATGTATTCGGTTTCCCCTTCAACGGTGACCCAAACGCCCATGCGGATGTCATAAGGGATCGTGCGTCCATCAGGTTCGAGGCAGGAGATCACTTCCACCATGCCCTTGCGCTCGAGCACGCCACCTTCTGAACGCGGGCGGGTGACCCGGGGGATGTCGGCGATGCTGGCTGGCGGGTAGGTCAGGCCGTTGGAGGGGACGGCCAGGCCGGTGGCGTTGGCCACGGCTGCGCTCTCGATCGAGGGTTTGGAGCCATCGAGAAAGCTGTTGAACATTTTCGGATTCAGCCCCCCCCGGGCGGCTTGTTCGGGCGTCAGGCCATAGTAACCCCAGACCGTCTCGGGGGTCGAAGCACTGAAGTGCGGCAACCATTTGTGTCCCCGACCCGCGGCGACCACTGGAAAACCACAAGTGCGTGCCCAGTCGACCAAGTCGCATATCAGGGCGGGTTGATCGCCAAAAGCCAGCGAGTACACCACCCCTGCCTGCTGAGCGCGACGTGCCAACAAAGGGCCACAAAATGCATCCGCCTCGACAGTGACATTGACCACATGCTTGCCATGCGCAAAAGCGTGCAGGATGTGTTCGACCGCATGCGGGGGGGAACCGGTGCATTCAATCAGCACATCGAGTGCCGGGTGTTCGACCAATGCTTTCCAGTCGTCGGTGATCCATGTGGTGTGATGCCGAAGGGCTTCGTCCAGATGGGCGGCTCGTGTCAGGGCGTCTGGCCAGCCGACCCGTTTCAGCTGGGCACGCGCGCTGTCGGGGGCCAGATCGGCGATTCCCATCACATGCACCCCGGGGGTGCGAGGCACCTGCGACAGGTACATGGCGCCGAATTTGCCGGCACCGATGAGGCCCACGCGAATGGGTCGACCCTGATCTTGTCGCTGGATGAGTTGGTGGTGCAGGCTCATGGGCATTCTCCTGCGCCCATTTTAGGGTAGCCAGCGTTCGATCAGGCGCAGGCCTTTTCGATCGCGCGCACAATGCGTTCGTGGGCGCCACAGCGGCACAGGTGCTTTTCAAGGGCCGACACAATTTGAGCGCGACTGGGCTGCGGGCATTCGACCAACAAGGCTGCAGCGGTGGTGATGATGCCACTCAGGCAATAGCCGCATTGTCCGGCGTTCTCCTCGATGAAGGCGGTTTGCAGGCGATGCGGCATACCGGACTGGCCCAGTCCTTCGAGGGTGGTGATTTTTTTGCCTTGGGCATCCCACAAGGGCAGATTGCACGAGGTTTGCGGTTTGCCGTCAACCAGCACCGTGCAGGCCCCGCACTCGCCTTCACCGCAACCCAGTTTGGGCCCCTTAAGATCCAGTTCTTCGCGCAAGCATTGCAACAAGGTGCATTGCTCGGGCATGGAAGGCACATGGGGTTTACCGTTGACTTCAATCATGATCGTGTTCATTGTGCGTGCATGGCTTGCAGGATGTGGTCTTGACTCAGGGGCAACTGGCGCACGCGCACACCCAGCGCATTGAACAGGGCGTTGGCCAGGGCTGCAGCGACAGGCCCCTGAGCGGATTCGCCGGCCCCCAGGGCGGGCTGATCGGGCCGGTCGATGACATGCACCTTGACCCGCGGGGCCTCAGAAAAGCGCAACACCGGGTAGTCGCCCCAGGATCGGGTCAGCACACGGGTGCGGTCAAACGCCACCGATTCTTTCAAGGTCCAGCTCATGCTTTGCAGGGCTCCGCCTTCGGTCTGATTGATGACACCGTCGAGATCGATGACTTGGCCCACATCGACCGCCAGGTCAAGGTGAAGCACACGCAGCGATTCGCCGGCTTCTACCAACGCCGCCACAGCGCACCAGGCCCCCGTGTTTTTGTAGCGCGCCCAAGCCAAGCCACGGCCCACGCCCTCGGCCCGGGGGGCGTTCCACCAGGTGCTGCGTTCGACCACGGTTTTCAGCACATCGATGGCGCGTGTGTCGTTCAGGTGGCGCAAGCGAAAAGACAACGGGTCCTGGCTGCTCAGGTGTGCCAGTTCGTCCATGAAAGACTCGATGGCAAATACATTGGCATAACCACCCAGAGCCCGCATGGCAGAGGTGCGCAAGGGCATTTCGAGCAACCGGTGATTGGTGATGGCCATGTGCTCGAAGGCGTAGCCGGGAACGGCATTGCGGTCACCGCCGCCGCCAGCCGCCAAGGGCGGGTTGATGGCGATCGGGGCCGGTTGCCCATAGGGCAAGTGTGGCGCGGCCAGCAACACCGATGTGCCGGCGCGCCCGGGGCGTGAACTGTAGCCGTTGGACCACAGTTCGTGGCTCCAGCGCTCGATCCGGCCATCCTCCGACAGGGTGGCGTGCAGGTCAACCAGATGGGCTGAAGCGAGAGGCGCATTGGCCAACTCTTGTTCACGCGTCCACAGGACCCGCACAGTGTTGCCGGGTTGCTCAAGGGCCAACAACACGGCATCAAAGGCCACATCGTCGGCACCGTTGTGCCCATAACACCCTGCGCCCTCGACGTGATGCAGGGTGATGTCGGTTTTGGCCAGCGGATGCGGCCCCAGAGCCAGTGCGCGCACCATGTCGTCACGCAAGTTGTGGATGCCCTGGCTGTGCGTCCAGACTTCCAGCCGCTTGCCGTCAAACCGCGCCAGCGCGCAGCACAGGCCAATCGAGGCATGGGCCAGATAGGGTTTGAGGTACGTAGCGCTCAGTGTGACTTGATCAGGGCCGGGGCCGCCCTGGCCATTGCGGGCGGTCTGCAGGGTTTCGTGCCGGGCCTGACGAAGGAAAGACTGCAGATCGTGCATGTCTGGCAAAGAGGCCGGCTCGTCCCAACGCGCCACACCGGACAGTTTATCCAAGGCTTGTTGTGCCTGCCACTCGTGTGCGGCGATGAGGCCGACAAAATGCCCCAACACCACACATCGCACGCTGGGGGGCAAGGCGGCTTGGAAATCGGCCTGGGTCGACCGCAATTTTGCCTGTGGACTGGGCAGTCGCAACACCCGGGCGTGAACCATGTCGCTCCATTGGAGGTCGTGGATGAAGCGTGCTTGCCCCAGGATTTTGGGGGCCAGATCGAGCCTGGGCACCTTGACCTGGCCAGTGAGTAGACGCTGCCTTGGGCTCAGGGTGGGGGCCAATTCAGTGGGTTCAACATCGAGCGAAATGCCTTGGAGCGCTTGCCAATAATCGCCGCCTTCCAGACCTGTGAGTTTGCGGATTTCGGCGCAGGCTTGGCGGATCGCCGAGCCCGAGTCTTGGACCGAGAGGCTGCCCGAAGTCATGCCTTCATCCGGCCCATGCGCCGTGCTGGCGCTGACCATTTCAATTAGCGACAGCGGCAGTTTCAACTCGTCGGCGGCAATCAACGACAAGGCGGTCAGGATGCCTTGGCCGAGTTCGACTTTGCCGGTGTAGACGCGAACCTTGCCAGGTGTGGAGAAGTCCAGCCACTGGCTGATCCTGCGGTTGACGTGCAAACTGCCGGGTAATTTGGCCTGGCCGTCGCCACGCTCGATGACGAAGCCACGAGGGCTGGGGGAGGAAGGGGCGGGAGTGTTCATGCGAGAGGTGAAAATCGCGGATGCATCGCTGAAGGGCCGCAGATTAGCACCATTTTTAAAGACAGGCTGTAACCCAGGCAACCATCGCATCGCGGCAAAGGGTGATTCGCAGAGGTCTGGCGCCCTGTCAGTTGAGGGGTTCGGTCACACGCTCAACGGCCACGCTGACCCCTGGCTGATGGGCAGATCCGCCACGCAGCACGCCCTTGAGGGGAGAGACATCTGCAAAATCTCGGCCTTGGGCCACCACCACATAGTCCTCTCCGGGACTGCCCCAACCCTGGCGCACATTCGTAGGATCCAGGTGCAGCCAGCCCTGGCTGGGGTGATGTTCAGCGCCCGGGATGTGCAAGGCCACCCAGGCATGGCTTGCGTCGCCCCCGAGCAAGCGCGTTTGACCTGGCGCGGCCTGGGTCAGCAGATAGCCGCTGACGTATCGAGCGGCATGTCCCATTTGACGCAGACAAGCCAACATGATGTGGGCAAAGTCCTGACACACTCCGCGGCGCAAGTTCAGGGCTGTCAGTGCTGGCGTGTCGACCTGAGTGCTGCTGGGGTCGTAGACCAGATCGCGGTGCATGCGGCGCATCAGCGCGATGGCAGCGTCAGTCAGGGGGCGTTCAGGGGCAAAGTCGTGGCGCGCGTATTCCGTGAAGGCCGGGTTTTCGGGCACATGCAGGGAGGGGTAGGCATACAGGCTTTGCGGATCAGCCGCACGGCCAGTTTGATAGCGGTGGGTGTGTTGCGATTGTCGGCACGTGACTCTACTGGCCATATCGGGCAAAACGCGGGTCAGCACCACGCTGTGGGCGGCGACTCGCAAATGGCGGTGCGCTTGGCTGAGAAACCACAGGCTCAGTTGATTTCCGTGCGCATCTTCGCGCTGTATCAAATGTTCAGGTCTGGGGCTTGGGGTCAGTTCCAAGTGGTGTGTGAGCACGCTTTGGCAAGGGCCTTCGGTGGGACGCAAATGGGCCAGGTGATGTGCCGATTCGACCAGGCTGCCGTAGTCATATCGGGTCTCGTGGGTGATGGACAACTTCATGACCACTCCGATGGCGGTTGAGTGCCTGTGCAAAGCAATTGGCACTGACCCTGCGGCCCCATGAGTACCACCATTTCATGGACAGGCCCGGCTGGCCATTCGGCCTGAATGGTGTGATGCTCGCCGTGTTGCTCCAGGGTGGTTCGCCACGCCTGGCGCTGTCCGGGCGACAAGCGGGCTCCGTGCAGGGCTGCTTGGGGCGGACGCAAGCCATCATCCGGATAGGTGGGCAACAACCATCCTTGGGTCCACAAATCCATCGCATTGGGCAAGACGCCTGATTCACCACACCACCAGGTCGGGATCGAGGGCAAGATCAGGTCCTGTTGCAAAACATGTCGGCACAGGGGCCCCATGAAGCCTGACCAGGCCGGTGTGTGCAGAAAACCCAGTCCAGGTGCGTTGAGCATGGACAACGATTGTTGCCTGAAAGCTTGGATCAAGCCAGCCAGCCCTTCATGGAGGTTGGCGTTTTGTTCCAGCGGGTCGATGGGACCGTCAGCACCCGGATGGATCAGCCCATGGACTTGTTTCGGTCCCTCCGCAGTGGACAGTTGTAACCGCCAATCCTGAACTTGCAAATTGCGCGGGGACACCCTGGGCAAATGACCGGGCCAGTGGGGGGCATCAGGTGCAGAAGCCTGGGCCGAGCATTCGGTGATCAGGGGGTCAAGAAGCACCCACAGGTCGCGGTTGGTCGCGGACTCGGTGTGATCCATCCAGGATTGAGCCCATGGTGCCATCGCCCGCGCCAACACCTCGCGAGCACGATCATGCCAAGGCAGGCAGGTTCGGGTGGACAAGACTTGCCAGCCTGTTGCAGAGCGCCCGATCTGAAAGGTGGCCATGGCCAACCAACGACCCGCCTTGGGCTGGATGCCCCGCAAAAGTGGTACGTGACCGCTGTGCCCCACCGCCAGTGCCGCCGGAATCAAGCCCTGTTTCAATAAGCTCTGGGAGCCATGCACATCCAGCACCAAAGCCTCCATCAGTGCCATGCGTTGTTGCAGGCCCTGGCCGATGTATTCCCAGTCTTCCGGGCCCATGCCATCAGGCATGGGGCTGATGTGCGCCGATTCCCTCATGGTCTTATTGTCGCCACAAATCAGGAACCCAGGCACGCTGTCACCCGCCAATCCGGCGCAGTGACTGCTGGAGAGATTAAAAATTTAAGCAAATGATTAAATCAAGTGCTATGATTCATCCCTGGATGTCGTGTTGACCCCGATGGAGTATGCAACCATGAATTTCGGATTGACCAGCGAACAAAAGGCCATGCGCGACCATGTGAAAGACCTGCTGGACAAGACCTGCTCGTTGGACTATGTGGCCCGGTGCGATGAGCAGGGCCAACCCCCGCGCGAAGCTTTCAAGGCGCTGGCCGACCATGGCTGGCTGGGTTTGATCGCCCCGGAGGAATACGGCGGCGTCAACGGCACTGCGACCGATCTGGCGGTGTTATTGGAAGAAACGGGCCATCATTTTGAAGAGTTGGGGTTGTGGTTGTTTCGCAGTTACACCTTCGGGTGCTACGCCATTCTGAAAAACGGAACCGAAGCGCAGAAAAAGTTTTTTTTACCCAAAACTGTCAGCGGCGAGTTCACCTATGCCTTTGCCTTGACCGAGCCCGATTCAGGTTCGGATGCGGCAGCGTTGCGGACCAAGGCCGAGATCGATGGCGACCACTTTGTGATCAATGGCCGCAAGCAATTCATCTCGGGTTTTGACATCGCCGATTACGCCCTGGTGGCCTTGCGCACCAGCCAGGGGGCCAAAAAGCAGATGGGCATCAGCACCTTGCTGATCGACACCCGCACACCTGGCATCGAGGCCAAGCGCATCCCGACCCTGGGGCAACACGCGATTGGCACGACCGAGGTCACCTTCACCCAGGTCCGGGTGCCGCGTTCCTCACTGTTGGGAGAGATCGATCAAGGTTGGGCGATTTGCGAAGATACCCTGCGCTACGAACGTTTGTGCTTGTCGGCCGCACGCATTGGCGCTGCTCGGCAAGCCTTCGAATTTGCCTTGGACTATGCCAAGACCCGGATCCAGTTTGGTAAGCCCATTGGCAGTTTTCAAGCCATCCAGCACAAGTTTGCCGAGATGAAGGTCATGCTCGATAGCGCTCAAACCATGGTGTTGCGTTATGCCTGGTTGATGGAGCAAGGGCAAGCCGAGCGCGGTGACACGGCTGTGCTCAAATACCTCATCGGTGAAACTTACAAGTCGATTTCGGATCAATGCTTGCAGGTGTTAGGGGGGTATGGCTATTGCAACGAATACCCGATGCAGCGGTTTTTTCGCGATTCCCGATTGGCCACCATCGGGGGCGGCACCTCCGAAATTCAAAAGAACATCATCGCTGGCTCGCTGGGCCTGAAATGACGGCCTGGTTCAGACCGGGGAGTCGGCCCAAGCTTGCGCCAATGCCAGCGCGCGTGGCAAAGGATCGTCCTGCATCACTTCATGCACCAGGCCCCAGGCCATGGCTTGGGGCGCATCGATCAGCTTGCCCGTGAGGGCCAGATAAGAAACTGCTTTGGGCGGCATGGCCAGACCCACAGATTTGATGATTTGACCGCCGGGGACAAAGCCGAAGTTGAGCTCGGGCAAGCCAAATTGTGCTTGTGCGTGGGCCAGCACCTGATGCGACGATTGGACAATGGGCATGGCAGCACCCAAACAATACCCCTCGATGGCGGTGTAGATGCGTTGGGGCAGGTTGCGAATCAGGTGACATCGCCACATTTCTGTTGCCGCCCGGGCCTGTCTCAGGGTGGTGGCGTCACGGCTGGAATTGTCAAAAAAATCTTTCAGATCCATACCGGCGCAAAAATGACCTCCGAGGCCGTGAAAGACCACGCTGCGGATCGATGGACGGGCGCGCAGCTCCCACAGCGCCTGGTGCAACGCCAGGGTCATTTCAACGCCAATGGCATTTCGCTTGTGGGCGCGGTCGAGCCCGATCAAACGCACGCCAGGATGTGGATCTTGGATCTGCAACATGATCAGCCCTTCAGTCCGGGTTTGGATTGCCCGGCCAGAAAGCCAGCGATCGCGCTGGCGCGTGTTGAACCTCCCGCTGCGGTCTGGAGGGCTTTGATCTCGGCAAATTTGGCTGCGGTGTAGCTCACGCTGGCATCCCAACTCATGGAGCCCGCATGGGCCAGCGTTTCTTTGGTGAATTGCAAGGCCAACGGATCTTTGTCCATCCAGGAGTCAATCAGGGCCTGGCCTCGCAGCTGCAATTCGTTCATGGGGAGCGCAAAAGTGATCCAGGCTTGAGCCTGAGCTTGCCAAGCATTCAGGCTTTGCGGTCGCAAGGGATACAAAGGGCTGGTGTGATGGGGCACTGCGCAACCCGACCAAGGGGGCTCTACCTGACTCAGCAAGTCCACCCAACTGTCATCGATGGTGAAAACGCTCTCAGGCGTGGCCAAGGCCACGTCACTGCCTTCGATCAATGCCAAGGCTGCGTCACTGCAGCGACCCTGAACGACAGCCAGCAGGGCCAGTGGCAAGACCTTGAGTTGCAGGGTGCGCCAACGGTGCAGACATTGCAAGGCCCGGTGGACTCGGACAGGATCACTTTGTAGGGCAGCGCCCCAGTCGGGCGCCTGGGGTTCAGGTTTAGAAGGTGCGTTGAGCTCGAGCACCAACACCCGAATCTCACAGGGTGTGGCCAGATGATCCAGCAAGCGATCCATGTCCTCGACCTGGTCGATTCGCCAGTCGCACGAGGGGAGCGCCAACCGGAGCACACCGGCTTCGAGCCGGGGCTTGAAGTCACGGTAAGAGGAAAGCCATGGACTGGGCATGATGGTCGTCGGCGTCGTCATGGGGCGCGCAAGCCGGCAGCGGCAAAGGAGACCAGTCGATCCAGGGCCTTCTCTCCATCTCTGGTGTCGATCTTTTCATCCGAGAGTGACTCGATTCGACCTGGGTAGGCCATGGTGTACACCATGCTGCCCAGTAAAAAATGAAAGCGCCAATGCAACTCTTCCGCCGTCAGGTGTGGCAAGGCCAGCGCCAAGGCTTGCAAGGCCATCTGGCTGGAACGATTGAAAGCCCGATCCAAGACACGTCGACGCACTTCCTCGCGTTCAAAGGCCAGCCGAGCACGCAACATCCGAAATGAATCTCCTTCGGCTGTGCCCTGGGACTCCAGTGCCGGTCGCAAAAAGGCGTAAAGCACATCTTCCACCTTGGGGCGCCCCTGCCGGTTGAATTTGATTTGCGACAACAAACGTTCGCGTTGCTCGGCGATGGGGGCGGCTCGCAATTCGAAAATGCGCTCAAGCACGGCGATTTTCGAACCGAAGTGGTAATGCAGGGAGGCGCTGTTGACGCCCGAGTCGGTGGTGATCTCTCGCAGGCTCACGCCGTCGATCCCGCGCTCGCTGAATAAGCGCTCGGCGGATTTCAAGATGCGTTCCTGCGTGCTCAGTTCGGGGCGGGAGCGTGGGGGGCCTTTGGACATACCGATTCTTGGGGTGTGAGGACGTTGAGTGCCATTCTCATGGCTGGAGAGCCGGCCGATGAAAATCTGAGTTGCTTTCAATTAAATCATATGATTAAATCACATGCCTGAACCCGACTGGAGTCGAGCCCCCTGATGACCGCCCCCGCCAACGAAACTTTGTTGATCAGCCGGCATGGCCATGTGGCGGTGCTGACCCTGAATCGTCCGCATGCCATGCATGCCATCAACTTGCAATTGCGGGGCCAACTGCACGACAGCCTGGAAGCTTTGCGGCATGACAGCCAAGTTCGCGCGGTGGTGCTGACCGCCAGCGGTGACAAAGCTTTTTGTGCCGGGATGGATTTGCGAGAGTTTGCGCAGATCATGGCGCAGACCCCGTTGACCGAAATGCGTCGCTTTCGCTGGGAAAAGGGCGATGGGCTGGCGCAATTTGACAAGCCCATCATTGCTGCCGTCAACGGACTGGCCATTGGGGGCGGGGTTGAATTGGCTCTGGCTTGTGACATTTGCTGGGCGTGCCCGCAGGCCACATTTGCTTTTGCCGAGGTTTCACGGGGCCTGATTCCGGGCAACGGTGGCACGCAACGATTGGCCAGGCGGGTTGGTCAAGGCAAGGCGCTGGAGATGATTCTGTCGGCCCGCACCCTCACGGCCGAGGAGGCTTTGCGGATCGGTTTGGTTGACCACCTGGTGCCCGCTGAACAATTGCTGCCTCAAGCACTGGCCTTGGCCGAGCGCATCGCCGCCAACGCGCCCGTGGCTGTACGCACCGCCAAGGCCGCGGTGACCCGAGGGGCCGATGCTTCATTGGCGGAAGGCTTGCAAATTGAGCGTGATCTCGCCACCTGGGTGTACACCACCCAGGATGCAAAAGAAGGTCCGCTCGCCTTTGTCGAAAAACGCCCCCCCCAATGGCAAGACCGCTGAGCCCATGAAACTTTTACGCACTTTGTTGTTCGCGCCTTGCACGCGCCCCGAGCTGATGGCCAAAGCTCAAGACAGTCTGGCCGACGGTTTGATCTTTGATCTCGAAGACTCGGTTCCCTTGCAGGCCAAGGTGCAAGCCCGCAGGACGGTTGCGCAGGCTTTCGCTCAGGGGTTGAAAAAACCCACCTTCTTGCGCATCAACCACCCCCGGGCTGGTGATGCCCAAGCGGATCTCGACACCTTGGGGCAGGTTGCAGTGTCCCGGTTGCAGGGCATCATCCTTCCCAAAGCCGAGGCCCCTGCCGATCTCGAATGGCTCTCGAACCGACTCGATGTCATCGAGGCCCGCATGGGAATGGTGCGTGGCACATTCAAGATCCTGCCTTTGGTAGAAACCTGCCTGGGTTTGCGCAACACCTATGACTTGGCACGAGCATCTGAGCGAGTGTGTGGCATGTCACTGGCCAGTGCCGAGCAAGGTGACTTCATGGTTGACTTGGGTGGGCATTGGTCCCCTGCCAGTTTGGCCCTGGCTTATCCCCGCAGCAAGATGGTGGTCGATGCCCGGGCTGCGGGCCTGTCCTGGTTGGTCGATGGTGTGTTCATGAATTTGAGCGATCCGGCCGCTTTACAGACCGAATGCCGGTTGGCCCGAGAGTTGGGTTTCATTGGCAAGATGGCCATCCATCCATCGCAAATCGAGGTCATGCACCAGATCTTCTCGCCCAGCGCCCAGGAGGTAGAGCAGGCCCGTGGTTTGCTCGAAGCCTATCGCGCCGCCGAAGCGCAGGGCATCGGTGCGGTGCGCTTCCAGGGCATGATGGTGGATTACGCCAACGTCAGGTTGGCCGAGCGCACTTTGTCTCTGGCTCAGGAGCGATGAAGATGCTGTTGTCGAATTATCCGCCCCTGCGCAGTTTGGCGGACATTAAAGAGATTGAAAAAACGCCGATTGAGCAGCGCATCCAGCGATGGGATTTCGCTTTGAACTTGCTCGATGGCTGTCGCATCGATCCCCGGCGTCCGGCTTTGCTCGTGACCCACAACGGACAAGTCGATGGCCCCTTGATCACCTGGACTTTTGCCGATTTGGAGCGGCACGCCATTCGGATCGCGAATTTGTTGCGTCAGCGGGGCATTGGACCCGACGATGCGGTGGCCATTGTCAGTCCCACGGTACCCGGCTTGTTCGGGGCTCTGATGGGAGCCTTGTTGGCCGCCCGGCCTTTTCCGATCAACTGGATGCTGGAGGCCGATCCCTTGCGTGATCTGTTGGTCCAGTCTGAGTCCAAGGCGGTGATCGCACTCGGGCCCACCGACGGTTTTGCGATCTGGGACAAAGTCAGCGCTGCTGTGGCGGGGATGCCCAAGCCGGTGCCTGTCTTTACTTTGCACGATCCCTTTGGTCCGGCACATCCTCAGGATTTATTGTCGCTGGCCGAGCAGATGCCTGAGCAATTGGCATTCGATCGGCCCGTGGCTCAGCGTCATGACGTGGCTTGTTATGTGCATTCGGGTGGCACCACAGGTCACCCGAAGATCGTGCGCATTTTGCATGGCGGCATGGTTTATCGGCAATGGGCCGCCAATCAAGGCTTGGCCTTTTCCCCGAGCGATGTGGTTTTGTCAGACACGCCCTTGTTTCACATCGGGGGCTTGCTCGTGCGCGGTCTGGTCAGCACGGCAGACGGTCACACCACCGTGATTCCCAGCATGCACGGTGCCCGTGACAAGAACTACATGGGTCATTATTGGCGCTACATCGAAAAGTTCGGGGTGACCCAGATTTCGGGGGTGCCCACGACCCTTGCGATGTTGGCCAAGAATCCCCCAACGACAGAAAACATCTCTTCCCTGCGACCGTATTTCGCCACGGGATCAACGGCCATCGCGCCCAGCATTCAGGACAGGCTGTTTCAGATCACAGGGGCCCGAACCATGCAAAGTTACGGCCTGACCGAACACACCAGTCATGCCACTTTGGACCCCCGTGACGGGCCGATGCGATCGGGTTGTTCGGGCTTTCGGGTGCCTTATGTGAAGATCCGGATTTGCGAAATGGACGATCAGGGCCACATCGTTCGCGATTGCAACACCGACGAAATCGGCATGGTGGTTTTGGGCGGACCCGGTGTGGCGGGTGGCTATTTGGATCCCCGACAGAACGAGGGCGTTTTTCTGCCCGATGGGTGGCTGGTCACCGGCGACATGGGCAGTCTGGATGCCGATGGTTACATTCGCATCAGCGGTCGCAAAAAGGATCTGATCATTCGCAGTGGCCACAACATCGAGCCCCGGGTGATCGAAGAGGCCTTGTTGCAATCTCCGGCGGTGGCTTTGGCGGCTGCAGTCGGCAAGCCCGATGCCCATGCGGGTGAGTTGCCGGTGGCCTATGTGCAACTCCACCTGGGCGCACAGGCCACCGAGGCTGAATTGCTTGCTGTGGCCAGCGCCCACATCCATGAACGGCCTGCCGTGCCCAAAGAAATCATCATCCTGGACCAAATTCCGCTGACCGCTGTCGGCAAGCCGCAGAAGCATCTGTTGCAAGTGGACGCGGCGGAGCGCACGTTCAAAGCCTTGTTTCGCGAGGTGCCAGGGGCCTGGAAAATGGAGGTCGGGATTTCGGGGGGCGGACTCCTGTTATCGATTCAGGTGCCTCAATCAGAAACTGCCGGCCGACAACAGATCGAGCAAATTTTGTCAGGTTTTGCGATTCGGCATCAAGTGAGCACCGTGTGAAAATTCTGGATATCCGTGAAACCGCCATTGCCCTGAATTTGAACATGCGCAATGCGGTGTTCGACTTCAGCGAGATGACCACTTCGGTGGTGGCCGTTTTGACCGATGTTGTGCGCCAGGGGCGGCCGGTGGTGGGATATGCCTTCAATTCCACCGGGCGTTATGCCTGTGGCGATGTCATGCGAAAACGCATGATCCCGCGCCTGTTACAGGCGGATCCGGACAGCTTGCTCGACCCGGCCACCGGTTTGATCGATCCCGAGCGTGCGTTGACTTGCATGATGCAGCGTGAAAAACCGGGGGGACACACCGAGCGCTCGATCGCCGTGGGCACGATCGAAGTGGCGCTGTGGGACGCAGTGGCCAAAGCCCAGGATCTGCCTTTGCATGTGGTGCTGGCGCGTCGCTATCACCAGGGGCAGGTCCCCGATCGGGTGCCTTGTTATGTGGGCGGCGGGTGGTATGCCCCGGGCAAAGGATTGCCCGAATTACAAGACGAAATTCGCTCGCGGCTTGATCAGGGTTACACCACCATGAAGATCAAAGTGGGCGGAGCACCCCTGGCAGAGGACTTGGCCCGGATCGAAGCGGCGTTGCAGGTGTTGGGTTCTGCCCAGCGTTTGGCGGTGGATGCCAATGCAGGCTTCACGCCCGAGCGCAGCCGCCTTTATGCGCGTGAATTGGCGCCGATCGGTTTGCGCTGGTTTGAGGAACCCACTGACCCGCTGGACTTCGCTTTGTTGGCTGAATGGGCGCAGACTTACCCGGGGCCCATTGCCACCGGCGAAAACCTGTTTTCAACCCAGGATGTGCGCAATTTGCTGCTGTTTGGCGGTTTGCGCCCGGGGCAGGATATTTTGCAGGTGGACATTCCGCAGTCCTATGGTCTGGTGCAATTCAGCCGCACGCTGGACGTCTTGCGCACCCATGGTTGGTCGCCTCGCCAGGTGTTTCCGCATGCAGGCAACCTGATGACGCTGGCCGCAGTGGCCGGTTTTGGCCTCGGAGGCTGTGAGGCTTACCCTGGCGTATTTGGCATTTTTGCTGGATTCGCAGATGATGCGGAAGTCAGCAATGGTGAGATCACTCTGTCGGATCGACCGGGTGTTGGTTTTGAAGGGCAGCAAGCGCTCTTTGAAGTCATGAGCAAGATCATTTGAAATCAAGAGGAGAACCCCATGAGCAAACCATCGCCCCAATTTCAACTTCGACGTCGGCCCTTTTTGGCCATGGCAGCCGCCAGTCTGGCCATGCCTTTGCGTGCCCAGCCGAGTTGGCCTGATAAGCCCCTGCGCATCATTGTGCCTTTTGTACCCGGTGGTCCGCCGGATGTGGTGACGCGTTTGATTCAACCCAAACTGGCCGAGTTGCTGGGCCAAGCCGTGGTGGTGGATAACCGCGGCGGGGCGGGAGGCAACATCGGAGCGCAGGCAGTGGCCAAAGCTGCTCCGGATGGCAACACGCTCCTGATCACTTCGTCCGCCTTTGTGGTCAATGCCAACTTCACCGAATCGGGCTATCACGCAGAGCGTGATTTCATGCCCGTGACCATTGTGGCCACGCAGCCCAACGTTTTTGTTTCACACCCCAGTTTGCAAGCCAGCACGATGCGCGAAGTCATTGCCATGGCCAAATCCGCACCGATGGCCTTCGCCACGCCGGGCAGCGGCACCACCCCGCACCTGACCGGTGAGAATTTCTTCAACATCGCCAACAAACTGGACATGACGGCGATCCATTACAAGGGGGCCGGGCAGGCGGTTGGCGCCGTGGTGGGCGGTGAGCCCAAAATCGGTTGCATGGCCATGACGGCACCTTTGGCCAACATCAAAGGCGGCAAGTTGCGTGCTCTGGCCGTCTCCAGCGCCAAGCGCCTGGCGATACTGCCTGACGTGCCGACCCTGAGTGAATTGGGATTTCCGGACATGCTCGACTACACCTGGGTGGGCGCCTTTTTGCCCGCTGGCACGCCTGCAGCCATCCAAACCCGTTGGTTTGATGCGCTCAACAAGACGCTGACTGCGCCTGACATTCGTGAAAAACTCGATGCCATGGCGTTTGAGGCCTTGCTGGAGTCGCCTGCCAAGACCGGTCAATATGTGCGTGAAGAGATCACCCGTTGGGGCAAAGTGGTCAAACACATCGGTTACAAGCCCGCTTGAAGACATTGATAAGGATCCATTTTTCATGAGCCCAGAGACTCCCAAAGGTCAAGTGCGTCGGATCGTCACCGGTCACGACGAAAACGGACTGTCTTATGTCAGCGAAGATCGCATCGCGCCCTCGGTGCACACAAACCCCAAGCGAGTCGGCTATTGCCTCACTCAGTTGTGGATGACCGATGAGTCACCCGCCAAGGTGGATAACGGGCCCGATCCGACTTCACGCCCGCTCAAACTTGAGCCACCCAAAGGTGGCACCGTGGTTCGCATCATCGAATTCGGGCCTGAAGGCGACTGGATCAAAAAGATCGATACCGCCGATGCCAAGGTGGCCTGGGGTGCCTTGGGCACCAACACGGCTGGCACCAACACCAGTGGTCAGGCCAAGCATCCGTTCATGCACCGCACCGAATCGGTTGACTATGCCCTGGTGCTGGAGGGCGAGATCACGTTGGTCCTGGACAAGGAAGAAGTGCTGATGAAAACCGGAGATTTTTTGGTCGAACGTGGCACCAATCATGCCTGGGCCAACCGCTCGGGCAAGCCGTGTCGCATGCTGTTTGTGCTGATCGACGGGCAGTTTGATCCCGACATCAGTCAGCATTTCAAGGACATTCCACACTGAGCCCCAAAGGGGAAGGCATTCCCCTTTGGGGGTTCAACCCCCTTGTTTCGGGCGTCACGCCCCCAGAATGAAAGGTGAGACCCATGATTGCAAAATTCGCACGCCGCCCCGTGTTGGGCACCCTCGTTGCCGGCCTGCTTTCGTTTTTGGCTGCACCGGTATGGGCTCAAGGCGCTTATCCCAACAAGCCCGTCAAACTCATCGTGCCGTTTCCTCCAGGGGGCGGTAACGATGTGATTGGTCGCGTGATTGCCCAGAAATTGACCGATCGCTGGGGCCAAAACGTGGTGGTGGAAAATCGCGCCGGTGCCAACGGGATTGTGGGTTTGCAGGCCCTGATGCAAACGCCGGCCGATGGCTACACCCTGGCGGTGGGTGCGGCCGGTCCCCTGGCGGTCAACCCCAGTTTGTATGCCCGATTGCCCTACGACCCCCTGAAAGATTTCACGCCGATCACCAACCTGGTGAATTTCCCGTTGCTCTTGGTGACCCATCCCTCGGTTGCGGCTAAAAACACCCGCGAGTTGGTCGCTCTGGCCAAGGCCAAGCCCGGCCAACTCTCGTATGCCTCCCCGGGCAGTGGCAATTCGGGGCATCTGGCGGGTGAGTTGTTCAACACCATGGCGGGCGTACAAACCGTGCACATTCCCTACAAAGGACAGGGGCCGGCACTGACGGATTTGTTGGCGGGTCAAGTGCAAATGCTCTACAGCAGCATTCCCTCTGTCATCCAGCAGGTGCGCAATGGCCAACTGCGTGCCATCGCAGTGGGCAGCGCCACCCGCCTGGCTTCTTTGCCCGATATCCCCACCATTGCCGAGAGCGGCGTGCCCGGTTATGAAGCCTATTCCTGGGTCGGACTGGTGGCGCCGGCCAACACCCCGGCCGACATCGTCAGGAAGATCCATCGCGATGTGAGCGAGATTCTCAAAGACAAGGAAGTGGCGGACAAACTCAACCAGCAAGGCGCTTTGCCCGTCGGGGATACCCCGGAGGAGTTTTCGCTTTACATCCGCAACGAGATCGCCAAATGGGGCAAGGTCGTGCGTGACGCCAACATCAAGGCAGATTGATCATGCCCAAAGCCTCATCCAACCCCCCCGAGTCCCTCAAACGGGCAGCCAAGGTGGCCAAAAACCACCGCAGCCCAGCCTTTCAGGACGGACTGGCCATGCGCAGCCAGGTGCTGGGTCCTGACTATGTCCAGCGCGCTTTTGAAGGTGCCGATGAATTGTCGCTGCCCTTTCAGGAGCTGGCCACCGAGTTTGCTTGGGGCAGCGTCTGGACGCGCGGTGGTTTGACTTTGCGCGAGCGCAGTCTGATGACCATGGCGATGTGCATTGCCATGAACCGGCCTCGTGAATTGCAAATCCATTTGCGTGGCGCACTGCGCAACGGCGTCGAACCCGAGTTGTTGCCCGAAATCCTGCTGCAAGCCTTCCTGTATTGCGGCGGACCGGCCACCATCGACGCCATGCACGCCATCCGCGAGGCCATGCCGGCGCTGCAACAAGAAATCAAGCCACGCAAGAAACCCCGTCAAAAAGCGGGCTCCCATTAATTGGGGTCAGACCCCAATTAATGTTTTAACCTGTTTTAAGTTTTTTGGCGTTTTGTGGGGTTGCCCGACATCAGGGCCAGGACTTCGGCGGTGCTGGCGGTGTCGCTCTGAGCCAGGCCGTTTGCCATGGCAGCGGTGTAGATCGAGGCACAGGTGGTGAAGAGAGGGGTCGGGCAGTCCACCGATTTGGCCATGTCGCCAATGACTTGCATGTCTTTTTGCCAGACTTCCACTTTCATGGTGGGCGGGGTGTATTGCCGATCGATCATGAAGGGCATGCGCAAGCGCATGACGCCAGTGCCCAGCACCGGGCTGTTGCCGAAGTGTTCCAGGGCGACTTGAGGATCCAACCCCATTTTGCGACACAAGTTGACCGATTCGGCATATGCCACGTTGTAGATCGCCACCAGGTGATTGGCGGCGAATTTCAGTTTGGTCCCTGAGCCCAGGGGGCCAATGTAGGGGGCCATGTCAGTGAAAGCGTGAAAAATCGGCGCGACCTGGCGGCAGATTTTGGGGGGACCGCTGACATAGATGGTCCAGGCACGGTCTTTCATGCGCGCGGCAGTGCCGCTGATGGGGCAGTCGAGCATGGTGCGGGATTGCCGGGCCAAGGCTTTGGCGGCGGCTTCTTTGTCGGCCAGGGGCAGGGTGCTGGTTTCGATCACGATCTGTTTGCCACCCGAATGCGGGGATTGAGCCAGTTCGGCAACCACACTGGCCAGGGCTTTGGTGCTGGCCAGTGAGATCATGAGCACATCGGCTTTTTGGGCCACTTGCGCATTGGAAGCGCAGACGCTGCCCCCGGCACGCTTGAGGCGATTTCGACAGGCGGCAGATATGTCATGGCCCACGACTTGAAAACCTTGTTCGATCAGGGTTTCAGCCATGATGCCGCCCATGATGCCCAGCCCAATGATGCCCACAACGGGCTTGTCCTGCTTTGCCAATGAGGTCTCCCAGAGATGCTTAAAACACAGTCATCATGCAGGCAGGGTCAATCCTCGTCAAGAAAACCGGCGTCACCTGCTGGGATCAGCAGGCAAGGTCATGGGGCCGTGTCCCGCCCAGCGATCAAGATAGAGGTAAATCACCGGGGTGATGTAGAGGGTGATGATCTGCGAAAACAGCAGGCCTCCGACCACGGCCACGCCCAGAGGCATGCGCAATTCGGCTCCTGCGCCCAACCCGAACGCGATAGGCAGTGCTCCCATGAGAGCCGCAAAGGTGGTCATCAGGATGGGGCGCAGACGCAGCAGACAAGCCTTTCGGATGGCTTCTTCCGGGGACATGCCTTGTTCACGCTGAGCCACCAGAGCGAAGTCGATCATCATGATGGCATTTTTTTTCACGATGCCGATCAGCATCAAGATGCCGATGGTGGCGATCAGGGTGAGCTCGATCTTGAAGAACCACAGAAAAATCAGGGCGCCAACAGCCGCCGACGGCAGACCCGCCAAAATGGTGATGGGATGGATGTAGCTCTCGTAGAGCACGCCCAGCAACACATAGATGACCGCCAGAGCCACCAAAATCAGGATGACCTGGCTGTTTTGTGAGCCTTTGAAAACGGCTGCGTCCCCGCCGTAACTGGTGATGATGGACGGGGGCAACCGCAAGTCGCGGCTGAATTGTTCGATTTTTTGCGTTGCTTCGCCCAACGCGACGCCGGGGGCCAGGTTGAAAGACACGGTGACCGATTGCAACTGACCCTGGTGGTTGACTGCTGTCGGGCCAACAGTGCGTTTGATGGTCACCAGGGTGGACAACGGAATCACCTGCTGGGTCGCGCGTGACCGAACATAGATCTTGCCGATGGCGTCCTCAAATTGGCGGTATTCAGTGGGCGCTTCGAGGATCACCTGAAAACTGTTGGAAGGCGTGAAGATGGTCGAGATCTGGCGGTCGCCAAATGCGTTGTAGAGTGCGTTTCGCAAATCCTGGATGGAAACGCCCAATGCTCCCGCTTTATCGCGATCAAATTGAACATTGGCCTGCAAGCCGCGCAGTTGGGTGTCACTGGTGACATCGCGAAAGGCCTGATCCGCCCGCATTTTGACGATCAGCTGATTCGACCATTCCGTCAGGGCATCAGCGCTGACGCTTTGCATCACGTACTGATAACGGCTCTTGGTGACCTTGCCACCGAGATTCAGGTTTTGCACTGGCCGCATGAACACAGAAAAGCCAGGGTACCGCAATTTTTGCCGCAGTCCTTCGATGACTTTTTGAATTTTTTCGCGCTCGGCTTTCGGCTTGAGCACGATGAACATGCGGCCGTTGTTGAGTTGTTGCGGGTTATTGGGGGGTGAGCCGATGAATGAGGAAACGTAGGCCACATTGGGGTCTTGCCTGACGATGTCAGCCGCCCTGGCTTGCAAACGCGTCATTTCTTCGAAGGAAACATCCTCGCTGGCTTCGGTAAATGCCTGAATCTGACCCAGGTCTTCTTCGGGGAAGAATCCTTTCGGGCTGATCATGACCAGCCAAACAGTCAACCCGCAGGTGAGCACCGCGATGGCCAAAACCCAGCGCCGGCGTTTGAGCGCAACGTCGAGGGTATCCCCATAGAACTGAAGCACCGCTTGAAAGCCACGCTCAAACCACCGTCCAAAAGCATTTTCGTGCCGATGATCGGTGTTGGCAGGGGTCAGAAAACGGCTGCACAGCATAGGGACCAGGGTCAACGAAACCAGGGCTGAGACCATGACCGAGAGCCCAACGATGACGGCGAACTCCTGAAACAACAAACCGATGACGCCGGGCATGAAGAAGATCGGGATGAAAACAGCCACCAGCGAGATGGAAATCGAGAATATGGTGAAGGCCATTTCTTTGGAGCCAACCAAAGCCGCCTGCAGGGGTTCCATGCCCTCTTCGATGTGGCGCATGATGTTTTCAAGCATCACGATGGCGTCGTCCACCACCAATCCGACAGCGAGTGTGATGCCCATCAGGGAAATGTTGTCCAAGCTGTAGCCCAGGGGGTAGAGCAAGGCCACGGCCCCGATCAGGGATACCGGCAGGCTGAGGGTGGGGATGATGGTGGCGACCAGGTGGCGGATGAACACCAAAATGACCATCACCACCAAACCGATGGTCAAGGCCAGCGAGATTTTGATGTCGTGGATGGCTTCGCGGATGGACACCGAGCGATCATTGAGGGTGAGCAGTTCGATCGAGGCCGGCATTTGTGCCTTGAACTGGGGGATCAATTCGCGGATTTGGTCGAGCACCTCCACGGTGTTGGCATTGGGTTGCCGTTGCACCGACAAAATGATCGATCGCTGTCCGTTGTAACTGGCAGCTGTGCGGATGGATTCATAACTCTCTTCCACCTGAGCCACATCGGCGACCCGAATCACCGCGCCATTGCGCTGGGTGACGATCATCTGGGCAAAATCGGCAGCCCGATAGAGTTGCTTGTTGACCTGGATCGTGAGCGATTGCTTGGGGCCATCGAGAATGCCCACCGGGGTGTTGGAGTTGCCTGAGTTGATCGCCGTGAGCAAGTCCTCCATCGTCAGGTTGTGAGCCGCCAGCGCTTGCGGATTGGCCTTGACCCGAATGGCGAACTTTTTCTGTCCGTTGACATTGACCAGCGCCACGCCATTGATGGTGGAGATGGTGGGGGCGATGAGGCTCTCTGCGTAGTCGTTGAGCTCGGAAAGATCCAGTGAGGGCGAGTTCAAAGCCACAAAAAGCACCGGGGCATCAGCCGGGTTGACTTTTCGGTATGACGGTGGCGTGGTCATTTCGATGGGCAACAAGCGTTGCGCCCGCAACAATGCGGCTTGCACATCCACGGCCACCAAATCGATGTTTTTATTGGAGTTGAATTCCAGCGTGATGCTGGTGGCCCCCAAGATGCTGGTGGAGCTGATGACGCTGATGCCATCGATGGTGGAAAACTGCTTTTCAAGCGGCAGGGCGACCGAGGCCGCCATGGTTTCGGGGCTGGCGCCCGGGAACTGAGCCGTGACACTGATCACGGGGGTGTTGTAGCTGGGCAGGGCGGCAATGGGCAGTTTGAGGTAAGCCAGCCAGCCGGCCAGCACGCACGACACGCTGAGCAGCACGGTCATCACCGGCCGCTGGATGCATAGCTGGGGGATGTTCATTTCTTCGGGCCTGCCGGGGTGATGACGCGCACCTTGGTTCCAGGGCGCAGGTTTTGCCGCCCGTCGAGCACGATGGAGTCGCCGGCTTTGATGCCTTCAACCACCAGCGTGTCCTTGTGGCTGTAGATGTCCTTGATGGGGTTGGGCTTGACGGTGTTGTCTTCTCCCACCACGTACACAAATCGTCCATTGACGGAAGTGACCACGGCATCCACGGGGATCACCAGAGCCTCCTTGAGGACGCCCAATTCAGCCCGGGTTTGGACGAACTGTCCAGGCCACAAATCACCCTTGGGGTTGGAGAAGCGGGCTTTGACCTTGATGGTGCCATTGGCCGAATCGATGGTGTTATCTACAAAATACATTTCTCCATCTACTTTTTGACCGGTTGCTGGCACGGTGGCTGTCACTTTGGCTTGATCCGGACGGCCGTGACTGGCTTTGAGTCGGGCGTATTGGCTCTCTGGCAGACTGAACTGTATGGCGATGGGATCGACTTGAGTGATGGTGAGCAAGGCGGCGCCAGCGGGCTGAACCAAAGTCCCGGGAAAGACATTGATCGCCCCCGTGCGTCCGGAAATGGGGGCGCGGATGGTGTTGTATCCCAGTGCGACCTCGGCCGCTGCCAAGGTGGCCTCGTCGGATTGAACCAACGCCCATTGGGCATCGCGTTGCGCGGTCGTGGTATCGAGTGAACCTTGGGAAATGAAATTCTGTGCCCGTAACTCGCGAGCTCGAGCCAACTGCCGATCTTGGTCCAGGCCCAAAGCCTTGTTCCGCGCCAGTGTGGCACGCAATTTATCCACGTTGGCCCGATCGTTGCGGTCATCGAGCAGGAACATGGGTTGACCTTGCTGGACAAACTGTCCTTCTTTGATCAGGACTTCGCGCACCAGGTTGGAAATCTGAGAGCGAACCTCTACCACTTTGAGTGGAACCACATTGCCATTGACTTCAACCACAATGGGTGTGTCGGCTACTTTGGGCTGAATGACCGTCACGGCTTGCTCGCCTGGACCGGTTTTGGGTTTGCTGTCTTCAGTCTCGAAAATTCGCCAATACAAGGCGGCAGCCAAACCGATGAGCAACGCCAATCCGATGATGATCCGGGCGCTGATTTTGAAGTTCATGAGATCCTTTCGGCGCGGGCCACATCCACCATCTGGGCGACCCAAAACCCGTTGATGCTACAAGGAAACCCGCTCCAACAGAAGTGAGACTTCCTTTATTTGTAAACATCTGTAAAGCATTGGTTCAGTCGAACGTGATTTGAACTTTCATGGCCTGATGTCGATCAGCGGCCAAAGCAAAGGCTTCGGCATATCGGGTGTGGGGCAGGCTGTGACTGATCAGCGGTTTGACATCGATTCGACCTTGATTGAGCCACTGCACTGCAGTGCCAAATTCTTCGTGAAAGCGGAAGGACCCCCGCAGGTCAAATTCTTTGGCAACCAGAACATTGAGGGGTAGGGGGATTTCGCCCCCAGTGCCGACCTGAACCAGAACGCCCCGGGGTCGCAGGGCTTCAAAGCCAGCCTTCAAGGCCTCAGCGCGACCGCTGGCTTCAAACATGACATCGAAATATCCCTTGTCTTTTTGATACTCGTCCAGGGCATGGGGCTGTTCGGCAATATTGATCGTGTGATCGGCACCCACCTGACGCGCACGGGACAGGGTGGCGTGTGTGACATCTGTGGCGATCACCTGATGAGCCCCGGCCTGTCGCGCGACCATGACGATCAGGGCGCCGATCGGACCGCAACCTGTCACCAGGACTTTTTGCCCCAGTAGTTCACCGGCACGGCGTACCGCATGGAGGGCGACCGATAAAGGCTCGGCCATGGCGGCTTCGGCATCACTGACAGAATCAGCCACGATGTGGGCTTGGGAAGGATCAATGACCATGTCTTGGCGAAACGCGCCCTGGATGTGTGGCCAGGGCATGGCACTGCCATAAAAGCGCATGTTCATGCAATGGTTCTGGCGCCTGCTTTGACACTGCAGGCAATGTCCGCACGGGCGGCTCGGGCTGATGGCGACGCGTTGTCCGACTTGAAATGTGGACACGGCTGAGCCAACCTCGACGATTTCACCCGAAACTTCATGCCCCAGAACCATCGGCTGCTTAACGCGGACACTGCCAAAGCCCCCATGCTGGTAATAATGCAAGTCGGATCCACAAATTCCGCCGGCCCGCAATCGCACCCGCAGTTGAGTGGGCGACATGGCTTCGGCAGGCAGGTTTTCAATTCGCAAGTCTTGTGCCGCATGGATCACCAGGGCTTGAGGCATGGCGGTTTCCTTCTAAAGGGTGGCTGTGACGCCGCCGTCCACATACAGGATGTGCCCATTGACGAAGTTGGAGGCGGAACTGGACAGGAACACAGTCGCGCCAATCAGGTCGCTGACTTCTCCCCATCGACCACTGGGTGTGCGATGGATCAGCCACGCGCTGAATGCAGGGTCTTCCACCAGGGCCTGGGTGAGCTCGGTTTTAAAGTAACCTGGTCCCAGACCATTGACCTGGATGCCGTGTTTGCCCCAATCGATGGCCATTCCCTTGGTGAGCATCTTCATGGCCCCTTTGGAGGCTGCGTATGGGGCGATTCCGGGGCGTCCCAACTCACTTTGGACTGAACAGATGTTGATGATTTTTCCGCTTCGGCGCGGAATCATGTGACGTGCAACAGCCTTGGACACCAAAAAAGCGCTGTCCAGGTTGGTCCTGATGATGTGATGCCACTGCTCTTCGGGGAATTGCTCAAGTGGTGAGCGATGCGTCACTCCGGCGTTGTTGATCAAGATCTCAATCGATCCATGGTCGTGTTCGATTCGGTCAATGGCCGCAGAGACCTGCTCGGTTTGCGTGACATCAAAAGCTTCGACCAGGATCCGTTGGGCTGGATGATGTTCGCGCAGTTTGCGGGCGGCGACTTGCAATTTATCGGCTTGCCGGCCGTTCAGCACCACCCGGGCACCCGCAGCCAGCAAACCACCTGCCAGGGCATAGCCAATGCCACTGCCGGACCCCGTGATCAAGGCAGTCCTGCCGCGCAGATCGAACATCTGCAAAGCGGCGGGAAGCGGGTCAGGATCGCTCATGTCAGAACCATTCAACTGAGAATTCATCGGCATCAATCGAGTTGCAATTGCAACCCTTTGGCGGTAAGGGCCCAAATGCGATCCTGCTCTTGCAAGAAGCGAGCGAACTGATCCGGGCTGGAGGGATCAGCCTGGATGCCCAACTTGTCGAAACGATCGGTCACCGCTTTGTCGCGCAACATTTGCGTGGCCAATTCATTCAGACGGCGTGTGATCGGGGCTGGCAAGCCAGCAGGTCCAAAAAACCCGAACCAGCCTTGCGCCACAAACCCCGGATAGCCTGATTCGGCAACGGTGGGGATGCTGGCCAGGATGGGGACGCGAGAAGCCCCGGTGGTGGCCAGCACCTTGATTTTTCCTGCCTGAAAGTTGGTCACGGTGTTGGTGAGCGAGCTCTCGAAGGACAGGTCGACCACGCTGGCCAGCAGGTCCTGCATCGCTGCGGCCGCCCCCTTGTAGGGGACATGGGTCATTTTGATGTTGGCGTCAGCTGCCAGTTTTTCGGCGATCAGGTGAGGCAACGAGCCCAGTCCAACGCTGGCATAAGTGATCTTTGTGGGCTGGGCCTTGGCCGTTGCGATCATCTCGGCCAAGGTGTTGTAAGGGGCTTTTTGGCTGGCCAGGATGGCGCCAGGGGTGTTGACGATGTTGGTGATCGGGGTGAAATCGCGGCTTGGGTTGAAGTTAAGGGATTTGTGGATGTGCGGCGCGATGGACATGGCGCTGACGGTCATCACGCCCAAAGTGTGTCCGTCGGGCTGCGCCTTGGCAAGGACTGCGGTCCCGATGTTGCCCCCGGCGCCGGCCCGATTTTCGACCACCACGCTCTGTCCCAAGCCTTCGCTGAGGTGCTTGGCCAGCTCCCGCGCCACCAGATCGGTGACGCCTCCTGGCGGAAAGGGCACGATCAGCGTGATCGGTTTGGTGGGCCATGCGGGGGACTGCGCCCAGCTCACGCTGGCGACGCTCCAAACGGCAAGGGCACAAAGACTCTTTAAAACTTGTCGCTTCACAGAAACACCTTGTTGATCGGTTGAAAATTGAGACTACCCCCAATCTAATCACCCCCCTTCATCTGGTCAACGACAGGCAAACCCTAATGTCCATGGCGCCTAGCTTCGTCGGCTCCGGACAGCACGGGATACATGTCGCCTGTTGGACATGCGCCAGCGTAAACCCTAGGCCAACCAGGTCAGCTTGTCAGTCAAATTGAAGTGTTTGACCGTTGACCTTGAGGGAGTCGTGACATGATCGTGCGCAAGTCTGGATCCGTTTGGCGTGTTTGCCTGGCGTTTTTTTGGGGGGCATTGTCCCTGTCGGTTGGGGCCCAGTCATTTCCAAACAAACCGGTGCGTGTGATCGTTCCGTTTGCACCTGGCGGTAACGTCGACGTGACCGCGCGCGTGGTGGGCACGGCGATGTCCCGGGTGCTGGGTCAGCCGCTGGTCATTGAAAATAGAGTTGGTGCCGGTGGCAAGGTCGGCGCTGAAGCGGCCATGAAATCGCCCGCCGACGGCTACACCTTGATGATGGGCTCCAACAGCTCGCTGAGCGTGGCCCCCAACATTTACAAGGACTGGCCTTACGATCCCCAGCAGGGCATCCAGCCGGTGTCAAATTTGGCCACGGTCCCTTTTGTGTTGGTCATTCGCCCGGGGCTGGGCGTGCGCAACTTGGCCGAACTGATCGCGTTGGCGCGGCAAAAGCCTGGTGGCCTGACCATGGCCTCAGCGGGCAACGGCACGTCGAATCACTTGGTGGGCGAGTTTTTTCAGGCCTTGACCAGCACCCAGTTGTTGCATGTGCCCTACAAGGGGGCTGGCCCCGCCCTGCAAGATGTGATGGCAGGTCGTGTCGATCTGTTATTTGACCAGGTCAGTTCATCTTCGGCTTTCATTGAGCAAGGCAAACTCACGCCCCTGGCCGTCTCCTCGCCACAGCGCTGGCCCTCTTTGTCCCAGGTGCCCACATTTGCTGAAGCCGGTTTGGCTGGTTTCGTGATTCAGAATTTCACCGGTTTAGTAGCCCCTGCGGGCACACCGCCTGAGGTCGTAGCCACCCTGAACAAGGCCGCTGTTGAGGCTTTGCAGGACGAGTCGGTGCGCAAAAGTTTTGCCTCTATGGGCGTAGCGGCTGTGGGCAGCAGCCCGGCTTCATTCATGCAACTGATTCGTGATGACTTGCAGCGTTGGTCGCAACTGATTCGCGACAAGGGCATCAAGGTGGAATGAAGCCGGCGCAAGGTTGCATCCTTGAAATGTCCCGGAGTCCGACTCAAGAGGAGTTTGAATTGAACCCCAATCCTGCCTTCGGCGGGTACGCCGAATGTGCGCCCCACGATCCTCATCCGCGCCCTGCGCTGGTGCGCTTGCCTCCGGGTGCCTGCGATACCCATGCGCATGTTTGCGGACCGCAATCCCGGTACCCGCTGGTGCCCAACCGTCTGTACAACCCGCCCGAGGCTTCCGTGGCCGAATACCGCCAAATGCTCGACGCCTTGGGCATCGAGCGTGCTGTCCTGGTCCAGCCCAGTGTCTACGGCACGGACAACCGCGCCATGCTGGACGCTTTGAAACAAGATCCTGTGCGTCTGAGGGGGGTGGCCGTCCTGCCATTTGATGCATCGGCAGACGATCTGGCCTCACTGCATCGACTGGGCATCCGCGGGGTCAGGTGCAACATTGTTGATCTCAAGGACGGCAAGGGACAACTTCCCTTGGCAGGTTTGAGGCAATTGGCGCAAACGATTCGGCCCTGGGGTTGGCACATTGAGTTTTTGATGCACGTCAACGAGTTCGACGATCTGGCCGAACAACTGGGGCAACTCGATGTGCCTCTGGTGTTCGGGCACTTGGGCTATGTGCCTGCTGAACGGGGAGTCACCCCGGGTTTTCAGGGTTTGCTGGAACTGGCGCAGGCCGGCAAGGCCTGGATCAAATTGACAGCGCCATATCGTCTGACGCCTGAACCCTATCCCTATCCCGGCACGGCCTCATGCGCCGATTTGCTCTTGAGCCAAGTGCCCGATCGTTTGCTTTGGGGCAGCGACTGGCCACATGTGTTCATCAAAAGCGCCATGCCCAACGATGGCGATTTGTTCAATCTTTTTTTGCGTTGGCTGGGTAACCGCGACCTGATTCAGTCCATCATGGTCGATCACCCGGCTCAACTTTACGGCTTCTGACATGAAACTTTATCCTGCCCAGCAACGATTGAAAGACGGTAAAACCGTGATCGCCGTCAACCTCGCGGGCCGCAACCCGGATGTGATGCGGCCTTTGGCTCAGTTTGGGGCCGACATCGCATTCATTGACTGCGAACGAACCGGATTAGGTCTGGATGCGGCCACCGAGTTGATCCGTGCAGCGCATGTGGCGGATTTGTGCCCTATGGTGCGCAGCTGGTCAAAAGACCCTGCTGTTCTGGTGCGTTACCTCGACCGACAAGCCAGCGGGCTGATCGTGCCCCACATCTGCACGGCCCAAGACGTCAGGGATGTCGCCGAGTTGATGCGTTACGCCACTGGGGATCAGCGTGCAGAAAAAACGCTGATTGTCCAGATCGAAACGGTGCAATCGGTCGAGAACCTGGCAGAAATTCTGGAGGTGCCCGGCGTCGACGCTTACCTGATCGGCCCCAATGACTTGGCTTACGAGATGACCGGACAACGCGGTGCTCAGACCCCCGAGGTCATGGCTGCGGTGCAATCGGTGGCGGCTCGTTTGCGCAACCAAGACCGGCGATTCGGCTTGCCTGCCAACTGGCATCAGTTGGCGGAATTCAAGTCGATAGGAGCGCACTTCCTGTATTTCCCGCTGGAGTGGTTGTTGCAGCACGCATTGAAAGAGCTGAACAGTCGACTCCAGTGACGGGCAGCCGTTGGCTCTATTTCTGCGCAAACGCCTGGCCCATGAAAAACGCCCCCAAAGGGGGCGTTGGATTTGGCTCCCCGACCTGGGCTCGAACCAGGGACCTACGGATTAACAGTCCGGCGCTCTACCGACTGAGCTATCGGGGAATAGTCTCAAATTATAGCGCAATTTTGGTCCTTTTTCGAGCGCCTTCCAAACGGCGCTTTGGGGGCTATCGCCAAGGCGATCGACAAGGTGTGGCAAAAGTCCATAACATCCGCCAATTCAGGTCGTTGTACCTCAGGGGTACACCGGCCTTCAACTCCAACAGGACACATCCATGAGTTCCGATTTTGTTCGCGTCAACCCCGACCACTTGCGTCAATTCATTGCCCGGGCTTTTGAGGCCGAAGGCCTCCCCCCTGCAGATGCCCTGAAAGTGGCTGCGCTCATGGCCGAAGCGGACCTGCAAGGCTCGGATGGGCACGGAGTGATCCGCTTGGTGCCCTACATCAAGCGCATTCAGCAAGGGGGCATCAACAAGCAGCCCAACATCCGCGTCATCCACGAGCGAGCCGCTTCGGCCGTGATCCACGGCGATAACGGCATGGGGCATCTGGTGGTATCTAAAGCGGTGGACTTGGCCATCGAAAAGGCCAGAACCGCGGGTGTCGCCTGGGTGGGCTGCCGCTACAGCAACCATGCCGGTCCCGCGTCTTTGTATGCCCGCAAGCCGCTGGAGCATGACATGTTGGGCCTTTATTTTGCGGTGGGCAACGCCAATCACCTGCCACCTTGGGGTGGCATGGACATGTTGCTCTCGACCAACCCGATCGCCGCTGGTGTGCCCGCTGGTGAGGAACCCCCGGTGGTGTTGGACATGGCCACCACTGTGGCGGCCTACGGTAAAGTCAAGGTCAAAGCCAAGCGGGGTGAAATGATGCCCGAGGGCTGGATGATTGATCGCCAGGGCAAACCCCTCACGGATCCCAAGCGGGCGGATGAAGGGTTTTTGTTACCCATCGGCGAGCACAAGGGCTACGGCCTGGCCTTGATCGTCGGGTTGCTGGCCGGCACGCTGAGTGGCGCTGCCATGGGCAAAGATGTGATCGACTTCAATGCCGATTTCAAAAGCACCACCAACACCGGCCAGGCCATTTTGGTGATCGACCTCAGTGCCTTTGGTGATCCTGCCGATTTCAAATCCAGGGTGGATACGCTGGTGCGTGACATCCGCGGCAGTGCTCGCTTGCCGGGGGTAGACCGCATCTGGTTGCCAGGTGAACAAAGTCATGGCAAACGCCATCGTTACGCCGAACAGGGCATTCCTGTTCCTCTGGCGGTCAAAAAAGATTTGGATGAATTGAGCGTGCAACTCAAGATTCAACCCTTGTCGACCCTGTGAGGGGAGGGGCGTCTCACCCCGGGACCCTCCGCTGGAGGGGTCGGGGGGTGAGAACAGGCGCTTCAAAATTATTCGGGCTTGATGTTTTGCTCGCGAATCACCTTGCCGTAGCGCGCGTACTGCTCTTTCGTCTTGGCCAGAAATTGTTCAGGGGTGTTGCCCACCGGCACCAGACCCAGCCCATCAAAGCGTTCCTTGATCTCCGAGTCAGCCAGACCTTGCACAGCCGCTTTGTTCAGCCGGTCGATGATGTCTTTGGGCACGCCGGGAGGTGCGGTCAGTGCAAACCAGGTTTCAAATTCAAAACCTTTGACACCACTTTCTTCGAAGGTCGGCACCTCGGGAAATTGGGGATGCCGCTTTTTGCTGGGTACGCCCATGATGCGCAGTTTGCCGGCTTTGACCAGCGCGGCAACGGTGGCGATGCCCTGGAAGGTGACATCGACTTCTCCGGCGGCCGCCCCTTGAGCAGCCTGGCTGGCCCCCTTGTAGGGCACATGTTTGAGTTTGGTGCCCGTGTGGGCTGAAAACAAGGCACCAGCGATGTGTTGCGGGCTGCCGATGCCGCCCGAGGAGTAAGTGATGGTGTCGGGCGCGGCTTTGGCGGCGGCGACCAGTTCGCCGACATTTTTGAATCTGGAGTTGACCGCCACCGATGCGCTGAACTCGATGGCTGCGGCCAGGGTGATGTAGCTGAAGTCGGTCAGGGCATTGAACGGCGTGTTGGGGTTGATGTTGGGCACCATCGTGAGGATGCTGTCGTTGAACCCGCCAATGGTGTAGCCATCGGGCGCAGATTTGGCCAATTTGTCGGCGCCAATGATGCCGGCTGCCCCGGTGATGTTTTCAATCACGATTTGCTGGCCCAGGATGGTCGACATTTTCTGGGCCAACAACCGTGCCGCCACATCAACAGCGCTTCCGGCGGCCAACGGGATGATCATTTTGATCGGCTTGTTGGGGAACGCCTGAGCCTGTGCCCACTGCGGCAAACCCAAAGCGCTGGCAGCGCCCAAAGCCAGAACGTGTCGGCGGGAGGGGTGGATGTGTTTCATGGTGGTTCCTTAAAAAACGAAATGAGAGGGTTCAGGGTTTCAAGCCCAGGACTCGAATGGCGTTTTCGCCCAAGATGCCCAAGCGGTCATCGTCGCTCAATTCAGGGGTGGACATGATGTGCCCCACGGGGTCTTCTTCCCAGGGAATGGGATTGTCGGTGCCCATCATGATCTGGGCTGCACCGACCTCAGCGGCCAGGTGGCGCAAAGCTTCCGGGGTAAAAACCAGCGCATCCATGTAAATCTGCCGTATGTATTCGCTGGGTTTTTTCTTCAACACAATTTCGGGGTTGCAATTCTGTGGTGAGACAAAGCAGCTCCGATCCATGCGAGGCGCGTAAGACCCCAAAAATCCGCCACCGTGAGCTGCGAAGATTTTTAATCCCGGGTAGAGGTCAAAAATACCCTCAAAAATCAGCTTCTCCAAAGCAATGGTGGTGTCGAGCGGGTTGCCAATCACATTGGACAACCAGCCATTGCCCTTGAAACGTTGCGCCAATTCCGGGGTGCTTTGAGGGTGAATGAACAGAGTCACCCCGAGTTCTTGGGCCTTGGCCAGCACCGGGTGGAATTCGGGGTGGGCAAAATCACGCCCGGCCACGCTGCCGCCGATGGCAGCGCCGACCAAGCCGTGCTTTTTGACCAACTCTTCCAATTGTTGAACCGCCAGGTCGGGAAATTGCATGGCGATTGAACCAAATGCAGCCAGTCGGCGGGGGTGTTGCGCAACCAATTCGGCAAAGCTTTCGTTGTGCACGCGGCAGATCGCTTCGGCCGTATCGCGATCTTTTTTATACCAAAAGGGATTGATGCTGAGGACCTGCATGTCAACCCCCATGCGGTCCATCATTTCAAAGCGCTTGGCCAGCGGGTCAGTTTGCTGCAAAAAATGCTCTGGCACACCCTTGACGGGTGGCAACACCGAGGATGCTTCATCGCCCATCAGGTCCAGGCCGGCTTGGAAATAGCAGTGTGCATGGGCATCGATCACCCGTGCCCGTTTGCCCTTGAGGATGACCGGAGACTTGGCGGGCGCCGACGCTCCGCCACCTTCGGGTCCCAGGCCCAGGTCGGGGCGCAAAAAACAGCTGCAAAACCGCAGTCCACCCAAGCGGTGGGCGTGCCCAGTCAACCAACTCATCGGCTTGATCCTGTGTGAAAAGGCCGAATCATAAGCACAACCGGGCATGGGTCAACGAATCGCGGCAGATGACCCTGAGTCCAGGGGCGGAATACGAAGCCGACGGCGCGATGTGCCAGACCCCGTTCGCGCTGTAAGTCTGGTGTAAACCCTAGGCTGAGTGGGCTGCCGGATGACCTAACCTTAGGGGGTTATTGATCAGTTGATGATCAAGAGAAAGAAAGGAAGAGCCATGGGCTTGCGTTTTTTGGAGCATGTGCTGATTTTGACCCACGACCCCGAAGGGACGCGCGACTGGTTTGTCAATAATCTGGGGTTCAGAAACGGGTACCACCCCGAATTCGGTTTTCCGGTTTACTGGCTCTACATCGGTGAGCAAGATGTGATTCACATCGGCAAAGCGCGTCATTCGGAGCACCAGGACACCTATCTCAAGACTCCGACCGACGGCGACAAGGATTTTTCGGCTGCCGGGGCGCTGGGTTCAGGTCGCATCGACCACATTTGTCTGAATTGCGACGGCATGCAAGAGTTTGTGGACCGTCTGACCGCCAATGGCGTTGAGTTCAGCGAGCGCAAGGCCCACAACTCTTTGTTGTATCAGTTGTTCATGCGCGAGCCGATCAACGGCATCAAGGTCGAACTTAATTTCTCCTGGGAAGAAGCGGTCAAGATGGGCCGTGTGCCGGCTTACACCGACACCGGCGACAACCAGAAGTCCACCGACCAGGTCATGACCGCCCAACCCGCCCAACCCGTTTCCACTTTTTAAGGTTCTGCATTTCATGAAAGCCAAAACAGTCCGTGTTCACCAAGCCGGTGGGCCTGAGGTCCTGAAGATCGAAGAGCACGATTTGCCCGATCCCGGGGCCGGTGAAGTCACGATTCGCCACACCGCCATCGGGTTCAATTTTCAGGACATCTACACCCGTTCGGGTTTGTATCCGGCTCCCATGCCCACGGGCTTGGGCACCGAAGCCGTGGGGGTGGTCGAAAAGGTGGGCGCTGGCGTGACCGATTTCAAAGCCGGTGATCGGGTCTGCTATGCCAGCGGCCCGGTGCTGGGGGCCTGTGCCACCGCCCGCAACTACCCGGTCGCACGCCTGATGAAGTCACCCGATTTCATGAAGGATGAAGAAATCGCAGCCATCTTGCTCAAGGGCATGACTGTCGAGTACCTGATGAACCGCTGCTACCCGGTGCAAAAAGGGCAATTCGTGTTGATGCACGCGGCCGCCGGTGGCGTTGGTCTTCTGGCGGGCCAATGGGGCAAACACATCGGGGCGCACATGATCGGCGTCGCAGGGGGAGCCGACAAAGTGGCTTTGGCCCTGCAAAATGGTTATGAATTTTGCATCGACCGCAAATCCGAAGACATCTCGGCCAGGGTCAAAGAGATCACCGGTGGTGCCGGTGTCCCCGTGGTATACGACTCAGTGGGCAAGGACTCTTTCGAGGCTTCATTGAACAGTTTGATGCCGCGCGGGTATTTTGTGTCCTTTGGAACCACCACCGGCGCTCCGCCGCCCGTGGCAGCCGGTACTTTGCAAAAAATGGGCTCGCTGTATTTCACCCGGCCGACTCTGGTGACTTACACCGGGACCACCCAAGAGTTGCGTGATTCGGCGGCTGCCGTTTTCGAGATGTTCCGCCAAGGCGCACTGAAGCTGTCGATCAATCAACGTTACAAGCTCGACGACATCGCCCGCGCTCATGCGGATCTGGAAACGGGCAAGACCACGGGTTCGAGCATCATTGTGCCGGCCTGATTCATTTTTTCAACACGACGAGGAGTTCAACATGATCAAGAGTTTCAAAGCAGGTCTGCTGGCCGGCGTGCTGGCTTTGGCCGGCTGGGGCACGGCCCAAGCCGAAAACATCCGTCTGCGCATCGCCTCCGGCCATCCGGCGGCCAACACTTATGTGAATTTGATGCAAAACTTCTTCGTGCCCGAAGTCACCAAGCGGGTGGCCGAGCGCACGCAGCACAAAATCGAATTTGTCGAGGGCTATGGCGGCGCCATGGTCAAAGTGGCCGATACCCTCGAGGGGGTGCAGTCGGGGCTGATCGACATCGGTGGCTACTGTTTCTGTTTTGAGGCTTCCAACCTGCCTTTGCATGCCTTCCAGGTCATGTTGCCTTTCGGCACCATGAGCCCCAAGGCCAGTGTGCAGTTGGCGCGCCAGGTCTATAACCAGGTGCCCTACATGTCCAAAGTGTTCGAGGACAAGTACAACCAGACTTTGCTGGCCCTGATCGCCGACAACGGCTACAACCTGGGTACCACCTTTGAGTGGAACACCGTGGCCGACCTCAAAGGGCGCAAAATCGCCGGCGCCGGCCTCAACCTGAAGTGGCTGGAATATGCTGGTGTGGTGCCGGTGCAGTCGTCGTTGCCCGAGGCTTACACCTCGATGCAAACCGGCGTCTACAACGGCTGGATCATGTTCCCCTCGGGCTGGGTCAACTTCAAACTCAACGAAGTCGCCAAGCATTACACCGAGACCGGCTTTGGCGCCATCACCTGGCACGGCCTGACCATGAACAAGGCCCGTTTTGCCAAGTTGCCCAAGGATGTCCAAGCCATCATCGTGGAAGTGGCCAAAGAGTTTGAAGCCCGCACCGGCACTGTCAATGAAGAAAACTATCCCAAGCAGCTCGAGCAGTTGCGTGGCATGGGTGTGACCGTCAAAAAGGTGCCTGACAGCGTGCGCGTGGACTGGGCCAACTCGCTCAAGGACTGGCCGCAAGCCATGGCAACCGAATTGGATGCCAAGGGCATGCCCGCTACCCAGGTGCTGAAGCTGACCCTGGAAGGCGCCGAGAAGATGGGCCACAAGTGGCCGGTTCGCTACAACATCAAGTAAATCATGCTCGATAAACTGGCGGACTGGGTGACAAAAGCCTGCATGGTGGCGGCTGCCATCTGGGCTTTTGTCCTGTGTTTTCTGGTGGTCGCCGACGTGTCCGGACGGGTGCTGTTCAACAGCCCCGTCAAGGGCACGCCCGAGATCATCTCTTTGTCCATCGTCATCATCTGTTTTTTGCAAGCGGGTTACGCCATCCGTTCCGGTGGCATGCTCAACGTCGACACCCTGGTGGCTCGACTCAGCCCGCGCGTGCAAAGCCTGCTGGCAGCCTGGGGTGCCCTGATCGGCATTTTGTTTTTCGGCATCATCTGTTATGGCAGCCTCGACGGGGCGGCCCATGCCTGGACATCGGGTGAGTACGAGGGTGAGGGTGCCTTGCGGGTGCCTGTGTGGCCGGCCAAGTTCATCATCGTGATGGGCACGGGGCTGGCATGCCTGAGTTATTTGTTGTTGATGCTGCAAAACATTTCCAATGCCATCCAAGGGCGTGCGGGTCACTTCGCCGCCACCCAACACTGAGTTCCTCTTATGTTTGATCCGCAACAAATGCTGATCATGGTCGGCGTTTTGCTGGCCCTGGTCTTTAGCGGCGTGCACATTGCCGTTTCCCTGGGCGTGACCAGTTTGCTGGGCATCTATCTGATGACCGAGCAGATGGATACCGTCATCAGTTTTGCTTCCAACACCGCTTATGAGGCGCTGCGTGACTATGTGTTCGCGGTGATTCCCTTGTTCATGCTGATGGGCGAGTTTTTGGCCAAGTGTGGGGCGGCCAGTGACTTGTTCACCTTGATCAATCGGCTGACCCGTCGCTTGCCCGGACGTTTGGGCATCGCCACCGTGCTGTCCAATGCGGTGTTTGCTTTTGTGACCGGGGTTTCGATCGCGGCGGCTGCGGCGTTTTCCAAAATCGCCTACCCCGAAATGCGCCGCTACGGGTACGAACGCAAGTTTGCCTTGGGCTGTATTGCCGGCAGCGCCTGTCTGGGCATGCTGATCCCGCCCTCGGTGCTGATGATCGTGTGGGGTGTGCTGACCGAGATGGCCATTGGCAAGCTGTTCATTGCCGGCATCATCCCCGGCTTCATCGTGGTGACTTTGTACATCGGTTACATCTTGTGGGTTTCTTTCCGGCACCCCGAACGGGTGGGCGAAGGTGACAACCTGCCCGAAGCCCAGAAGCAGGCCATGGCCACGCATGCCAAAGCCGAGAACGAGGACATCCGGGCCATCTTCTACAGCACGGTGGGCATTTTGGCCCTGGTGGTTTTGGTGCTGGGCGGGATCTGGCTGGGCTTTTTCACCCCCACCGAAGGTGCGGGCGTCGGAGCGGCCTTGTCGCTGGTGCTGGCGCTGATGCGTGGCATGCGCGGCAAGGAAATGTTGCAAGCCATCTTGTCGGTGGGTCGCACGTCGGCCCCGCTGTTGTTGTTGCTGGTCACGGCCGCACTTTATTCCCGGGTGTTGTCCATGACCGGCATCACCGGTGCCGCCAAAGAGTTCTTTTTGGGCTCGGGCTTGTCGCCTTACACGATATTGGCGTTGATGGTGCTGGTCTGGTTCATTTTGGGCTGCATCATCGATTCGATCTCGATCATTTTGCTGACGGTGCCGGTGTTTGGACCCTTGGCGGTGGCGCTGGGTTTTGATCCGATTGCGTTTGCCATCATTGGCATCATCGCCATCGAAACCGGCCTGCTCACGCCGCCCTTTGGCATATTGGTGTTCACGGTCAAAGCGGCGGTCACAGACGAGAAGGATTTGTCGCCGGGCGAGATCTTCAAAGGCTCGGTGCCTTACTGGATCATGTTGCTGATCGCCATCTTGTCGTTGGTTTTTTTCCCGCAAGTGGCGACCTGGCTGCCCAACCTGGGCAATCAGGTGGCAGGTGGTTGATTGATTTTTGAGGAGTTTTGCTCATGCCCGCATATTGGATTGCCCGTTGTGTCATCAACGATCCGGTCGAATACAAACGCTACACCGATCAGGTGCCCGGCATCATCGCGAAATACGGTGCCAAAGTATTGGCCCGTGGCGGCAAGTACCAGATCATGGAAGGCCCCGAGGTGTTCCACCGGTTTGTCTTGCTTGAATTCCCGACCTTCGAGGCGGCAGTGAACTGCTTTCAGTCGCCCGAGTATGTGGCCGCGGCGTCGCATCGCCGCAGTGGTGCCGGGATCGTCGAAAACGTGATCGTCGAAGGCGGCGAGTTCACCAAGTAAGCGTTCAGCGCAGCGCGGCCATGAGGGCTTGCGCTGCCTGTTCAGGCTGGTCTTGGGCGACAATCGCCCGGACCACCGCCACCGACCCCACGCCACACGCCTGCACAGCGGCAAATTGGCTTTGGTCGATGCCGCCGATGCCGACCAAGGGAAAGCGACTCATCAGCGTGGCATAAGCTCGCAAGCGACCCAGGCCCTGAGGCGGTGTGGCCATGCGTTTGAGGGTGGTGGGAAACACGGCCCCCAGGGCCAGATAACTGGGGCCGACCGCTGCGGCGCGCATCATCTCGGCGTAGCCGTGGGTCGACAGTCCCAGGCGCAGGCCCGCCAGGCGGATGCGCTCGATGGGGGCCCATTGCAAGTCTTCTTGCCCCAAGTGCACGCCATAGGCGCCATGTTCGATGGCCGGTGCCCAATGATCATTGATGAAAAGCAGGCTGGGTGTGCCTCGAACGGCAGCCACAGCAGCCTTGACTTCGCGATCGATGGCGCCTCTGTCCTGTGATTTGTAACGCAACTGGAGGGTGGGGACGCCCGCTTGCGCCATGCGAGCAATCCAGTCAGCGCTGGGCAGCACCGCATACAGACCCAGGCGTTTCGGACAAGGTGCAAACGGCATGGGGTGGCCCGGTGCAGGCAAGTCAAAATCCACAGTTTCGGTCGGCCAGCGGGCAGGGTCGAAATGCCCCAGGCGCTGACTTTGTCGCACCCAGGCCCGTCGGACGATGGCGGCATCAGCCGGCCAAAATCCGAGCTCGCCCAAGGCCAGGTTCAGGGCCGCTTCGAGCCGGGTGGCCCCTGAAGAAGGCAAGGTGACCGGTTCTCCCGCCTGCTTGTCGGCGTGCGTGCGCACGATGTGTCGGGCCAAAGCCTGTGCGGTGTGGTTCATGGTTGATGCCAAAACGGAGTGCCCAGCACCGGGGTGCTGGGTTGGGCCTGTTCTTGTGCCTGCATCGCACCGGCCCGATGGGCCGAGCGGCCTGCCCGCACGGCGTCGGCGAAGGCCTGCGCCATGGCCACCGGGTCTTGCGCCAATGCGACGGCGGTGTTGAGCAGCACGGCATCGTAGCCCCACTCCATCACCTGACAGGCGTGGGAGGGCAGTCCCAAGCCGGCGTCGACAATCAAGGGCACATCGAGTCGCTCGCGCAGGGTGCGCATGGCGTAGGGGTTGATGGGGCCCTTGCCAGTGCCGATGGGCGCGGCCCAGGGCATGACCGCCTGGCAGCCGACGTCGACCAATTTTTGGCACAGCACCAGGTCATCGGTGCTGTAGGGCAGCACTTTGAAGCCGCTTTTGATCAGGCGCTCGGCCGCCGAAGGCAACTGCAAGGTATCGGGCTGCAAGGTGTAGTCGTCACCGATCAATTCCAGTTTGATCCAGTCGGTTTCAAACACCTCGCGCGCCATCTCGGCGGTGGTGATGGCTTCTTGCAGGCTGTGACAGCCGGCGGTGTTGGGCAGCACGGTCACGCCGGTATCGCGCAACAATTGAAAAAATTCGCGCGAGGCCTCGACCCCCTGGGCAGTCTGGCGGCGCAACGAGGCGGTCAGCATGGCCGGTTGTGAGGCCTGAACCGAGCGCGCCAGCACCGCCGGTGAGGGGTAGCGTGAAGTGCCCAACAAAAGGCGGCTGTGAAACGTTTCGCCGTAGAGCAGCAGGGGGTCTGAAGGGGTGGTCATGGTTCATCCGCCCGTGATGGGGGCGATCAGTTCGATCTGGTCGCCAGCGCTCAGGACGTGCTGGGCGTGGCGGGATTTGGGCACAAATTCAAGGTTGACGGCCGCCGCAAAGGGCGGTTGCACGCCCGCTTGGGCGATGGCATCCGCCAGTGTGGCACCCACAGGCAACCGGTGGGGCACCTGATTGATCAGGACTTCAAGGGTGGTTTCGTTCATCTTCAACACGCAGGCCCCAACGCAGGGCCCACTCGGTGGTCTGGCTCTGCATCCACTCCAGTCCGGCGTCGAGCATCGCCGGAGAAATCAGAAATCCGTGGCGGTACAAACCGTTCAGGCTGATGTGGCGCGGGCCGTGCAAGGTGATGCAGGGCAGATTGTCGGCCAAAGTGGGGCGGGCCTGGGTCGAAATTTCCAGAATGCGCGCCTCGCCAAAGCCGGGGTGGACGGTATAGGCGGCACTCAGTAATTCGAGGGTGGAGCGCACGCTGGCTTCGGACAGGTCTTCGGACTCGATCTCGGTGGCACCGATCACAAACAGGTGATTCGGCTTGGGGGCGATGTAGATCGGATAACGGGGGTGGATCAAACGGGTGGGGCGCTGCAGCGATACGTCAGGGGCAAAAAGGCGGATGACCTCGCCACGCACGCCGCGCAGTCGCAAGCGGTCGCGCGCACCCAAGCCGCGACAGTCGATCAGCCAGTCGGGCGCATCAGGGGCATGGAGGTCAAAATCAGACGGGCTGCGGGGTGATTGCCAATGAAGGGTCACTTTGGGCTCGCGTTGCAGCGCGCGCAGCAGGGCCTGCAACAGCGCCCGGTTGTCCAATTGGCCTTCGCCGGGCAAATAGAGGCCTTGGGTGAATCGCCCCGCCAGACTGGGTTCGAGGTCAGCCAGCCGGGTGCCATCGGCTTTCTCCAGCGCCGGCAATTCGGGGCAATCGCGGCCGGTTTGGCGCAACATCTGCTCAAACTGTTTGGCCAGCGGGGCATCCTGGCGGTGCCAGACGATCAGGCTGCCGTTGTGCTGGCTGAACACCGGTTCAGGCAAGTCGGCCAGCAGGCTTTGCCAACGCCCGATCGAGTGATGGCCCATGCGCACCACACTGGTCTCGGTGATGGCCGATTCGGCCAAGGGGGCCAGCATGGCTGCGGCGATGCGGGCGGCGGCACCCATGGCGTCCGCTCCCTGGGCCTCGTGGACCTCGACCTGGTGACCCTGGCGGGCCAGCGCATGCGCCATCAGTCGACCCATCAGGCCGGCACCCAAAACCACACAGCGCAATGCGCTTGAAACTCCCTGTGTCATGTCCGATATTGTCCCCGATCGCAAAGCCCCATGGGGCAGCCTGCGTATGATTCAGGTCATGAATGCGAAAAACACTTTGATCTATCCCCGTGTGTTGACCATTGCCGGCTCGGACAGTGGCGGCGGGGCAGGCGTTCAGGCCGACCTCAAAACCATTGCCGCCTTGGGTGGTTATGGCATGACCGCGCTGACCGCCTTGACGGCCCAAAACACCCTGGGTGTGCAGGCGATTCATGCCGTGCCTGGGGCTTTTTTAAAAACCCAGTTGCAGTCTGTTCTCGATGACATCGGGGTCGACGCCATCAAAATCGGCATGTTGCATGCCCCTGAAATCGTCGAGGTCGTCGCCTGGGCCATCGACCACTACCAGCCCGCCCATGTGGTGCTGGATCCCGTGATGGTGGCCACCAGCGGCGACCGGCTGATTGCCCAGGAGACGGTGGCCGAATTGGTCCGACAGTTGTTTCCCCGCGTGACCCTGATCACCCCCAATCTGGACGAGGCCGAGTGGTTGCTGGGCCACCCCATCGGCACGGCTCAAGACTTGCCCGGGGCTGCGAGAGAGTTGCTGGCTCTGGGGGCGCGGGCTGTGTTGCTCAAGGGCGGTCATCTGGCCGGCGATGAGGTGGTCGATTGGCTCGAGGTGCCGGGTTCAGAACCCCGGCGCCTGGCCAGCGCCCGCATCGACAGCCCCAATGTGCATGGTACCGGTTGCACCCTCTCGTCAGCCATCGCCACCCACCTGGCTTTGGGGCATGCCCTGGCCGAGTCGGTGAGTTTGGCGCGTGCCTACATCTTGCGGGCGATCGAGGCCGGTGCGGCCTACCGCTTGGGGCAGGGGCACGGTCCCCTCAACCACGGGTTTGCGCCCGTGGCGATGCGCTCGCGTCAGGGCTGAACTTTCAGGCGCGTTTGCAGGCGCGACGAAGAGGTGGTGTATTCCAGGGTGATGGGTCCGCCGGTCAGCCGTTCGGCGGCGCCGTAAGCCGCCAGCGTGGCCTCATGAAAGCCGCAGGCGATCAGCTTGCGCTTGCCGGGGTAGTGGTTGATGTCGCCCACCGCATAGATGCCGGGCACGCTGGTGCCAAAGTCACGCGTGTTGACCTCAATTTGGCGCCGCGCCATGGCCAATCCCCAGGTGGACACAGGGCCCAGTTTGGGGCTCAGCCCCAGGCACTGCACCAGCACCTCACAAGGCAAGCTGAAGGTATCGCCGTCGGGCGGAGCGATCTGCAAAGCGCGCAAATGTCCTTGTTCGGCCTCCATCCCTACGGGTTGGCCGACCACGAAGCGCACCCGCTGCGCCTCGATCTGCGTTTGCAACCAGTGGGCCTGTTGCGGTTCCAGGTCCAGTTTGTCGCGGCGGTGCAGCAAGGTCAGGCTGGCCACCGGTTGCGCCAGCCAATGCCGCAGGGACTCAATCACCAGCCCATCACCGCCCGCAACCACAACGTGCGCAGCGGTGGGGCCGGGCGGCACCGTGTCGCCGGCGTGGTAAACCCCTGACAGTCTGTCCAGACCTTCCAGTGCCAGGGAGCGGGGCATAAAGGCGCCCACTCCGGCGGCAATGAAGACGGTTTGAGTCTGGATTTCAAGTCCGCGCGTGGTGCGAACCACAAATTGTCCGGTGGGGCTGGCCTCAACTTGGGCCACTTGCTGGCCCAGTTCGATGGGCGTTTCAAAGGGCGCGATTTGCTGCAGCAGTTGGTCGACCAGGTGTCGGCCAGTGCTGCGCGGCAAACCGGGGATGTCGTAGATGGGTTTATCGGGGTAGAGCTGGCTGCATTGACCGCCAACCTGGGGCAACACATCGATGATGCGGCACGTTAAGCCCAGCAAGCCCAGTTGGAAGGCCTGATACAGGCCGACCGGCCCGGCACCGATGACCAGGGCTTGGGTGTTCAGCGCTTCAACTCCGCCAGCTTGCCGGTTTTGTCTTTCCAGTCGTCGGCATCGGGCAAAGGGGCTTTGCGCTTGGTGATGCTGGGCCAGCCCAGTTGCGACAACTCGGCATTGAGTTTGACCATGTGCTGCTGACCGTCGGGCACGTCTTCTTCGGCGTAAATGGCATTGACCGGGCATTCGGGGATGCAGACTGCGCAGTCGATGCACTCATCGGGGTCGATGGTGAGGAAGTTGGGGCCTTCGCGGAAACAATCGACGGGGCAAACATCGACGCAGTCGGTGTATTTGCAACGGATGCAGGCTTCGGTGACGACGTGGGTCATGGTCTGTAAAGTGTCAACATGCCCTGACAGGGCGACGATCAGATTTTACCCTGATATCAGGCGATCAGGGCGGCCGCGCTGGTGCGGTGGGTCGCGGTGTCCACCAGCACCAGGGCACCCAGGCCGCGCGAGGTGGTGTAGGGCAGTGCCGGTATGTCTTGTTGCAGCTGCAACTGCACCAGGCCGATTTCATTGGCTTGCAAAGACTGGGCAGGCTGCGTTTGCAGGGTCTGGATGTCGAGGCGGTGCGAAATGGCTGTCACGCGAGCCTTGACCCAGCGGCGCCCATGCAGGGCCCAATAAACCCGGCCCGGTTCCAGCGGGGTGTCGTCCATCCAGGCCACGGTGGCCTGGATGTCTTTGCGGGCCGGGGGGGCGGCGTCGGCCAACAACCAGTCGCCCCGCGAGACATCGACCTCGCGGTCAAGCACCACGCCCGCGCTGTGGCCCTGGATGCTGCTCGCTTCCCGCCGCACGGCATCCATCAGGCGAGCCACCACGGCGGTTTGGCCGCTGGGGAAAATGCGCACGCGCTGGCCCGGGCTCAGGCTGCCCGCGGCCAGTCGGCCCCAGAAGACCCGACGCCCGGTTTCGGTGACGGCGCTGTCGTGGTTTTTTTCGACCCACTGCACCGGAAATGCCAACTCCAAATGTGCATCGCCCGGGGTGTTGGGCAAAGACTCGAGCAATGTCAGCAAGCTCGGCCCGCGGTAGCCGCACCACTCGCCGTGGGGCTCGGTCACATTCCAGCCTTTCAGGGCTGAAATCGGCAAAATGCCCCGGGGGGTGATGCCCGCGCCTTGTGCGAATGACAACAAAGCTTGGCGGATCCGACCAAAGGCCAAAGGGGCATCGGCAACGGCATCGAGTTTGTTGATCGCAAAGACGATCGAGGGCACCCGCAACAGATGCGCCAGCAGGCTGTGACGACGCGTTTGGGGCAACAACGCGACCGATTCGGTTTGGGTGTTGAGCTTGGTGGCGTCGACCAGCACCACCGCTGCGTCCGCGCTGCTGGCAGCGGTCACCATGTTGCGGGTGTATTGTTCGTGACCGGGGGCGTCGCCGATGATGAATTTGCGCTCGGCGGTGCTGAAATAACGATAAGCCACGTCGATGGTGATGCCTTGTTCGCGCTCGGCGCTCAGGCCATCGGTCAGCAAAGCCAGGTCGGTTTGGCCCTGGCGTTGCACGCCCGCCAGTTGATCCGACAAGACGGCTTGGGAGTCGACCAGCAGGCGTCCGATCAGGGTGCTTTTGCCGTCGTCGACCGAACCGCAGGTGATGAATTTGAGCGCTTCCATCAGAAGTAACCGTCCTTTTTGCGTTTTTCCATCGAGGCGTCCGAGGTCTGGTCGTCCATCCGGGTGGCCCCGCGTTCGCTGACTTCGGCGGCCAGGGTTTCGATCACGATCTCTTGCGGGGTGCGGGCCAGACTGGCCACCGGGCAGGTGCAGGTGATGTCGCCGACAGTGCGAAAGCGCACCGGGCGGTTGACGACAGTTTCGCCGTCCCGGGCGGGCGTGAGTTCGGTCACGGGCACCAGCAGGCCGCGGCGTTCGACCACCGCCCGGTCGTGGCTGTAATAGATCGAGGGCAGGGCCAGGTTTTCGCGTTCAATGTATTGCCAGACATCGAGCTCGGTCCAGTTGGAAATCGGGAACACGCGGAAGTGCTCGCCGGACTGGAGCCGTGTGTTGAACAAGGTCCAGAGCTCTGGCCGCTGGTCTTTGGGTTGCCACTGGCCGAAGCTGTCGCGGTGGCTGAAGATGCGCTCTTTGGCCCGGGCTTTTTCTTCATCGCGGCGGGCGCCCCCGATCAAGGCATCAAAGCGAAATTCCTCGATCGCTTCGAGCAAAGTCACCGACTGGTGGGCATTGCGGCTTTCCCCCGGATGGGCCAGGCGCACGGTGCCCCGGCGCATCGAGTCTTCGACGCTGCGCACGATCAGCTGGGCACCGAGTTCGGCGGCCCGTTGGTCACGGAACTGGGTCACTTCGGGGAAATTGTGTCCGGTGTCGATCATCAGCAAAGGGTAGGGCAGGCGACCTTTTCCAAACGCTTTTTCGGCGCAGCGCAGCATGACCAGAGAGTCTTTGCCACCCGAAAACAGCAAGGTCGGGCGCTCGAAAACGGCGGCCACTTCGCGCAGGATGAAGATGGTTTCTTCTTCCAGCGCGTCCAGGTGACTGTTGCTCAGCGCGGTCAGGTGGGCGGTGTCGGTGATGGCGTTCATGCGGTTCTCGTGTGCAGGCCACATTCTTTGGCCGATTCGTCTTCCCACCACCAGCGGCCAGCCCGAAAGGGCTCGCCCAGGCTGATGGCGCGGGTGCAGGGGGCGCAGCCGATGCTGGGGTAAAACTCATCGTGCAGCGGGTTGTAGTCAATCTGATTTTCTAAAATAAAATGCCAAATATCTCCCATTGTCCAAAATGCCAAAGGATTATATTTGGTTCGACCTGAAGGCCCTTGTTCGCTGGTGTCAATCAGTTCGACCTCGGCACGCTCGTCGGATTGTTCCCGGCGCAAGCCGGTGATCCAGGCGGTTTGGCCCTGCAAGGCGCGCGACAGCGGCTCGAGTTTGCGCAACCGGCAGCAATCCTTGCGCCGTTCGATGCTTTGCGTGATGGCGTTTTGGCCATGCCGAGCCACCCAGGCGATGACCTGCTCGTGATCGGGGCGAAACACCTCGAGTTGCCAGCGTCCACTGGCTTGCTGACGCTCGAGCAGGGCCAGGGTCTGGTGATGCAAGGCGCCGGTGTCCAGCACAAAAACCGGGATCGGCAATTGAAGTTGCGCGATCAGGTGGCTGATCACCACGTCTTCTGCCCCCAGGCTGGAGGCTTGTTTGAGGTGGCGGTGGGTGGCGCTGGCCAGTTGCAGCAGTTGTCGGGTTTCGGCCAGCTTTTGCTCAAAGTCCGGGCTGGCCTGGGCCAGCCTTTGGGGGGCGTTCAGGGCAGGTGTCAGGGCGTTCATGCAGACTCCCGTGCAAAGTGCGGCAAGGGTTGGCGGGCATCGCCCTGATAGTTGGGCAGACCGGTCGACAGCAAGCGCCGGGCGGTGTCCATGGACTGGTCGGCGCGCAAGACGGCGCTGGAAAAACCGCAGCGTTGCATCTGCACCAGTTGATCCACCAGCACATCTCCGGTGGCCCGGATGTCTCCGGCAAAGCCGCGCCGGCGCAGCACACGGGCCTGGCTGTAGGCGCGTCCGTCGGTGAATTTGGGCAGACTCAGTTCGATGCAGGTCACACCATCGAGCGCCACGGCGGCGGCATCGGCGGTGTTGTCCAGGCGCAGGGCTTGGGCGTCGGCAGTTGGGTGTGGCAAAAGGTTCATGACGGGCTCATTCGGTGACGGTGCTGCGGGCGGTGATGTGACGCACCTGGTGCGCGGCGGCCTTGAATGGCTCGTGACCGATGCGGCGCAAGGCCTTGATGAAAGTTTCGTTGGCCTGACGCTGCTGCACATAGACGCCCAAAATCGCCTCGATGGCATCGAGCACCTCGGCGGCGGCAAACGAGGGGCCAATGACTTTGCCGGGCTGGGCGTTGCCACTCAAGGCAGAACCATCGGATCCGCCCAAAGTGATCTGGTACCACTCCTGCCCGTCTTTGTCGACGCCCAATATGCCGATGTGGCCGCTGTGGTGATGGCCACATGAGTTGATGCAACCGCTGATGTGCAGGTCGACCGGCCCCAGGTCGTCCAATTCATCCAGGTCCTGGTAGCGGGTGGTGATTTCGGCCGCCAGTGGCAAGGAGCGTGCGTTGGCCAAGGCGCAGTAGTCGCCTCCGGGGCAGGCGATGATGTCCGACAACAAGCCGATGTTGGGTTTGGCCAGCCCGAGCCGCCGCGCTTCGCGCCAGAGTTCGGGCAATTGGTCGCAGGGCACCCAGGGCAGGAGCAGGTTTTGTTCGTGCGTCACGCGCGCTTCGCCGCTGGAAAACCGTTCGGCCAGCAGAGCTGCGGCGTCGAGTTGATCGGCGTTGGCGTCGCCCGGCGCCTGGCCAATGCGCTTGAACGACAAGGTCACGGCTCGCAGGTCAGGGTTGCGGTGGGTGTGCACGTTGCGCTGTAGCCAACGCAAAAATTCGGCGTCGTCTTCGGCGGCGGCTTTCAGGATACGCGCCATCTTTTGGTCGGCGTCGTTGCGATTGCAGACTCCAGCCGGTGCTTCGAAATGCGCCTGAACGCGTTGCAGTTCGGTATCGCTGACGCGATGCACGCCGCCTTGCGCCAGCACCCGCTGATACTCGGCTTCGACCTCGGCGGCAAAGCGCGGACCTTCGGCTTTGACCAGGATTTTGATTCGGGCCTTATACAGGTTGTCACGCCGTCCCCACAGGTTGTAGGTGCGCACCAGCGCTTCGAGGTAATTCAAAATCTCGACTGCCGGCAAAAACTCGCGCAAGACGGTGCCGATGATGGGCGTGCGACCCATGCCCCCGCCCACCTGAACCTGAAATCCCAACTGCCCGCCCGCATCGAGTTTGAGTTGCAAGCCGACATCGTGCCAGCCGATGGCGGCGCGGTCTTCGGCAGCGCCGGTGATCGCGATTTTGAATTTGCGCGGCAAATAGGCGAATTCCGGATGCAGGGTGCTCCACTGGCGCATGATTTCGGCCCAGGGGCGAGGATCGGCGACTTCGTCGGGGGCGATGCCCGCCAGAGCGTCGCTGGTGATGTTGCGGATGCAATTGCCACTGGTCTGAATCCCGTGCATGTCGACTTCGGCCAGCAGGTCCATGACATCGGCGCTGCGTTCGAGCGGGATCCAGTTGAACTGGACGTTTTGACGGGTGGTGAAGTGCGCCACGCCATGCACCAGTCGGGGCGCGGGGCGCCCCGGGTCGATGGTGTCTTGCTGTTGCTGGGCATGGGCCAGCACATCGGGACCGGGGCGGTCGAACTCACGGGCAATGCGGGCCAGCGCACGCAACTGGTCGCTGCGAATTTCGCCGTAGGGCACGGCGACCCGCAGCATCGGCGCGTAGCGTTGCACATACCAGCCGTTTTGCAAGCGCAGCGGGCGGAATTCATCTCCGCCCAACTCACCCGACAGGTGACGTTGCAATTGGTCGCGGTACTGGGCAGCGCGTTGGCGCACAGCGGTTCGGTCAAATTCGGTGTAGGCGTACATGGGGGTTCAAGGCATGCAATGAGCCTGAACTTTAATCCCTCTATATTCCAAATCAAACGATTATTTGGTCATTGATATATGTTAATTGAGATATATAAACCCATGCAAGGTCATCACCCGTTCAGTCAGCCCCATGACGCCGGGCATGGATGCTTCTGGACAGGCTCCCCGGCAGGGGACTCGGGGTGTCGGTCATCCAGGCCGCCAATTGTTCGGCGCACAAGGTCGATACCGTCAGTCCGCGTGCGCCCAAACCCGCCAGAACCCACAGACCCGGTGCCTGCGATGTTGCCACAGGCCCGACCCAAGGCAGGCGATCGCGCACGGTGGCCCGCACGCCGGCCCAGGCACCCCATTGACCCATCGGGGGCAAGCTTGTGGCTGATTCAGGGGCCAGCTGTTGCCAGCGTCGGGCATTGAGGGCGTGATCGTCTGCGCGCACCTCAGGCTGATCGCTGCTGCGATCAAAGGTGGAGCCGACCAGCCAGCAGTTGGGCCCACCCAGGGGCACCTGCGGGATGATGCTGCCGTCGCCGTTGCGAGGGCGTTGTGGCCATTCATCGGGAATCGGATCGGGGATGGGGCCGAAGCTGACTTGACCGCGCACAGCTTGCACAGGCAAATCCACGCCACAACCGGACCACAGCGATGCGCTGGCCGGCCCCATGGCAACCACCACCGCTGTGCCCCCGGTCATTTGGCGTCGATCGGAACCCTGCACGATCCACCCGTTGGCATGGTGACGCAGTTTCTGTGCCTGCCAGCCCCAAACCGTTTCAATCAGGGGGTGATCGATCAGGGCATGGATCAGCCGCGCGGGTCGCAGCCAACCAGCCCGGGGTTGATGCCAGCCTTGTGGCTGGGCCTGCCACCAGTCGCCGCGCCACTCTGAGAGATCGGGGGCTTGGGTGTACCAGCCCCGCGACAGCATGTCGTCGGTGGGCGGTTGGCGTCGGGCTTTGACGCCCAAGAGGCGTTCATCGAGCCCGCACGAGGCCCAATCCGCTTCGCTCAAACTTGCGGCCAACCGGCTGCGGGTGTGGCGCAAACCCAATCGGGTCAGGCGCGACAGGGCGTTGTCGTCGCCGCTGGTGTGGGCGGCAAACAGTCCTGCGGGCAGGCCGGACGCTCCCGCTGCCGGGCCCACCGCGTCGATCAGTCGCACCGCTTGGCCGCGCTCAGCCAACGATCGCGCGACTTGCACCCCGGCCAACCCGGCGCCCAACACCCAGACCGGGTCGTTGGGGCGCGTCGGCTCCGCATTCAATGCGCCATGATGGGGTGGGCAGCAAGCGCTGAGGGCTTCCTTTTTGGGCGGCAGGCCAGGGCGTTTGCTGACCTGCAAGCCCAGTGCCTGGAGTGCCCGGGTGACTTGGCCGTTGACGCACCAGGTGGCCCAGCGGGTGCCCGGCCGACTGAGTCGAGCCAGTTGCGACAGCACCCGGGGACTCCACATGGCCGGGTTGACGCGCGGTGAAAACCCGTCCAGATAAACACTGTCGGCCCGCAGTTCGAGTTCGGGCAAGGCGAGTTCGCTCTCGCCAATGACCAGATCCAGTGTGACTTGACCCGCCTCGAAGCTCAGGCGGTGCATGCCCGGCAACAAGCCCCACCATTGGGATGCCAAGGCATGGCTGAGTTCGGTCAATTCCGGCCAGGGCTGAGCGCTGCGCACCAGGTCAGCGGCCAACACCGGGTGCGCCTCGGTGGCCACGCAGTGCAAGCGGCTGGGTCGGGCAGGATCGGCACGCCAGGCTTGCCAGGTGGCCAAAAAATTCAGACCCAGGCCAAAACCGTTTTCCAGCACGCACCAATGGGGGCGATGGCGCCACAGGGCCCCAGAGCCCAGCAATTCGCATCCTTGCAGGAATACGTGGCGGGCTTGCGCCAAGCCATGGTCACCCGATCGACCTTGGCTGCGGTAGATGTCGCGGTACAGGGCGCTGCGTGGCAAGCCATCGCCGTCCCAGGTCACCGCCGGCATGGTGAATCAGGCCTGCGGGGGCACGTAGCCTTGAGCCTGGTCGGCGCCGGCGCCAAAAAAGTGGTTTTCCATCTGGCGCGCCAGGTACTGGCGGGCACGCTGGTCAGCCAGGTTGAGGCGGTTTTCGTTGACCAGCATGGTCTGGTGCTTGAGCCAATCGGCCCAGGCCTGCTTGCTGACGTTTTCCCAAATGCGTTTGCCCAACTCACCGGGGTAGGGTGGGAAGTCGAGGCCTTCGGCCTCGGTGCCGAGTTTGATGCATTGAACGGTGCGTGCCATAACGGGTTTCCTTCAGATGTTTTTGACCAGGACCTGGCTCTTGCGGTCCCAGCTGTATTTGCGTTTGCGGGCTTCGGGTAGCCAATCGGGATCCACCTGCACAAAGCCACGCCGCAAAAACCAGTGGGTGGTGCGGGTGGTGAGCACGAAGATGCTTTTGAGGCCCATGGCGCGAGCGCGTTGCTCGACGCGTTTAAGTATTTTCTCGCCGTCGCCTTGACCTTGCGATTGTGGGGATACCGTCAGGGCCGCCATTTCAGCGGTGCCCGCCTCGGGGTAGGGGTACAGCGCGGCGCAGCCAAAAATGACGCCATCGTGGTCGATGACGGTGTATTGTTCGACATCGCGCTCGATCTCGGTGCGGTCGCGCCGCACCAGGGTGCCGTCTTTTTCAAACGGCTCGATCAGTTGCAAAATGCCGCCCACGTCTTCGTGGGTGGCTTCGCGCAATTCTTCGAGTTTTTCGTCGACCACCATGGTGCCGATGCCATCGTGCATGTAGATTTCAAGCAGCAGGGCACCATCGACGGCAAACGGCAAAATGTGACTGCGCTCAACCCCGCCGACACATGCCTTGACACAGTGTTGCAAATAAAAGCCCAGGTCAGAGGGGTCGTTGGCGGGCGGCAAGCTGTTGAGCAGGCGCCGGGCATCGGCCAAAGAGAGTTCGGTGTCGATGGGGTTGTCTTCCCCGGAGGGTTCGTTCGGACGCGTCCGGATGCCAGGGGTTTCGGTCACAAAGAGCAGCTTGTCAGCTTGCAAGGCCATGGCCACCGAGGTGGCGACCTCTTCCATGGTCAGGTTGAAGGCTTCGCCGGTGGGCGAAAACCCCAAAGGCGACAGCAGCACCAGCGAGCCGGCGTTCAGGGTCTGGGTGATGCCCGCCACGTCGACTTTGCGCACCAGACCGGAGTGCATGAAATCGATGCCGTCGACGATGCCCACGGGCCGGGCAGTCAGGAAGTTGCCCGAAATGACGCGCACGGTGGAACCGGCCATGGGGGTGTTGGGCAAGCCCATGCTGAAAGCAGCCTCGATCTCGTAGCGCAGTTGGCCGGCGGCTTCCTGGGCGCAATCGAGGGCCACACTGTCGGTGATGCGCATGCCATGCGAATAGCGGGCCGAGTGCCCCTTGAGGCGCAGTTGTTCGTTGACTTGGGGTCGAAAGCCGTGCACCAGCACGATTTTGACGCCCATGCTTTGAATCAGGGCGATGTCTTGCACCAGGTTGGGCAGTTTACCGGCTTCGATGGCTTCACCCGCCACGCCCACCACAAACGTTTTGCCGCGATGCATGTGGATGTAAGGGGCGACCGACCTGAACCACGGGACAAAGGTGAAGTTGAAAACGGCGGACATGGTCAAGCTGGATTGAAGGCAGGGATAATGCCTGATTGTCCATCAATCTTGCGCGTTTTCTCGTGTCGTTGACCCACAACTTACAGATCGATTTTCCGGAGTCCTTGCCTGTTTCAGCCCGTCGGCACGAGATCGAACAGGCCATGCGCGAGCATCAGGTGATCATCGTCTGCGGTGAGACCGGCTCGGGCAAGACGACACAGTTGCCCAAAATCGCCTTGGCGATGGGACGGGCAGCCCGGGTGGAGGGGCAGCGCCAGCGACTGATCGGCCACACCCAGCCACGCCGGATCGCGGCCAGCTCGGTCGCCAAGCGCATTGCCAGCGAGCTCCACACCCCATTGGGGCAGGTGGTGGGCTACAAGGTCAGGTTCCAGGATCGCCTCGAACCGGGGGCCCAAGTCAAGCTGATGACCGACGGGATTTTGTTGGCCGAGACCCAAAGCGACCCCTTGCTGCGGGCGTATGACACGCTGATCATCGATGAGGCGCACGAGCGCAGCCTGAACATTGATTTTTTATTGGGTTATTTGCGCCAGTTGTTGCCGCGTCGCCCCGATCTGAAACTGGTGATCACTTCAGCCACCATCGATGCCGACCGATTTGCCCGTCATTTCGCCTCCAGCCGGGGACCGGCGCCGGTCATCATGGTGTCGGGGCGCACCTACCCGGTGGAGCAACGTTATCGCCCGTTTGAGGAAAGCCGTGACTACGGCTTGAATCAGGCGGTGGCCGACGCTGTCGATGAGTTGTGGCAAGGGGGCAACGGCGGCGACATCCTGATCTTTCTACCCGGCGAGCGCGAGATTCGCGACCTGGCAGATCATTTGCGCGGGCACCTGGAGCACAGCGCGTTGGGCCGTGACACCGAAATCCTGCCTTTGTTTTCACGCCTGTCGCAAGCCGATCAGGATCGGGTGTTCGAAACTTCCGCACGCCGCCGCCTGGTGCTGGCGACCAATGTGGCGGAAACCTCGCTCACGGTACCCGGCATTCGCTATGTGATCGACGTCGGGACAGCCCGGGTCAAGCGCTACAGCTTGCGCAGCAAGGTCGAGCAATTGCAGGTCGAGCCCATCAGTCAAGCGGCCGCCAACCAGCGTGCGGGTCGCTGCGGTCGGGTGGCCAACGGCATTTGCATCCGGCTCTATGACGAGCGAGATTTTCAGGGGCGGGCACGCTTCACCGATCCGGAGATTTTGCGCAGCTCGCTGGCCAGCGTCATTTTGCGCATGAAATCGCTGGGCTTGGGGCGGGTCGAGGAGTTTCCTTTCATCGATGCCCCCTCGACGCGCGCGATCGCCGATGGCCATCAGCTGCTGGCCGAATTGGGCGCCGTGGATGACGCGCAAAACCTGACCCCGTTGGGGCGCGAGTTGGCCCGCTTGCCCTTGGACCCGCGCATCGGTCGAATGATCCTGGAGGCGCGCAGTCGTGGAGCGCTGGATGAGGTGCTGGTCATTGCCAGCGCCTTGTCGGTGCAGGACGTGCGCGACCGTCCGCTGGAAGCGCAGACCCAGGCCGATCAACAGCACGCCAAATTCAAGGACGAGCGCAGCGAATTCAGCGGTTACCTGACCTTGTGGAAGTGGCTCCAAGAAGCCCGTGGCGGGCACGGCCAGGCCCACAAGCTGTCAAACCGCCAATACGAGCAGTTGCTGCGCAGCAACTACATCCATGTGCGAAGGGTGCGCGAGTGGCGCGATGTGCACAGCCAGTTGCTGACGGTGGTCACCGAACAGGGGTGGAAGCTCAATGCCACACCCGCCAGCTACGAACAGTTGCATCTGTCGATGTTGTCGGGTTTGCTGGGCAACATCGGCTGCAAAGTAGACGACGAAGACGTTTATTTGGGCGCGCGCGGCATCAAGTTTTACCGTCACCCCGGGGCTCATTTGCGCAAAAAACCGGGACGCTGGCTGGTGGCGGCCGAATTGGTCGACACCACGCGCCTGTATGGGCGTGGCCTGGCGGCCATCGATCCGGCGTGGCTGGAGCAAATCGGCGGCCACTTGCTCAAAAAGCAATGGCTTGACCCGCATTTCGACAAAAAACACGGCGAAGTCCTGGCCTTTGAGCGAGCGACTTTGTATGGACTCGTGGTCTACAGCGGACGCCGGCGGCCCTATGCTTCGGTCGATCCGCAAGGGGCGCGAGAGATTTTCATCCGCGAGGGGCTGCTGGCTGGCGCCTGGGATTCGAAGTTGCCTTTTTTGCAGGCCAACCGGCAAACTTTGCGCAAAGTCGAAGAACTCGAACACAAGTCACGCCGACAGGACGTGCTGGTCGACGACGAACTGATTTTTGCTTACTACGATGCACAAATCCCCCAAGATGTGCTCAATGCCCGCGATCTCGAGGCGTGGTGGCACAAAGCCAGCCGGGATCAGCCCAAGTTGTTGCATCTGGGGCGCGAAGACCTGATGCGGCACGAGGCCGCGAGCATCACGGCGCAGGCCTTCCCGCGCGTGGTGCGTCTGGGCGGGGTCGATTGCGCGACCGATTACTTGCATGACCCTGGAGACGCCCGCGACGGCCTGACCGTGACCGTTCCTTTGTTTGTGCTCAATCAGGTCAGTGAAGAGCGTTGCGAATGGCTGGTGCCGGGCATGCTCAAAGACAAAATCCAGGCTTTGCTCAAAAGCCTGCCGCAAAAGCCACGTTCGCGTTTTGTGCCTTTGCCGGAGAGTGCGGCCCGTTTGGCCGAACAACTGGGGCAGGAAGCGGATTTCGGCAAAGGCTCGTTGACCGATGCGCTGCTGCACAAGGTGCGTGAGCAAACCAGCCTCGATGTCAAACGGGCCGACTTCAAACTGGACATGGTCCCACCCCACCTGTTCATGAACCTGCGGGTGGTCGACGAGCATGGCCGGCAATTGGGCATGGGGCGCAATTTGGGAGCGTTGCGTGCCGAATGGGGATCGCAGGCGCGTGGCGCCTTTCAGGCGCTGGCGCAAATCAAGACTCAACCGGCGCCTCTTCAAGAGCCGATTGTCGCAGCCGCCAACGTGCCCGGCGCACGGCGTGACCCTGCACCGGTCAACAGGTCAAATCCCGCCGTGACCTCCCAGGGACCTTACACCGACTGGTCGTTTGGCGAATTGCCCGAACTGATGGAAATTCGCAAAGGGGGCCAGACCCTGATCGGATTTCCGGCCTTGGTCGATCAGGGCCATGCGGTGATGATCGAGGTTTTTGACGAACCGGAATTGGCGCAAAAAAAGCACCGTTCAGGCCTGCGCCGGCTTTTTGCCTTGCACCTCAAGGACGCGCTGAAGTATCTGGAAAAAAACATTCCCGATTTGCAAAAGATGGCGGTGGCTTACATGCCCTTGGGCACCCAGGAGGAATTGCGCCAACAAATCATCGATCTGGCCATCGAGCGTGCTTTTTTGCTCGACCCATGGCCCACCGATTCAGCCTCATTTCAGCGCCGTCTGGAGGAGGGGCGGGGGCGCCTGACCCTGATCGCCAACGAGGTCGCCCGGTTGTGCGGACAAGTGTTGCTGGAATTTGCCAGTGCCAGCAAAAAAATACGCGACAGCAAAGGGCAAGCCGAGGCGACCGCCGACTGCACCCAGCAATTGCAGCGTCTGGTGGGCAAGCATTTTGTGCGCGACACGCCATGGCCCCAGATTCAACATGTGGTGCGTTACCTCAAGGCCATCGTGCTGCGTCTGGACAAATGCCGCACCGATCCGGCGCGCGATGCGCAGCGCATGGCCGAAGTGCGGGCCCAGGAGCAACGCTATTGGCGATTGGTCGCCGAGCGCAAAGGCGCCACCGACGAGCGCATGCTGGAGTTCCGTTGGTTGCTGGAAGAGCTGCGGGTGAGCCTGTTTGCCCAAGAGTTGCGCACGCCTCAACCGGTCAGCACCAAACGTCTGGACAAGGCCTGGGCGCAGTTGGGCTGAGCCAGGCGCAGAATCAAAGCTTGGACAGCCGTTGCAAGGCGGTTTGCAGGGTTTCGTCCTTTTTGGCGAAACAAAAACGGATCACCCGCTGGTCAAAGCCGTCGGCGTAGAAGGCCGACATTGGAATGGCGGCGACGCCGATCTCGCGCGTGAGCCACTGACAAAAATCGGCTTCGCTCAGGTTTTTCTCGGGCACGCCCAAGCGGTCGATGCGGGCGCACTGGAAGTAACTGCCCTCGCTGGGCAACAACTCGAATTGGGTTTGCGCCAGCCCGGCCCGAAACAGATCGCGTTTGCGCTGGTAAAACGCCGGCAATTGCAGGTATGGCTGCGGGTCGGCCATGTAGGCGGCCAAACCATGTTGCACGGGTGTGTTGACGGTGAACACGTTGAACTGGTGCACTTTGCGGTATTCGAGCGTGTAAGCGGGTGGTGCAGCGCAATAGGCCACTTTCCAGCCGGTCACGTGATAGGTTTTGCCAAAGCTGGAGATGACAAACGCACGCTCTGCCAAAGCAGGGAAACTGGCCACGCTGAGGTGCTGCAAGGGTGCATAGACCATGTGCTCATAGACCTCGTCGGACAACAAAATGATCGAAGTCGGCTCCAGGATCTCTTGCAGTTGTTGCATTTCTTCCCGCGTCCAGACGGTGGCGCTGGGGTTGTGCGGTGTGTTGATCAGCATCATGCGCGTGCGCGGCGTGATGGCGGCGGCGATGCGCTGAAAATCAGGCCGGAAAGTGCCCGGGGTCAGGGGCACGCGCACCACGGTGCCGCCGGCCAGCTCGATGTTGGGGATGTAACTGTCGTAGCAAGGCTCGAGCACGATCACCTCGTCGCCGGGGCGCACGACGGCCAGGACGGCGTTGATGATGGCCTGGGTGGCACCGGCGGTGATGGTGATTTCGTTCAGCGGGTCGTAGCGACGGCCATAAAGCCGCTCGATTTTTTCGGCCACAGCTTGCCGCAATTCAGCCACACCCAACATCGAAGGGTACTGGTTGAGGCCTTTTTGCATGGCTTCGGTGACGGCGTTGACCAGACGCGGGTCGCAGTCAAAGTCCGGGAAGCCTTGGCCCAGGTTGACCGCTTTGCACTCTTGCGCAAGGGCCGACATGACGGTGAAAATGGTGGTGCCCACATGGGGCAGTTTGGATTCAAGTTTGGGGGTCATGGGTGAAGCCAGATCAAAGTTCGTAATCGGTTTGACGACCTTCCAGGGCCTTCAGGACCAGGTCGCGGCTGAGGCGGTCGCTGAGCATTTGGGCAAATTCCAACACGAAATGGCGCAAATAACTGCCTCGTTTGAAGGCGACCCTGGCCATGTTGGTGCCAAACAGGTTGCCGGCAGGCCGGCTGACCAGGCCCTCGGCCAGCCCGTCGTGGACGGCCATTTCGGCCACCACCCCCACACCCATGCCCAGGCTGACATAGGTTTTGATCACGTCCGAGTCGATCGCTTCCAGAGCGATTTGCGGCTGCAGGCCGTGCTGTGCAAAAGCCTGGTCGATGCGTGAGCGACCCGTGAACGAGGGGTGGTAGGTGACCAACGGGTGTTCGTGCAAGCGTTCGATGGTGATCTGCCGCACGCCGGCCAATGGATGATCTTTGGGCATCACCAGCACGTGTTGCCATTCGTAGCAGGGCAGGGTCACCAACTCGGGATAGTTCGCCAGCGACTCGGTGGCCATGCCGATTTCGGCCACCTCTTCGATGACCATGCGCGCCACCTGGTCAGGTGAGCCCTGGTGCAGACTGACGGTCACCTCGGGGTAGGCCGCGCGCAAACGGGAGACCGGTTTGGGCAGTACATACCGGGCTTGGGTGTGGGTGGTGGCGATCGACAAAGTACCGTGGTTTTGCGTGCTGTACTGCTGACCGATGCGGCGCAGGTTATTGATTTCGCGCAGGATCAGGTCGATGGACTTGAGCACATGTTGCCCGGGCTCGGTGATGCGCTTGAGGCGCTTGCCATGCCGGGTGAAGATGTCGATGCCCAATTCCTGTTCGAGCTCGATGATGGCCTTGGACACCCCGGGTTGGGAGGTGTGAAGGGCTTTGGCCGCCTCGGTCAGGTTAAGGTTGCGCCGGGCAGCTTCCTGGACGAATCTGAATTGGTGCAGGTTCATAACCTGGCATCATATCAATTCAGTTTATCCAGCGCTATTTGGCATGAAAGTTCGGCCAAGCGGGGGTCTTCACCCAAGGCCGGCAAGACTTCCAGCATCAGCTCGGGGTGGTCCTGCCGCAAAGCGGCGACCAATTGGGGCAGATCCTCGCGCGCATGCCGACCCATGCCCAGAAACATCGGCAGGATGCGGATCCGTTGCACCCCCAGATCCAGCAAACCCTGCACGCAGCCCGGCAGGTCGGGTTCGGTGAGCTCCAAATAGGCGCAACGCACGGTCAGCTGGGGGTCTTCCCGCAAGATGCGATCCCGCACAGCCAGCAACGGCTTGTGCCACAACGGATCGCGCGAGCCATGGGCAAACAAAATGAGTCCGGTTTTCATCGTCGAAGCACCAGCCAGCCGAAAGCCAGCAGGGAAATCAAGGTATAGATCATGCCCGGAAACGCAGCCGCCAACCATGGCGACCATTGTTGCAGGTTGCCAATGTGACCAAAGACGTTGTTGAGCAGAAAAAAGCTCACGCCGATCATCACGCCGATGAAGACCAGGTTGGCGATTTGGCCTGACCGGAAATGCAAGTAGGCGAAGGGCAGGGCAAGCACAATCATCACCAGGCAACTGATGGGGTAGAACACCTTGTTCCAAAACACGATTTCGTAACGCTGGCTGCTTTGGCCATTGTTTTGCAGGTATCGGATGTATTGAAAAAGATCGATGGTGCGCATGCGGTCGGGGTTGAGCAGGGCCACAGAGACCATTTCAGGGGTGACCCGTGTCGCCCAGTCCCAGAAGTCGAGTCTTTGCAGGGGGCTGGATGATCCTGGGTTGGCTTGCGGCGTGAAGGTGCGTCGTTCGACATCTTTGAGGCGCCACAGTTCGTCCTCTTCGTCGAAGACGCCAGACCGTGCAATGGTGAGGCTTTTAAAGCGGCCTTGGGCGTCAAATTCGTGGATCCGGATGCCTGAGATTTCACCATTGACATGAGCCGCCTGGATGTTGATCGACTGTTGCCAGTCGGGTCCACGTTCGCGCAACCATGCTCCCGCCTGACCGATGATGCTTTGACCCAGGGCCTGGGCTTTGAAACTTTGTGCCTGCTTCTCGACCCAAGGAGCCACATAGTCGCCCATCAACCAGGTCAAAGCAATGAACAACAACCCCAGCCGTGACAAATGCCTCAGGGCCTGAAAAGGGCCCAGGCCAGAGGTGCGCAAAATGGTGAACTCCGAGCTCTGCGCCAGCCGCGACATCACGAAGACGGTACCGATCAACACCGTGATGGGCAGCAACTCGTAAATGTGATTGGGCACCAGCATCAAGGTATAGGCCATCGCTTGGGTGTAGCCATACCCCTGGCCTTGATTTTGCTGGATGATTTTGAGCTCTTCAACCAAGTCAAAGAAATAAAAGAGCCCCAGAAATCCCAGGGTCACGGTGACAACCGACCAGATGATTTCGGTGTCGATCAGACGGCGCAAAGTGATCATGCGGTCTCCTTGCTGGGCCAAAGGCGCCAGTGCCACTGACCATGCCGGATCTGCAGCCACAGCAAGGCAAACAGGGTGATGGTGCCGTGGAGGGTCAGCATGTGACGCAGCCAATGGGTTTGTCCATTGGCAATCGACGATTGGCCTAAATTGATCAGGTTGTAATAAATGATGAAGGTAAACAAGCCCAATAAGATTTGGCCGCTGCGGGCTGAGCGGGGGTTGATGCGGGCAAATGCCAACGCCAACAGGCACAGGTTGATGGACGCCCAGACCAGACCTGCGCGCCAGGTCAGTTCAGCCAGGCTGTAGCGGTCGGGCGTGCGCAGCAAGTCCTGGGTGTCGGTCGCCTGGGCGGTGAACTGGGGGGCGATCCGGCGATCCGGGTCAATGCGGGTTTCCAGTCGATCAAACTCGATCAGACGGGCTTGACCGCTGCCATCGGGCAATTCGAGTTGTTGACCCCGTTCCAGAACCAAAAACCGTTCACCCTCAATTTCGCTCAGGCGCCCCGACTGGGCCGAGGTGATGAGCCGGCGATCTTTCTCCTGGGTGGCAATGAAAACATTGCGCGCCAACTGCCCATCGACCACGGTTTTGTCGATGAAAAACACCCGGTGACCACTGGTCGATGACTGAAAAAGTCCGGGGGCCACGCGTTCGAGGTCACCCCGTTGTTTATAACGCTCACGCAACTCCTGGTTTTGCTGATGCGTCCAGGGCCAAACGACAAAAGCCAGGACCGAGATCAGGATCCAGACCGGAAGGCAAAAGGTCGTGACCGGTTTTAAGAAACGCCGGATGCCAACGCCACTGCTGACCCAAATCACCATCTCGCTGTCGCGAAACAGGCGCGACAGGCAGGCCCCCACCGACAAAAAGAGGCTGAGGGTCAAAATGATGTGCAAATTGCCTAACAGGGTGTAACCCAAGATCAGGCTGACTTCGGACGGGTTGACCACCCCTTTGCTGGCTTGGCCCAAGGTGCGAATCAGCATCATGGTCAGGACGATGGTCACCAGCACCACCAGCGTGGCGCTGAATGTCCGCATCAGTTCCTGGCGTATGGAGGAATGGAATAACATAGACAAAAATCTGGATGACCCGAATTATGACCCCTGAACTCAAGACCCTGACCCTGACCCAAGCGGCCACCCTCAAAACCGACCTCTTGGTGGTGCTGCTTTCTGCAGTGGCTCCCCAGGCCCAATCACCCTTGGGGGCCTGGGTTCATCAGGCCGTCAAAGCCCAAGACCTGGATCTGGGTCAACCCGGGCAGGTTTTGCAGGGTTATCGCCCACCGGGGGTCAGCGCCCGGCGGGTGGTGCTGGTGACCACCGCCGATGCGCCTCCCGCCAAGTGGCGGGCCGCGCTGTTTTCCGCCTTGCAGGCAGCCAAATGTGCTCAGCACAGCCAGATCGGGTTGGTGCTTTCCGCGGGCGATCCGGCCAGTGTCGAAGCAGCCATGATCGCCCTTTACGATGCCGCCTATGTGTACACCGCCACCAAGCCCAGCGCCAAGGCCAGCAAGGTCAAACAGGTGGTTTTGGGGGTCCCCCAGGCCAAGGCTTCGCAAAAAGCGTTTGACCGCGCTCACGCCCGTTGCCTGGGCGCCGAGTTGGCTCGGGAGTGGGGCAACCGGCCTGCCAACCATGCCACCCCCACGCACCTGGCACAGGTGGCGCAAGAATTGGCGCGTCACAAGCGTGTGTCCTGTCAGGTCTTGGGCCCGCGCGAGGTGGCCAAATTGGGCATGGGCTCGTTCATGGCTGTGGCCCAGGGCTCCGAGCAGTCCTTGAAATTCATCGTTCTGAAGTATCAAGGCGCCGCCAAGTCGCAAGCTCCCACGGTGCTCGTGGGCAAGGGCATCACCTTTGATACCGGGGGAATTTCTCTCAAGCCGGGTCCCGGCATGGACGAAATGAAATTCGACATGTGCGGTGCTGCCAGTGTGCTCGGTACCTTTCGGGCGCTGGCCCAATTGCAACCCGCCCTGAACGTGTTTGGGCTCATCCCCACCTGCGAGAACATGCCCGACGGCCGTGCCATCAAACCGGGCGATGTGGTGACCAGCATGAGCGGCCAGACCATTGAAATCCTCAACACCGACGCCGAAGGCCGGTTGATTTTGTGCGATGCCCTCACCTATGCCGAGCGCTTCAAGCCTCGCGCGGTGATTGACATCGCCACCCTGACCGGGGCTTGTGTGATTGCCCTGGGTCATGTGCGCAGCGGCATGTACGCCACCGATGAAGCTCTGGCGCAAGCCCTGTCGCAAGCTGGCGAGTCGGCCTTTGACCCCTGCTGGCGCATGCCCCTGGATGACGAATACGCCGAGGGATTGAAGTCGAATTTCGCCGACGTGGCCAATGTGGCCGATCGGGCAGCCGGTTCTGTGACGGCTGCCAAATTTCTGCAACGATTTGCGGGCAAGTTTCCCTGGGCCCATCTGGACATTGCCGGCACCGCCTGGAAGAGCGGGGCAGCTAAAGGGGCAACGGGGCGTCCGGTCGGCTTGCTGTTGGCCTATTTGCTCGACCACGCCCAACCATGACCGAGGTGGCCTTTCACTTCAATGTGCCCGAGTTTGTGCCCTACGCCTGTCGCTTGTTGCGCAAGGCGGCGCAGGCCAAAGCCCAAGTGACGGTGGTGGCCTCCGAGGCTGAGTTGCGTGTGCTCGACACCCAGTTGTGGACCTTTGCCGCCCACGAATTTCTGCCCCATTGCCTGTGGGAAGCCCCCTCCCACGTGCTGGCGCGCAGCCCGGTGGTGTTGGCTCCGGGGCATGCTTTGGCCCAATCCCCGCACCGCGAGGTCATGTTGCATTGGGGCCGCGAAGAGGTGCCCGCCGGGTTTGAAAGCTTCACCAGGCTGATCGAATTGGTCAGCACGGACGAGGCCGACCGGATTCAGGCGCGAGGCCGCTGGAAGCACTACTCGGATCGCGGCTATCCCATCACACGCTATGATGTTGCGTTGTCTGTAAGATAGTCCTTTTGTTTTCTTTCATTCAAGGAGATTTCTCATGAAGATGCGCTGGATCGCTTTGGCTGCCGCTGTGGCATTGGTGGGGTGTTCCAAAGAGCCCAAAGAATTGGTCGTCAAAATTGGTCATGTCGGCCCGATCAGTGGCGCCATTGGCCACTTGGGCAAAGACAATGAAAATGGCGCTCGCCTGGCGGTCGAAGAAATCAACGCCAAGGGGCTCACCATTGCCGGCAAGAAAGTCAAGCTTGAATTGGTGGCCGAAGACGATGCCGCCGATCCCAAGCAAGGCACGGCTGCGGCACAAAAGCTGGTCGATCAAAAGGTCGCGGGCGTGGTCGGGCACCTGAACTCAGGCACCTCGATCCCGGCTTCCAAGATTTACAGCGACGCCGGCATTCCCCAAATCACCCCATCTTCCACCAACCCCACCTTTACCCGGCAAGGTTTCAAGACCACCTTCCGCGTGGTGGCTGACGACGTGCACCTGGGCGGTACCTTGGGGCGCTATGCGGTCGACGAGCTCAAGGGCAAAGCCATCGCCATCATCGATGACCGCACCGCTTATGGACAGGGCGTGGCCGACGAGTTTGAAAAGGCTGCCAAGGCTGCCGGCGGCAACCTGGTCGGACGTGAGTTCACCAACGACAAAGCCACCGATTTCATGCCCATCCTGACCAAACTGCAGGGCAAAAAGCCCGATGTGGTCTTCTTTGGTGGCATGGATGCCGTGGGCGGCCCCATGCTCAAGCAAATGCAGTCGTTGGGCATGAACGTCAAATTCATGGGTGGTGACGGCATCTGCACCAACGAACTGCCCAAGCTGGCAGGCGCCGCCCTGAAGGACGATCAGGTGGTTTGTGCCGAGGCCGGTGGTGTCGAGGGTGACTCCAAGAAAGGCATGGAAGAGTTTGGCGTCCGCTTCAAGCAGCGCTTCAACGAGGACGTCAAGCTGTACGCCCCCTATGTGTATGACGCCGTTCATGTGATGGTCGGCGCGATGGTCAAGGCGGAATCCTCCGATCCGGCCAAGTACCTGCCGGTGTTGGCCAAGACCGACGGTTACAAAGGCGTGACGGGCACCATCTCGTTTGATGAAAAGGGCGACATCAAAAACGGCGCTCTGACGCTCTACACCTTCAAGGGTGGCGTGCGCGAGCAGATCGCTGTCAAGCGCTGATCTCTCTTGCTGAACCCCTCTCACCCCCGACCCTTGGGGGTGAGAGGCTCAGCAGCCCGTTCCTGCAGGCATGGATGGCTGCCTCAGGACTCTACCCCGCAGGTATCCATTTGTTCAAATAATGTTCATAGGCTCGCCGCCACTCGGGCGTGTTCATGTGTCCGGCGCTGTGGTGGGTGATGGCCAATGGCCATACCCCTGTGCGCAGTGACGCCCGCTGAGCCTGCCGACACAAGTCCAGGTCATAAAAATGGAAGGGCAGGTCAGGGTCGAATTGCAGGCCGTGTTCAATCAGCGTTTTGACTTTGCTGGCCAGGAAGACGCCATCGAGTAAAACGGCAGCGCCCTTGGTGGCGCCATAGCGTGCCAGCACATGGGCCTTGATGGTCTCTTGGGGTTGGTCGCGGGTATCGTGACCGACTGCGCCCAGTAATTCCTGAGAGGGTGCCCATTTTCCGACTTGGATTGGAAATGCCCAGCTGGGTTGCCCGGCACGCAACACCTTGCACCCTGCGACACCGATCAAATCGAAGTGCTTCAAAGCGGTACGGACGTGGAGGCTCAGGTGCCAGTCGTGCAACGTGACATCGTCGTGGATGAAGGCCACCACGCTGTCCTGGTGCGCAGGCGTCAAAACGCGGTTGTAAACATGAGCCAAAGCGTGTCTGTTGTTGCAAATCGCCATGAGGCGGATCCTGGCACCGTGCAGACGCAGCCTCTGGATCGAGCGACCCAGCGCGGTTTGGTCATAAAACGATGAAGCATCCACCCGACTGGCCGTCACCACCAGCAACTCGGGTCCATCCTGTATGGCCGATCTTGTCTGAGTCCTGCTGGCGTTGGCCAGGGCGACCGAGAGCGACGGGGTGCGGATGGGCCCTGGTTGCGGTCCAGGCGGCGGTCCTATGGCAGCCTTCAACAGCGTTGAGCCCAGGGCGTCAGTGATCTGCCAAACGCCCGCATCGAGTTCGAGAATGCGATCGATCAGAAAGTGGTCGTGGATTTCCAGATCCCGGCGCATCCAAAGCATGGCCCTTTTGCCGTCGAGTTCAGCCTGCCGGGTCAGTTGAGGCCATGCGAGATCGAGGGTCTCAGGCGCGATGGTCTCCGGCCTGAGCTCCAGTCGCGGGTCCTGAGCGAACCAAGCCAATTGCCCCGTGTGTGGGCCGGGCGCGGTACCCTGGGCGCTTGGCGACAGATAGCCACGAACCAAGGTCGTCATGGGACGGGTCTTTCATGGGTGGGGGGGTGAACCCAACCATTGGGTTTGAGGATGCACGTCCACACAAACCCTGCAGGCTGCCGGAGCCCACAAGAGCTTGGAGGAAATGCTTTTAAATAGTCATTGTATATTATTCATGCATTAAAATGTATTGTTTTGGTATTCAATACAATGAGCAGAGATGTTCGAAACCATCACAACATCTGGGGTCTGACATTTGCGACCATCGGGGTCGTCTATGGCGATATCGGCACGGGCCCCCTGTATGTCTTCAAAGAAGTCTTGCATGCGGGTCGCGACATCGAGCGCGAGATGCTGATCATGGGCACCTTGTCTTTGATCTTTTGGGCGCAGGTGCTGGTGGTGTCCGTCAAATACATGGCGTTGGTCCTGCGGGCCGATCACGAAGGGGAGGGGGGCATCGTTGCCCTGATGGCGCTGGCCCAACGTGCCACGGGTCAAACACCACCATGGCTGCTGTGGGTCGGCCTGATCGGCATGTCCCTGTTTTTGATCGACGGCATGATGACCCCGGCGATTTCAGTGCTGTCGGCGATCGAAGGTTTTCAACTCGCACCAGGCATTGGGCATTCCTTGCAGCCCTTTGTGCTGCCCGTGTCGGCGCTGATCTTGATCGGGGTGTTTTCCATTCAGCCCAAGGGAACCAAACGCATTGCCCGTTTTTTTTCTCCCATCATCCTGATCTGGTTTGGGGTCATCGCGATGTTGGGCTTGATCCAGATCATTCAATATCCCGCCATCGTCGCTGCCCTCCATCCGATGCATGGCTGGACTTTGATGATGAGCAATCCTCACCATGCCTTGGCCGTATTGGGCACCTTGTTCTTGGCGCTGACCGGGGCTGAGGCCATCTATGCCGACCTTGGCCATTTTGGAAAGTCCCCGATTCGCCGCGCATGGTTTATCTTGGTGTTTCCTGCGCTCACCCTGAATTATTTCGGGCAGGGCGTGCATGCGCTGCATCACATCGAGTCGACTCATCCATTTTTCCAAATGGTGCCTGAGGTTTGTTTTTGGCCCGTGTTGGTGTTGTCGGCCTTGGCCGCCGTGATCGCCAGTCAGGCCGTGATCACAGGCGCATTTTCTCTGGCCCAGCAAGCTTCTCAAATGGGTTACTTGCCGCGTCTGACCGTGCGTCAAACCAGCGCCGATGCCAGCGGTCAAATATACGTCCCGGTCATCAACTTGGGGTTGTTTGTCGGGGTCATGTTGTTATTGATCATGTTTCGACAATCTTCTTCATTGGCTAGCGCTTACGGCATCGCCATCACCGTATCGATGGCCCTGACCAATGTGTTGCTTTGGGTCGTTGCCCGACATGCATGGGGCTGGTCGGGATTGCGATCGGGATGCATGCTGACGGTTGCCATCTTGATCGATGTGGTGTTTGTCGTGGCCGTGCTCGACGAGTTCTTGGATGGCGGGTGGTTCACCGTTGGCACTTGCATCCTCATCTCGGGTCTGATGGGGATCTGGATCCGGGGCAATCGATTTTTGAGCCAACAAACAGACCAGAGGGCCGTTCCTCTGCAAGACCTGTTCGAGATCGTGCAGGACTTTCCACCTGCGACTTTAAACGGCACAGGCATTTTTCTGACCCGTTTTTCTGATCGGGCCCCCTTTGCGCTGGTCAACAACATCAAAGCCCATCGGGTCTTGCACCGAAACACGGTGTTGCTCGAAACCCACGTGGCCCCAAGCCCACGCGTCGATCCTGCTCAACGCCTGCGGGTGAAGGAGGTTGCGCCCGGCTTTTGGCAAATTCAGGTTCGGTTCGGATTCATGGAGAGCATGGACGTGCCGCAGGCCCTGAAACAGTTGACGCCTGGACTCTTCGATCTCGACTTTCAACGTGTCACCTACTATGTGGGGCGGCGCAGCAGTGTGACTGGCGGCAACACCCAACCATTCGATGGCGCGCAATTGCCAGCCTGGCAGCACGCTGTCTTTGCCTTCATGCACCGCAACGCCGCCCACCCTTGTGATTTTTTTCACTTGCCTCCCGAGCAAGTCGTTGAGGTGGTGGTTCGGTATCGGGTCTGAATGGGCAAGTCAAATCAAGCTGATCGAAGCCAAGGCAGCGGGTGAGGGCTTTGACGCCTCGGCCTGCACTCAATACTGATTGACGTCTTTGTCGGTCGTTTCCTGATCGTCGGGTTTGGCAAACACTTTGCGCAAGCCCACAACCGCCAAGGCTGCAACCCCTGCAAAAATCACCAGATCACGATTCAGGCTGAACTCTCCGGAAATCCATTGGATGGCGGCGACCGCCAAGCCGCCGATGGCCAAGCCCAAGAAGATAAAAGCACCCATCATCACCTCGGCGATGCCGAGCACGAATGCAATGATCAGCGTGATTTGATACGGCTCCATGCTCATTCCTTGGGCGCGATGCGAGACAGCAATCCATTCAGGCCGCCTGAGAGGCTGTTCATGACATCGCTGGGAAGCAAAACGATTTTGGCGTTGCTGCCTTTGGACAATTCTTGAACGGCCTGGGCCTGGATTTTGCGGATTTCAAACTCGACCGCGCTGGCGCCGCCGCTGGAGATGGCCCGGGCGACCGCACTGACCGCGTAGGCCTCGGCGTCGGCTTTGATTTTCAGGGCTTCGGCTTGTTTGTTGGCGGCATACAGCTGTGCGTCGGCGTCAAGCTCGGTGGCTTGTTTTTTGCCTTCCGCCTCACGGACCAACGCCCGGCGGTTGCGTTCGGCATTGAGTTGCAACTGCATGGCCTGCTTGGTCTCCGGGTCGACATCGACCTCCAGAATTTCGACCCGGGTCAACAAAATGCCCCATTCGTCCGAGACCGTTTGCAAATCCCGCTCGATCTCGTCTGAGAGTTGGCGCCGGTTCGACTGCACGCCGTCGAGGTCGGTCTTGCCGATCACGCTGCGCACGGTGCCATTGACGATGGTCATGATGGCGTCGTCGACGTTGGCGATGCGGTACATGGTTTTGGAAGCATCCACGATCCGGTACAGCACGGCCAACGACACCGAGATGGTGACGTTGTCCAGGGTGATGGCGTTGATGGGTCTGGGCGGCAACTGGCGCTCCTGGATCGGCACCTTGTAACGCACGGTTTCAAAGAACGGAATGATCAGGTGCAGTCCGGCCTCGAGTTTGCGGTTGAATTTACCCAGCCGCTCGACCAGCCAGTTTTCGGACTGCGGGACGATTTTGACGCCCAGCTTGAGGGTGATCAAAATCAGGGCAACAAAGACCAGGAATACAGCGTTTGAAAAATTCAGATCCATCAAAGTGCTCCTGCCACAAAATGAAATGAGGGAGGTTCAGTATAAAAGGGTTCTCGGCCGCATCCCCTGCCAAATTCAAAAGACCGCGGGCGAGGGCTATGTCTTGGCAACGATTGAGGATCGAACTCAACCTTGACCGCCGAACAACTTTCTATTCCTACTCAAGAGGAAATGGTAGGAAATGATCGGTAGACCTTCAATCATGTACCCCAAAGCGTGGCCAATGGTGCGGCCCAAATACCTTTCCCAAGAGGCATCGTTTCATTGCCATCGTAGAGCAACACACCCATCCTGAAATCTTTTCCCGCCAAGCCTGCCAGCTTTCTGAGCCCCCGCAAATCAGCATCTTTGACGGTGGCGCCAGCCTTGACTTCCACTCCCACCAACTGCCCGCCTGAGTTTTCGATCACCACGTCAACCTCTACTTTGTCTGCATCGCGGTAATACATCAACTCGTATTTGCCATCGGCGGTGGTCGTGTGTTTGAGCAACTCAGCAAACACGAACGTTTCAAGAACATTCCCAAATCGTGTCCGGTTTTTATCGACCTCATCGGCCGTCAAGTCCAGCAGAGTGGCCAAAAGACCCGAGTCGATGAACTGCAGCTTGGGTGACTTCACAACGCGGTTGAGGCGGTTGCGAGCCCAAACGTCCACACGCCTGAGCAAATACATCTGCTCAAAGACGCTGATGTACTTGGCAGCCGTCTTCCCGTCCAGCCCCAACTGCCCACCGAGTTGGCTGTAGTTGCACATTTGCCCTGCCGTTTGAGCCAGCGCACGCAAAAAATGCGGCAACTGATCGAGCTTTTCTATGCCTGATATGTCTCGAACATCGCGCGCAATGATGGCATCCATGTATTGCCGAGCCCAGGCCGTGCGTCTCCTGGCCGTGGAGCGCGATATGGCTTCAGGGTAGCCACCTCGGAGCACCCGCCCGGCCAGATCATTGGCACTCGCAACAGAGCCAGGCTGCGGCAACTGGCCAGCAAACACGCTGTCAAGCCAGTTCTTGGTTCGCCCTTCTATTTCGCTTTGCGACAAGGGAAGCAGAGACAAGGTCTCCATCCGCCCGGCCAAAGAATCGGCCACAGTGGGCAAGGACATCAAGTTGGCTGAGCCTGTAAGCAGAAATCGGCCTGGGCGTCGGTCTTCGTCAACGCTTTTTTTGATGGCCAGCAGCAAAGCAGGGGCGCGCTGTATCTCATCGATGACCGCCCGGTTCAGACTGCGGATCATGCCCACCGGGTCTTCGCGTGCGGACAACAAAGTCAGTTCATCATCCATGGTCAGATAACGAGATCCGCTCTCAGCCACCTGCCGAACGAGTGTCGTCTTGCCCGCCTGACGCGGCCCAGCCAATAGAACCACCGGCGTATCGCTCAGCGCTTCCGCAATGCGGGGTTCAATGCGGCGGGGAAACAGGGCGGTCTGATTCATCCTTGCATGGTATCGTAAATTTCGGAATTAATGAACGTAAAAATAGGAATTAATCATCGTAAAAATAGGAATTTATCTGCGAAAGCTCAGGATCATTTGGAGAAGAAAAGCTCCTGTTGCCATGGGCTAGATCCTGATCTGTCTGTCAAAATCCAGTCGGAACCTGGGTGTGCGGTTCTGCTTGACAGATTCCGTATCGCGGAAATACAATGTCAGCATGATCCATTCGTTCGCTTGTCGCGATACCGAGGCGCTATTCCGCAGCCAAGTCGTGTTGCGGTTTAAGAACATCGAACGGGTGGCACGGCGAAAGCTCCTGCAATTGCAGGCCGCTACTGAATTGGCCAGTTTGAGGGTACCGCCCGGGAATCAACTCGAAGCGTTGAAGGGCGACCGCCGGGGGCAAAACAGTATTCGCATCAATGACCAGTGGCGAATCTGTTTCGTGTGGCACGACGATGGTGCCCATCAGGTCGAAATTGTGGACTACCACTAAGAGGTAAAGATGGCTCAATTACTTGACGAAATCCACCCCGGTGAAATCTTGCTGGAGGACTTCATGAAGCCGATGGGGATATCCGCTCGTCAGCTCGCAGCGGACATCGACGTTTCACCCAGCCGGATCAGTGAACTGGTGCATGGAAAGCGCCCGATCACGGCTGACACAGCTTTGCGGCTTGGATTATTTTTCAACATGGAGCCGCGTTTCTGGATGAACCTCCAAACTGAGTACGACATGCGCATTGCGACCCGTACCGTGCACGAAAAAATCGCATCAAGAATTCGTGTTTACCGACAGCACGCGGCCATCTGATCTTGCTCTGACACAACAACAGGCTTTGTCAATTGTGGTTGGAACGGGATGATCAATCGTGTTGAGTGAGTGCCCATCCCCCGTTAATGGGGAAGAGCCCAAATACAAAAGCCCGCTGGAGCGGGCTTTGTCTTGGCGGAGAGAGGGATTGCTCAACTGCTCACAACGCTGACGCTGTTCGCAGTTTCGGCCTTCGGCCCGCCGCAAGCGGCGTCCAAGACGCTGCGCGTCTTGACCGAACCCGGGCGCGGGTTCTCACCCGCATCCCTCCGCCAAATACAAAAGCCCGCTGGAGCGGGCTTTGTCTTGGCGGAGAGAGCGTCAGACACTACCGATGTAGTGTGTTGGCAGGTCTTAGTGGCTCCTTGTTGATACATCTATCAAACTGAGCCAACTTTCACGTTGAAGATTGAGCCACTTGGTTGATGGTTTTTCTCTTTACTCAATTGTGGATAAGTTTAATGGTTTTGCGGGTTCAGTTTCTCCTTTCTT
>JACCDH010570798.1_pt1 | contig 80938 bp, 72 predicted proteins | sample 7442481 | NCBI WGS metagenome assembly JACCDH01 (sample SAMN15323433, study PRJNA562643) | freshwater metagenome | isolation source: river surface water | place: USA:Blue River Watershed | collected 2017-08-15 | reverse complement strand
GTACCTACTCCATTTACCCCTGTTGCAATCCATAAATAACCCAATGCCAAAAGCATTAATCCCATAGCCATTTTAAAAGGCGAAGAAGGCTCTTTGTTTATTTTCCCAAGCTTAATCCAAATCCAAGCCACCAAAGGCGCTAAAGTGACAACAAAAATAGAATTGAGCGATTGAAAAAAGCTAGTAGGCACTTCGAAACTATTACGAGAAAGCATAAAAGATACAAGCACTAATATTAAGTATACAACAATTGTAATTATAGCCCCCTTTCTATACTTAGGTAAAAAATTAAAAACTATAAGTCTTAGCATCATAATTGTTGGTGCAAGCCATAAATAATTATATACAATTTTAGAATAAGTAACGATCCAGGAATAGTCAGGTGATAAGGCAAACCAAGTTAATTTTCTGTCGGTTTGTTCTTCCGCAAAGAAAGTTAAGGAGGCCCCTGCTTGTTCAAAGGCGCTCCAAAAGAAAATCACAAAAAAAGAAACGGTGAACAACACTGCCACTTTTTTCTTTTCAATCATATTAAGTGTCGAATCTGAAAAAATAATAAATGCAATAAATAAAATACAAGCAAGCAATAACCAAAATAAATAACTCACTACTTTAATGTCTATATAGACTAATGCGACCGTGATTAAAGAAATTAAAAACAAAAAGCCAACCATCACAGGTAGTTTTTGAAAAAACTTGGGTGCATTGGCGGGTGCTTGCCCAATTGGCGCTCCTTCCGTATCAACTAAATACTTTTTTTGAAATATCATTTGCGTAATTACACTCAATAGCATCGCAATACCCCCCGCTAAAAAGGCCCACTTAAAATCACCCTTTGAACCCGTGTCGCCAAAAAAGCCACATACAATTGGACCTAGCGCCCCACCGGTGTTGATTCCCATATAAAATATCGTATAGGCAGCATCTATTTTTGAATCCCCTTTCTTATACAATTGCCCTACCATACTAGAAATATTGGGCTTGAAAAAACCGTTGCCTGCAATCATACAACCTAATCCAATATAAAATAAAGGAGTTGCGATGGCTGCATTATCATAAAAATTACCACAAAAAAACAAAAAGAACTCTCCAATGGCCATTACCAAACCACCCGCAATAATGGAACGATTATTTCCCCAATACCTATCGGCAATATAACCCCCTAATAAAGGCGTTAAATACACTAACCCTGTATAACTACCATATACCTGTGATGCAAAAACCTTATCAAAAAGCAACGCTTTGGTTAAAAACAAAACCAAAATGGCACGCATACCATAATAGTTAAATCGCTCCCACATTTCTGTTGCAAATAAGACGTACAAGCCTTTTGGATGTTTTTCTGCTGTTGCTGACATATTCATTTGTATTTAATTGACCCAAATTAATAAAATCCCTTCAATAATTTTTACTTTCGTGGGGCAAACCTATATATATGAATATTTTAATTATTGGTAGTGGTGGAAGAGAGCATGCATTGGCATGGAAAATGGCGCAAAGTCATCACTGTGATCGTTTATTTGTAGCACCCGGAAACCCAGGTACGGCAAGTATTGGTACCAATATCGAAATTCAAATAAACGATTTTCACGCTATAAAAAAAGTAGTGCTAGAAAATGCGATTGATATGATTGTAGTAGGCCCCGAAGACCCATTGGTGAAAGGGATTTATGACTTTTTTGCGAAGGATGAAGCTACCCAACACGTGAATGTAATTGGCCCTTCGGCCGAAGCTGCACAATTAGAGGGAAGCAAAGCATTTAGTAAGCATTTTATGCAAAGGCATGGAATTCCAACTGCCTCCTATGCTGAATTTACGCTGGATAATTATGCGCAAGGGGTGGATTATATTAAGGCACATTCCATTCCCATTGTGCTGAAAGCGGATGGTTTGGCTGCGGGAAAGGGCGTGATTATTGCTTTTACCCAGGAAGAGGCCCTTACCAGTTTTGAAGAAATGATCCAACACAAGCAATTTGGGGAAGCCAGTGCCAAAGTGGTGATTGAGCAGTTTTTAGAGGGAATTGAAGTAAGTGTTTTTGCCCTCACCGACGGGACTACCTATCAAATTATTGGCCATGCCAAGGACTATAAGCGAATTGGTGAAGGCGATAATGGTCTTAATACAGGTGGGATGGGCTGCGTAAGCCCCGTCCCCTTTATGGATGAAAGCTTTATGCAAAAAGTGGAAGAGCGCATTATTAAGCCTACTATTCAGGGGATTCAGGCTGAAAACCTTATTTATAAAGGATTTGTATTCTTCGGGTTAATGAATTGTGGTGGAGACCCCTATGTAATTGAGTATAACTGTCGTTTAGGGGACCCCGAAACCGAGGTAATTCTACCGCGTTTACAAACCGATTTAGTGAGTTTATTGGCCGCAGCCGATAATGGCACTTTGGAGGACGTCAATATCGAATACCATTCAAGTGCATTTGCCACGGTTATGGCAGTGAGTGGAGGTTACCCAGGAAATTACAAAAAGGACTTTGAAATATTGGGATTAGCTGAGGCCGCAACAGTTCCTGGAACGCTTGTATTTCAAGCTGGCACTGGTTTTGAGGGCAATTCCATTGTTACAAAAGGAGGCCGTGTTTTAACAACCACTGCCCAAGGCAACACCCTTCAAGAAGCCGTAAAAAATGCACAAAATGCACTTGCAAAAATCCATTTTGAAGGGATGTATTTTAGAAAAGACATAGGCTACGAATTCGGGGCCTAGTTTTGCCCAAAAAATTATTCTTATTCATTTAGTAAAAAGCTTTGTAGTTCAAGTATTTTAAGTGAATTTTGCTACATTCAACTTGAATATTAAAATACTGAAGAATAATGGGATTATTTAACTTTTTCACCCAAGAAATTGCAATGGACTTGGGTACTGCAAACACACTTATCATTCACAATGATGAAGTAGTAGTGAATGAACCTTCAATTATCGCCTTGAACAGGAATAATATGAAAGAGGTTTTAGGTGTTGGTAAAAAAGCATTGTTGATGCATGAAAAAACACATGAGAGTATTAAAACAGTTCGTCCTTTAAAAGACGGTGTAATTGCCGACTTTAATGCTGCTGAATTAATGATTCGTGAGTTGATGAAAATGATTTATCCAAAAAAACCATTGTTCCCTCCAAGTTGGAGAATGGTTATTTGTATTCCATCATCTATTACCGAAGTTGAAAAAAGAGCGGTGCGCGATAGTGCTGAACAAGCAGGTGCTAAGGAAGTGTATATGATTCATGAACCAATGGCAGCTGCATTAGGTATTGGTATTGATGTGGAAGAGCCAGTAGGAAATATGATTATAGATATTGGTGGTGGTACTACAGGTATTACAGTGATTGCATTAGCAGGCATTGTATGTGATCAAAGTATTCGTGTTGCTGGAGATGAATTCACTGCAGACATTATGGAAGCATTAAGACGTTACCATAGTTTATTAATTGGTGAGCGAACTGCAGAACAAATTAAAATACATGTAGGTGCTGCATTAAAAGATTTAGACAATCCTCCTGATGATATGCCAGTAAATGGTAGAGACTTGGTAACAGGTATCCCAAAACAAATTATGGTGTCATATCAAGAAGTAGCAGAAGCATTGGATAAAAGTATTTTCAAAATAGAAGAAGCCATCTTAAAAGCGTTAGAAACAACTCCTCCCGAATTAGCTGCGGATATTTACCGTCGTGGTTTATACATCACAGGTGGTGGTTCATTGTTACGTGGTCTTGATAAAAGATTAAGTGCAAAAATTAAATTGCCCGTTCACGTTGCAGAAGATCCACTAAAGAGTGTTGTACGTGGTACAGGCATTGCGTTGAAAAACTACCAACGTTTCCCTTTCATCATGAGATAAAAAAAGTTATCCCGCTTGAAGAATATCATTTGGTTCATAAGACACAACCTTACCTTTTTCACTTTTTTGATACTACAAATAGTATCACTGACCATGTTGTCCTCTTATAGTAAATCTCATGAAGCATTTTTTGGGTCTTGGACCAATCAGGTGGCGGGCAATGTGAATAGATACTACAATAGCTGGTCCTACTTTTTTGACTTGAAAGAAACCAATGCAAAGTTGATTGCCGAAAATGCGCTATTGAGAAATCAATTGACGCAAAATTTCTCAGCATATGATACAAGTAAGAAATTAGGTACACTTGTTTTAAGAAAAGATAGTCTTGAAAAAATTAGAAAGTTTTATTACTACCCAGCAAAAGTGGTAGGCAATACATTTACCTTACAAAAGAATTACGTTTGGATTGAAAGAGGCGCCAATCAAGGTATCAAAAAAGACATGGCCGCCATCAGTCCCGACGGAAGCATTGTAGGTATTGTTATTGAGGTAAATGATAATTACAGTAAAATTATGAGTCTATTGCACCGAAACAGCAAAGTAAGTGCAATGCTCAAAAGAGACAAGATAGCGGGTAGCATTGAATGGGAAGGGGAAGACCCCTACACTTTGGTACTTAAAAATATTTCAAAAAGTGCTGCACCAAAAATTGGCGACACCGTTGTAACCAGCCCCTATTCAACCAACTTCCCCGCTCAACTAATGATTGGCAAGGTCACGAATATCTTAAAAGATCCTTCGAGTAATTTTTTAACCTTAAATGTAAAAGCTGCTACTAATTTTTTCAATTTAGAGTATGTTTATATCGTTGAGAATAAAAGAATGGATGAACAAAAACAATTAGAAAAACCAGAGGCCAATAATGAATAATATTTTAAAAAATAGCATTCGTTTTGTTTTATTCTTGTTGATACAAATTATCATCTTGAATGAAATTCCTCCATTGCATCAATACATCACTCCTTATCTTTATTTTACTTTTCTTTTATGGCTACCTTTTGGTACCAATAGAATTTCGCTTACCCTAATTGGATTTTTCTTAGGTTTTTGCTTGGACCTATTTACCAATACACCAGGCTTGCACACTGCAGCAGGCAGTTTAATGGGATATGTAAGGCCTAGTATCCTTAATTTATTATTGGCCCAAGAAACCTCAGAGGAAATTAATAAAGAGCCGAGTGCTGGTACAATGGGCTGGGGACCTTACGCTATTTATGTTCTTATTTTAACTTTTATACATCACTTTTATTTAGTGCTTCTAGAGTGGTTGCAATTTGGAAACTTTACCTATTTCCTAGGAAAAGTATTTGCCACCTCCCTAATGAGTGTGCTTTTAATTTTTGTTGTAGAATTGGTTATGAACCGACGCAAGTTAAAAAGATAAATCATGGCTTTGTACAATTCAAATCGTGGTGGGATCATTCAAATAATCATTGGCAGTGTTTTTTTAATTATCATTGGCCAGTTAGTGAGCTTGCAACTTGTTTCCAATAAATATAAACTAGCAGCAGACAATAATGCCATTTTTAGAAAAATTATATACCCTGATAGAGGAATTATTTATGATCGCAAAAAAAGGGCATTGCTTGAAAATAGCATTAGTTATGACTTAGTTGTGATCCCCAATGAAGCTAGGGGTGTTGATACCGCAGCACTTTGTGCCATTTTGAAAATTGACAAGGAAGAGTTCAACAAAAGAATGGTTGACGTGATTATTAAAAATTCCAGAGTGAAAGTGGGAATTTTTGAACCTTTTCTTTCTCCAGAGTTATATGCACAGTTAACTGAGAACTTATATCGCTTTCCTGGCTTTTCTTTATCTGAACGTTCCATTAGAACCTACCCTTATAATACAGCAGCCCATGTATTGGGTTATGTTGCTGAAGTAGATGTTAATTTTTTAAAGAAACATGAGGAGGAAGGATATGAGATGGGTGATTATGCAGGCATGACTGGACTTGAAAAACAATACGAAAATGTATTAATGGGTCAGCGCGGTGTAAATAGATTTTTGAGAGACAATAAAGGAAAAATTCAAGGTGCTTTTGAAAAAGGACAATTCGATACTGTTGCTGTTGCAGGAAGAAATTTATACACCAGTATGGATGTAGAAGTACAACAGTTGGCCGAAAAATTATTGCAGCACAAAATTGGAAGTGCGGTGGTGATAAATCCAAAAACTGGTGGCGTGATTGCAATGGCATCCAGTCCTGGTTATAATCCCAATTTATTAACGGGTAACCAAAGAAGAAAAACAATTGGAAGCTTATTAACCGATACGGCTCGTCCAATTTACAATCGTGCCATAAAAGGACAATACCCTCCAGGTTCCACATTTAAACCATTAGGCGCACTTATTGCCCTTGATCAAGGGCTTATTACACCTAACTATGGCTACAATTGTTATGGTAGTTACAATACCTGTGGTGACCCAAGAAAATGCACCCACTCCAACGGAGGACATGCTGCTAATTTACAAATTGCTTTGGCAAATTCTTGCAACTCCTATTTTTTACAAGTATTCAGAATGGCCATTGACAATCCAAAATACCGTAATGCAAAATTAGGCTACCTTAAATGGAAAGAGTATATCAATAGCTTTGGCTTAGGAAGAAAATTAGGAGTTGACTTGCCAAGTGAAAATAAAGCGAATATACCTGATACAGCTCAGTACAACAAAGACTTTGGCAATCCAAAACTATGGAACAGTTGCTATATGCTTACTTTAGGAATTGGGCAAGATAGAATGACCGCTACGCCTTTACAACTGGCCAATTCAATGGCGATTATTGCTAATGGAGGATACTATTATACCCCTCATTTTGTAGATAGCATTGAAGATGAGGACGATGAAGACAAGGCTTTGCTTTCAAAATTTAGAACCAAACAAGCAGTTACCAAAATTTCAAGTGCCGCTTATGCAGCAATTAAAGAAGGGATGCACGACGTAACAGTTTATGGAACAGCCAAAGGATTAACAGTTCCAGGTCATGAGTTTTGTGCAAAAACAGGAACTGCTCAAAACCCACATGGTGAAAACCATTCCATATTTGTTTGTTTTGCTCCAAAGAACAATCCCAAAGTAGCTGTAGCAGTGGTAGTGGAGAACGCTGGTTATGGTGCAACTTGGGCAGGCCCTATTAGCACTTTACTAATGGAAAAATATTTGAACGATACATTAACTAGTGAAAGTAAAAAGAAAAGTGACGAACTTGCTAATAAAGACTTAATGCCTAGTTCTATTAAAGAATGGTATGAGCGGAACAAAACACAGCGTTTGGATGAGATTGAAGAATATAAAAATGATGAATTGGGGGATGTTTGGAATATGGAAATGGTAGCTGATTACAAACCAATACCAAAGAAAGTAGTACCTGATACCATTCGTAAGGTTGCCGATACAACGAAGAAAAAGAAGGGACCCAAAGAACCTTCAAAAAATAAACTGAGTAAGGATAGCGCCACATTAATTCAAAAAAAGAAAAAAAAGACTCCTAAGCCAAGAAATGTCACCAACACCTAATCAAAATAATTTCTCCAAAGGAACCGACTTAGCCGTCATCATTCTATATTTTGTAATGGTGGCGATTGGTATCCTATGTATTTTTATGGTGGAGTATAATCCTAATAGCAATTGGAGCAGTTCATTGATTGCAGGAAAAAACAGTTATAGCAAACAAATCTATTTTGCCATTTTCTGCAGTTTTATAGGCATATTTATTTTATTAATGGATAGTAAAGTGTTTACCGCATTGGCGAACATTTTATATGTAGTTGGAATAATATTAATGCTTGCCACTTTTGTGTTAGGTAAAAATATAAACGGATCAAAAAGTTGGATTCCTATTGCGGGTGGTTTTAACCTGCAACCAGCTGAATTATGCAAAATATTTACTGCATTGATACTTGCTAAATTTATTTCAAAGCCCGAAACTGATTTTAGTAAATTAAGGTCCCACCTTATTGCTGCAGGTATGATTGCATTACCCGCCATTCTTTCCATAATGCAACATGAATTGGGATTGGCCTTGGTATATAGTGCTTTTATATTTGCAATGTATCGAGAAGGGTTGCCTCCCATTATTTTAATTATAGTTTTTACTTTTTCATTATTAGTGGTGGCTACCCTATTGTTGGAGCCTAGTTTATTAGCCATTATTTTAACTGGCATTGCAGGGATAATTATTCTAACAATGATTAAGCGATTTAAACGAAATAAGTCAAAAATTTTATTGATTCTGGGTATTTGGGCTATTTGTTTTGGGACAGTCCGTTATGCCGTGCCTTATATGTTTAACAATGTATTTGAATGCTACCAAAGTACACGTATCTATAGTATGGTGGGAAAAGAATACGATTGCAGTCAAAATAAAAAGTCAAATGCTGCTGGCGGGAAAAAGCGTACTAGAAAGCCAGACGATTATAACGTAAAACAAAGTAAAATTGCCATTGGATCCGGTGGATTTACAGGAAGAGGCTTTTTAAAGGGTACCCAAACAAGAGGTAAATATGTTCCAGAACAAAATACCGATTTTATCTTTACTTCATTAGGGGAAGCTTTTGGATTTATTGGTACTGCTACATTTTTAGGGCTGTATTTGTTTTTTCTTTTTAGATTAATTCGAATTGCAGAAAGACAAAGAAGTACTTTTTCGCGGGTATATGCGTATAGCGTAGTGGGAATTTTCTTTTTTCATATAGCGGTGAATATTGGAATGACTGTTGGATTATTCCCAGTGGTGGGTATTCCACTTCCTTTAATTAGCTATGGCGGCTCTTCCCTATTAACCTTTACCGTACTAGTATTTGTTTTGTTGCGATTAGATGCAGATCGTCAAATGGTATTACGTTAACTCTATTTTAATTTTATGCGAATATATCCTTTATCAGAAGGTAGCTTTACCATTGACCATACTAAAGTGTTTGTTCCTTTTGACACAGCCACCGAAAATTTACAGCAGCGTCCAAAAGGTAGTATATTAGTAGAGATTCAGCCATTTGTAGTGGTGACCGATACAGATATAATACTCTTTGATACTGGACTAGGTTACCATAATAAAGAGGGGGTGCTTCAAATACACGATAACCTAATGCAATTAGGGATTGACCCCTCCAGTGTAACCAAAGTATTTATGAGTCATCTACACAAGGATCATGCTGGCGGTATAAGTTATATACATCCACAACACAAAGAAAGATTTATTAGTTTCCCTTACGCCAAATATTATATTCAACAACGCGAATTTGAATTAGCCATGAGTGGGCAAAGCTCTTCTTATTTAGCGGAGCAGGTACAAATATTGGAAAACTATAGTGGTGTGGTGTGGCTTCATGAAGACCAAGGTGTCATTGACAATACCATTCATTACCAATTAACAGCGGGTCATAGTTTATATCATCAGGTAGCTTGGATAAAAGAAAATGATACAATTTTATTCTTTGGGGGTGATGAAGCACCGCAGTTGCAGCAAATGAAATCAAAGTTTGTTGCCAAATATGATATGGATGGTAAAAAAGCAATGGAATGGAGACAAAAATGGTGGGAACAAAGTGCTACTGAAAATTGGACATTTGCTTTTTACCATGATATTCAGTCTCCAACCTATTTTCACAAGCTTTCCGATAAAACTATTTAATAAGGATTATCTTAGTTTCATTAGTTCTGTAGGGATGCGGAATAAATAGAGCAACAATGCGCCCTTTGGTTTTATACTGGCGCTTTAGTATCCTTCCATTTCCATAAATGCAAACATGCATAGGTTTTATAGGGTGCCCAAGCTTTTGATTTAGCAATCATTTTAGTTTGCAACTCTTTTTTTGAAGTATATTTTATTTTATACAGCTTAATCATGGCTTGTTGTATGCCTAAATCGTCCACTGCAAATACATTTTCATGGCCTAAACTAAACATCAACAACATTTCAACCGTCCACCTTCCAACTCCTTTAATTTGAGTAAGTAGGTCAATCACTTCCTCGGGCTGCATTTTATATAGTTGTTGGTCGGTAATTTTTTGGTCCAAAAAAAACTGTGCTACATTTTTTACATAATTCACTTTTGAATTGCTTAATCCTATCCCTCTTAATAAATCAAAATCGGTTGCCATTACTTGCGCACAGCTAGGCTCTTTATGTTGATACAATGCCAAAAAACGTTCAAATATAATTTTAGCTACTTTGGTACTTAATTGTTGGCTTATAATGCTAGCCATTAAACGAATTGCAGTATTTTTTCTACGCTTCAAAGTGTAGGAATCTTCCAATAATAAAGCAACTAAGTGTTTGTCTTTTTGTAAATGCTCCTTGTAACTCATGCGCACAAATTAAGCAGAATTCATTAATTTATCTTAACTTTTGCTTGCATTCAAAAACCAGCACTACACATTGATAAACTAAAAAATACAACAATGAAGAAACTATTTATTTTAATATTGCTTTGCTATTGTCAAATTGGCTTTGCACAAAACAAGGATGTTATTGCGATCCAAGACCTTCTTTCTAATCAAACAAAATCTTGGAACAACGGTAATTTAGAATCCTTCATGTTAGGGTACCTAGAAAGTGATAGCCTCGTATTTATTGGGAAAAATGGTCCAACTTATGGATATGCCAACACTTTGGCAAATTATAAAAAAGGATACCCCGATACCAGTCATATGGGTAAATTAAACTTTGACATTATTAGTATTAAATCACTTAATACTGATCACTACTTTGTAATAGGAAAATGGCATTTAACAAGAACCGTAGGTAATTTAAATGGGGTATTTACCTTATTATTTCGAAAAACAAAAGATGGGTGGAAAATTATTGCCGACCATAGTAGCTAATTAGTCAAGGCTTTGTTTATTGTTGGCCGCTGCTTTTAAAATCCTATCAAATTCTTCAGGGGTTAAGTCATTGTAGAAATAATAAATCGGATCTACTTTAACACCTTTTTTTCTTACTTCATAATGACAATGTGGGCCCGTACTTTTGCCGGTACTTCCTACATATCCAATAACCTGTCCTCTCACAACAGTCTGTCCTGGCTGTGTATTTACTTTAAGCATATGGCCATATAAGGTTTCATAGCCATACCCGTGATTAATTATTACTTTGTTACCGTAACCGTCTGGGCTAAAACCGGCTATGGAAACCACCCCGTCTGCTGTGGCATAAATGGGTGTTCCTGCAGGAGCCGTAAAATCTAGTCCTTGGTGCATGCGCACATTTTTATATATGGGGTCAATTCTTAATCCGAAACTACTTCCAATTCTATTTAAATTTTTATTGCTAATAGGCTGTATTGCAGGAATGGCTTTTAACAATTTTTCCTTGTTCTTAACCATGGTATTAATTTCCAAATAGGAAGAATCCTGAAATGCAAGCCTTAAACTAAGGTTATTTAATTGAGCTGCTATATTATTGGTTAAATCGGTACTCGCTAAATTTTGGATCATTCTAACTTCCTTCTTTTTTTCCATTTCTTTTAAACGCGCGCTATCGGGTATCGGATCCGCCTCAAAAATGGATCGATACACTTCATTATCCCTATTCTCCAACTCTGTCATTTGTAATTCTAACTGCCTTACTCTTTCCTGCAATACACTATAATTGGATTTATAGGCATCATTTTGTTGACGCAACAACTTTTCCTTAGGAGAATCAATGTATTGAAAAATAAGAATTACAATAATAACGGCCGTTACAATGGACGCAAAAATGAAACCAAATAGCTTTAATAAACGCACCCTTAATGGGATATCCAGCTTTTCAAACCTTAGGGTATGTGTGTTAAAGTAATATTTAATTTTCTTCATCGTCTGGCTATGATAATTAGATCATTTCTTTCAAAAAAGGGCCTATTTCCTTACCTTTGAGGTTCTTAAAAACTATACAAATATAGCTTTTTAAAGAAGAATTAGCTTAAAATTCCAATCCATGATGACCAGCTCAGAAATTAGACAACAGTTTTTAGACTTTTTTGCATCCAAAGGACATGCCATTGTTCCTTCGGCACCGATTGTTATTAAAAATGATCCCACTTTATTGTTTACTAATGCGGGTATGAATCAATTTAAAGATTTTTTCTTAGGTAACCAGCAACCAAGTCATCCAAGAATTGTAGATACACAAAAATGTTTACGTGTGAGTGGCAAGCACAATGACTTGGAGGAAGTAGGTGTTGATACTTATCATCATACGATGTTTGAAATGTTGGGTAACTGGAGTTTTGGTAATTATTTTAAAGCAGAAGCTATTGAGTGGTCCTGGGAATTATTGACTAAAGTGTATAAATTAGATCCTGCACGTTTATATGTTTCGGTTTTTGCAGGTGACCCTGCCGAAAATTTACCTCAATCCACTGTTGCCTTAGAAGAGTGGAGAAAATGGGTGCCAGACGAAAAAATTATTTTCGGAAATAAAAAAGATAATTTCTGGGAAATGGGTGATACCGGCCCTTGCGGCCCATGTAGTGAGATACATGTAGACATGCGTTCAGCAGAAGAAATTGCAAAAGTACCAGGACGTGATTTAGTCAATATGGATCATCCTCAAGTAATTGAAATTTGGAACAATGTATTTATACAATACAATCGAAAAAAAGATGGTAGCCTAGAACCTTTACCTGCTAAGCATGTGGATACGGGAATGGGATTTGAAAGATTAGTGCGTGTAATTCAAGGAAAGCAAAGCAACTACGATACCGATGTATTTACGGGTACTATTGATATTGTTGCCAATATCACCGGAAAGAAATATGATTTTAGCGATACCAAAGAAGCAGTCGCTTTTAGGGTTATTGCCGACCATATTCGTGCCATTGCTTTTACCATCGCCGACGGACAATTGCCTTCCAATACAGGTGCAGGATATGTAATTAGAAGAATTTTAAGAAGAGCTGTTAGGTATTATTATTCCTACTTGGACTACAAGCAACCATTATTACATCAATTAATGCCAGCGCTTGCAAAACAATTTGAAAACGTATTCCCTGAATTAAATAGTCAATTAGAATTTGTAAGCAAAGTTGTAAAGGAGGAAGAAGAAGGATTTTTAAGAACCTTAGAAAAGGGATTAAAACGTATTGACGATATCATTAGCTCACATAAAAAAGGGACCACCATTGAGGGTAAATTAGTGTTTGAGTTGTTTGATACTTATGGATTCCCAGTTGACTTAACTAGGTTAATTGCTAGTGAAAATGACCTTCAAGTGGATGAAGTAGGTTTTGAAAATGAAATGCAGCAGCAAAAGGACCGAAGCAGGGCAGCAACAGCTGTAGATACAGGGGACTGGATTTTAATTGGCGAAGACTCCCCTACTCAATTTGTGGGCTATACACAAACAGAAGAAAATACAATTGTCACCAAATATCGTAATGTAAAAGCGAAAGGGAAAGAGGGCTATCAATGGATACTAGCTAGCACTCCTTTTTATGCGGAAAGTGGAGGACAAGTGGGTGATAAAGGAACCTTAACATTTGAAGACGGTTCCATAATTGAAGTAACAGATACGAAGAAAGAGAACAATTTATTCATTCACTTTACTGATACTTTACCAAAAACAATTGGACCCAAAGTAACAGCAAAAGTAGCTACTGTTCAAAGAGCCAATACTACAAAGCACCACTCTGCAACACACTTGCTTCATGCAGCATTAAGAAATGTACTTGGCAAACATGTTGCTCAAAAAGGAAGTTTAGTAAACGCTGATCAATTAAGATTTGACTTTTCACACTTTGCAAAAATGACAGAAGCGGAAATAGCAAGTGTTGAAAAAATAGTCAATGAAAAAATAAAGGAAAATGTGCCGGTAGTCATTAATGAAATGAGTAAAGATGAAGCCATAGCATTAGGCGCCATGGCATTATTTGGAGAAAAATACGGCGACAAAGTGCGTGTGGTGATGATGGATCCCGCCTATTCTATTGAATTGTGTGGCGGTACCCATGTTGGTCATACAGGAGAAATTGGAGAATTTATATTAAAAGCCGAAGCATCAGTAGCAGCGGGTGTAAGAAGAATTGAAGGAGTGGTGGGTGAAGCAGCTGCAAAATATTTAACAGAAGTAAAAGAAAAATTGCATAAGCAAATTATTCAACTTACAGAGGCTTGCGCTGGTATAGCTGCAAAGTTAAATAGTAATTTTACAGCCCCAGAATGGAATGAAAGCTCCAGTGTGGATGTATTAAATGATACAATAAGTACATTACAATCAAATCAAAAAGAACTTAGTAAGCAATTAGAAAGCCAAGAAGCTTTGTTAGTGAATGAGTTGTTTGAAAAATACCAAACTCAATTTGAGACCATCAATACAGTTTCCTTCTTAGGCGTTCAATTGTCATTAAGTAGTGCTGAACATTTAAAAAAATTAGCCCACCAATTAAGTGCTATACATGAAAACAGTGTAGTTGTTTTAGCAGCTGAAGTGGGCGGTAAAGCAAATATTGCTTTAGCGCTAAGCGAGTCTATTGCCAATACCAAACAATGGCAAGCACCCGCCATTATCAAGGAAAAAATAGCACCCCTTATTAAAGGCGGTGGTGGTGGTCAAAAAACCTTAGCCACTGCCGGTGGCCAAGATGCGAGCCAACTGCTTAAAGCCATTGAAGTGATTAAGGCAATGCTTTAACGATGTTTTAATATAAATATTTGAAATTCAAGGCCTTAGAAAAGACTAACTATTTCTAAGGCCTTTTTGTTTACAAAATTTTTAAAAAATTAACATTTGCGAATTAATTCGTAGTTAAATAAATCCCTTATTTTTGATCTACTAAATAATTCGTAATTGTAATTTAGCATCCGCTATTAAAAAAAAATGAACAATATGCAAATGAAAAAAACAATTGTTGGAATAACTGCCCTGTTATTTATAGGTACATCCCTGTTTGCTCAGGAAGTAGTCATTATCAAAAAAACAACGAAAGACTCTGTTAATAAACCATTAATGGTGATTGACGGTGTGATTACTGATAATACCAATATGGATGACATGTCCCCTGCCGATATCGCATCAGTCAGTGTATTAAAAGGGCAAAATGCAACTAGTAAATATGGTGATAAGGGCGGAAATGGTGTAGTAGAAATTATTACAAAGAAAGCGCCTAAAGTGGTAAAAATAGATACCTCTATTAAAATGACGGTAATGGTGGACGGTGACAATGTTACAATTAATGGTGTACCAGTTGATAAAAATGACCCTAGAATTAGCAAAAAAGGAAGAATCATTATCTCTAAGGGAAATGCATTCAAACCCAAAGAAAATGGCACAGCTGATTCTACAAAAGCAAGCATTGAATTTGAAAATTATGAAGACATGTTTGTGCCATCAACAGCTTCCAATAAGGCATTTTTAGGGGTTATGACCGAAGTGGCTGATCAAGAAAAAGGCGCTGTAATTAAAACAGTGAGTGATGATAGTCCAGCAAAAAAAGCTGGATTAAAGGAAAACGATATTATCACAAAAATTAATGATCAAACTATTGACGGACCAAAGTCATTATACGATGCCGTTGGAAAATACCAACCTGATGAAAAAATAACCATTACCATAAAAAGAGAGGGTAAAGAAAAAAAGATTAATGCAACCTTAGCAAAAAATAAAGCACAAGAGGAAAATAATGTATTATTTTTTAATTCCCCCAATGGTAATATGCCCAATATAATGCGTCGTGGTTTTCAATTTGTACCTGACCAAAATTTCGAAATGCCTACTTTACCTGGTCTGAATGGCATCATTAATAGCATGGACAAAAAACCAAAATTAGGTATTTCAATTGAAGACCTTGAAACAGGGGAAGGTGTGAAAATTAAAACAGTTACTACAGCCTCACCAGCTGAAAAAGCAGGACTCAAAGTAAATGATATTATCACCAAAATGGATGATAAAGTTGTGAAAGAAGTAGCTGACTTGAAATGGGAATACTTAAAAGAAGGTCAAAACTTAAAGTTCACCATTCTTAGAAATGGCGAACAAAAAAGTATTGAAGTTAAAATACCTAAAAAACTAAAAACAGCCGATTTATAGAATAGTGTTCATAGTTAAACGAATAAAAAGCCCTCTAATGTATTTAGGGGGCTTTTGTATTTTATGATTGCATGCAAAAATGCCTCATTTACTGTATTTTTGTTGCATGTTGGATACGGGAAAATATGAAGCAGTGATTGGGCTAGAAATTCACGCACAATTAGCTACTGCCACAAAATTATTTTGTGGCGATGCTACTAGTTTTGGAGCCGATCCAAATACACATGTGAGTCCAATTACTTTAGGACATCCCGGTACACTCCCAAAAACAAACGCTAAAGCAATTGAATATGCAATCAAAATGGGATTGGCTTGTGGAGCTCACATAGCAGAATATAATTATTTTGCCAGAAAAAATTATTTTTATCCTGACCTGCCCAAGGGCTACCAAATTTCACAACATACAACCCCCATTTGCATTGGAGGTCAAGTTAAAATTAAAAGTGAAAGTGGGTCAAAAAATATACAATTAAACAGAATTCATTTAGAGGAAGATGCAGGGAAAAGCATACATGATATTTCACCTACTCATACACTTATCGATTTAAATCGCGCAGGCACACCCCTTATTGAAATTGTTACCGAACCTTGTATTCATTCTGCTGAAGACGCCTACTTATATGTAACTGAAGTGCGCAAGCTTGTAAGATGGTTGGGGGTATGTGATGGGAATATGGAAGAAGGTAGTTTAAGGTGTGATGCCAATATTTCCATAAGACTAAAAGGTGAAGTCCAATTAGGTACGAAAGTAGAAGTAAAGAATTTAAATTCAATTCGAAATATCAAAAAAGCAATCGAATACGAAATTGAAAGGCTTATTCATTTAAAGGAAACTGGAGGTGCAATCATACAGCAAACAAGAAGCTTTGATGCGGACAATGACACCACTTTTTCAATTCGTGACAAGGAAGATGCAAACGATTATCGTTATTTTCCTGACCCCGATTTAGCTCCTTTTCATTTGACCAAAGAATATATCTCAGCTATAAAAGAAGCTTTACCAAGCTTACCTAATGCATTAAAGGAAAATTGGAAAAGTTTATATGGCTTACCCGAATATGATGTTGATCAATTATGTGAACATAAGGAGGAAGCTGATTTTTATATTGCATTAACCCAACATACAACACATTATAAAGCAGCAGCTAATTGGATCATTGGACCAATTAGAGCCTATTTAAATGAAACAGGGAAAAGCTATCAAAGCCTCTATGCGTCTATTCCCAACATTCTTACATTAATGGAAATGGTTGAAATGGGACAACTAAATTTTTCTGTTGCATCAGGGAAAGTGTTTACAGCCATTATGCTTCAACCACAGTCCCCTATTGAATATGCAACCCAACATAATTTAATTCAAACGCAATCAACGAACGAAATTGAAAAATGGATTGAAGAAATACTCACCGAACATCCAGATAAAGTATTGGAATATAAAAAAGGGAAAAAAGGACTAATAGGCTTATTTATGGGGGAGATTAAGAAAAAGAGCAAAGGGAAAGCCGATCCAAAAACAACCACACAATTACTAGAAAAAAAATTATCTTAAATTATTTATACCTATGAAAAATATCCGTTTATCCCTTTTGTTGCTTATTGTTATTTCAGTATTCGTAAGCTGTAATAATAAAAATAATGAAGCCCGTTATTCCATAACAGGCACTATTCAAAATGCTGAAAACAAAAAGTTAGTGCTGCAAGAAGTTCCTTTTGATGGCAAGGAAATGATCACCCTTGATTCTGTTACCTTGAAACAAGATGGTAAATATAATTTTGACTTTATTGCAAAAACCGAAGGTCTTTATATTTTAGCCATTGAAAATGATACGATCAATAACTTTTCAATTGTTTTTGTGAACGATGAAAAAAATATTCAAATCAATGCGGACCCTGGCAAAATAGAAACTTATACAATTAAAGGATCAAAAACAAGTGAATCTTTAATGGCATTTTTAAAGGAGTATAAATCTAAGGATATTTCCATTTTTGAAACAATGAACAAATTGGCTGAGTTGCAAAATAGCAATGGCGATGCTGCAACAATTGACACTTTACAAAAAGAGAGAAACAATAAAATTGCTGCATTAAATTCTTTTACACAAAATGCAATTAACAATGCCACTAATCCTTCCATGATTTATTACTTATTGGGATTGAGTATGAGATCAATGGAAACCTCGCAGGTATTGGCACTTGCAAAATCTGCAGCTGAAAAAACAAAATCAGAAGCATTAATCACTTTTGCCACTTCACTTGGCAATCAAATACAAAGCAATATAACACCAGGTGCTATCGCCATTGGGCAACCTGCTCCAGAAATTGCCTTAGCTGACACAAAAGGGAAAATCGTAACATTAAGTAGCTTTAAAGGTAAATATGTATTGGTTGATTTTTGGGCTAGTTGGTGCGGCCCTTGCAGGGCGGAAAATCCGAATGTTGTTCAAGCTTACGATAAATTCAAAAAGAAAAATTTCACCATATTGGGTGTATCACTTGACGATAATAAAGAGGATTGGGAAGAAGCGATAAAAGCGGACAAACTGAACTGGGCACATATAAGTGACCTTAAAAAATGGGAAAGCACCGTGGTAAGTACTTATAAGATTGAAGGCATTCCATTTAATGTATTAGTAGATCCAAATGGGATGGTAATTGCAACTGAATTAAGAGGTCCTGCCTTAGAGGAAACACTTAATAAATTAATAAAGGAGTAATCCTTTATTTTGGTTGTTTAATAAACGTCTTAATCAAGGCCGGCAATAGTATCAAATTGGTAAAAGTACTCACTACCAAAGTGAGTGATGTTAACCAACCCAATGCTTTTGTGCCACCAAAATCACTAAAACAAAATATAATAAAGCCAGCTACTAAAACAAGTGAGGTATAAATAATACTAATTCCAGTATGCTTAATGGTTTGAACCAGCGTGAGTGCTACCTGATTGTTTAAACGAGGCAATTCCTGTTTATAGTTAATAAGAAAACGGATAGTTACATCAATGGCAATCCCCAAAGCAACACTAAACACCAATACTGTAGAAGGTTTAAGTGAAATGCCTATCCAACCCATCATACCTGCTGTAATTAAAAGAGGTACAATATTGGGTATTAAGGAGCACATTAATACCGGGAATGACCTAAATAAGAAAATCATACAAATAGCAATTAACAAAAATGCCCAAAATATAGATTCACTTAATCCACGAATAATAAAATTACTACCCTCTAAAAAAGTAACACTACTTCCTGTTATTTTAACCTCATACTTACTACTATCAAAAATAGATTTAGTAGCACTGTCTAATCTATTCAAAAAGGCAGGTAATTGTGCACTACCAATATCCTTCATGTTCACACTTACTCTTGTAGCTCTTTTTTCTTTATCAATAAACTTATTCAATAATTGTGTTGGACTATTATTAGTGGACTTGTTATTCGCAACAGATAAGTAGGGCGCAATAAATGCCATTTCAGCAGAGGTAGGAATGGTATATTGTGTGCTATCTCCATCATAAAAGGTTTGCTTGGCAAATTTAATTCCTTCCACTAAACCAATGGGTTTACCTAATTCTGGCTGATCCAATAAATAAGCATGCAATAAATCAATATCTTCTAATGGACGTATATTCCTAGTCAACCCGTTTTTCTTTTTAGTATCAATCACTATTTCAACAGGCATCACCCCTCCCCCTTCTTGCTCAAACCATTTAAGGTCGGTATATAATTTGTCTTTTTTAGGTAAATCGTCAACAATAAAAGCTTCTTTTTTAATATTCACTAATCCTATCAAAGAAACAAATACTAATAAAAGGGTGATACCAAAAACCCATTTAGTATGTACAAAAGTCCAACGTTCAATTTTTACTAATATTTTTTCCAAAAATTTATTGTCTAAATATCGAACGTGTTTAGGTTGGGGCGCTTGTAAAAATGTCAAAACCGGTGGTATAAAAAATAAGCTAATAAAAAACAAAGCCATAATATTGATGCCTGACACCCAACCAAATTCATTTAATAAAGGACTTTTCGTTAAAGCAAAAACAAAGAAGCCGATGGCCGCTGTTATATTACAGAACAAAGTAACAATACCCATTTTACCTACCATTTGCACAATAGCCTTTTCCTTATCTTGTGTTTCCTTATAGGCTGTGTGGTACTTATTTAAGAAGTAAATACAATTGGGAATGCCAATTACCACAACAAGTGGTGGGATCAAAGCTGTTAATAAAGTAATTTTTTGGCCCATTAATACCATGCTGCCCAAACTCCAAATTACTCCCATCGCAACCACTGCCAAGCTCATTAGCATGGCCGAGAAAGACCTGAAAAATAAGTATAAGGTCACCGCACATAAAAACAAAGAGCCAAACAAAAACCATAACATTTCTTTTTTGATTCTATCTGCCATAATGGTTCTGATATAAGGAAGCCCACTCATATGCAAATCCAATTTGGTTGCTGCACTGAATGCATCTAATTGTTGGGTGAGCTTTCTAATTATGGCTGATCTTGAAGCACTGTTAATAGAATCTGGAATAAAGCTAATAGCCATAATATATGCATGACTATTGGGATTGTATAATAAATTTTTATAAAAAGGGATTTGTTCAAATGCAGATTGATGAACTTTTAATACACTATCATTGGTATATGGAGGATTAAATATTTTTTGTGCAATAAATTTACTATTTAAGGTGTCTTTTGTTAAGTTATAGGCAAATGGCACACTTAAGACATCGGTCACTCCTGGGATTTCCTTTATGGATTGGTGCAAAACAACGAGTCTATTAAAAGTTGTTTTGTTGTATAAATTATTCGACTGAAAACCAACAACCATTGTAGCACCGTCAACACCAAATTGTTTTACAAAATCTTTATAAACGACAAATTTGGGATTGTCCTCAGGGATCGCTTTTGTGAATTCATAACTTAATTTAATTTGAGTTGCAAAATATCCCATAAATAGGGTTGTCAATGTCAACACTACCAAACTAGTTATTTTATACTTAACTATTTTTTGACCTAATTGATACCACATAATAAATGAGATTGTTTTGTTTAGAGGATCCAAAGATAAGCCATTAGCTGAGTAAGCATACCAATGGCAAAGCCTACTATTAACTCTTTTTTGGTATGGTCACTCACTATCATTCGGGCACTAATTACGAATGCAGTAAGTAAAACTGCTAGTACCAACCAAAATAAATTATTAATGGAATAATGAAAACTAGTCAATCCGACAGCCATCAAAAAACCACCAATTCCAATGGCATGCAAACTTACTTTCATAAAATTATTTACAACCAAGCCAATACTAGTAGCAATAAAAATACCAAAATAAAAAAACTTAAGTACTAAGGGCTGGTCTGAAAAATTGCGACTTAAATAATACATCCACCAATAAAAAAACATAGTAATTACATAGGGAATAATTCGCTCTTTTTGGGTTCGCAAAAAAATACTTTCACTAAATTTTAATCGCCATAATAAAAAAACAGCAAAGGCGGGAAAAAAAGCAGTTAGCCAAAATACACTAAACACCCTCAACTTTAATTGCCATTCGGTAATACTTGCAAATTCATAAGGTACTACCTGTATTAAGAATAATAAAAAAAAGGTGGGTACAAATAAGGGATGGAAAACATAGGAAACGAATTGAGCTAAAAAACGAAGTGATTTTGATTGGGTATTTTCCATTGTACTTTATAAATTTTGTCAACTACAGTTCTTTTCTAAGTCTTGCAACTGGTATATTTAATTGTTCTCTATATTTTGCAACCGTTCTTCTTGCAATATTGTATCCTTTATCCTGAAGCTGTTCGGTTAATTCGTCATCACTTAAAGGCTTATGTTTATTTTCCTGCTCAATAAGCTCTTCTAATATTGCTTTCACCTCCTTGGTACTTACTTCTTCGCCAGAATCTGTTGTCAGGGATTCACTAAAAAAGAATTTTAATAAATAAGTGCCAAATTCGGTTTGAACATATTTGCTGTTGGCTACCCTACTAACGGTGGAAACATCTAAGCCCGTTTTCTCTGCAATATCCTTTAGTATCATGGGGCGTAACTGAGTGGTGTCCCCACTTAAAAAGAAGCCTTCTTGATGCAATAAAATGGCGCGCATGGTCATGAGTAAGGTTTGTTGCCTTTGTTGGATCATTTCAATAAACCACTTTGCAGCATCAATTTTCTGTTTTATGAAAAATACTGCTTCTTTTTGCGCCTTATCTTGTTTTTGCCCTCGGTCATATTCTTTTAACATCATCTTATAGTCATCACTAATCACCAATGGTGGCGCATTTCTACTATTTAAACTAAGCTCTAGCTTTCCATTATTGATAAGTACAGTAAAATCAGGAATGATGTATTTTTCCGCTTCACTATGTTGACCCAATTCCGCTCCAGGTTTTGGATTCAAACTAATAATTTGATGTAACACATTTTTGATAGCTACATCTGACAAGTGCAAACTTTTTTGAATTTTATCATAATGTTTGCGCGTAAATTCTTCAAAATGTTTATCAATGATTTGAATCGCGAAAAGAATGTCTTCTTTGTGTTCTACTCTTTTTTCCTCTTCTTCATTTTGCAGCTTTCTTCTTAATTGCAATAATAAACACTCTTGTAAATTTCTTGCAGCAATACCAGCAGGGTCGAAAGACTGAATTTTTAATAAAATAGTTGCAATTGTCTTTTCCTCGACCAGCATTCCTTGCTTAAAAGCCAAGTCATCGGCAATAGACTGCAAAGCCCTTCTTAAATATCCATCATCGTCCAAACTTCCTATAATTTGTTCGGCAATTTTAAAATCATCTTCTCCCAAAGCCAACATGTTTAATTGATCCATTAGTAAATCATGTAAACTTAGTTCCGCTTTTATTGGAGTTACTTTTTCATCATCTAATTCAGGAAAATAATCGTCCTTGGTTTTATAATCAGCAATTTCTCCATCATCATCATAATTATACTCATTCAATTCTTCATTGCTTAACTCATATTCATCAACAGGAACTGCTTCTTCGTCATCATTTATACTTTGCAAAAGCTCATCTTTCATTTCTTCGGAGGCAGTAGAAGCATCGCCATCAAGTAAATCTAAATTAACTTCTAACGCAGGATTGTCTTCTAATTCTTCTTTGACCCTTTGTTCAATTTGAGCACTAGGCAGCTGCAACAATTTCATTAATTGTATTTGTTGCGGAGACAATCTTTGCAATTGTCTTTGTTGTAATGACTGGCCTAATGACATAATAAAGCTTTATGAAAGCGCGGACTGTAATACTTGTAAAAATTTTGCCCCTTTTTCATGCACCTGCTCCTCTGTCCACGTTAAACTTATTGCTGTAGAAATACACCTACTCATGATTGCATCACTTTTTTCAAAATGGGTGGTTTGCAAAGCTGTAATTGCATTTTGTTGTGCCTCACTAAGTGGGTATAAACTTTTTGCATTTTTTAAATGATCCCACTTGCGAATATAGTGCCAATTATTAGCGTACCAATAAAAATTTCCTGCTAAAATTCCAGCCGCTTTAAATGCCTCAATGACTTTTTCGGTTTGCGCTTGTGTGGGTAAAAACCAACTTAGAAAACTAAAGCTATCTCCACTAGGATCTGGCACTTGTCTAAATTCAATTCCAGGCACTTGCTCAATATAGGACCTTAAAATTTGGTTGTTCTTTTTTTGAATGGCTAAAAAAGTATCCAACTTTTTAATTTGCGCTAAACCAACAGCGGCATGCAATTCACTAATTCTAAAATTATACCCTAAAAATGGATGTAAATCTGCACCACGATCCACTCCTAAATGATCATGGCCATGATCGGTAAAGGCATCCGACTTTATATAAACGTCTTTGTTGTTGGTCATTACCACCCCACCTTCACCACAAGTAATTGTTTTAACAAAATCAAAAGAGAAAGTGCCGGCATCGCCAATGGTGCCCAATGCTTTCCCCTTATAGGTGCCACCAATGCTTTGACAAGCATCTTCCAATAAAATAATTTGGTGTTCGGCGCATATTTGCTTTAATGCATCTAAATCGGCCATGCTACCGCACATATGCACTGGCATCACACATTTTGTTCTTGGCGTAATTGCTGCTTTCACCGCTGCTGGTGCCAAAGTCAAGGTTTCGTCAATATCAACTAAAACGGGTATTGCACCCATACTTAATACCGCTTCAAAACTTGCCACAAATGTAAATGCAGGCATAATTACTTCGTCACCTGCGCCAATTCCAAGTGCAGCCATGGCAGTGGTCAATGCTGCAGTGCCGCTTGAAGTAAGTTGAGCATATTCGCTGCCAAATGTCTTACAAATGGCTGCTTCTAACTCTTTTGATTTCCAAATGCCCTTGCGTGGTCCATCAAAACCATAACGCATTAAAATACCTGTCTCAAGGACATCATTTACTTCTTTTCTTTCTTCCTCTCCAAAGAATTCAAAACCTGGCATAAACTTGATTTTTAAGTAAAACAAAGGTAGCTTAAAAAATGAAAATTGGGTGTTTTTCAGTAATTTGCGCCTGTAAATAAACCAATAGAATTTTATGGAATACAGCAAATTGATCTCGGTTTCTGGGATATCTGGATTGTTTGAATTAGTGACAAGTAAAAATGACGGTGCGATAGCCACTTCATTGGAAAATAACAACACTCAATTTATTAGCTCAAGAGCACATCAATTCTCTCATTTAGAGAGCATTGAAGTATATACAACACACGAAAACGTGTTTTTAGCCGAGGTATTTATTGCTATGGGTAAGTCAAAAGAAGCTTTACCCAATGAAAAAGACCCTAAAGCCGTTACTGCCTACTTTAAAAAGGTTTTCCCTAAAATGGACTTTGAAAGAGTGTACGGTAGTGACATGAAAAAAATGGTAAAATGGTTTGCGCTGTTGCAAAAGCACAATGTAGAACCCACCATTCCCAGTGATTTAGAAGAAGAAGAAAAAAAGGCATAGGCCTTTTTTGATACAGGAGTCTCACTACCTTGTTTTCTGATGCAGGAGTCACACTACCTCCCTTTTCTGATGCAGGAGTCACACTACCTCCCTTTTTTGATGAAGGAGTCACACTACTGCAGGAGTCACACCTCCTTGTTTTTTGATACAGGAGTCACACTCAACAGCAAATAATTCATATAAAAAGCTTACCCAATCTAGGGTAGGCTTTTTTTTATCCTTAAATTGCAACAATAGAAATTTTTATAATTAAGCACTTATGAAAAAAAGATTGTTATTCTTTGTTTTTTGTTTTTTAATGTTTGCCCAAATAAATGCACAAACCATTCAAAATGAAGCCGAACAAAAATGGGTAAAAAAACAATTTAGGGCTTTAAATATGAGTCAAAAAATTGCTCAATTAATGATTATTAGAGCACATAGTGCTTGGAATGAAAAACAAATTGACACACTTGCGCAAATCATAAAAAAGTACAATGTAGGAGGACTTTGCTTTTTCCAAGGGGGACCGGTGCGTGAAGCTATGCAAACCAACTACTATCAGTCCATTGCAAAAACACCTTTACTTATTACCATGGACGCTGAATGGGGTGTAGGCATGCGCTTAGACAGTGTTGAGATGTTCCCAAGACAATTGTTAATGGGTGCCATTAGTAATGATACACTTATTTATCAAATGGGCGCAGCTATTGCCGCACAATGCAAACGATTGGGCATCCAGGTGAATTATGCTCCAGACGTAGATATTAACAATAATCCAAGCAACCCGGTCATTAACGATCGTAGTTTTGGACAAAACAAAGAACGTGTTATACAACATGGCTTGGCTTATATGAGAGGACTTCAGGACAATGGTGTAATGGCTACTGCTAAACATTTTCCAGGACATGGTGATGTAAATGTGGACTCACATTTAGATATCCCAATAATCAAAAAATCAAAGGATGCATTAGATTCTTTAGAACTTGCGCCATTTAAAGCCTTAATCAAAGCTGGGGTGGGTTCGGTAATGGTAGCTCATTTATCTGTCCCCTCAATTGACAGTACTCCGAAATTTGCCACTTCCTTGTCTCCAAAAGCAGTGAATGATTTATTAAAAACCGAATTAGGCTTTAAAGGATTAACGGTAACGGACGCACTTGAAATGAAAGCGATAAGCAACTATTTTCCCAATAGCGAGGCAAATGTCCAAGCGATATTAGCGGGCAATGATATGCTTTGTTTGCCTGCGAATATACCGGAGACAATTAAAAAAATAAAAAGCGCCATCAAAGAAGGGAGAATTACAAAAGAGGATATTAATGAAAGAGTCATTAAGGTTTTGACTGCAAAATATCGATATGGTTTAGCCAATAAATTATGGATTGACACGACCAATATCATAGCTGACTTAAATAGCCAGGTTGCAGGGATTAAAGCAGAAATGGCAGTACAATCGCTTACTTATTGTAATGCACTATCAACCACCATATTGGATAAAAAAATCCCTACTGCATATATTGCGTTGAATTGTGAAAAGCCAACCTTATTGACTAAATCTTTGGATAATCAATATGGCGTAAAAGTATTTTACATAGGAACAAAAGATAGTCTTTCATTGAATCATTTAACCGATAGCCTTAAAAAGTATCAACAGGTTATTGTAGGGCTTCATAATTATAACCGAAGACCGGCAAATCATTTTCAAATAAATAAAGCCTTTATTCATTTTTTAAATGAAGCGCATCCTGCAAATTGGACTCATATTATTTTAGGCAACCCTTATGCAGTAGGCGAATTCAATAAAATTAATAATATTTTATTTGCTTACGAAGACAACGACTTTTCTCAAAAAGCTGTTTTGAATTGGTTAGAAGGCAAGGTGAAAGCAAATGGAAAACTTCCAGTAACGGTAAGTGATAATTTACCTTATGGAACAGGAAATACAACAATCCAAAAATTAGCGGCAATTGATACCATAGTAATGAATGCTATTGAAAAAAAAGCAATTCCAGGATGTCAAATTTTGGTAGCGAAAGACAATGAAATTGTATTTAATAAAGCATACGGAACTACTGCTGGTGAAGGATCTACACCAGTTACCTTAAATACCTATTACGATCTTGCTTCAGTTACTAAAGTAGCTGCAACAACCGTGAGTATTATGAAGCTTGTAGATGAAGGGAAAATTGACATCAATAAAACCATTGGCGATTATTTACCCTGGGTTAAAGGAAATGCAAAAGCAAAAATTACACTAAAGGATTTGCTACTTCATCAAGCAGGCTTATTCCCTTATATTAAATTTTATGAATCCTTGTTGCAAAAAAATGGAAGCTTTAAACCAGGATTGGTAAGTAATAAAATTGATCAAACACATCATCAATTTATAAGCCCCAATAAATATTTGATTGATACATGGATGGATACTATTCAAACTCAAATTTTGAAAAGTCCAATAACCGAAGCTGGCAAGTATGTGTATAGTGACAATGATTTTATATTCTTAGGAAAAATTATTGAAAAAGTAACCGGCATGAGTTTACAAGCCTATTCACTACAAGAATTTTACAAACCTATGGGCATGAGTTCAACCGATTATTTGCCATTAGAAAAAACAACTATAGACAATATTGCCGCTACCGAACTTGATGATTATTTTAGAAAAGAATTAATTAGAGGCAGCGTACATGACGAAGGAGCATCAACAATGGGAGGCATTGCGGGTCATGCAGGTTTATTTAGCAATGCTACAGATTTGGCTAAATTATACCTTATGTTAATGAATAAGGGCAGTTGGAATGGCCAACAATATATTAAGCCAAGTACGGTTGCCTATTTTACTGCTTATCAAAATGAAAGTCGAAGAGGTTTAGGTTTTGACAAGCCAGAAAAGAACAATCAAACGAGCACTACTCCTTACCCTAGTTTAAGTGCAAGTCCATCTACCTTTGGTCATACTGGATTTACAGGCACCTGCGTTTGGGCTGATCCTGAAAAAGGAATTTTGTATATTTTTCTTTCCAATAGGGTATTTCCAACAAGAGACAATAAAGCATTTAGCGCATTAAATTTGAGGCCTACAATACAAGAAGTTATTTACAAGGCATTTAAATAATGAAATACTTTGCTACCATATTTTGCATTGCAATGGCTTTAAGTTCCATTGGACAAAATCCATTGGGCGGAATTGGACAATGGAGGACACATTTTGACAACCATAGTTTACATCAGGTGGTAAAAGGTGACGCTATTTATACGGCAAGTCCATATCAAGTTTTTCGTATAGAAGGGGAAAAAATAAATAGCATTGACAAGTCTAATGGCTTAAGTGATATAGGTATTCAGCAAATTGCTTGGGATCAAAATCAGCAGCAACTGATCGTTATTTATAACACAAGCAATATTGATATTGTCAAAGAGGACCAGGTTTTTAATTTGAATTCGATTCAACTTTCAACAATTTATGCTGACCGAAGCATTAATGCTTTGCATGTATATGATAAATGGGGGTTTATCGCTACCAATTTTGGTATTGTAGTCATTGACTTAATACAGCATGAAGTAAAAGATACTTGGTTCCCTAACAACAATCGACAATCCACCAAAACCTACGATTTGGTCATTGCCCGTGATAGTTTATTTACTTTAACCAATAATGGATTATGGGCTGCTCCCATACAATTATCAAATCCATCAGTTGGGAAATGGTCTAGTATTGATACTTACAATAGAAATTCATTAAAAAATATCACACAAAATAAAGGTGTAATTTATTTAGGGAACGAAAATAATATATACCTCTATCCAAATACAAATCCAATTTACCAAAATACCAACGCTACCATTAGCAGTTTAGATACCAGTTTCAGTCAGCTGATTGTGGGCATTCGTTATCCTAATCAAAAAGGTCAATTACTGCAAATTAACAATAACAACGTTTCAGTGCTTATTGATAGCAATGTGCTAAGCTTGCCAAAACAAACCCTGGTCAATGGAAATGAATATTGGGTAGCAGATAGCATAAAAGGATTATTGCATAAAACCAATAACAGCATTGATTGGGTCAATATTAGTGGCTTAAAAGCAAGCCTAAAAGGAAATGGCACAATCAATGAAAAAACATTACTCGCCCCTTATGGTAACACTAGTATAGGTTTTGCAAAATTAGACGAAGCAGGATGGCAACATATTACCACTTATGGTGGTAGCCGATTCCCCAATGTTCAGTATGCTGCTATTTCCCCTTTAGACGATAGTTACTGGTTTACGAACAATAACTCCATTATTCGTTTGATGAATAATCAATTTGAAATGATTCGTCCTAATAGTTTAACCGGAGCGTTCAAACAATTAAAAATTGACCCGACCAACACTGTTTGGGCTATTCAAGATCAACAAGGATTAGTGAAATATTCAAACGGAAACTGGAGCAACATAAGTATGCCCAATGCGTTTTCAAAAAACGGTCTTTCCCAATTTGAATTAAATAATCAAGGACAGGCATGGATCATTGCACCCAATAAGGGAGGCATATATGTTTACCAGTCTAATGCAATTTTCTCCAATGAAACATGGAAACAACTGGGCACTAACAGTTCAAATGGAAACCTGCCAAGTACCAATGTTACTAGTATTACCAATGATTTGAAAGGGAGCGTTTGGGTTGGTACCGATAATGGAATTGGTATTTTTAATTGCGGGGACATTGCCTTGGATCCTTGTAATGCTTATTTGCCCATTGTAAATAACAATGGTTTTAATGGTTATTTATTTCAAAAAGAAACAGTGAATTGTATAAGTATAGACGGCGCCAATCGAAAATGGATTGGTACCAATAATGGGGCTTGGTTATTGAGTGAAGATGGGCTAACCATCATTCATCATTTTACTAAATCCAATAGTCCCCTTCCTTCAGATACGATTATGCAAATACTAATTCATCCAAAATCAGGAGAGGTATTTATCAATACAAATAATCAAATGGTGAGTTATAGAGGTACTGCCACTGCTGGGAAAGAAGTACAAAATACAATTCAAATATTTCCTAATCCAGTTTCAAGCAATTACAATGGCAGTATTGCAATTAGGGGTTTAGTAAACAATGCGATAGTCAAAATAACCGATATATCGGGCCGACTTTTATATCAAACAAATGCACTTGGTGGGCAGGCATTGTGGAATGCACGAACTATTGAAGGACAGAAAATGGCTTCAGGTATTTATCTGGTTTTTGTAAGAGACCTTACAGGCAATGAAAAAGCAGTTGGAAAAATTGTGATTGCCGATGGCTACTAATCAATATCTAATTCAAAATTTCGGAAGGGCTTAAAATTAAGTACTCCTCGGTCACCTACCACTACCCTATACATAATTTGTCTTGCTCTTTTAGTAGGCACTTTTATAGTTGTATCCGCATCGTAAATTGGAAACTTTCTAAATAAAATACCTTCCACTAATTTATAGTCATCATTACCGCGGTAGCCTTTACTTAACTGACTATCATTGGTGATGTCTGGGAAATAAATAGGCTGCATGGTCTCGTTTTCTCTTGAGCTAACACAAAATAAATTGGTTTTGCCAGTGGGTTCCATTAGATAAATGATTAGGTCGGGGAAACCATCTTGATTAAGATCGTCAATTTCTGCCGAGGTCACTTTTGCTTTTATTTCTACTGCTACTTCTCTACTTTCATTTTTAAACCCAATTGGTTTAATACTTAAAATATTTTGACTCTTTTCACGATTCATGCAATTCACTCTGTAACCTGATTTACCAATTTTTAAAGTACTGTCATATCTACCTGCTTTTTGTGCATGAACAGTTAGCCCAATAAAAATAAAAACGATGCTAAAAAATTTGTACATTCGAAATGGAATTTAAGTACCCAAAGTTAATTGATAAGTTTTAATAAAACCAACAAAGCAATAAACATGTCATTTTCAATTGATATTCAATCTATCAGTACCTTTAAACGCATACGAATTACTGATGATTGCTCAAATGTGTATATAGATATCATTAGCAAAGGGGGTTTATTAAATAGCTGGGTACAGTCAAACAATTGGAATATTATTGATGGAAATAAGTTGGAGCATGGGTGGGGCGAATTTGAAGCAAATGGATTTAAGGGTGGTAAAATGAACCCTTTTTCTTGCAGATTATTCAATGGGCAATACAAGCACTTGAGTAAGGATTATAGAATTGAAAAATTCTATTTGGGCAAGCATGCGTTACATGGAATCATTTACGATGCCCATTTTGAAATTGAGGAAACAACTATAAATACAAATTGTGCTAGTGTATTGCTCACTTACCACTATCAAAAAAGCGATATAGGATTTCCATTTGAATACTCCATACAAATAAAATGGAGTCTTTTTGAAAACAACCTAGTCACCGCAGAAACAATCCTTACCAATAAGGAAAATACGGTGATCCCTATGATGGATGGATGGCATCCGTATTTTAAATTACAAGAAACGATAAATGAATGCAGCCTACAGTTTAATTGCGAAGGGATTTTGGAATATGATGAAGAATTGATTCCCACTGGTAAGATCATCCCAGATAACACTTATGGCAGTAAAGCAATGATTGGCACTACGCAGTTAGACAATGGATATTTATTAGATAAAAATAATAGTGACTGTATTTTAGAGAACGATCTTTACACCTTAATTGTAAAGCCGGACAAAAATTATCCCTATTTACAATTATATACACCTCCTCACAGAAAAAGCATTGCTATTGAAAATTTATCTGCAGCCCCTGATAGTTTGAATAATAAAATGGGGTTGTATTTATTACAACCCCAGGAACAATGGACTTTAACAACAGCGTATCAATTAGTAACTAAGTCACTATAAGTTTACCACTGCAGTTATACTAATTTCTACATTTACATTTCTAGGCAATGTTTTAACAGCCACTGTTTCACGTGCAGGAAAATTGGCACTAAAATAACTACCATACACTTCATTGACTTGTGCAAACAATTGCATATCACTTAAAAAAATAGTGGTTTTGACAATATGGTCAAAACTCAATGCAGCTTCCTCTAAAATAGCTTTGATATTTTCCATCACCTGTTTAGTTTCCGTTTCAATGGTATCGGTTACCAATTCTCCAGTGGAAGGATTAAATGCAATTTGACCGCTCGCAAATAAAAAGCCATTTGCAATCACTGCCTGGCTATAAGGTCCAATAGGAGCAGGCACTTTGTCCGTTTTGATTATTTGTTTTGACATATAAATGATATTAGAGACACAATTTCTTATTTTTCTATCAATTACACGCTTATTTTTGCAAAACAATTAAAATAGATTGGCAACATTTTTATACATAGATACCTCAGGTGAAAAAGCCACAGTGGCCATGAGCAATGACCACCATGTATTGGCTTTAGAGGAAAATTCAATGGCCAATACCCATGCTTCATTTGTACAACCTGCCATCCAAAAAATAATGCAATCATCGGGTATGACTATGCAAAGTATTGATGCGGTGGTGGTAACCATGGGCCCTGGTAGTTATACAGGTTTAAGGGTTGGACTTGCTAGTGCCAAAGGAATCGCCTATGCCCTTGGTAAACCTTTAATTGGCATTTCAACATTAAAGTTATTGGCAAAGCACGCTATCACTCATTTGAAAATAATGAGTCAAAATGCATCCATTCAAATATTTAGTATGATTGATGCGAAAAGAATGGAAGTGTTTGGGGCAATTTACAAGCCTGATTTAACAACCCTCCTTTCGGAACAAGCGATTGTGCTTGATGAGCCATATATGCAAAAGCTATTGGAAAATGGGCCCTTATTGTGTATAGGCAATGGTGCTGTCAAAATAAGGGAATTAATGACAGCGGAAAATTTATATTGTTCTGATGACCAATATAATATGGCTGATTTAACGAATCTTGCACTTGAAAAATGGGCAGAAAAGGACTTTGAGGATATAGCTTATAGTCGTCCTTCTTACCTGAAAGATTTCTACCAAGCCCCTCCAAAGCAGCCAAAGTAGAAGATATAGTATAAATACTTGTCAGAATTTCCAATTTCGCAAGGAAATATATATTATTTTTTAAATTAATAACGTAATTTTGTTAAACAATTATTAGTTTATCACCCCCAATTAACGGAATTGTAATGAATCAATCTTTACCCCAACTTCAATTATCAAATGGTAAGTCACCATTAAAAGTGGATTTGCTTCACAGCAAAAAAGCAGCAATGATTTTAAGAGCTTTAAACCACAAATTGCGTCAACAAATAGTTAAACTAATTGATGAGCAACAAAAAATGACTGTAACAGAAATTTACGTAAAACTTCGCTTAGAGCAATCAGTTGCTTCACAACATTTAGCCATTTTAAGAAGAGCTGGTATTGTAGAAACAACTAGAGAAGGTAAATTTATTTTTTATACTGTGGACTACAGCAGATTGGAACAAATCAACCAATTTGTTGAGCAACTAGTTGGATAATATGGTTTTATCAATTGACCAATTCAAGCAATTGCTTGAGGATGCCTCCATTGTTTTAGTAGATGCAAGAATGCCTGAAGAATGGATGCAAGGTCATATCCCAAACTCTTTAAATATCACCCCCGCTACTGTTAAATATGCAGTAGCGATGGGGATGATTCAAAAATCTTCCTCCCTTGTTTTTGTATTAGATCCAACCATTGAAAAGGAAACAATTGCCTATTTTAATGAAGCAGGATTTGATAATATAAAAGGGTATTTAGCAGGTGGTTTTTCAAGTTGGGAAAATGCAGGATACAAAAAAGATATGCTAATTGAAGTAGAAGCAGATGAGTTAGCAATGGATATTCCATTTGATGAATACTTAATGCCTTTGGACATTAGAGAGGAAGCTGCTTATAATGAGGGGCATATCAAAAATGCAGTTTCATTGCCACTTTCTGAATTCATGGATCCAGGAAGTATGTCAGAACTTGACGAACATTTTAATATTTACATTATTAGTGATGCAGGAAATACCAATACCCTAGCAGCAAGTATATTAAAGAAACAAGGAATACACAATATTCGGGTGGTAGCAGAGGGTTGGTTAGCAATTCAAAATTTAAAAGAGAAATTTAGTTTTGAAAGTATTAAGAAAGCGAAAATTTCTAAAACAGATCCAACCAAAACTAGTTTCTTAGAAGACTAGGCTAGTTCAACCAATACTATTGTTATTCCAGCTAATACTTAGCTAGCTTATCATTTCAATATCCTGTTTGCCTTTTCTTTTTGCAATTGAACTCCTTCCTTTTCTTTTCGCCGTTCTTTTCCCTATTCTTTTACCAATGCAAGCTGTTCACCTCTTTATAGCGACTGGACTACTAAATTTCCATGCAAGGCAGCATCATAAGTGTATTTCCAACGACGATGACTCCATAAATAATTAGAAGGATTTTTCTTTACTTTTTCTTCCAAAATTTTAACATACAAGCTGGTCAATTCACCGTCTTTAAAGTCATTAGGTTGGGTGGTCATTAATTCATATTCGGAATGATAATAACCCCGTTTAGTTCTATAAAAATGAACAAAAACCTGAGCGGTATTATTGAGTTTAGCCCCTTTCTCTGGCCCTTTTACAAAAGGCGTGAGTTTGCCAAAATAATTTACCCAATAAGCCTGTAAGGGATTACCTGGGTTTTGGTCGGCTGCAAGGGCCATTGTGTAAGGACCCTCATTGGCATACTTATGAAACTGTGTGCGGAAATTTGTTGCTGGTATTAAAATTGAACCATACCTCGCCCTAATGTCATAAATTAACTTGTTAAAAGCTTTATTACTTAAAGGCATATATACTGCTAAAAAAGGATACTTACCATATTTTGCGACACCCCAATTGGCAAACTCCCAATTGAAAAAATGTCCAGCCATGATTTGCACAGATTGACCTGATGCATATAAATCATTGATCACTTCAATATTGGAGCTGAATCGTTTTTGAAATGTTTTATCAGAAATAGAGATCAATTTGATGGTTTCAATAAAGGAGTCTGTAAACTGCTGATAAAATTCTTTTGCAATTTTTATTCTTTCTTTTTGCGATTTATCAGGAAAAGCAATGGCTAAATTCTGTTGCACTACATCTACTCTATACTTAATCACTTTTCTCAACAAGAAAGCAATTACATCACTTACAAAATAAAGCACACGCCAAGGCAATAAGGAAATAAGATAAAAAAAAATGTACACAATAAAATACATAAATAAAATTTACTGATATCTACTGGGGATCAATCCATGCATTATTTTCTTTCAATAATTGTATTAACTCATCCACCGCTACTTCACTGTCAATATTTCTTTTCATGACTTCTTTGCCTTTGTATAAAGTGATTTTACCCACTCCGCTCCCCACATACCCAAAATCAGCATCGGCCATTTCACCAGGACCATTTACAATACAACCCATAATCGCAATTTTTAACCCTTTTAAATGATTGGTTACCTTTCTGATTTTTGCAGTGGTTTCTTGTAATTCAAATAATGTCCTACCACAACTTGGACATGAAATATATTCGGTTTTCGAAATCCTAGTTCGAGTAGCTTGCAATATTCCAAAGGAAGTTGCATTTAAAAATTGTTCAATAGAATTGTTTTGTACATAGTTTCTACCTGATACTTGTCCAAAATCCTTGGATAATTGAGGATACAAAGCAGCTTCAATACCCAAACAAATTCCATCCCCCATCCCATCCAAAAGAAGCGCACCCGTTTCAGTTGCAAAATGAATTAAATGCTCATCGGTTGTAAGTCCTTGGCTATCGGTAACCAATACAACAGGGTTGGTGATTTGTAAATCAATAAATCTAATAACCATCCTCCTTACTGCTTGCATTGCATTGACTAATTGGCTACTTATACAAAAAACGGCCGTCTTATCCTTTGCCATTTGCAGTAACTGTTCATCCGAAATAGTTGTATTGGTGCTATACGCATCTATTGACACGAAATTCAACACTTTACTTTTTGAAGCAGCATTTAAAAAAATGCCTGCGTCAAATATTGGCGCATATTTATGGTCATCCCCTATCTCCATCCATTTATCATAATGAAGAATACCTTTTAATGTTCCAGGTATTTCAAAATCAAGTGTATGATTACCTAAGAAAATATAATCCGCTGCCGCATCTGCAATGTTCCATTTATCAGTTGCTTCATTATATTGATAGCCAATGGCATTCAAGGAAGCAGGGGTAAAGTCCAATAAACGACTCATATCCGCTACTACAATAGGCACATTGCCGCCTCCGATATTCGCCACTGCATGTGTGGTTCGTTTTTTATAATCAAGGGGATTATAATTCAATTTTTCAATTGGCATAATGGACGAATGGGATTCATTGGATCGACCATTGTACCTTTTAACAATATCTCTACACACAGGAATTTCTAATTCAGGATCCTCTGTTAAGCTTACTCTAATGGTATCTCCAATGCCATCTTCTAAAAGTGTTCCAATGCCAATAGCACTTTTAATTCTGCCATCTTCCCCATCTCCCGCTTCAGTAACTCCCAAATGCAATGGATAGGATTCCCCAAATTCATTTTGCATTTGTTGAATAAGTAATCTATAGGCATGCACCATCACTTGTGGATTACTGGACTTCATACTCAACACAATTTGATGATAGTCCAAGGAACGTGCAATACGTAAAAATTCCATTGCACTTTCTACCATTCCATTCGCAGTGTCCCCATATCTACTCATAATACGGTCACTTAATGAGCCATGGTTGGTACCTATGCGCATTGCTGTTCCATGCTCCTTACACAAAAGCACTAGTGGCGTAAACCTTTCTCTAATTCGTTCTATTTCTTCGAGATATTCAGCGTCGGTATATTCAATTTGTTCAAATTTTTTCTTATCTACATAGTTCCCTGGATTTACTCTTACCTTAGCCACAATAGTGGCCGCAATCTCAGCAGCATTAGGTGTAAAATGTATATCTGCAACCAAAGGAGTATCATACCCTTTTTCACGAAGTATCGCTTGAATTTTTGCTAAATTTTCAGCCTCCTTTTTACTTGGAGCAGTAATTCGGACAAGTTCTGCTCCAGCTTCAATACACCTAATGATTTGTTCAACCGTCTTTTCTGTATCCATGGTATCAGTGGTAGTCATGGTTTGTACTTTAACCGGATGACCGCCTCCAATAATTAAATTTCCAACTCTCACTTCACGGGTGATAAAGCGTTTGTATGAAGTTAATGAATTACAATATTGTTGCATAATGTGCAGTTTTAACTATTTTATCTAACTCCTTTTAAAAAGCCTTGTTGTAATAAAATACGTTTTAATAAAGCGGATGCATTATCTGAAACAGCAATTGGCTTCATAGCATGTGTATATAAAACAAAGAAATAGGGATGTTTGTTTTCTTCAATATAACCAACAATCCAAGAATTCCCTTTTTCTGTATCCACTGCATCAATATAACTTAGTTTATAGCTGGTATTGTCTTCTTTTATAATTAATTTTTTAAACAATTCTTGAGATCTTTTTTGAAAAGGCAGTTTTGTGAAATACAATTTTTTTATAAAGCCTAGTTGCTCGTCAGGTGTAATTCTTAAAGAATTATTTGCCCAATACATGGTTGAATCTGCACTAATGATTCCCTTGCCATATTGCAAAGAATCAATTGATTTTAACATATTGACTCTGCCAATTTTTGAAATCAATTCCTTATAATAATTTACTGAGTCAAAGGCAATAAAATTATTTATACTTTGATGTATATATCCTTTATCTAGTCCTAATAAAGTAGGCACTGCAAAAAATGTATTTAAAGGGGCATAGGCAGAATCCTTATACGCAGACAAATTAGTGATTGTAAACTGGCCAGACCCATTTTCCATTAAGGCAAAACTTCCTGTTACATTAGCACTGTCCATGATTTTTACAATGGCGTCATCTGTTTTTACATTGTTGGGAGTACAAGCTGTATAAAGCAATCCAAGTACAATAAAAAGAGGAAATATTTTACGCATAATAGTTTCTTTAAAACGAGATACAAAATTACCACTTAATACCAATAAAAACACCCCCAATTTTGGGGGTGCATTCACTTATTTATAGACAATTATTCTATACCTAATAATTCTACATCGAAAATTAAGGTAGATCCAGGTCCAATAACAGGTCCAGCCGAACGCTCCCCATAAGCTAATTCACTAGGGATAAACAATCTCCACTTCGCTCCCACTGTCATTAACTGAACAGCATCCTGCCATCCTTTAATTACTCCATTTAAAGGGAATGTAATTGGCTCCCCTCTGTCAACCGAACTGTCAAATATTTCACCATTAATTAACGTACCGTGGTAGTGACATTTAACCTTACTTTTTAAGGTAGGATGTTCGGTACCTTTACCCTCGGTTAAAACTAAATACTGCATACCATTGGTCATTTTAACAACACCTGGTTTTTTTGCATTTTCTTCTAAGAAAGCTTTTCCAGCAGCTCTGTTGATTGCGATTTTTTCTTGATTCATTTTATCTTGGTAGTTTTTAATACATAAATCAATTAAGCTATCAGGGATAACTGTTTTAGCGATAACCCCTGCAGCCATTCCTTTTTTAAACATTTCAAAGTTAACATCTTGTAAGCCCTGTCCTTTTAAACTTTGCGCAATTCTATATCCCAAAGCATAAGAGGCGCTATCCTTAATATTTTTAAAACCCGATATTGAGATAGTTTTGGAGGCTACTGGCTTTGTGGCTGCTACATTAGCTTTAGCAGGCACCACCGTTTTTACCTGGGCTATTGCGCCAAACGATAGTACAAAAGCCATTGTTATTAAAATTCCTTTTTTCATAGTGTATATTTAGTTGCTATTCTTTTTCGAGGATCAAAAATACAATTAGCTATTCAATAAATAACCAATTTGTGGATCAACTTTATCAAAATCCATGGATTTTCATTCATTATCCCTTGCCATCGTTATTTTTTAAAGGCATCTCCCAATGGAATGCCTTTATTTAGTCTTTTATTCACTTATTCCGTACCCAATCTATAAGGATATCAGAGCGCTGCCAATAAGTCCAACTTTATTGCCCTATTTTGGTGAATCCATTGTAATTTTGTGAGCGCTCATTTAAAATAAACACTATGCGAAAAACAATACTAATCACTTTTATCTGTGCTGGTTTATTATTTACAGCTTGTAATAACCAAGAGGAAAATAAGGATAACACACAAAAACAGTCCGCTATAGAAATGGTAACTGATACCACCAATATCCTTGTTTTTGATGCAGCAAAAGTTGATAATAAAAAAGATCCTACTTGTGGAATGCCCACGACTGCTGGCATAAGTGATACTGCGCATTACGATAACCATGTATTTGGTTTTTGCGCAAGCGAATGCAAAGCGGAGTTTTTAAAAAATCCGAAAGCAAATTTGGCCGCAGCAGAACTGAAAAAATAATTAGTTGCGCTTATTGAACAATTCCCCTGAATGACTATCTGGGCAACTAACTAAATAAGTAAGCAATATCATCCTTGGTTAAGGATTTAACAAATCCCTCTTCATCAGAAATTAATTCCTTGGCCAAGGATCTTTTTCGATCTTGCAACTTTAAGATTTTATCCTCTACCGTATCAGTACAAATCATACGATAAGCAAATATATTTTTTGTTTGACCAATACGATGCGTTCTATCAATAGCTTGTTGCTCCACAGCAGGGTTCCACCAAGGATCTACAATATATACATAGTCGGCAGCCGTTAAATTTAAACCTACGCCTCCTGCTTTCAATGAAATTAAAAAGACCCTGCATTTTGAATCATTTTGAAAACGTTCAATTGCTTTTTCTCTTTCTTGAATACTGCTACCTCCATCAAAATATTCATAATCAATGCCAAGCTTCGTTAATTGTTCTTTAATAAGGCTCAACATGCCAAGGAATTGCGAAAAAACCAAGGCTTTATGATCTCCAATGTTTTCGGCTATTTCACGTGTCAATTCCGTTAATTTAACCGACTCATTGGGATAAGCTTCATCCTTAATGATAGCAGGACTGTCGCAAATTTGTCTCAATTTCATTAATCCTTGTAAAATAGACAACTGTGATTTTTGTATGCCTTTTTCTTCGACCATGCCTATTAACTTATCGCGATAATCATTTCTATACGCTTCATAAATTTTTCGTTGTGCATCACCCATTTCACAATACAAAACCATTTCTTGCTTTTCAGGTAAATCTTTAGCTACTTGCTCTTTTGTTCGACGTAAAATAAAAGGGAATACAAATTTTCTTAAATGTTCTTTTTGTTCTTTCTCATCAAACTTATCAATAGGCATTGAAAAATTATGCTTGAAATACTCGACTGTACCCAACATGCCCGGATTCAAAAAGTTCATTTGAGCATAAATATCAAAAGTATTGTTTTGTAAAGGGGTACCACTCAAACATAGTTTGTTGGTGGCTTGTAACAAACAAGCTGCCTTGGTAACTTTACTAGAAGGATTTTTTATCGCTTGACTTTCGTCCAAAATAACATAATCAAATTTCACTTCGGAAAACATTTTAATATCACTTCTTAATGTACCATAAGTGGTGATAATTACCTCCACTGGATCTTTAAATAACTGTGACTTGCTTCTTGTACCGCCGTGGTGGATTTGGAAGGTTAAACTTGGTGTGAATTTTTTTAATTCATTTTGCCAGTTATACAAAAGTGTGGTAGGACAAACTACTAGGGCTAACAATTTGCCATTTTTTTCTTTCAAATGTTGTAAGAAAGATAAAGTTTGGATAGTCTTACCCAACCCCATATCATCCGCTAAAATGCCACCCCATTGTACATCATGTAAATAATTTAACCATTGAAAACCACTCACTTGATAGGGCCTTAAAATAGGGGATAAATGTCCCGGAGGCGCTACATCTGCAATAGAATACTTTTCACGAATTTTCTCATACTTCTCTTCTAACTTAAAGATTAATTCTTCTTCGTCTCTTTGTTCGTATAATTCGTCAATAATTGAAAAGTGGTATTTGCTTAATTTTAAATTGTCTGCCTTACCCTCGCCAACCTTAAATAATAAAGAGTATTTATTCAACCATTTTTCAGGAAGTAACCCTAAGCTACCATCCTTTAAGGGTACAAATTGTTGTTTATTAGACAACATATTTTTAATATCCTGTACAGATACTTTTTGATCTCCAAAGGATATTTCTACCTTAGCATCAAACCAGTCAGTATTACTACTTATATATAATTTAGTAATGGGCTTTGCCGTATTGAATTTGAATTGCTTTAAATTTTCAGATCCAAATAATGGAATTTGCTTTTCCTTTAAGGTATCTACAAATAAGAAAAACCAATTGTTCCTTAACACTTCAGCTCCTTTCAAAGCCAATACATTTCCTTCATTAGGCCTGATAAATCCAGAATGAAGTTGCTCAATAATTCCAATTAAGCTTCGTTCTGCCGCTAAGTCTCTTTCTAAAATTATGATTTTATCCCCTTTCTGTTGAATAACAGATAGCCCATCGTCTATTGTAACTAGGATATCATTGTAAAGAAATAGGGGCTCAAATAATAAATATTCTCTATCCTCTTTAAGTAAAATTTGTAACTGTGGTTTTACCCCTCTCAACTTTTCTTGTTTTACATTGCCTAATTCTACTGCATAGGATTTTGACAATGGCAATAAAGTACTTTGTAAAAAAGCAGGCCATTGGTCCAAGCTTATTTGATTAAACCCGGAAGGCATAAAACTTTCCACCCATTTTAAATCGGCTCTATTTTTCCAAACAAAAAATTGATGATGATATTGAAAAACAAAATGCGATTTGGCGTGATTTTCCTCTAGGGATATTTTACCTTCAGGCAAATTCACTTGTGCATAGATAGTATAGCTATCCGCCTCCCTTTCTACTTTAAAGCAAGGTTGAATAGGATTAAAAACCAATTCGGCCTTTTGTAAATTAGCAGTCGTAAATGGTTTGTTATTAGGTAAATGAAAATTGAAAGGATGTTCCGATATATCCCTCCATAATTTTTCCAATTTAGGATGCATGTATTCCTGAATTAACTCCTTGGTCTCATCAGGTAAATTAGATTCATCGGAATGCAATATCGTGTCCCAAATTCCCATAAATGGAGAATTTTTATTCAGGAACTTTGTAAGCTCTGGTGATTGCAATTTTCTAACCAATTGAATTAAATTCTTATCCTCTTCCTTAATATCCTCTGGAGTTACAAATTTCGGCAAATCCAATTTTTCTACCTTACCCACAAATACTGTTCCTTCTTCATTCACTTCCCCTTTAATCACACTTAATGATAAAAATGGATATTCATTAATGGTTTGCTGAATAACTAATCCATAGCGTTCCGTGGTTTTAGCAGTGCTTACTTCTTTTCCGCCTTGCACTTGCTCTATATCCCAGTCATTGGACTTGGGTGTCTTCCTTAAAGTTGCCACGGGACTTGCGTTAATTTTTTGAATACGCTCATCCAACACTTTTAAAAATGGCTTACCCTCCTTATAGGTAAACTCAAACTTGTCTTCGATATAATCATCTAAGGAATAACCATACAGTGCCAATAATTTATTTTTTTCTCTATCCCAATTACGAATGGTTTCAAAATAATCAGCGCCTTTTAATTGAAACAATTGCAACAGTAATACTGTTTTATGAATACATAATGGATATTCCGTTTCACTCAAACAATCGCATGAGGTATCAAAAAAGCGTTCCTCATTTTTTTGTACAATAATATGATAGGTCCTGCCATTTTCATCCATCTCTGCAACTACTTTTTCATTCGCACTTTCAACAATATGCGGCCTATTGGATTTTAAGGTAGTTTCTGCTTTTTCAAAAGTTGATTTAGAACATAACATTCGGATCATTTTCAAATCCAAATTCTTTGTACGCAATTGTGTATGCGTTGTCACATAGGAAGTTTGCTTATAGTCCAATAAGTTTTTGTCCAACAAATCCTGCACAAAAAATAAAGCAGCTGCTTTGTGTCTACATACTTCTGACAAATTATAGGGACAACCGCATCTCAAGGAAAGGGTTGCTGGACTTTTAAAATTTTCGATAGTTACCTTATAATAGGTACTATAGCCATCGTCCTTAACACGGCAATGAATACTGCCTAATAAAGGATCAAATTTTACCAACTCGATATTTTTCAGTGCGAAAATCTTTTTCCCACGTCTAATTACCTCCTCGGTTCCATAGCTATAAATGTGTTTTACTAAATAGGGTAATGCCATAAATTATACAAAATGACCCTTTTGAAAAGGGCAATTTGCAAATGTACGAATTTGTGGGCTAATTTTCGCTATTCTTATGCCCCATTTATCAATGCACCATCTTTAAAAATGGGTAAACTAGGTGCAATATCAGGGGTCACACAATAAAGCATGTCCGCTTCTAAACCATAGGCCGCTAAACGATGCCAATGGGTTAAGGTTTTTATATAGGAGGGCAGGTTGGCCTTATGCTGATTATACAATTGGTTTGCCATAAAACTGCTATCACAATGAATGGTGAAATGCTCCTTAATTTCCTCAATCACCGCACCCGCAAACAGGGTATCCTCAATATTAAACCTATTTTTCCAACCAGAACAACCTAAAATAACCGGTGCATTTTGTGCTTTTAAATACTCAACTACATTGGATAAATTAGGAAAAGAGCCCGTAATCACCTCTTTGACCCCTTTACGAAGTGCCATGTGCAATAGTTTAGTGCCATTGGTTGTCGTAATTACCAATGTTTTGTTTTCGATAAAGGATCTTGGATATTCAGAAGGTGAATTCCCATACGCTAAACCTGGGATAATTTTCCCATCTCTTTCACCCGCGGTTATCCCTCCAGTGGCCTTCCCCATTTCTATACATGCTTCAGCGCTATCAACTGGAATAATTTTAGTGGCTCCATTATGCAATGCTGTTGCCATCGTTGAAGTAGCTCTAAATACATCAATGATGACAACAATACTATCTTTTATTTCATATAAATCCAATAATTGTGGCGTTAGAACGGTATGTAAACTAGGCTTCTGTTTATTTTCACTACTCATGGGGCAAAGATACTAAACCCATTAAATTTCTAGCAGTAATTCCTTTTGTTTTGAGAGTAATAAAATTTCACCTACAATAATTTCTGTACTCACGCGCTTTACGCCATTTTTATCGGTAAAAGCTTTATTGACTATACGTCCTTCAACAGCCACTTCGGTCCCCTTGGTTAAATATTTTTCAACATAAGTGGCTAGTTTGGACCATGCCACTAAAGTAAACCATTGGGTTTCATCCATCCACTCTCCTTTTGCATTTTTATAACGATCATTTACCGCCAATCTGATATTGGCTAATTTTTTATTCTCCCCATAGGTTTTCATTTCTGGCTCGGCACCCAAACGGCCCACCAATTGTACTTTGTTTTTAATTGCTTTCATGGTATATGTTTTTTTGAAATACAAATTTGCAATTCAATACAATACCAGAAACGCGTATTAATACTATAAAAAAGAGGGCCTTGCCCTCTTTAAAAAAACTTAGGCCTAAATGGCAATACTTACTTAAATGGAAATTTCACCACAGTCGCTTTTACTAAACTATTGCGAATATCAATATAAATTTCTGTCCCTGGTTTAGCATGTGCAGTAGCAACATAACCCATGCCTATAGCTTTGCCTAAACTAGGTGCTTGTGTGCCAGAAGTTACCGATCCGATTTCATTGCCAGCAGCGTCTTTAATTAAATAATAATGACGTGGAATACCTCGATCAATCATTTCAAAACCCACTAATTTTTTTGAAACGCCATTTTCTTTCTGCGCTTTTAATGCGGCGGCATTGGTAAAATCCTTAGTAAACTTAGTGATCCATCCTAAGCCAGCTTCAATGGGACTAGTTGTATCATCAATATCATTTCCATATAAACAAAAGCCCATTTCTAATCTTAAAGTATCCCTCGCCCCAAGCCCAATAGGTTTAATTCCAAAAGGAGCACCTGCTTCAAATAATGCATCCCAAATTTTATTGGCATTGTCATTGATGTCCTCAAAATAAATTTCAACTCCACCTGCTCCAGTATATCCTGTTGCACTAATTAATACATTGTCAATATCCAATAATTTACCTTTTGCAAAACTATAATAAGGCATATTAAGTACATCCATAGAAGTCAACTGTTGCACTATTTGTGTTGCTTTTGGACCTTGTACCGCAAGCAAGGCAGTCTTTGCACTAATATTATGCATTTCAACCCCTTTTTTATTATGTGATACTACCCAATTCCAATCTTTTTCAATATTAGAAGCATTCACCACCAACATATATACTTTGTTTTTTTCAACACAATACACTAATAAATCATCCACAATTCCACCGGTTGCATTGGGAAAGCAACTATACTGTGCTTTACCATCCTCTAATACCGATGCATCATTACTGGTAACTCTTTGTATTAAATCCAATGCATGCTCGCCCCTTAAAATAAATTCTCCCATATGACTTACATCAAATACGCCTGCATGGTTACGAACTGCAGCATGCTCATCATTAATACCCGAATAACTAATAGGCATATTGTATCCAGCAAATGGAGCCATTTTAGCACCTAATGCAAGGTGTTTATGGGTAAAAGGGGTGTTTAAAATCTCACTCATTGATTTAAATTATTTGCACGAAGATAAACAAAAAGAGGGCTAAACGAAACACCCCTTCTGATACAGAAAGGGCGTTTCACCAAAAATCAAAAAAAAGTGGAGGGGGCTAATACTTAAATCGATCTATCACCCATTGCAAATCCAATAATTTACTAGTTTTTTTAATTAAGTAACTTTTTGTTGTGGGGGTTGCTATACTTACCTTTTTATTTTCTTTTGCTTTGATTTCCTCCATTTTCAAACGCTCTTTTTTTAGCTCCTCTAATTTCATTTCAGCTTCATTGGGGCTAGCTGATTCCTTATCTTCAGCTTCATTATCGTCTCGTTTTAAGGAAGATAACCCTTTTTCAGTCATTATATATTCTACTCCTCTTTCATAAGCATAAGATTCATTGTCCCAATTTTCATTCCACTCATCTACCCAAATATCATTTCCACCAAAATGATTTTCAGATTGAATACCACTACCATTCACTCTGATATTTCTTTGAGACCAACCTTTATCGGTTATTTTGAAACGCTTACCAATAGGAACCGCAATAGTCATAATGACATGTTGATTTCTAAATTTTTCTGTTTTAGTAATTGCAATACCTCTATCTAAAAACAAAGTGCTGTCCTTTTGTAGCAATGAGAAATTAATTTTTCCTGCCAAACTATTTGCCTCTGCTATAGACTTACCATTACTCATCGTCACATACTTCACTTCAAAACTATCTGTCTTTGACTGAACAATTCTTATTCTCAAATTACGTACCCTAACTGTGTCATCATTGAATACCTGGAATGGCTTAATATCAACCCATGTTTGTTCATAATATTTCATACTATTTGCGCCAGTTACTTCTAAGTAGTTCACACTAGGATTTGACAACACAATACTTTGCTCATTAGGCTGATTGTGTTTTGAAAAACTATTGCCTACACTACTAATAAAGTAAAACAAACAAACCCAACCTAAAGTCCATAAAGCAATAAAGCTTGACCTTACCCATACATTGGCTTTTTTCAAGCCTGCAATTTTTCGAATAATAAAAGCGACAATGGCAATTACAGGCACCCAAATGAAAAATAAAATGGTACCAATAAATGCCCAGCTTTGTAAACCATCTTCTAAAATGAATTTCTTTAATGGCAATAAACTAGTTGTTCCTACGCCGATACCAAATAAAGCAGCCAATAAAGAAATGGTAATTATCCCCAAAATAAAGTATACGAATGCTTTCACTAGGATGGTCACTGTTCTTCCAAAATAATAAAAGCAACCTTTCCTTTTTTCTAGAATTGTTTCCGTATGGGTTGTGTTTGACTTTTCGAAAGAACTCCCCCAAGTTTGTGCGCGCTTACTAAATCCTTCCATATCAGTTTGAATCGTATTTTTGATACTATTGATATCTACCTTTTCCCCCATCATTTCTAATTTATCCGCACTAGTTATAGCTTCTGGCAATACCAACCATAAAACGATATAAATAAATACAGCACCAGGGCCAAAAAAAGTCAAACCAATAAAATTGGGGAAATCATCAAAATCCCAGAATTGGAATAAATGAAAATGATCCCAATTAAATGTAACTACGATAGAAGGAATTAAAAATAACAACCTTACGATAATTACTTTCAGCCCAAAATATTTAGACAATCCCGCACAAACTCCACCAATCACTTTGTGGTCTATGTCTCTAAATAATCTTTTTCGAATACCTCCCACTTCCTTTTCAGAAGAACTTGGTACTGCTATCCACAATAATAAATAAGCAAAGAATGAAACACCAAAAAGCAAAATCCATAAAACACGAACAAGAATTGGATCTAAGCTTAAGTAATTCGCAATACCACTGCAGACACCCCCTAATACTTTATTTTGTTCATCTCGGAATAAACGTTTTTGATACCCTTCCTTATTTGTATTTGAACTAGTGTTATTGGTTTGGGTTGAACCAGCTCCTGCACTTGCTTCAAATCCGTCCTGGGCTTCAAAATCGGCAGGACGGCCAATGCTATTAATGATTAAATTAATCGAATTTTCATTAATACATACCACTCCCTTCTTTAAATGATCCTCACACAATTCGGCCACACGACATTCAATGTCATTTATAATTTCATCCCGACCTTCTTCATTGGCGAAGTAAGTTTGTAATGAAGCAATGTATTGTTTTAAAATTTCATACGCTTGTTCCTCAATTGGAAGAATACGTCCTTGAAAATTTATATTGATGACTTTATTCATAAAAGAAATTTAAATTATTGATAGTGACTAAGAAGCAGTAGCGCTTTCATTAGTTGTGTTCATTTGATTATTTAAAGTGAGTATTTGCACCGCCCCTGCCATGTCATTCCATGTTTTCAATAAAACAGCGTAGGCTTTGTTGCCCTCCTCGGTTAAAACAAAATATTTTCTGGGTGGACCACTTATGCTTTCGACCCATCTGTAATTTAACAAACCCGCATTTTTAAGTCTTGTCAATAAGGGATACAAAGTGCCTTCTAGAATATGCAAATTGGCCGCCTTCATTTGCTCGACTATATCACTAGGATATACCTCGCCTTTTTGAATGATGGACAATATGCAAAACTCCAAAACGCCCTTGCGCATTTGACTTTGTGTGTTTTGTATATCCATAGTTATTTCTTGTGGATACAAAACTAAGTATTTTTTTAGTACTATGCATTACATAGTACTAAAAAAATTTAATAAAAATTATAACTAATTGATAATCAATAGTGATATTCAATGCTTTTTTAGTAAAAATTAATTATTTGACTTGGGTTTACCAATAATTGATTCAATAATGGCTGTAAAAAAGCTCACCAATAAACCAAAAATGAAGGCAGTGAACCAGCCTTGAATATGAAAGCCAGGAACAATGGCCACTACCATGTAAATGATAATAATATTGATGACAATCAAAAATAATCCCAAAGTAAACACCGTAAACGGAATGGTTAAAAGGACTAATAGGGGTTTAATGAAATTATTCAGCAAGCCAAGTACGACTGCAACCAAAAATGCAGTAATTGAACTATCTACTGTCACCCCTTTCAATAGATACGCTACAATCAATACAGCAAAAGCAGTAGCAATTGTTTTTGTGAAAAATCTTCCCATAAAATAAAAATATACAGTTTAATTATGTGATGCATTAAAATACAACTAGTACACTACCAACTCGTAAAAATTTTCTTCTTCTAAATATTTATTGGCTAATTCTTTAATTTCCTCGGGTTGAATAGCACGCACCGTTTGTATGGTATTGTAAAAATAGGCTTCTGTTAACCCATTTAAGATATAAGACTTCCAGCGACCAATAATTTGAAAAGGCCCATCCACATCTCCTAATAATGAGCCTAACATATAGTTTTTTACTAAATTCAATTCTTCTACATCCACCAATTCGTTTCTGAGGATTGACATTTCCTTATACACTTCGTCAATGGTTGCACGACATACGTCTTTGCCTGCATCCGTACTTACCAACCAAGCACTTTGTTGGATATGATTTTGCAAATAGCTATGTATGCCATAAGTATATCCTTTATCCTCTCTTATATTACTCATTAATCGTGAACCAAAAAATCCACCAAAAATATTATTCAATACTTGAGCACCTGCAAAATCAGGATGATGTCTATTGGGAAAATGTCGAGCAATTCGAATGGATCCTTGCACTGCACTAGGATCATTCACCACATTGTATTTTTTTTGCGTAGCCGCCACAATTTCATGCTCCGGCAGTATTATTTCTTTTTTATTCAAAGGAAGAGACCCAATTTGTTTATTTAAAATGGATTCAATATTGGCAGGGAATTTACCTGCCATAAAAACAATACACTTTCCTTCCTTATAATACTTGTTATAGTAAGCTACCAAATCCGCTCTGGTTAATTGATTGTAGCTTTCTTCACTGGAATATTTACCATAAGGGTGATCTATGCCAAATAAATATTCATCTATAAATCGATTGGCGATAAAATCACTCTTTTTTAAATTCAGCGTAAGTTGTTGAATTTGATTTTTGATATAAATATCCAATTCGTTTTCAGGAAATAAGGCATCTGCAATTAATTCACTCACCACTGGAATTACCTTTTCAAAATGCTTGGTTAAACTATGTAAGCTAATGGTAGCTGTTTCATTGTAACAAGACCTATTTAAATAGGCGCCGTAAAATTCAAAAGCTTCATTAACCTCAAAGGCCGACTTGGTACTGGTTCCATTTTTTAATAAATAATTAGTGGCAGGTGCGACCCAATTTTTTGTCTCATAACTATTGCCTGCAAAAAATACCAATTCCATCATCATCACTTCCTGAGCGCCTCCCTCAAATGCATACACTTCCACCCCATTGTCTAAAACATATTGTTGATATGGTTTTAGCTGTATGTCAAAATCAACAGCGTCTTTTATATTGGGAGCGGTGGTTCTATCTAATGCCATAATTTATTATTAATCGAATCATTTAATTTTTTGCAGCGCTTACTTAGGCATTTGTATTACTGTAATAATACAAAGTGTTTCTATTGCCTTCAGCAAAAATTGTTTTAGCAGTAGATTGAATAAGTTCCGGCGTGACCGCTTGGTACTTGGCCAGTTCCTCATTCATGAGGGCGGCGTCTCCCAATAATTCATAAAATGCCAAGCTTTGTGCACGATTCATAATACTCATATCTTCAAAACAAATCATGCTTTCTGTTTTATTAATTACTTTTTGCACTTCTTTTACATCCAATAATTCAGCTTTCATTTTTTCTACTTCATCCAAAACTGCTTTTTCAGCAACGGACATGGAAACCCCTTTCACCAACTTTCCTGTTATCACTAATAAACCTGGATCAATGGTGCCAAAATGATAACAAGAAATGGAAGAAAATATTTGACGGACCTTAATTAATTGTTCATATAAACGGGAAGAAGCACCTCCACCTAAAACCTCGGTTAATAAATCAGTCGCATGATAGCCTTTGTCAAAGCGGCCACCCATATGCCAGGTCATCATTAACATATCCATTGGCACATCGGCACGTACATCCAAACTTCTATTTTTAGCTTGTTTAGGTTCCTGAGGTAATTTTCTTTCGTAAGGCTTGCCAGCAGGAATAGGACCAAACCATTTTTCAGCCAATTGTTGTATGTCTTCGGTTTTGACATTACCCGTTACTACTAAAATGGCATTATTTGGTCGGTAAAATTGGAAGAAAAAATCTTTTACGTCTTCCATGGTGGCTTGCTCCACATGTTCCAAGGAAGCCCCAATGGTCATCCAACGATAGGGATGTTGCGTATAAGCAAGGGTGCGCATTTTATGCCAAGCATCGCCATAGGGTTTATTGATATAATGCTCCTTAAACTCTTCACAAACTACTTTTCTTTGCACTTCTAAGCTTTTAGGACTAAATGCCAAAGACAACATTCTATCACTCTCTAACCAAAAGGCTGTTTCAATATTCTCCGCGGGCAATTGACAGTAATAATTGGTTAAATCATTGGTGGTATATGCATTGTTTTCGCCACCTGCTCTTTGTAAAGGCTCATCATATTCAGGAATATTTACGCTACCTCCAAACATTAAATGTTCAAACAAATGTGCAAAGCCTGTTTTTTCGGGGTTTTCATCCTTAGCGCCAATATTGTATAAAATATTCACCACCGCCATGGGCGTGGTGGTATCCTGGTGCACCAAAACTTTTAAGCCATTGGCTAGTTGAAATCGATCAAATTGTATCATAATAAAGGGTAAAATTACTCCTTTTCAACAAGAGTCAATTAGCGAATATAGATAAAATAAACTGGCTTATAAACCGAACCCTTTAAGCCTTAACTTTGTTACTCTTAAAAGAAGATTATGCAATTAGAAGAATTATATAAGAAAGCCCTGAATTTTGAGTATTTGACCAAGGAGGAAGGAATGTTTTTGTTTGAAAATGCCCCTTTAAATGAAATTAGCCATATCGCCAATGAATTAAGAAAAAAGCAAGTGCCACATGGTAAAGTAACTTGGCAGATTGACCGTAATGTAAATACCACCAATGTATGTATTGCCAATTGTAAATTTTGTAACTTTTATAGAATCCCTGGTCATCCGGAAGCCTATATTACGGACATGGATACCTACCGTGTAAAAATTAAGGAAACCTTGGCCTGGGGTGGAGACCAATTATTATTACAAGGGGGTCATCATCCTGAATTGGGTTTAAAATATTATACAGATACTTTTAGTCAAATAAAGCAAGAATTCCCCACCATTAAATTACACACATTAGGGCCCCCAGAAATTGCACATATTGCAAAATTGGAAGGCATGACGCATACTGAAGTGTTGAAAGCTTTAAAGGAAGCAGGTATGGATTCCTTACCTGGTGCGGGCGCTGAAATTTTAGTGGACCGAGTAAGAAAATTAGTTTCCAATGGAAAATGTGGTGCCGACGAGTGGTTGGAGGTAATGGCTGCAGCACACCAATTAAATATCACTTCAAGTGCGACCATGATGTTTGGTCATGTAGAAACTTTAGAAGAACGTTTTATTCACTTAGTGCGTATTCGTGAAACGCAGGATAGAAAACCAAAAGACGCCAATGGATTTTTAGCGTTTATTCCTTGGACCTTCCAGGACGTGGATACGCTATTAACTAAAATCAGAGGAGTACATAACTTAACCACTACCGAGGAGTATATTAGAATGATTGCCATTAGCCGTATCATGCTTCCCAATATTAAAAATATTCAAGCAAGTTGGTTAACCGTAGGTAAAGCAACCGCACAGGTTTGTTTGGAAGCCGGCGCCAATGACTTTGGAAGTATTATGTTGGAAGAAAATGTGGTGAGTGCAGCAGGTGCTCCACACCGTTTTACCTATAAAACCATCCAGGAAGCCATTAAAGAAGCAGGATTTGAGCCTCAATTGCGTACGCAGCTGTACGAATGGCGTGAATTACCAGCGGATATTGAAGAGCAAATCGTAAATTATTAGGATGGTGTAACATTTAGGCTCCAAATTCGTTTTATGAATACCTAAATGCTAAATAAAGGGGATGAACGCTCAAGAATTCAATAATTGTGTTGACCAATACTCCGATGGAGTGTATCGTTTTATTGTCAAAAATATAGGCAATGAAGCAGATGCAGAGGATATTGTCCAAATCGCATTTGAAAAATTATGGGTAAATCGGGATAAGGTAGAGGCTGAAAAAGCAAAATCCTATTTATTTACGGTAGCTTATCATCAAATGATTGATCAAATCCGAAAGGATAAGAACAAATCCACTACCGATAATTTTGAAGAAGTAAAGGCGCAGGTGCAACATAATCACAATGCAGAATTAAAACAAATTTTGTTAAGTGCCATTAACCAACTGAATCCTACACAAAAAAGCTTGGTATTATTAAAGGACTATGAGGGCTATAGCTACCAAGAAATTGGCGAAATCATGAACCTTTCAGAGAGTCAGGTAAAAGTTTACCTGCATCGTGCTAGATTAATATTAAAGGGCAAATTAATTCATCTTGAAAAAATGAGTGCCTAATGAAAATTAATAATCAAAATTACGAAAGCTATTTCTTGTTGTATGTAGATAATGAACTTTCTACAGCTGAGCAAAAGGAAGTTGAATTATTTATACAAGAAAATCCCGCTTATGCAAAGGAATTAAACAGCATAAAGCTAGCGGTCCTAGAAGCCGAAGAAATAATATTTGAAGACAAAGTTACCCTCTACCGATTAGAGGAAATGGAAGCTACTCTTTCTGGTACTTTCAAAAAAAGTTTGTACCGTAATGAGGCGAAAGTAGTGAAAGGATTCTTTTCAACAAGTCGCATGAAAATGATTGCCTCCGTTGCGGCGGTACTATTTTTATTACTGGGCTATAAAATGTATTTCAATAATCCCATTAGTACTCAATTAGAAAATCAAAACAATAATACTGCATCTAACAGCAGCATCAATCCTTCGTACTCAACAATTGCAAATAACAATACTGTTTCGGTAAGCAATACTGCAACTGAAATTAAATCTGAAAAAGCCATTGCAAGTATCGTTAACACAGTGGCAAATTCCAATAACACCAATGTATTAGTTGTAAATGAGCCCATCGTTGCACAAACGGGAAAAACGGAAACAGCCAATATATTTTCCAGCGCTGAGCCAGCAACTAACAATACGAATATAGCTTCAGACAATCCAATTAATGCAACTGCAACAAACAACAAATCAACTTATGTCGCAAACGATGCGGTTAACTTAAGTGAAAGTAGTTCCGAAAGTAATGAAGCTGAGCAGTTCACCCCACTTAATATGGAAGACAATGACAGAACTTTGTACATTGCCAATTTTGAAATTGATGGCGATAAATTAAGAGGAATATCTAGACGTATAAATGCCTTCTTTAAAAGAAATAAAAACGAAAAACAAAAATAACAATTTATGAAAATCTATTTTTTAACTGCCTTTACTATTTTGACATTTAGCAGTTTCGCTCAAACCGACTCTGTATATAATAAAAAAGCGGACACCATTAGAGTAGGTAATATGGTGATTGTAAATGACCATAACGAAACTGGACAGCAAACAAGAAATGCAAAAAGAAATGGCGTTGTAGTAGAAACCTTCAATGACAAAATAATGACTATTACCGATGATACTGTTAAAATTGGTAGTTTAAAAATTATCAACAAAAAAGACAGCAAAGGTAGTTTTGGTCAAAAAAATTGGGAGTCATTTATAGAAGGTGATTTTAAGAACACTAAATTTAGCATAGACAGAGAACGCAAAAAACCTAAGAATGTAACCACTAACTGGTGGGCATTTGATATTGGATTTGCCAACTTAGTGGATAAAACCGATCCTTTATTATTCCCTAATTATACAACGTATTTACCTTTTCCAGGTTCTATAATGCCCGTGCCATCGCCAAATTCAAGCGATTTGAAATTGAACAATGTAAAATCAAGCAATGTAAATATTTGGATCGTGCAACAAAAAGTAAACCTATATAAGCACTATTTAAATTTAAAATATGGCGTTGGATTTGAAATGTACAATTTCAGGTTTGAGCAACCCATTAGCTTCAGCAATACCGCTGGGAACAATGTATATTTTGACGATGTTCAATTTTCAAAAAATAAACTTTTTGTACAATATGCAACTGTGCCGGTACAATTAAACTTCCAGTCCAACCCTGACAATCGCAAAAGCTTTTTTGCAAGTATTGGGGTGAGTGCAGGATACTTAATGCAATCTCGTACAAAACAAATAAGTGAAGAAAGAGGTAAGAAAAAAGTAAATGGCAATTTTAATTTAAGCAATTACAAAACAGCCGTAATTGGCGAATTAGGAATCGGATCCATTAGGTTATATGGCTCTTACAACTTAACCAATATGTTTGATGAAAACTTAACCAACTTCAATATGACTCCTATTGCGATTGGTATCAGATTTAGCGAGCTTTAATTGGCAATGCTAAAATAAACAAAGCCCTTCCAATTGGAAGGGCTTTGTTATATCAGGCCATTTTTGTTGCTACTAAAATTCAACGATTATAAATAAAATACAAATCATATTATACTAAGTTTTCAGCACCAAAATAAGGTTGTAATACTTTTGGTAAAGCAATGCCATTTTCGGTTTGGTAATTCTCAACGATCGCAGCAAAAATTCTAGGCAATGCCAATGAACTTCCATTTAAAGAATGGGCAAATTGAATTTTTCCCTCTGCATCCTTAAAGCGACATTTCATTCTATAGGTTTGATACGCTTGAAAATTACTTACGCTACTCACTTCCAGCCATCTTTCTTGTGCAGCACTATATACTTCAAAATCATAAGTGATGGCAGATGCAAAGCCCATATCACCTCCACATAATCTTAAAATACGGTATTGTAATCCTAGGCTAATTAATAATTTTTCAACATGAGCTACCATTTCATCCAACACCGCATCACTCTTATCAGGATGCACAATTTGAATGATCTCTACTTTTTCAAATTGGTGTACACGATTCAACCCGCGCACTTCTTTACCAAAACTTCCCGCCTCTCTTCTAAAACAGGGAGAATAGGCAGTCATTTGTATAGGTAGGTCTTGCTCTTTTAAAACAGTATCCCTAAACACATTGGTCACAGGCACTTCGGCAGTAGGGATCAAATAAAAATCATCCTCTGTAGCATGGTACATTTGACCTTCCTTATCGGGCAACTGTCCAGTGGCAAAAGCCGAAGCTGCATTCACCATAAAGGGAGGTAAATATTCGGTATAACCGGCAGCTGTATTAAAATCTAAAAAGTATTGGGTTAAGGCTCTTTGAAATTTAGCGCCCTTGCCAATATATAAAGGGAAACCACTTCCTGTAATTTTCGCCCCGGTTTCAAAATCAACTAAATTGTATTTTTTAATAATGTCCCAATGTGCTTCCGCGCCTGCAGGCAATTTTGGGGTAACGCCTCCTTCACGAACCACTTCGTTTTCCTCTGGTGTTTTCCCTAATGGAACTAAATCATGGGGCAGGTTAGGAAATTGCACAATTACCTGTTGCAAATTGGCCTCTACTAATGCCATTTGTTCTTTTAAAGGGTCCAATTGGAGTTTCCATGCAGCTACTTGATTTTTCAAAGCCTCGGCTTGTTCCTTCTCTCCTTTTGCCATATGTCCACCAATTTCCTTGGAAGCTGCATTTACTTTTGACTGTATATCATCGAAGGAAGCTTGTAATTGCTTTCTTTGATCATCAATCGCAATCACTTCATCCACTAAATTCAAATTAGTGAAGTGCTTGATAGCCAATTTCTTTTTAGCCAGCTCGGTATTTTGGCGCAAAAAGTTTACTTGTAACATAGTGCAAATTTGGGCAAAGATAATCAAACCAACCAAGCCTGCCTAGATATCCCCTACCTTTGCTGAAAAATACACATTTAGACATGGGGAATATACAAGACGATGTACAAACAAGATGGTGGGATTTAGAGAAAAAACTGATGGATCAGTTTGGGAAAAAACCCGATACCGAAGCCGTGTTATTTTTGATAGGATTACAAGAAAGCGGTTTTATTAGAGAAAAAATATCCAAGGAGCAAAAGCAGGACCTGATGCATATTGCCATCTGTTCCATTTTGTCACCCAGTGGGTACTATTTGCTAGAGGGTAAGGATGAGGAGGGCTGGCCACATTTTAAGCAATTAAAACAATTGCCCAAGATGGACCTTATGGAACAGGAGCTATTCTTAAAAGAGCATATTTTACTTTATTTTGATAATATTCGATATTAGCAGATTGGTTTTTTAGCGATTTTAATGATATTTGCAACAACAAAAAAACAACCTATGCAATTTCCTGCCGAACTACGTTACACAAAAGATCATGAATGGATCAAATTAGAGGGTACCACAGCGACCATTGGTATCACCGATTTCGCACAAGGTGAGCTAGGTGATATTGTGTATTTAGACATTAATACAGTTGGAAGTAGCTTAGCAGCTGAAGCTGTTTTTGGTACTGTTGAAGCAGTAAAAACAGTAAGTGATTTATTTTTGCCAATGGCAGGAACAATTACCGAAGTAAACCCAGCGCTTTCTGCAAATCCAGAATTAGTTAATGCTGATCCATATGGTGCAGGTTGGATGGTAAAAGTAACTGTAAACAATGTAGCCGATTTTGAGCAATTGTTAACAAGCGAAGCTTACGCACAATTGGTGCACTAATCTATGTCAATGAAAACATTGATATGGGTTATTGCTGAAATTGCCATTGTATTTATTTTACTTAGTTTGCCCAGTAGTAATTTTCATGTACATAACCGTTGGTTTGGAAAATTCCCTATTGATAAATTAGTCCATATCATTTTATTTGGCAGCCTTGCTTTTTCTTTTTTTATGTTTTTTGAAAACGCAGCATTCAGCCAACTCAAAACAATAAGGGCCAAAGCCATTGTTCTTATTTTTTGTATCTTGTACGGTATTGCGATGGAATATTACCAAAAGTATTTCGTTCCAAGTCGTGGTTTTGAAGTGTCAGATATGTTAGCTGATGCAGCTGGTGCAATCATGGCTGTACCATTTTTTTATTGGATTCAAAATAGATTCATCAAAAAAAGTAGCTAATCATGGGCATAGAAAAAGACATACAGCAAGCTAACTTCAGAAATGAGTTTCAAAAAATGGGCATCAATATCATTTATACTGCCAATTGGTTAAATGAACGCATTGGTAATTTTTTGATGCAAGAAGATATTACGCAACAGCAATATAATATTTTACGCATTTTAAGAGGCAGCGAAGTGCCGCTGAGCACTTTACAAATTAGAGAACGCATGTTGGATAAGATGAGTGATACCAGCAGAATTGTGGATCGCCTCATAGTTAAATGTTTGGTTCAAAAAACAGCCTGCAAATCAGATAAACGACTTGTTGATATCACCTTAACCGAAAAGGGACTTCAACTGGTGAATAAATTGGATCAATACAATGATCAAATAGACGCTATCTTAAATGGCGTGTCGGAGGAAGATGCCAAAACAATTAACCAAATACTTGACAAATTGCGCAGTTTGCCCAAACAAAAATAAATTGTTGATTATGCGATTTTTATTTAGCCTATTGATCATTGGATTAAGTTTTTGTGTAAGTGCACAACCTAAATTAGGGGACAAAAATGTATTTGAATTTAGGGGTGTATGGGTTGCCACTGTCATTAATATTGATTGGCCAAGCAAAGTAGGTTTGAGCAATGAAGCACAGAAAAAGGAATTTATTGCGCTACTAGATATGCATCAGAAAAATGGCATGAATGCAATTATCATGCAAGTGCGTCCAACTGCTGATGCATTCTATCCATCTACCTTAGAACCATGGAGCGAATACTTAATGGGAAAACAAGGTTTGCCACCAAGCCCATTTTACGATCCTTTGCAGTTTATGATTTCGGAGACACATAAACGGGGTATGGAATTTCATGCATGGATTAACCCTTATAGAGCCCTATTTAATGTTGAAAAATCAAGTGTTGCACCCAATCATTTAACCAAAACACATCCTGAGTGGTTTATAGAATATGATAAGAAAAAAATATTTAACCCAGGACTTCCTGAAGTATGGAAACACACTAACAGAGTGGTAAGCGATATTGTATCCAGGTATAATATTGATGCAATTCACTTAGACGATTATTTTTACCCCTACAAAGTGCCAGGAAAAGAATTTCAGGACGAAGCCACTTATAAAAAATATAGCAGAGGTTTGAATAAAGAAGACTGGAGAAGAAGTAATTGTGATACTATTATTAAACAATTATCTAACACAGTTCATTCCATTAAGCCAGGCGTGCAATTTGGCATTAGTCCTTTTGGTGTATGGCGCAACAAATCTAAAGATCCATCAGGAAGTAATACCCAAGCAGGGGTTACCAACTACGATGATCTTTATGCAGACATTATGTTATGGTTAAAAAAAGGATGGGTTGATTATATCATTCCTCAATTATATTGGGAACATGGTCATGCATTAGCCGACTATGATGAGCTTGTTAATTGGTGGGACAAGCATAGCCATAATAGAAATTTATATATTGGGCATGGCATTTATCGTGCCGGCACCACGCCCAATTGGAAAAACAGCAATGAGCTTCCTTATCAAATAAAAAGTATGCGTGGATTAAAAAACACAAGTGGAAGCGCTTATTTTAGTAGCAAAACTTTTAGTTCGAACCCTAATCATTGGAACGATACTTTACAAAATAACTATTACCGTAAACCTGCTTTACAACCCACTATGCCCTGGTTAGTACAATATGAAATGACTATGCCATCGGTAATTAAAAAATCTGAAAATAGTTATCAAGTCGAACTCAAGGAAGCAAAGCCCTTAAGATACTATGCAATCCTTTCTTCTCTTAATAATCACTACGAAGTGGAAGCCATCATTCCCGCCGAAAGTAAATTCATTAGCTTAAAAGCATTGGGAATTGAAAAAAAAGCAAATCAACAATATTGGCTAGTTGCCGTTGGGCTTCAAAACCAATTAAGTAAAATGGTAGCTTTATAATTATTCGTAAATACGCTTTAAAGGCATATTCTGATTGGCTTTGATAATTAAAGGAACATGCTCCACAATGGTCATGTCGTTGTCTAATCCAAAGGCTTTTTGATCACTTTGAGCCAATTGCTTGATATTGAAATAAGCATCCATAATAAAGTCTTCTTTAATACTTAATTCATTTTCGATACTAAAGAAGCTTTCAATAATTACATAGGTAATATCTGTATGGAAATCCTTACTCTTTAAAGATTCATATTTACTGTAAATGCCTAACTCATGTGACTCATTCAATTCCTGCATAACTTTCTTAAAACAAATATTAATCCTTGGTTGAATCCTAAATCCAAGTTTAAAGTCAACACGCATCACCTTATCGTCCACTAACTCACGGATGCAGTATTCCATTCCATAGGGCGAGTCGGTACGATCAATATGAATAAACCAATAAATATCAGCACGTTTGGGTTTACGATTTAAAATTGAATCAATAATTCTGTGTTCAATTTCTCTGTGATTATTTGCCTTGGTCAAGTACACTAAATGCGTTGCATATTTGGGCATATCCTTGTCAGCGCTTAATTCCACCAATGGCTCTAAGTAGTCCTTTAACTTTACAAAATCTAAATAACGATTAGTGATTTTACGCGCGCGATGCCATATCAACATCACAAAAATCATACTTAATGAAAAAATGAAAGTAATATAGGCTTCTTTAATTTTAACCGCATTGGCAACAAAAAAGGAGATCTCTACTACTGAAAAAATAGCAATAATAATAGCCACCGGCAAGTGCCCCCATCTGCGCACATTTAACAAATAAAAATTCATCAAAATAGTGGTCGTAATCATAGTGATAATAATAGAAAACCCATAAGCGGCCTCCATATGTTCTACTTTTCTAAAAAATAGAATCATGGTAACACAACCCACCCACAATAAAAAGTTTAAAGAAGGAATATAAATTTGTCCTTTTTGATCGGTAGGGAATTTCACTGTTACACGAGGCCAAAAATTTAAACTGATGGCTTCGTTAATTAAAGTAAAGGAGCCACTAATTAATGCCTGGCTTGCAATAATCGTAGCAAGTGTAGCAATACCAATACCAATTAATAAAAACCAATGTGGCATGATTTCAAAAAACGGATTCATATTGGATGGACTTTCGCCAAGATGTTGAATTAACCAAGCACCCTGTCCCATATAGCTCATTACCAAAGCTAATTTTACAAACATCCAACTAACCTGTATATTTTGACGTCCACAATGGCCCAAGTCACTGTATAAAGCTTCCGCACCTGTCGTACATAAAAATACAGCCCCTAAAATCCAAAATCCTTTAGGATAGTTTACCAGTAAATCATAGGCATAATAAGGATTCAGTGATTTGAAAATTTCAACATGATCAATTACTTGTAAAAATCCTAAAACAAATAACATGGAAAACCAAATAAGCATAATGGGTCCAAAAGCAAAACCTATAATTTTAGTACCAAAACGTTGAAAGAAAAATATCACAGAAATAATTCCTACTACAATACCTACAGTAATATTATTGCCTGGAACAAAAATATGCTCTAGCCCCTTAACACCTCCAAGTCCTTCGATAGCTGATGCAACTGAAATAGGAGGTGTAATCATCCCGTCGGCAAGCAACATGGCTGCACCAATAATAGCGGGAATATAAATCCATTTAACGTAACGTTTAATTAAGGCAAATAAGGAAAATATTCCTCCTTCCCCTCTATTGTCCGCACGTAAGGTTAGGAAAACATATTTAAAAGTAGTTTGTAAAGTCAATGTCCAAAATACACAGGAGATGGCTCCGTAAACCAATTGCTCCGTGATTTGTCGATTATTGATAATGGATTTAAACACATACAAAGGAGAGGTTCCGATATCTCCGTATATAATTCCTAATGTAACTATTAAACCTGCTACGGAAAGTTTGTGGGCATGCCCACTTGATGTATGTGCCATGAAAAATTTGAATTGGAGAACAAAGTTTACAAAAAAATATAAACAAAGTGTTATAAGAGGCAAGTATTTTAGAAATATTTTAAACCCCCAATCCAACAACCTAATTCCCCAAAACTAAGGCTTGTAAGTACCGAAAAGTGTCTCCACCGCCTTGAAGCGATAATCAAAAATACCTTGTAGCTGCTTTTTGACCATGATCCATTGTGCGATATCGCCTAAAAATCCCAAGGGTATTTTATAATGTACGATATCCTCCATGCATACCCCTCCTGGAATGGCCTTGAAATGATGTTGGTGGTGCCAAAGGCTATATGGACCAAAACGTTGTTCATCTACAAAATATTTTCCCTCTTGCACATGGGTAATTTCGGTCATCCAATACATAGGAATGCCCAATAAGGGACTTACTTTGTATTCTATAATTTGTCCTGGGTACATTTTTTCACCATGATGCTTACTAATAATATTGAACCCCATATGTTGTGGGGTTATTTTAGCAAGATTGGCTGGACTACTAAAAAAGTCCCAAGCCTGGTCTAAACCAATGGGTAAATTTTGGACGGTGTGTATGCTGTAAACTTTTGACATACCCTATTAACAAGAATACGCCTTAATTGTTGCATAAATTAAAAGGAAAGTCATTCATTATAGTAATGGATAAGTAAGGCAGAACAATTTTACATGAAATCCCAAGCAGAGATTTGGAAGAATCTGACTAAGTTTGCAAATATGATGAAAAGAACTGCGTTAATACCCTTTTTATTAAAAACCTTACTGGCAATATACCTGGTGCAATCCTTGGTGGCTTGTGCCAATATTGTACCTCCAAGCGGAGGGCCAAGAGACAGTATCCCCCCCTACCGAGTTTGGGCTAAACCAAAGGATTCCGCCCTTAATGAACAGCCTAAAGAAATACTGGTAACGTTTAACGAATATATTACTACAACTAATCTTCAAGAAAATGTAGTGGTTTCGCCCACCTTGAAGACCAATCCATTAATTGAATCTAATTTAAAAACAATTAGAATTCGTATCAAAGACAGTTTAACGCCCAATACCACATACAGTATTCAATTTGGGAATTCCATAAAAGATGTGAATGAAGGAAATGTTGCACCGAATTATACTTATGTTTTTAGTACAGGCAATTATATTGATAGTGGAAGAATTCAAGGAAAAGTACTTTTGGCAGAGTCTGGCAAAGTGGACAGTACTTTAATTGTTGTTTTGCAACCCATAAAAAATGACACTGCTATTTTTAAAAACAAGCCCTTATATTATGCCAAATTAAATGGTAAAGGGAATTTCGGATTTGATTTTTTACCGTTTACCCAATTCAATGTTTTTGTATTGCCCAATGATTATACTAAAAAATATGATGACAGCACTAAGCTATTTGCCTTTTTAAATGAACCTGTAATGGTATCTAGGTCAAAAGACTCTATTCAACTTTATGCATTTCAATCTCATCTAAAAACAGAAAAGAAAAAAACCAATAACAATAAACAACAAAAGAACAACGCTGCCATTTTAAAATATACGAAAAGCCTTGAGGGCAAAGAACAGGATTTATTAACTACCCTTCAATTGACTTTTGAGACGCCTGTGCATTTAAACGATAGCTTTCCCATAGTACTAGCAGATACTTTAGATAAACCCTTAAAGGATTTTACAGTAAAAGTTGACAGCGCAAACGCTAACAAAATTATTGTCCAATACAATTGGGTGCCAAGTACAAAATTTCGTTTGATTCTTCCACAAAACGCCATCAAGGATACCAATAATAATTTTCTTATTAAATCAGACACTATTGCATTTGTAACCAAATCAAAAACAGTTTACGGTTCTTGCGTGGTAAGGGTTAGCAAGTTAGATCAATTCACCAACCCTGTATTATTGTTAACGCAGGATGATAAACTAAAATTTAGTTTTCCATTAACCCAGTCTTATTTTACAATAAAACAATTGCCTCCTGGTGAATACCAAATTAAAATACTAGAAGACAAAAATAAAAATGGTAAATGGGATACTGGGCAATATGGATTTGGGAAAGGGAAAGTCCAACCAGAAATCATATGGATGCAATCCAGTAAATTAATCATAAGGGCCGACTGGGAGAACGAATTAAATTTCTCTATCAATAAATAAGTTTAAGCAACGTCATTATGCAATTACCTTCCTCCTTACTTGAAAATGCAGTAGCTGAATTTGCTAAACTACCAGGCATTGGAAAGAAAACAGCTTTGAGGTTAGTATTGCATTTATTAAAACAAGACAAAGGAGTCACTACCCTTTTTGGAGAAACGCTTCAGAAAATGCGCAATGAAATACAATTTTGTCAAAAATGTTTTAACATAAGTGACGGCAGCATTTGTTCAATTTGTGCCAATTCAAACAGACAAAAAGATACTATTTGTGTGGTAGAAAATATTAGAGATGTTATTGCCATTGAAAATACACAACAATTCAGCGGCACTTACCATGTTTTAGGAGGTATTATTTCCCCCTTGGACGGAATTGGGCCTGAGCAATTAACCATTGACCCTTTAATAGAAAGGGTAACCAAAGACAAGGTGACGGAGCTTGTTTTCGCTTTAAATCCAACCATTCAAGGAGATACAACCATTTATTATATTCAAAAAAAATTGGCCAACCATCCCTGTCGTATCACAACCATTGCTAGAGGTATTGCCTTTGGAGGGGAGTTGGAATACGCCGATGAAATGACTTTAGGCAAAAGTATATCCAATAGACAGCCCATTCAACAATATATAAAGTAGGGATTCTGAAGAATAATGTATAATTTTGATGTTTAAACATTGAGATAATAATAAATCAACTTTTATGAAAAAGATTTGCTTCCTTTTAATGCTTGTGTTCGGTTTTTCTTATGCAATGCAAGCACAAAAGACATTGGTAACAAAAACAGCGCAGGTTCGCTTTATTGCCGTAGATGACAATGATATTGATGCGACCAATAAATTAGCGGTTAGTCGCTTGGAGCCCAATGGCAAATTATCTTTCATCATGTTAATGAAAGACTTTCATTTTGACATGGGAAAAATGGAAGAGCATTTTAATGAAGAATATATTGAAAGTAAAAAATTCCCTAGGGCTTTTTTTAATGGCCAAATAACCAATATCAAGTCTGTTGATTTTAAAAAAGACGGCAAATACCCTGTGAATGTAACCGGAAGTATGCAGGTACACGGGGTGAATAAGGCCATTCAAACTACCGGTATCATTGAAGTTAAAAACGGTCAAGTAAAAGCAACTGCGAAATTCACTGTTAGACTCAAAGACTTTGGCATTGGAGGTCTTATGATAAAACTGGTTGCAGATAAAGTGAATGTAGAAGTCACTGCCACTTATTAGTAGAAAGCTCCTTTTTTGGTCAAAATAAGCCCTATTGCTCCATTAAGCCCCTAATGCTTCAAATTGTTGAACTATGGCTTTAATTTGGCTAAGCGCTAATTGTACCCTAACTTTGCCCCGCATTGCAGGTGGATTTGTTTATTGTTCAACCTGCCATCCGAAAGGAAAAAAAGAACTAATAAACGATACAACCTATCGCCCCCATTTCATTATTAGTTCAACTAGTTGATACCATCAGCTGTCCTTTGGATGTTGCATAAAAAAATATTTATGTCAATACAAGAGACGCTTACAAAAAGAATTTTGGTGATTGATGGTGCCATGGGTACCATGATACAACGCCATAAATTAACCGAGGAAGATTACCGTGGAACTCAATTTGCCGAATGGCATTGTGATGTAAAAGGCAATAACGATTTATTGTGCATTACACAACCTGCCATCATTACGGGGATTCATTTACAATATTTAGAGGCTGGGGCCGATATTATTGAGACCAATACTTTTAGCAGTACTTCCATTGCGATGGCCGATTATGATATGCAATCATTGGCCTATGAATTAAATGTGGCTGCCACAAAATGTGTGAGAGACGCCATTGACCAATACAAAGCCAAACATCCTAATACTACCGAAAAATACATTGCAGGATCTATTGGCCCCTTGAACAAAACATTGAGTCTCTCTCCTGATGTAAATAATCCAGGATTTCGTGCAGTTACTTTTGATGAAGTAGTGGAAGCATATACCGAACAAATTAAAGGATTAGTCGATGGTGGTGTTGATGTAATTTTAGTAGAAACAATTTTTGATACCTTAAATGCGAAAGCCGCGATTTTCGCAATCAAAGAATACTTCAGAAAAATAGGCCAACCAGAATTACCAATCATGATTAGTGGCACTATCACAGATGCTTCAGGCAGGACATTGAGTGGACAAACCTTAGAAGCATTTTATACTTCAGTAGCCCATGCAAAACCTTTAAGTGTTGGATTAAACTGCGCATTAGGTGCACAGGAAATGCGTTCACATATCGAAGAACTTTCTCAAATTGCAACCTGTTATACATCGGCTTATCCTAATGCAGGCTTGCCCAATGCCATGGGGCAATACGATGAAGCGCCACATCAAACAGGTGCTTTTATTGAAGAGTGGGCAAAAAATCAATTCGTCAATATTGTAGGGGGATGCTGCGGAACCACGCCTGAGCATATTAAACATATGGCGGATAATGTGCGGAATTTAACACCAAGACCTTTACCCATTGTAGATGCAACTATTTAATAACACTGATTAAGTAATCCTTGTTGTTAACCCAAAAGAAAAAATCATGAGCGAACAAATAAATCATATCAAACCTTATTTAAGATTAGCAGGACTAGAACCTTTAGTGATTCGTCCGGAAACTAATTTTGTAAACGTAGGAGAAAGAACCAATGTTACAGGTTCAAAAAAATTCGCGCGTTTAATTAAGGAAAATAAATACGAAGAGGCATTATCAGTAGCACGTCAACAGGTGGAAAGCGGTGCTCAAATTATTGATGTTAACATGGACGACGCTTTACTAGAAGGCGTGAAAGCCATGACGACTTATTTAAACCTTTTACAAAGCGAACCAGATATTGCGCGTATTCCTGTAATGATTGATAGTTCTAAATTTGAAATTATTGAAGCAGGATTAAAATGCGTTCAAGGAAAATGTATTGTCAACTCCATTTCCATGAAGGAAGGGGAAGCTAAGTTTATTGAACAAGCTTATATATGTAAAGCCTTTGGGGCCGCTGTAATTGTAATGGCATTTGATGAAGTAGGGCAAGCGGACACCAAAGACAGAAAAGTGGAGATTTGCGAACGTGCCTATAAAATATTAGTGGAAAAAGTTGGGTTTGATCCACAGGACATTATTTTCGACCCCAATATTTTTGCCGTAGCAACCGGTATTGAAGAGCATAATAATTACGCAGTAGATTTTATTGAAGCAACCCGTGTCATTAAACAAAAAATGCCATTGGCTAAAGTAAGTGGAGGTGTTTCTAATGTATCTTTCTCTTTCCGCGGAAATGAAGCAGTGCGTGAAGCCATCCATGCAGTGTTTTTATACCATGCCATTAAAGCAGGCATGGACATGGGTATTGTCAATGCTGGACAATTAGCAGTGTACGATGAAATTGATCCTGTTTTAAGAAATTTATGTGAGGATGTCATCTTGAATAAAAACAATGAAAACAACCAAGCGACTGAAGCGTTGATTCAATATGCCGATAATTTAAAAGCGAGTGGAGAGAATGCAGGACAATCATCTGAAGAAGCCAATAAATTAAAGTTAGCCTGGAGAAATGATACGGTCGAAAAACGTTTAGCCCATTCTTTAATTAATGGCATCACCGATTTTATTGAGGAGGATACCGAGGAAGCAAGATTAAAATATAGTGCGCCTTTAGAAGTAATTGAAGGGCCATTAATGGCAGGCATGAACCAAGTGGGTGATTTATTTGGCGCAGGTAAAATGTTTTTACCACAGGTGGTTAAAAGCGCGCGTGTAATGAAAAAAAGTGTAGCGGTATTGACCCCATATATTGAAGCTGAAAAAGAAAGACTTAAAAATGCATCAGCGACTCCAGGTGCAAAATCCAAAGGCCCTGCTAAAATATTATTAGCTACTGTTAAAGGGGATGTGCATGATATTGGGAAAAATATCGTGGGGGTGGTATTAGGTTGTAATGGCTATGAAATCATTGATATTGGGGTAATGGTACCCGCTGATAAAATTTTATCAGAAGCAGTGAAGCATGAAGTTGATATTATTGGATTGAGCGGATTGATTACTCCTTCCTTAGATGAAATGGTGCATATCGCAAAGGAAATGAAGCGACGCGGCATGAACATTCCATTAATGATTGGTGGAGCAACTACTTCAAGAATGCATACAGCTGTAAAAATTGCACCCGAATACAATGACGGTGTCATTCATGTATTAGATGCATCCCGAAGCGTAACCGTTGCAGGGTCCTTATTAAACAAAGAACAAAAACCTGCTTTCTTAGAAAATTTAGATAAAGAATATACGCAGCTTAAAGCTGATTTCGATAATAAAAAAACAGTCAAGCAATTCACTCCCTATGCGGAGGCTTTACAAAATAAAATGGTCATTGACTGGTCAACATTTGAAGCCACTAAGCCAAGCTTTACTGGCAACCAAGCCATTGAAATCAATGATTTATCAGTACTAGTGGATTATATCGACTGGAAACCTTTCTTTATCGCCTGGGAATTACATGGTAATTTCCCAGCCATTTTAACCGACTCAATAGTGGGTGAAGTAGCTAGTAAATTATACGCCGATGCCAATGCCTTATTAGATAAGATTGTGAAGGAAAAATGGTTGACTGCTAAAGGAGCAGTAGGATTTTGGGAAGCAAGTAGTGAGGGCGATGATATAACCCTACACAATGGTTCAGCAACAACACAATTACATTTTTTAAGACAGCAGGCTAAAAAAGCGGCAGGACAACCTAACTTTTCATTAGCTGATTTTATTTGTCCAGCTACTGAAAACAAAAAAGATTACTTGGGTGCTTTTGCAGTAACTATTCATGGCATTGAAAAACATATCAAAGCATTTGAGGATAACCACGATGACTATAATAAAATTATTTTACAAGCATTAGCTGATCGTTTAGCCGAAGCTTTTGCAGAATATCTACATGCTACAACAAGAAAAGAGTTATGGGGCTATGCAAAAGACGAGCAATTAGGCAATGATGAATTGATTAAAGAAAACTATGTGGGTATCCGTCCTGCCCCGGGCTATCCAGCTTGTCCGGACCATACCGAAAAATACACTTTGTTTAGTTTATTAGATGCCGAAAAACATACCGGCATTACTTTAACTGAAAGTTTAGCCATGTATCCTGCATCCAGCGTTTGTGGCTGGTATTTTGCGAACCCACAAAGTCAATATTTTGGACTCGGGAAAATACAACAGGATCAAGTGGAAGACTATGCTAAGCGTAAGCAACAATCTATGGAATATATTACAAGATGGTTACAACCCGTCATCGAGTAAATCAATTCCTATTTTAATTGACCAATGAGGAGGGTAATTCAGTTTACACTTTTTCAAACAACCACCATAATCGTTTACGTGGTTTAACAGTATAATGTTTGTTTACATATTTTGCAATGTGTTCCATGGCCTCTTCAATACTATCGGTAAATAACACAAATTTTTTGTCTTCCGGAGCAATGGTTCCAGATGCAATCATATCCTCCAACCACTCCTTAAAAGGTTGGAAATAGGCCGATCCCATTACCACAATTGGAAAATCATTAATCACTTTGGTCTGCGCTAAAGTGAGTGTTTCGAAAAATTCATCTAAAGTGCCAAAGCCCCCTGGCATTATGATAAATGCATATGAATATTTCACCATCAACACCTTCCTAATAAAAAAGTAATCAAATGTAATTGACACATTGGTATAAGGATTGGGGCTCTGTTCAAAAGGGAGCTTGATATTACATCCTACCGACTTCCCCCCTGATTCGAAAGCACCCCTGTTGGCAGCTTCCATTACCCCAGGTCCTCCCCCAGTCATGGTGGTTAACCCTAAGGCGGCTATGCGCTTCCCAATTTCTCTTGATTGTATATAATATGGATGATCCTCTTTAAATCGAGCTGAACCAAATACAGTGATACAAGGGCCTATAAAATGCAATGTTCTAAACCCTTTTATAAATTGAATAAATATTTTAATCGCAAAACCTAGCTCATTGATCCTTGGCTTAGGGCCCTCTAAATGATAATATTCATTGGTAGAAGGGATGATTCTACGTGTTGTCTTTTGGGTATTTTTTATGCTCATAAACAAGTGAAGTAATGTTAAAATTACATGTAACTGAAGGTAAAATAAATTATCAATTAGTGTACATTAAAATAGTTAATTTTGACATGTATTAATTTGCAGATGAAAACAATATCCAAACCCCTATTATTATTCATTGTACTGGTTACTAGTACCACTTTAATGGGTCAACCAAAAGTGGCATTAGAACAAATACAAATTTATTCTTCCTATCACAACAATGCAAACTATTGGCGACTACCCGCCAATATTAGTCCAATCATCAATGCACTTGATAGCGGTCTTTTTTCCATACTCTCCATTCAAAGAGACAATAGCTACCCTACAACGAAAAGGGAGTTAACAAAACAAAATCAAGTTGGAAAAATTATTATTGATTGGGAAAATTCTAAACATATTCCATATCACGCTTATCTTGAATTATATGAAATGGATCCGGAACTGGTATATGATAACAGGCTGATAACAGTTGCTGAAAGAAAAAGGGATAGTATTCAATCCATTTGGTTTATTGGCTGTAGTATATTTGATGCACAACAAAAAAAGGTATTTCAAAAAACCATTGCTCTTGGATTAATGCCCATTAACCCTATGGGATTTGGTGTTCCAAGCGAGGAGGCAACCACTACGCCTACTTTATTATTTCAGGCCCTTTCTAAAGGAATTAGCCTACTTGATCCTAATGGAGAAGACATTGCATTTGTAGAAGCAAAAGTACCCGCAGCAATTGCTACCGACAATTATTGGATGCCCCTATTGCATACTAAACCAAGAATAGAATTTGATACTACAAAAAAATACATTGGATTTACAGATGCCAAAGGAGCTCAAATTTTAAGAGTTCCCAATGCAATTTTAAATAAAATTGAAACCAAAGCAAATAAGGTAAATCCTTTATTCGCCAACATTGTCAATAATATAAAATTAAATAGGAAGAACTTTTCAAGAAATGAATATTATCAAGCCATACAACCTTTAAGAGATGTAAAAGAAAATAAAGATTATACTCTTGTTGCTATTCTTGAATTTAACCCATTCATGACGCTAATCAATGATACAAAGAAAATGGGACTCACCTTTTTACCAGAACAACCACATTATATTTATGAAAACAATGACAGTATTGGTCAATTTAAGGTAAGCGATGCAGTGGTTGAAAAAGACAAATACTACTTTCCCAATATTGCTTACAATGGCTATGACTCCACTACACAGTTTGTAGTGGGTGTCAATTCCACGCCAGTAAGCATTGTGCACGATAGAGTTATTGAGGGGGTTATTAAAAACCATAGTTTCATGATTCAGTTTAATCATGCTATCGGTCAAAAAAGCATTTTTGTTGATAATAAACTTTGTATGGTTATTGGAGGGGATTTGAAACCACAAAAAATGGTGAGTTTCTCTGAAAATATCAACGATGACAATGTACTTAAGAATTTATTGTTACTCATTGCTCAAAGTGAAATTTTCAAAAATCCCAATTAATTAAATTACATGCGCATTGTAAGTTATAATGTAAACGGTATTCGAGCTGCCATTAAAAAAGGATTAATTGAATGGTTAACCGAATATCCTGTCGATATTTTGTGTGTGCAAGAAACAAAAGCAACGCCAAATGATATTGACCTGTCCCTTTTTACCAACCTTGGTTATCATGTTGCTTGGTTTCCAGCGCAAAAAAAGGGATATAGTGGTGTTGCGGTTTTTAGCAAAAAAAAACCCACGCAAATAATTTGTGGAACAGGGCATGAAATGAGTGATTTTGAAGGGCGCGTGATTCGTGTTGACATTGAGGAACTTACTATTATCAACGCTTATTTCCCCTCAGGAACAAGTGGCAACGAGCGACAAAATTACAAATACCAATGGCTGGATGAATTCAATACATGGATACAAGCATTAAAAAAAGAGAGACAAAATATGATCGTTGCAGGTGATTATAATATTGCACACCATGAAGTTGATATTCACGATCCAAAGGGTAATAAAAAATCATCGGGTTTCTTACCAGAGGAACGTACATGGATGGATCAATTTTTAGCACAGGATTGGGTGGATAGTTTTAGATATAAAAACCCAACAGCAGTGGGTGCCTATTCATGGTGGAGTCAACGATTCCCTTCGGTGAGGCTCAATAACAAAGGATGGAGAATTGATTACCTATGTACTACCAAAGCTTTAGAAAGTAAAATAAAAGAAGCTACTATTTTACCCATGGTAAAACATAGTGATCATTGTCCAATAGTACTTGAATTGAAAAAATAATTCCAAAAGTCCGATATGCACGTATTAAATATAAGCTTTCAAATTGCCCCAACATTACAAGAACAATGGCTTGAATGGATGAAAAATAAATTTATCCCAATGATCATCGCCACCGAATGTTTTCATCATCATCAATTTTATCAGCTGGATATAACATCGGACCAGGCACCTACCTATACCTTACAACTCTTTTCAGAAAGTCCCGAAAAGCTTGTCCAATACCAAGAAAAGAGCGCTCCCGCCCTAATGGATGAATTGCTTACAACCTGGGGAGATCAATGTTTTCACTTTATCACTACCATGCAAATTGTGAATTGATTGTGGATAGTTTATTGGCTACAAGTCGCTACTAGCCTATATTTCAGGCAAATATTACCTGAAATCCAATGACATCAAGGGTTTCAATGATTTTTCGTGAAATAGGATATTAAACATATTCCCCGTATTTTGGCGGGAAAACCTTGCTATTTAAGGGTTTTAGTGGAAAAATAAAATTAAAAATAAATGGCAAAATATTTTTTCGTTTCATAAAACCCAATAAATTTGTTCTATCGTTTAAAACTATAAAAAACACATCTATGAACAAAGCAGAATTAATCGCGCACATCGCGGACAGCGCAGATTTACCAAAAACATCAGCTAACGCAGCTTTAGATGCTTTTATTGAAGCAGTAACTAAATCTTTGAAAAAAGGTGATAAAGTAACTTTAGTAGGTTTTGGTACTTTCTCAGTATCTAAGCGTGCTGCTAGAACTGGTCGTAACCCACAAACTGGTGCTACTATCAAGATCAAAGCTAAAAAAGTTGCAAAATTCAAGGCTGGTAAAGAATTAAGCGGCAAATTGTAATTTGAAATTTATTTCAATAAAAACCCCCTTTTATCAGGGGGTTTTTTTATTTTTGTCATCCAATCACTAAAAAACACATTATTATGGGTAGAGGAGATAAAAAAACAGCAAAAGGTAAAAGATTCTTAGGTTCTTTCGGAAAGAGCAGACCACACAAGACAACCAAAGCTAAAAAAGCGACTAAAGCAAGCGCATAATCCAATTTGCGTTTAAAATAAGATTCCCCGAACTGCTTTGGTATGTTCGGGTTTTTTTATTGTAATTTTGCCCTATGAAGCGTTTATTTATAATACTCCTTTTACAAGCTTATACAGCCAGTTTATTCGCGCAATGCGCTATTTGTACTAAAACTGCCAGTCAAATGGGTGAGGACGCTGGAAGGGGCTTTAACGGTGGTGTTTTGTATTTGGCTGCAATGCCATTTGCCATTATGGGTTATATCGCCTTTAAATGGTGGAGGAACGAAAAACAGTCCTAACTGCAAAGCGTTGCCGCTTTAATTTATTTTTCCAATCACACACGTTGTAAAAGCTCTAACGAATGCTGAGTCGATCCAAGCGCAGCTTGAGGAATTGCTTTGTATAAATTTGAAAAGCAATGGTCACCCAAATAATCAAACAGCCTACTACTTTTAATGCATAAGGAATCATTATATGCGTTCTTAGCCAAGGGGTAAATAAATCGGAATAAGAGAAACTTGAAAAGAAAATGGAAACGATAAATAGTAGGTTGTTCCATTTTGTTTTTTCTTGTAAAACATACCATAAACAAATAGCGGGTACGCCAATAATATACGTGGGCGACTCCGTACCCGTATTAAAAACAATAATGAACAATAAAACCGAGCATAATATATACAACCTGTATATGGGATGACTAAAATAGGCTTTATATAAATACTGCCCAGCAAATACAATTAATGCTGGAATAATAAAATACCATTTTACCAAATGGGGTAAATTGAAAACTCTTTTTACCATTCCCTGCAAGGTAATATCCACCATATTTTGATGCATGGGCATCGTTATATCAAAATTAGATTTTAAGCTTAAAGCAGCAGACCAGTCCCTATAACATTGCACTAATTCGTCGGGATGAATAACCAATAATGGTAAGGATATCATTAAGATCGCCCACACCATAAAATAGAAAATAAATTTTTTCTTATGCTTGCTAAAAAAGAAAAAAGCCAAGCCAGTGATACTATATAATTTAATAAAAAAGCCCAATAAAATCATCCCGGTAGATAACACTTCCTTTTGTCTCAGCAAAAAAACAAAAGACAAAATAATGGTGGCTGCCATAATTCCATTGCTTTGTAAATTAGACGCTGCATTCATCATTTCATTAGCAGATAAAAGCAAAATAAAATTTTGATACTTGTCTTTGATAGGCAGTTGCCTAATTGCATAATACAAAATACCGGCATCAAAAAATCCCCATACAAGTGCACCAATGAATGGAGGCATATAGGAAAAGGGCGCCACTAAAATAGCAAAGCTTGGACTGTAATAATAATGGTCCTTGTATTCATTGATGTATTCAAGGTATAAATTGGTATTGTTTTTTAAATGAAAATAAGACTGTTTGAAAATAATAAAATTATTATACGCATCCCCCTTCACCGCAATGATCAAAGCAATGGCAACAAGACCAAACCAAACCGAAGTGGCAATTTTATTATGCTCTATAATACTGCTTAACTTAAATTTATTACTGCTCATATGCTTTTATTGTATTCAATAATTCATCTACGCCAAATCCAGTGCTCGCAATAGTTTGGACCAAATTTGGTTTATCGTGGTTGGTGGCTCTTTCTGATAATGATTGCTTAAGATGATTGACAAATTTTTGTGCCTCAGGTCGATCCACTTTGTTCACTACATAAATATTAGCCACTTCAAATAATCCAGATTTCATCATTTGAATTTCATCCCCAGCTTCTGGCACCAATACAAGAATGGTGGGATAGGCAATTTTGGCTACTTGTACTTCGGATTGCCCTACCCCTACCGTTTCTAAAATAATATAATCAAAGCCTGCTGATCGAAGTAATTTAACCACGTCCTCAATACAATGGGTGAGTCCCCCTAAATGCCCCCTAGTGGCTAGTGATCTAATAAATACCGAAGGATGCAAATACCAATCCCTCATTCTAATTCTATCTCCCAGTAATGCACCATTATGCAATACCGAACTTGGGTCCACCGACAACACTGCAATTTTTTTACCTTCCTGCACCAATGCGCCAATGACAGCTGCAATAAGGGTACTTTTCCCGGCTCCCGGAGGACCCGTAATTCCCATTACTGGAACTTTATGGCTCGGTAAATTTTGCAAAAAGTCACTGGCACCTGCTTGTTGATTTTCAATATGCGTAATTGTTTTTGACAATGCCAAAAAATCACCCTTGCTTACTCCATTGTTAATATCATGAATAGCATACATCATTAGGGTCTAACAATTTTATGATTTCTAAAATCAAATGGTCTTATTCCTGTCCATTTTTCAAAATAATATAAAACTCTATTTTTAAAAGAGAAATTCTTTTTGGAAATATCTAAATCTATCACCCAATTTTTTTGACGAATTCTTTCTGTCATCACTTGAGGATGAGTGCCTGTAAATTTTTCTAAAGAATCAAAACCCGAAAAGTCATAATAATCTGGGCTTGAAATAATCTCTTGCATTTTGGTATCATCATTCCAAAAAGTAGCACTCTCTTTTTGTTTTTTACGCATTTGCGCTGGACTTTTCACCCACCCATAATGATAGATACTTGCGTCAATGGCAGCTACGGGCAACTTGGCATTGCCTATTCTAAAACCTTGTGCATCCTTATACGCACTAATTGCTTTATTGTTTCTAATAATTCTTGTTTCATGTGCATACCATTTTCTACTGTCTCCCACATAATCGTAAGTGCCAAAAAAATGTTTATACCTAAACAATAACCCTTGCACTGCAAGGTCATCCTTGTATTCATTACAAGCGGCTTTAATGGCTGCATGGTATTTTTCATGAACTACCTCATCGCCCTGAATATAAAAAGCCCATGTAAATGAATCATCAATCAATTGAAAAGCTTTATTGGTTTCAACGGCTAACACAGATCCACCTTTTCTTAAATGCTTGTCCCAAATGGAATGATGAATTTTAATTTTAGGATTGCCAATGGACTCTATTAATGCAATGGTTTCATCGGTTGAATCTCCAATAAGTACAATCATTTCATCTACCACTGGAAGTATGGACTGGATGGCTTCTACTATCGGAAAATCGTTTACGACCGCATTTTTGATAATGGTAAATCCTGCTATCTTCATATCCTTTTCATTTGTTCTTCAAATAACCGAAATCTTTTGCAACTTGCCTATTGTTTTAAGCAAACTTTGCCTTAAACGGATTAAATTTGAACCTGAACTATCCTTATGTCAACTACGATTTGTTTTGATTTTGGCAATACCCGACTAAAAGCAGCCATTTTTAGTGAAAATGAGCTGGTAGAAACCGTTGTTTTTACCAAGGGGGATATCGCCGAAATAGCCGCTTTATTGGACCAATGGAAGCCAAGTAAATCCATCCTTTCATCCGTTATTCACCACGATAAGGCCATCGAAACCCTTTTAGCCCAAAAAACCAAGTTCCATTTATTGGGACCCCAAACAAGTATAAATTTTACCACACCCGTGGGCAAACCTGAAACCATTGGTGCTGATAGACTGGCTTTAGTCGCTGCAGCGGTGGATTTATACCCCCATCAGCATAATTTAGTCATTTCCCTAGGTACTTGTATTACCTATAATTTCGTGAGTATCGGGCATGAATTCCTGGGCGGCAGCATTTCTCCTGGAATGAATATGCGGTTCAAAGCCATGCATGAACAAACGGCGCTTTTGCCCCTTATTCAAGCCTCCAATGAGTTTAGTTTATTGGGTTATGACACAAAAACCAACCTCTTAAGTGGCGTTATTTTAGGCATTTCAGCCGAAATTGATGGGATAATCAGTGCTTACGAGGAAAAATATGCCAACTTTAACGTGCTATTAACCGGTGGGGACATTTGTTATTTTGCGCCTCACTTAAAAAAAAGGATATTTGCCGACCAAAATTTAATATTTAAAGGACTTTATGCGATTTGTGAAAAAAATACTTAGGCTCATACCCTCCCTTGTTTTAGTTGTTCTGCTGTTTCCAGCTAAAGCCCAAATTAATTCTCCATTTTCAAGATACGGATTAGGAAACGAAGTGTACAATAGCCAAAATGCAAGCAGTCAAGCCCTAGGGGGACTTACCGCCGCCTACACGAGTAGTATGAATGGTACTTTTGGACAAAGCTTGAATTTTAATAACCCAGCATCCTACGGTAGTATATACATGACCACTTTTGATATAGGCATGAATTTAACCACCAACTCTTTAAGAAGACAAACACCGGTTGCAGAATTTAATTCCAATTATTTTGTGCCTAACTATTTAGCGGTAGGATTGCCAATAGATAAAACTAAAAGAATGGGTATGGCTTTTGGCTTAAGACCTTTAACCCAAATTAATTATTCGGTGGTTGAATTAAAACCATTGCCATCAGGGGATTCAGTAGTGAATAACTATATTGGACAAGGTGGTCTTAATCAAGCTTTCATTGGTTTCGGAAAAAGTTGGAAAAAATTTAGTGTAGGATTGAATACGGGTTATAATTTCGGTAAAAAGAGAATCGAAAATATTAAGTCCTTTATTTTTAATAGCGACTCTACTTCGTTTTATCAATCACAATCAAGTACCAACACCTTAATTGGTGGCGTATTTTTACAGTTGGGTATTGCAGGAGACATTACTTTAAAAACAGTTGCAAATAAATTACCAACGGACAAAACAGAATATACTTTAAGCTACGGCGCAACTGCTTCATTAAATCAAACTTTATCAGGCAAACAGGATATACTAAGGTCAACTGGATCATTTACCATTGGAACAGAGGCACCCTTAGATACCGTATCCTTATCGGTGAATAATCCAGGTAAAATTAAAATACCAGGCATGTACACAGCGGGTATTACCTTGCACAAAAAGCAGGTTAGCAATAGTGGTGTTTACGATCAATGGGTTATTGGATTACAATATGATAGATCCAATTGGCAAAACAACTATAGTTTTTATGGACAAAGGGACCAGTTATCTGATGCATACATGGCCAGGATAGGTGTTCAATTTTGTCCCAATCCGCTAGATTATGAAAACTACTGGTCCACGGTTACTTACCGAGCTGGGTTTAATACAGGGAAAGACTATATCAATATTGATCAAAATGGTTTAAAAGTAAGTGCTTTTACATTTGGAGCAGGTTTGCCAATTAGAAAATACAGGTCCTATGATTACCAATTTTCTTTACTTAACTTAGCATTTCAATTTGGGAAGCGTGGAAGTAATTTGAATAGTTATCAAGAAAACTTTTTTCAATTTACTTTTGGATATAGTTTAAGTGATATCTGGTTTAACAAACGCAAATATGACTAATCATAAAAATGATATAAAAATATTTTTAGCAGTTACCTTAATATGTAGCTGCTTTTTTATGCTTGCATGTGAAAATAATATTAATGATGTGAAGGCCTTAAGCAGTAATGCAGGCGGGATTGATATAGGAAAAAATGTTTCCATTTATATGAGTGAAACAGGTAGAATGACTGCGAAAATGACTGCGCCCATTATGAAAAAGTATTTAGTGGATAGTGGGCAAATGGTAGAATTTCCCAATACCATTAATGTTGACTTTTTTAAGGATAGCGCTAAAGTAGAAAGCAAGTTAAGTGCTAAATATGCAAAGTATATTCAAGAGGAAAATAAATTTTTTTTAAAGGGAGATGTAATTGTATATAATATTATGGGCGATACACTTTGGTGTAAAGAAATGTATTGGGAACAAAGTACCAATAAGTTTCACACCGATAAAGAAGTGGTAATTAAACAGCATAACCCAATATCTAAAATTTATGGATTGGGATTTGAAGCCAATCAGGACTTAACGGATATTACCATTTTCAAACCACAGGCAAATAGTTTCGCCATTATTACCGACACAAGTGCATTTAATTAATTTTGAAATAAAACTGATTTTGCATTAAAACATCATTTATGGAATACAGAAAAATGGGAAAGACAGGCTTACAACTAAGCGCTTTAAGCTTTGGAAGTTGGGTTACTTTTCACAAACAAATAGACGACCGTATTTCGGACGAATTAATGGGCATTGCCTATGACAATGGAGTTAATTTTTTTGATAACGCAGAAGTATATGCAGGTGGGGAAAGTGAAAAAATGATGGGTCGAGTGTTAAGTAAAAAAAACTGGGATAGAACTTCCTACACTATTTCATCAAAAGCCTATTTTGGGTGGAGAGGCAAAGCGAATAAACCTAATCAAACTGGACTTAGCAGGAAACATTTGACGGAAGCTTGTAACGAAGCTTTAAAAAGGCTACAAACCGATTATTTAGACCTTTATTTTTGTCATCGTCCAGACAAAACCACCCCTATTGAAGAAGTAGTACATACTATGAATACCTTAATTCAACAAGGTAAAATTTTATACTGGGGAACCAGCGAATGGAGTGGCGTAGAAATTATGGAAGCCCACAGAGTCGCTGCGAATTACAAATTGATTGGGCCAAGCATGGAGCAACCACAATATAATTTATTTGAGCGCCATAAAATGGAAAACGATTATCTAGAAATTTTTAAAAATGTAGGTATGGGTACCACCATTTGGAGTCCTTTGGCTTCTGGATTGTTAACCGGAAAATACAATGATGGCATTCCGGACAATTCAAGGTTCCAATTAGAAGGCTTTGAATGGCTTAGAGACCAATGGGTGATGCAAGATAAAATTAAGCGCGTGCAACAACTAGGCGCTATCGCAAAGGCATTAAAAGTAAGTACCGCTTCCTTGAGTATTGCTTGGTGTATTAAAAATCCAAATGTAACTACAGCCATTCTTGGGGCTACCAAAAAGGAACAATTAATTGACAATTTAACTGCAATTGAAACGGCAAAATTACTGACTCCGGAATTAATGGAACAAATAGATAGCATTGTTGAAACAAAACCTGTTTTACCTGAATGGTAGTTAAATAAGTAACAGTACTATGATTATTTCTATTTTAGCCTCACTTGTTTTTATTGGATTCTTCTCAGGATATGAGATAGGATTTGTGAGTGCCAATAGGCTAAGTTTAGAATTAAAGAAAAAAAATGGGGATCCATCTGGACAAATTATTGCCGAATTTTTAGAAGCCCCCACGCAATTTATTGGCACCTGCCTTATTGGATTAAATATTTCTTTGGTTGTTTTTGGTATTATGTTCGAGGAAATGCTAGAGAAATATATATGGCATTTTTACTCTTTGGAAGGGTATGCTATTTTATTTGGCAACACTGTGCTATCAACCATGGTAATTTTATTTATAGGAGAACTCATCCCCAAGGCTATTTTTAAAGCAAGGGCCAGCTCAATGATTTCCCGATTTGCCTATCTAGCAAAGTTTTTTCACCTGTTGTTTAGCCCTTTGACAAAAATATTGGTAAGTATCGCTCAATGGGTAGTAAGCGTTTTATTTCAGGTTAAAGTGTTAAATAAGAAAGAGGCTTTCTCTAAAGTGGATTTAGCCCATTTTGTTCAACAATCAATTGAAAATCCCGATCAACAGGACTTGAATACCGATTTATTTGAGAATGCATTAAGCTTGCCGGAGATAAAAATAAGAGAATGCCTGGTGCCAAGAACTGAAATTATTGGCGTAGAAATAAACACTTCCATTGAAGAACTTAGCAAAGAGTTTATTGAAACCAAGTTAAGTAAATTAATTGTATATGATGAAACCCTAGATACTATTGTGGGTTATGTGCATCAGTTGGATTTATTTAAAAAACCAAAAAATATCGCTTCAATTATTCATCCCATTTTATTGGTACCTGAAAGCATGAGTGCAGCAGACTTAATAAATCTTTTTTCTAAAAAAAGAAAAAGTATCGCTTGGGTCGTTGACGAATTCGGCGGAACAGCAGGTATTGTAACAATGGAAGATGTCCTCGAAGAAATTTTTGGTGAAATTGATGACG
>JACCDH010462085.1_pt1 | contig 81278 bp, 75 predicted proteins | sample 7442481 | NCBI WGS metagenome assembly JACCDH01 (sample SAMN15323433, study PRJNA562643) | freshwater metagenome | isolation source: river surface water | place: USA:Blue River Watershed | collected 2017-08-15 | reverse complement strand
GCTTCACCTGAACATGATGTTCCGATAACGCCGATAACTGCCTTGTTAGCAGCAACACCAGGAGCGATGTTTGCAGCAACTGTTCCGTCGCACTGTGAGTCAGCCTTGATGAGGTTGATCTTTACAGCTGGGTTTGTCTGGTTGTAAAGAGCAATCGCCCATTCAGCGCCAGGGAACTGATCCTGACCAAGCTGTGCATCTGGACCAGTTAGTGGGCCCTGAAATGCAAGTGTTACAGATGTCTTCTTAGCAGCGCTTGCCGGTGATGTAACAACTACGCCAAGTGCGAGAGTTGTTGCAGCAGCAATAGCAAGACCGCTTACGATCTTCTTATTCATGTATTGCCTTCCTGTTTTTTCTTGCTTGTGTCCCGGGACAGGGAGGGCTGAAGCGTAATGCTCAACCTGCAGTTGAGACAAGGCGAAAGCCCCGTTTTCTACGCGGGGCAGGTTACTTTTTGATTACGAATTTACCCCTTGATTTACCCCTTGAATTGTCTAATTAATGGGCAGTCCGGGTCTATTTATCGAGGGCTGCCTCTGGGGAAATGACCGCGTTGGCGACCTCTTTCATGGTCAAACGCCTATCCATCGCAGCGCGCTGAATCCAAGAAAATGCTTCAGGCTCAGACAGGTTGAGGGCCTTCATCAATATGCCCTTGGCCCGATCAATAATTTTTCTCGTCTCTAGTCGCTCATGTAAGTCAGCAACTTCTTCAGCTAAAGATCTCATCTGGGTATGGCGACTAATTGCTATCTCTATCGCTGGAACTAAATCTCCAATTGTGAATGGTTTAACGACGTATGCCATGACTCCTGCATCTCGTGCACGTTCTACCAATTCGCGTTGGCTAAAAGCGGTCAACATTAAGACAGGTGCGATGGAGATAATTTTTTCAGCTGCAGATATTCCATCCAACACGGGCATCTTGACATCAAGGATTGCTAAATCAGGTTGATGCTCAGTCGCTAGCGCAATTGCTTCTTCCCCATTGGTAGCTTGTGCAACTACTTGATAACCAGCTTCTTGCAACATCTCAACCAAATCCATGCGGATGAGCGCTTCATCTTCAGCAACCAAAATTCGAACAGGTGACTTTTCAGTCTGTACTGAAGCGTCTTTGCTCATGTGCCCCGAGTCGGATTCGAACCGACACTATGCAGTGTTTGAGACTGCCCTCTCTACCGTTGGAGTACCGAGGCGTGGCGCCAATCTTATGGCACCCACTGCGATTAAGGAAAAGAAGGCTGATCAGCGATACGCAGCAACTACGCCATTGACTGCATCGCCGACTTTATGAACACGCATCGCATTCGTCGATCCTGGGATTCCTGGAGGAGATCCAGCAACAATCATTACGAGTTCTCCTTCGGCAGCACGATTTCCGTCAAGGAGCATCTTGTCTGCTTGGAGCACCATCTCGTCGGTGTGCTTAACCATCGGAGTTACCAAAGGCTCTACACCCCAAGAGAGTGCAAGTCGATTGTAGGTACCTTCTTCAGGAGTGATTGCCAAAATTGGAATAGGTGAACGCAAGCGGCTGATGCGGCGTCCCGAGTCACCTGATTGAGTGAATGTCACTAGGTACTTTGCCCCCACAATTGCGCCTACTTCAGAGGCAGCTTTTGTAATAGCTCCACCCTTTGTGCGCGGTGAATTCATGAGTGGGCGGATGCGATCTAGACCAAGTTCTTCGGTTCTTTCAATAATTCGCGCCATCGTTTTGACTGCTTCGATTGCGAATTCTCCCACTGAAGTTTCGCCAGAGAGCATTAGCGCATCTGCCCCATCAAGCACGGCATTTGCGCAGTCAGTTGCTTCTGCGCGAGTTGGGCTGGAGTTAGAAATCATGGAATCAAGCATCTGTGTAGCCACAATTACTGGCTTAGCGGCATCTCGCGCTAACTCGACGCAGCGCTTTTGCACCATTGGTACATCCTCAATCGGAAGTTCAACACCTAAATCACCACGGGCGACCATGATTCCGTCAAAAGCTTCAACGATTTCAACCAAGTTTGCTACTGCTTGTGGTTTTTCAATTTTTGCAATGACGGGCACATGGATTCCAACTTCATTCATAATCGCGTGGACATCTTTGATGTCAGCTGCATTACGTACGAACGAGAGCGCGATGAAATCTGCGCCTGCACGAAGGCCCCAGCGAAGATCATCTTCATCCTTTTCAGACATTGCCGGGACAGATACAGCAACTCCCGGAAGGTTGATGCCCTTGTTATTACTTACAAAACCTGGCTCGATGCACTTGGTGACCACATCGTTACCTTTAACCTCAACTACCTCTACAGTGACTTTGCCGTCATCAATCAAAATGCGATCGCCAACTTTGCAATCGCCAGGCAGACCCTTGTATGTAGTTCCAACACGTTCTTTGGTGCCAGGAACTTCATCAGTAGTGATTGTGAAAATGTCGCCACGAGCTAATTCATGAGGACCGTTCTCAAAACGCGCCAAACGAATCTTTGGACCTTGCAAATCAACTAATACTGCAACTGCTTTACCCGCTTCTTTAGCAGCAGCGCGTACTCGATCGAGACGACCCTGGTGTTCTTCGTACGAGCCATGAGAAAGGTTGAGGCGGGCCATATTCATGCCGGCTGCGATCAGTTCGCGTACCTTTTCGGGAGATTCAACTGCAGGACCAAGTGTGCAAACTATTTTCGCGCGGCGCATATGCCTACCTTATCTATAGAGAGTATCTACTTACGAGTTCTAAACCATTAATGGTCGAGTAGTGGGTTCGATAGGGGCAGGGAGTTGGGTTTCGCCAGTTAAATAGCGATCCACAGAAGCGGCTGCTGCGCGACCTTCCGCGATGGCCCAGACAATTAAAGACTGTCCTCGTCCCGCATCCCCTGCAACAAAGATTCCTTCTTCGCTGCTCTGGAAATTTTCATCACGGGCAATGTTTCCTCGCTCATCTAGCTTCACTTCTAGTTGATCTAGTAACGCGGATTTTTCAGGACCAGTAAAGCCCATCGCAAGAAATACGAAGTCTGCAGGAAGTTCTTTCTCGGTACCAGGTACTGGTTCAAACTTTCCATTCTCAAACTTAGTCTCGACAATCTTGAGCGCTTTGAGGTTGCCTTGTCCATCACCAATAAATTCTTGAGTGCTTACAGAGAAAACACGATTGTCGAGTTCTTCATGAGCACTCGAAACGCGATAGATCATTGGGTAAGTCGGCCAAGGTTGTGACGATGGTCGTTCATCAGTAGGGCGAGGCATAATTTCTAATTGGGTAACGCTGGCAGCGCCTTGGCGAATCGATGTTCCTAGGCAATCTGCTCCTGTGTCACCGCCGCCCAGGATGATGACATGTTTTCCAGCAACGTTAATTGGTGGATTTTCAACTTCACCGAGTGCCTGCTTGTTGCCCCATGGCAGAAATTCCATCGCTTGATAGATGCCTTTGTTATCGCGACCAGGAATTGGTAGATCGCGCCATTGTGTAGCACCAACTGCCAGAACGACAGCATCATATTTAGCGCGAAGATCAGAACCAGTTAGTTCAACTCCAACGTTTACACCTGGACGGAAACGAGTTCCCTCTTGCTCCATTTGCGCTAAACGTCGGTCAAGAATGTGCTTCTCCATCTTAAATTCAGGAATTCCGTAGCGAAGAAGCCCACCAATTTTCTCGGCGCGATCGTAGACAGCAACGGTATGGCCAGCGCGTGTTAATTGCTGAGCAGCAGCAAGTCCTGCTGGACCTGAGCCGATTACCGCAACGGTCTTTCCTGTTAAGCGATCTGGTGCAAGCGGCTTTACATTGTTCGCATCGAATGCCTCTTCAATCGTGCGAAGTTCCACCTGCTTGATAGTGACTGCATCACGGTTGATTCCTACAACGCATGCAGTCTCGCAAGGCGCTGGGCAGAGGCGTCCAGTAAATTCTGGGAAATTGTTTGTGGCATGAAGGCGATCAATTGCTTCTACCTTATCGCCGCGCCAAATGAGGTCATTCCATTCTGGAATGAGATTTCCAAGTGGGCAGCCTGAATGACAGAAAGGAATGCCGCAATCCATGCAACGGCCAGCCTGCTTTTGGAGATGCTCAAAAGATTGTGGTTCGTAAACTTCTTTCCAATCTTTAATACGCACATCAACCGGTCTGCGCTTTGGAGTTTCGCGCGGTGTGGTCATAAATCCTTTGGGATCAGCCATTTGCTGCAACCTCCATTACATACTCATCAACTGGTAAACCTTCACGAGTCGCCTTCTCAATGGCAGCAAGTACTCGCGCATAATCACGTGGCATGATGAGTGAGAAGCGAGAAACTTCTGTCTCCCAATTCTTCAGCAACTGGGCGGCAACCTCAGAGCCAGTTTCAACATGGAAGGTCGAGATTATTGTGCGAAGAGCTTCGCGCTGATCTGCAGGAACTGCCAGTACATCAACCATTTCAGTATTGACTATGGCGCTATCCAGATCAAGGACGAAAGCTCGACCACCTGACATACCTGCTGCAATATTGCGACCTGTAGGTCCGAGAATCACGGCAGTTCCACCTGTCATGTATTCAAGTGCGTGATCGCCTACTCCTTCAACAACAGCAGTAGCGCCTGAATTACGAACACAGAAACGCTCTCCTACTAGACCTCTGATAAAGATTTCTCCGGATGTTGCACCATACCCAATAACGTTTCCGGCAATGACATTCTTTTCTGAAGCGAATGTGGCCTTCTCATTTGGACGCACTATGACGCGTCCTCCTGATATTCCCTTTCCAACATAGTCATTAGAGTCACCATAGAGGCGAATTGTCAGACCTTGTGGAATAAATGCTCCAAGTGATTGTCCCGCAGAGCCGTGGAGCGTTACATCGATAGTGCCCAGTGGTAATCCTTCAGCACCATATCGGCGAGTGATTTCAGCTCCCAACATGGTTCCAACTGTGCGATTTACGTTTCGAACAGGAAGATCAATGCGCACTTGCTCTTTCTTATCGAGGGCGGCCTTTGCTAGCTCAATCAAGGTGTTATCAAGAGCAGCAGCTAGTCCATGATCTTGCGTTGTCGTGCGGTGCAAAGGTGAGTCGACATCTGGACGAACGAGTAGCGGAGAAAGATCTAAGCCACTTGCCTTCCAGTGATCTATGGCTGCCCGGGTATCAAGATACTCAACATGGCCGATTGCTTCTTGCAGAGTGCGGAAACCGAGCGAAGCCAAAATTTCACGAACTTCCTCAGCGATGTATTCAAAGAAAGTTTCAACGAATTCAGGTTTACCGGTGAACTTTTTGCGTAGTTCAGGGTTCTGAGTTGCAACACCAACTGGACAGGTATCAAGATGGCATACGCGCATCATGATGCAACCAGAAACCACCAGCGGCGCAGTCGCAAAGCCATATTCTTCGGCTCCAAGCAGCGCTGCGATGACAACATCGCGCCCAGTCTTTAATTGGCCATCCGCCTGAACGACGATTCGATCGCGTAGACCATTAAGGAGAAGCGTCTGCTGAGTCTCTGCAAGACCGAGTTCCCACGGTGCACCTGCGTGCTTGAGTGATGTCAGTGGTGATGCACCCGTGCCTCCGTCGTGACCTGAGATGAGTACAACATCTGCATGAGCTTTTGAAACACCTGCTGCAACCGTTCCAACTCCAACTTCTGCAACAAGTTTGACGTGGATACGCGCCTCTTTATTGGCATTTTTTAGGTCGTGAATCAATTGAGCTAAGTCTTCGATGGAATAAATATCGTGATGTGGTGGTGGCGAAATGAGACCAACACCCGGCGTTGAGTAGCGCGCTTTGGCGACCCATGGGTAGACCTTATTTCCTGGAAGTTGACCGCCTTCACCAGGTTTTGCTCCCTGAGCAATTTTGATTTGAATGTCGGTTGCGTTTATCAAGTAGTTACTTGTTACACCGAATCGTCCAGATGCAACCTGCTTAATTGCTGATTTCTTCGAATCACCATTAGGAAGCGGTATAAAACGTGCTGGGTCTTCTCCACCTTCGCCGGTATTAGATTTCGCACCAAGTCTGTTCATTGCGATTGCAAGAGTTTCATGAACTTCTTGCGAGACGGATCCATATGACATCGCACCAGTTGAGAAACGCTTCACAATTTCAGAGATTGGCTCTACTTCATCAATGGAAATAGGCGCTCTTTCACCTTCCTTAAATTGGAAGAGACCACGAAGAGTCATGAGAGTTTTACTCTGATCGTTTACTTTGGTGGTGTAACGTTTAAATATGTCATAGCGCTTATTTCGTGTTGAGTGCTGCAAAGCAAAGACAGTCTCAGGGTTGAAAAGATGTGGCTCACCATCGCGTCGCCACTGGTACTCCCCACCCACTGCTAGACGTTTAGCTCCTGGAATTTCTCCACCGACTGGGTATGCGAAGTGGTGGCGCTTGATTGTTTCTTCAGCGATAACATCAAGGTCGACGCCGCCTAGACGTGAAGTTGTACCAACGAAGAATTCGTCGACAACTTCTTGGGCCAATCCGATAGCTTCAAATACCTGAGCACCGGTGTAAGAGGCGATTGTTGAGATTCCCATTTTGGACATAACTTTAAGTACGCCTTTACCAAGGCTCTTAATGACGTTACGAACTGCCTTTTCTGGAGTAATACCTGTGATGACCCCTTGATTAACCAAATCTTCAGCAGTTTCCATCACAAGATATGGATTAACTGCAGCTGCGCCATAGCCAATCAGAAGTGCAACATGGTGCACTTCACGCACATCTCCTGCTTCAACTACAAGCCCTACTTTTGTTCGTGTCTTTTCGCGAATCAAATGGTGATGTACTGCAGCGGTAAGAAGAAGTGATGGGATTGGGCAATCTTCGGCATCACCGTCGCGGTCTGACAAGACAATAATGCGCGCGCCTTTAGCAATCGCCTCTGAAACTTCTTTCTTAATTTCTTCAAGTCGAGTGCGAAGAGTGTTGCCATCGCCGGTTACTGGAAAGAGTCCACGAACTACATAAGCCTCTAAACCTGGATAGTCATCATCGGCATTGACGTGAATAATCTTGGCCAATTCATCATTATCAATTACCGGGAACGCAAGCGAAATCTGCTTACATGATTCAGGACCTGGATCCAGCAAATTTGCTTCTGGACCGATTGATCCGCCCAAACTTGTTACTAACTCTTCACGAATTGCATCAAGTGGTGGGTTGGTAACTTGCGCAAATAATTGCGTGAAGTAATCAAAGAGCAGGCGTGGTTTCTCTGAGAGCGCTGCTATTGGGGTGTCGGTACCCATAGAACCAAGCGCTTCGCCACCGTTCTTTGCCATCGGTGTGATGATGATCTTAATTTCTTCTTCGGTGTAACCAAATGCTTTTTGGCGGCGAATAACAGATTTGTGCGGATAGACAATGTGTTCACGTGATGGCAAATCTGAAAGCTTGATCATTCCATCCTTGAGCCACTGGCCATATGGAGCAGCATCTGCCAGTGAATCCTTAATCTCATCATCTTCAATGATGCGTCCTGCTTCGATATCAACTAAGAACATCTTTCCTGGCTGGAGGCGGCCCTTGCGAACAACCTTTTCTGCCGGGAAATCAAGAACGCCAACTTCAGAAGCTAATACAACTAAACCATCGTCAGTTACCCAGAAACGTGAGGGGCGAAGACCATTGCGATCAAGTACTGCGCCAACTTGATGTCCATCTGTAAATGTCACACATGCAGGTCCATCCCAAGGTTCCATAAGAGATGCATGGAAGGCATAGAAATCGCGTCGCTTCTGCCCCATAGTTGCATGGTTTTCCCACGCTTCTGGAATCATCATCAAAACTGCATGAGGGAGTGAGCGTCCACCGAGATAGAGGAGTTCGAGAACTTCATCAAAAGATGCAGAATCAGATCCGGACATTTCTACGATCGGGAAAAGTCTCTTGAGGTCTCCCCCAATGAGATTGCTCTCAAGCAGTGACTCGCGCGCGCGCATCCAGTTGCGATTTCCTTTAACGGTATTAATTTCACCGTTGTGAGCGATAAACCGATACGGGTGCGCAAGTGGCCACGATGGAAATGTGTTGGTTGAAAAACGAGAGTGGACAAGAGCTAGCGGAGAAACGACGCGCTCATCACTTAAATCTGGGAAGAATTCCTCTAACTGACCCGTTGTGAGCATGCCTTTGTAGACAATAGTTTGTGAAGAAAGTGATGGAAAATAGAGATCGAGTGCATGTTCTGCCCGCTTACGTAGCGCAAAAGCCAAGCGATCTAACTCGATGCCAGATTCATTTTTAACGCCAGCAACAAATAGTTGCTCAAACCTTGGCATGACTGAAAGAGCTGTCTTGCCGAGTGAAGCTGGATTAATCGGAAGTTCGCGCCAACCTAAAACAGTTAGTCCTTCTTCGGCAGCGATATTCGCAATTTCATTTCGTACATCAACGCCTTGGGCTATGAATGCAATACCCGTTGCATATGAACCTTCCGCAGGAAGATCAAAATCAACCACCGCACGATAGAAAGCATCGGGGACGCGAATGAGAATCCCAGCTCCATCGCCGCTATCTGGTTCTGCTCCCGATGCGCCGCGATGCTCTAGGTTGCGAAGGGCAGTGAGCGCTTTCTCCACAATCTCATGCGTTGCAACTTTATTAAGGGTGGCAACCATCGCAACACCGCACGCATCATGCTCATGGGCCGGATCGTAGAGACCCTGTCGTGCGGGGTAATTAGATGAGAGCGCCATAACCCGTTGTCCTTTTTTCGTGTAACAAAAGGGACAACTTTGGCCCAAGAAGTGCGAGGGAGGAATCCCCCACGCGTTCAATAGCGAAAGAGTAGCAACCTGCGAGGATTAGATGCCACTTATGTGCAGGGCTTGGCCGATTCCAGCTGTGATCACCATGCCGAGACAGCCGCCAGCAATAACGCGCAAGGTTGGCTTCAACAAGCGAGAACCAGCTGTTTTGGCGCTAATCACGCCTGTAAAGACCAGGCCAAGTAAAGTAAAAATCACAATGCTCCATGCTGCTTGACCAAATGAAGGGGCAAACGCTCCGGCAAATGGAATGAGGCCGCCGGCGGTAAAACTCAGAGCCGAGGCGATTGCTGCCTGCAATGGACGAGCCTTGGTGTGAGGATGCTGACCTAATTCATCACGTAAATGAGCTTCGAGAGCGTCCTTCTCATGCATTGCTTCAGCAACTCGTGTAGCAAGTTCACGTGAGAGCCCACGGTCGATATAAATCTGCACCAACTCTGCAAGTTCACCTTCGGGATCGATGGCGAGGTGTTCAATCTCTAATTGGCGATCTGATTCTTCAATATCATTTTGCGAACGCACCGAAACGTATTCGCCTACAGCCATAGACATTGCACCTGCTGCGATACCAGCTGCACCTGCTGTCACAAGAAAACTTTGCTCGCCCGCACGCGCAGTTGCAACACCTATCATCAAACTTGCTGTCGAAACCAATCCATCATTTGCTCCAAGTACTGCAGCACGTAACCATCCAGCGCGATGTGTTCGGTGGTGGAGATTGCGTTGGTAAACATCCTCAAGAGCCATCTTGTTAGCCTATCTGCCTGTCCGTCTCAATGCGAAGAAGGCAACGCTGGCGATTGAAAAAATGATCAGAGCGACATATTGATTAAGGCGTAGCCCAGCCCAGACATGAGCTTGGTCTATGCGAAGTCCTTCAATAAAAAAGCGCGCTAGTGAGTAACCAGCGACATAGAGGGCGAAGATGGAACCTGCTGGGAGTTTGGTCCCCAAATAAATCAAAATCAGTGCAAGGGACGCAGTCGCTATCGCCTCATAAGCAAATGTCGGATGAAATGTGGAGAATGCCTCATAACCAAGTGGGCGAAGATTCTCAGGAATCTCTAACGCCCACCACGTGTTGAGTGGTCGACCGAAGAGTTCACCGTTAAACCAATTACCAAAGCGGCCAATCGCTTGGGCAAAGAGAATGCCAGGCGCTAGCGCATCAGCAAAGTGACGAAAGTGCGGCAATTCAATTCGTCGACCAATATGTCGATAGGAAAGATAAGCACCGAGCGCGCCGAGGCTGATAGCGCCCCAAATACCTAGTCCGCCTTTCCAAATTTTGAAGATATCTATGACTTGGCCCGAACTGCCAAAGTAAAGTTCTGGAGTAGTAAGAACATGATAGAGACGTCCGCCAATGACTCCGCTCGGAACAGCCAAAAGAGCAACATCGGAGACAACATGTTGGGCTTGGGGAAATGCCGCAACAAATCGCTTATTGCCGAGCCAGATTGCTACTGCGATCCCAACGATGATGCAGAGAGCATAGAAATGTATTGTGAATGGTCCTAACTCAACTGCCGATGTACTCGGAGTTGGAAAGGCTTGCACTTTACTTATCCGCGCTCTACTGCAGCTCTAAACTTGGCAGCATCAAAGTACTCGCCGCCGTTGCGATCGATCTCTTTACCGTTAATGAAGACAGTTGGAGTGGAGTTAACGTTTGCCTGTGATCCTGCTGCAGCAACGTTACGTACCCATCCAAGGTAATTGCCATCATTGATGCACTCGCTGAATTTTTGGCTCTTGATTCCGGCAGTTTGACCGATGCGCGCTAATACACCATTCGACCAAGCACCTGAATTTTCTTGCGGCTGATTGATCATCAGAAGTCGGTGATAATCAAGGAATTCGCCCTCATCAGCTGCACATGCGGCTGCATTTGCGGCGCTAACCGATTCAGGTCCGAGGAATGAAAGCGTGTGATAAACAACTGTCGCTTTCTTCTCAGCAATCAAAGATTCGATGTACTGACCATTTACTTGCTCAAACTGAGCACATACTGGACATTGAAAATCTTCATAGATGTCGATGACCGGAACGCCCGTGAGCCCTTCATTAAAGACTATTCCGTAGCCTCGATCAGCGGAAACGCTGGCAGGAATACTGGCTGAAGAGTCAGTCTGACGTGACAACAGCGTTGGAACCAACATGATCAATAAAACTCCAACTACAACTGCAATGACCAGATTGCGAGTGAAGTTATCTTTACCTGGTTGTTGTTTAGCCATTATTGCTATCTCCTAGTTGAGTTGCAGCTTGAGGATTTTTATCAAGACCAAATTTAGTGCGTGGAAAGAGTGTTAGGTAAATTGCCAGGAAGGCAAGGCCGGTATCGCGTAGTAGTGGGGTCACATAATCCGCCTCGCCAGGTGCAACCTGTCCCCCACCGCCAAAGCAACCACAATCAATGGAGAGGCCTCGCGCCCATGCCTGAGTGATGCCGATCATAAAAGCAACCATCAAGAGAGCGCTCAAAGCAGCGCTGATGCGAACTCCTGCTCCAATGACCAGAAGTATTCCAACAGCAAGTTCAAAGAAGGGAAGAAAAATTCCTAAGAAGTTTGCAAGTGGTATTGGTAGAAGTTCGTAGGCGCGAACTGCCATCTGAGATTTATCGAGCTCATCAAATTTGAGATAGCCAGCGACAATGAGCGTTCCACCAAGGATGAGACGGGCCACAAGGCCAAACCACGGTTGAATCTTCGTCATCGTCCTTCTCGTACTCCTAGGGAAAGTTGTTGCGCTAACTCTTTCACAGATTTCAAACCTTCTGCTTCATTTGGGGCATCCTGCATCGCTTTAATAAATGCTGAACCCACGATAACTCCGTCTGCATATCCTGCAACGCTCTTTGCCTGCTCGCGAGTCGAAACTCCTAGTCCAACTGCAACTGGGAGATCTGTTGTAGCTCGAATGCGTGCGACTAGTTCGGCAGCACCGCTTGAGATTCCAGTGCGTGCGCCAGTTACCCCCATGAGACTTGCCGCATAAACAAAGCCGCCACAACGAGAGGTCACCTGCGGCAAACGTTGCGAAGAGGTGCTAGGCGCAACAACATAAATTGGATTAATTGAATTTTTCTCTACTGCAGATTTCCAGTCATCCGATTCTTCAATTGTTAAGTCAGGGGTAATGACCCCCGACCCGCCATGAGCTGCAATCGAGTGGGCAAACTTTTCTACACCATATTTTTCGATCGGGTTCCAGTAAGTCATGACTACAGCAGGCACTCCCGCATCAGTTGCAACTTTTAACGCACCAAAGACATCTGCGGCTTTTGTCCCTTGAGAAAGTGATTGATCTGCTGCTGCCTGAATGGTGGGACCATCCATAACGGGATCGCTATAAGGAAACCCGATCTCTATCGCGTCAACACCGCCTTCGATGAAGGCTTCAATGACCTTATTACACCCAGTTATCGTAGGAAATCCTGCTGGAATGTAGGCGATGAGAGCCGCTCTATTTTCAGCACGAACTTTTACAAAGAGTTCATCAAGCGGAGTCGACATTTACAGCGGAATTCCAAAATACTGCGCTGCTGTGTGTACATCTTTATCACCGCGACCAGAGAGATTGATAAGCAAAATGGCTTCAGGTCCTAATTCATTTCCGATTTGAAGTGCACCTGCCAAGGCATGAGCTGTCTCGATCGCAGGAATGATTCCTTCGGTTTTCGACAAGAGTGCAAAGGCGTGCATTGCTTGCGCATCCGTTATTGCTCGATATTCAGCGCGACCGATGTCGTGGAGATAAGCATGCTCAGGACCAACGCCTGGATAATCAAGGCCTGCAGAGATTGAGTGTGATTCTATTGTTTGACCATTCTCATCTTGCAAAACATATGTACGGTTTCCGTGCAGAACTCCTGGCGAGCCGCCCGTTATTGTCGCCGCATGGCGACCTGTTTCAACTCCATCGCCTGCTGCTTCAAGTCCAATTAAACGAACTTCTGGATCTGAAATAAATCGATGGAAGATTCCTATGGCGTTGGAGCCACCACCTACACACGCAAGAACCGCTGTAGGTAACTTTCCAGTCAGCGCCAAAACTTGCTCTCGTGACTCTTCTCCAATAATTTTATGAAAATCTCGAACCATTGATGGGAAGGGATGCGGTCCGGCTACGGTGCCAAGTAGATAGTGAGTTGTCTCTACATTGGTGACCCAATCACGCATGGCTTCGTTGATGGCATCCTTTAACGTTCTTGAACCTGAAGTTACCGGAACTACTTCTGCCCCTAACAACTTCATACGTGCCACATTAAGTGCTTGACGCTTCGTATCTTCTTCACCCATGTAAACGACGCATTCCAACCCCATCAGAGCAGCAGCGGTCGCTGAAGCAACGCCATGCTGGCCTGCCCCTGTTTCGGCGATGATTCGCTTCTTGCCCATGCGCTTGGTAAGTAAAGCTTGGCCAAGAACGTTATTTATTTTATGACTTCCAGTGTGGTTGAGGTCTTCGCGTTTCAGAAGTATTCGCGCGCCACCGGCATGTTCGGCAAATCGTTTTGCTTCAGTAATGATGCTCGGACGACCTGTATATGTGCGATGAAGTTCTGCTAGCTCGGCGATAAAAGTGGGATCCGATTGCGCCTTGATACGAGCAGCATCTAACTCTTCCAGCGCTCCGATAAGGGCTTCAGGAACAAAGCGGCCTCCGTATTGCCCAAAATGGCCAGCAATCTCATCGAGAGTTGTCATGAGTGAAAGCCTACCCGCGACCAAGTAGTTCGCGCATGGCAGAAATTGGATCGCCTGACTTCACGAGGGATTCGCCGACAAGAATCGCTGTCGCTCCTGAATTCTGGGCGTGGATGACATCTTCCCTTGAGGAGATTCCCGATTCTGCGACTCGAATTATGTTGGAAGGAATCTCTGGAATTAGCTCGCTGAAAACTTGAGAATCGACCTCTAGAGTCTTGAGGTTGCGTGAATTGACTCCAACAATTTTTGGAGAAATTTCCATCGCGCTTTCAAGTTCTAAGTGAGTATGAACTTCAATCAGCGCTGCCATTCCTAACTCGGTTGCAAGGTCAAAGAAATCTTTAAGTTGGCTCTTGGAGAGAGCAGCAACAATCAACAAAACAATATCGGCCCCATGAGCTCGAGCTTCTAAAAATTGATATTCATCCACCATGAAATCTTTTCGAAGTACAGGAATATCAACGCGTGAACGCACTGCATCAAGATCAGTCAACGAGCCGCCAAATCTGCGCTTCTCTGTTAACACACTGACAGCAGCAGCGCCGGCTTCTTGATATTTTTCAGCTAGAGCTGCTGGATCAATAATGGGCGCCAAATTTCCTTTCGAAGGAGATGAACGCTTTACTTCCGCAATTACATTCATCTGCTCACGCGAGAGAAATTCGTGTGCATCAAGCGGCGGTGGCGCAGCGGCCATTCGCTCATGTAGCGCACCAAGTGGCCCGCGCCGTACTGCTAAATCCTCACGCACCCCTTCGATAATCGCATCAAGAACGCTCACTTCTGCTCCTCAGTTGGGTCGATTCCCTGATCCAATGCGCTCCATGCATTGAGTTCGCGTGGTGCGCGTTCATACCTCGCAGAAAGTCTGATACGCCTGCTAATCGAAATTGCAATCACCGCAACGATTAGTAATGAGATAGCTAGCTTCATAATCTATGCAATTCGTGCGCTGCGGTGATTGCTCCCAAAACCGCAGCGGCTTTGTTGAGAGTTTCTTCATTTTCAGATGCTGGATCCGAATCAGCTACCAATCCTGCACCCGCTTGTACGTGGGCAATTCCATTATGGATAAGGGCGGTGCGAATCGCGATGCACGCATCAATATTTCCAGTGAAATCGAAGTAACCAATTGCGCCACCATAAAGACCGCGTCTGGTTGGTTCTAACGTTTCAATAATCTCCATTGCGCGCGGTTTAGGAGCGCCTGAAAGAGTCCCCGCCGGGAAGACAGAAAAGAGCGCGTCAATGGGAGTTGAAGTTGGGTCCAACTTGCCGACAACAGTAGAAACAATATGCATTACGTGTGAATAGCGTTCGATATGCATGAAATCAATTACTTCAACAGATCCTGGGGCACAGACTCGACCCAAATCATTGCGGCCTAAATCAACGAGCATCAGATGCTCTGCCCGCTCTTTAGGATCTGCTAATAGTTCTTCGCCGAGGCGAATATCTTCTTCTAGCGAGGCTGACCGACGGCGTGTCCCCGCAATCGGATGAACCATGACTTCGTCACCAGTTACCTTGACCAGCGCTTCAGGGCTAGAGCCAACAATTTCTAGCCCATCTTCAAATCTAAATAGATACATATATGGGCTTGGATTATTGAGTCGCAACATGCGATAGACCTCAAGTGCATCAGCGTTACATGGCATCGAAAATCGCTGCGAAAGAACAATTTGGAAGGCCTCGCCAGCTCGTATCTCTTCCTTGGCAATCTCTACCTTGGCCATAAATTCATCAGCGCTCATGTTTCGAGAAAAAGTTGGAGATTTTTTCTCAGGAATCAGTGATACATCTCCCGGAAGTGGCGCCTGTAACTCTGATTGCATTCGATCTAGACGTGAGATTGCATCGGCGTACGATTCATCGATTCTTTCATCAGAGCCATCCCAATTAATTGCGTTAGCAATTAAAGTGATTGTGCCTTCTGAGTGATCCATCACCGCAAGATCGCTTGTTAACATGAAGGCAATCTCCGGAATCGACAGATCGTTTGTCGCAAGTTCCGGTAGACGTTCTAGAGTGCGAACGCAGTCGTAGCCCATATAGCCAACAAGTCCCCCGGTAAGCGTTGGTAGACCTGCAATCTTTGGCGACTTCAAATGAGCCACAGATTTGCGCAAAGCTTCAAGCGGGCCCATATCTACGGGGACACCAGCCGGCGGTTTACCAAGCCAGAACGCTGCACCATTTCGTTCAGTCAGAGTTGTCTGACTACGTGCACCAATAAATGAGTAGCGTGACCACACTCCCCCATGTTCTGCAGATTCGAGCAAGAAGGTGCCTGGCTGATTCTTGGCTAATTTTTTATATACATTAAGTGGCGTTTCACCATCTGCCAATAACTTTCGATACACCGGTATTACATTATTATTTTTGGCAAAGTCGCGAAATTCATCCAATTTCATGGCGCAAGACCTATAGAGCGATGAAAACATGTGCGGTCTCCGGTGTGACAAGCCGCCCCACTTTGTTCAACTGTCAGCAACAGCGCATCTCCATCGCAATCAAGAGAGATGGCGCACACCAGCTGGGTGTGGCCAGATGTGGCGCCTTTCTCCCATAACTCATTGCGACTACGTGACCAATATGTAGCTCGTCCAGTTGCGATCGTTGCAGCCAATGATTGCGCATTCATATAAGCCAACATCAAAACTTCTCCTGAAGAGGCATCTTGTGCAATAGCCGGAATGAGCGCAGTCGAATCTTTGAGCAGCGCCAATACCGATTCGGGAAGTTGGTTGCTCATAGTGGATATTCTGCCTTACGAGGCATATTCGTTGCGAACTGAATAACCGTGCTTGCCAAGGTACTTCTTGACATCTGGAATGCGATGAACTCCGAAGTGAAAGACGCTTGCAGCTAAGAGCGCATCTGCGCCCGCTTCTAATGCAGCAGAAAAATCTTCGAGCGAGCCGGCTCCCCCACTTGCAATCAGCGGAACACCTGAAACAGCGCGAACTGCAGTAATCATTCCAATGTCATATCCTGCACGAGTTCCATCGGCGTCCATGGAGTTGAGCAAAATTTCACCCACGCCGAGTGCGCACGCTTTCTCAACCCAGGCAAGCGCATCCATGCCTGCGCTCTGTCGTCCCCCGTGAGTTGTGACTTCAAAACCCGATTCCGTTCGTGCGCGGCGTGCATCAACAGAGAGGACTAATACTTGGGATCCAAAGCGATCAGCGATTTCTGCAATTAACTCTGGGCGAGCCAAAGCTGCGGTGTTAATGGAAACTTTATCTGCGCCGGCTCTGAGCAACTTATCGACATCAGAAACCGAGCGAATGCCTCCACCTACCGTTAGTGGAATAAAAACTTGCTCAGCTGTATTTCTGACAACATCAAGAGTTGTTTCGCGACCTGCCGAGCTAGCAGATATATCGAGAAAGGTGAGTTCATCTGCTCCTTCGCGCGCATAGAGGGCCGACATTTCAACAGGGTCGCCAGCATCGCGTAGGTCTGTGAAATTTACTCCTTTAACTACGCGACCATCTGTAACATCAAGACAGGGAATGATGCGAACCGATAAAGTCATTTCTTGGTCAACTCCAAAGCTTCTTGCAAGGTGAACGCACCTGCGTAGAGAGCCTTTCCAACTATTGCACCTTCTACTCCGGAAGTATGGAGTGACTTAAGCGCTGAAATATCGGATAGTGAAGAAATTCCTCCGGAGGCGATCACTGGCTTACTTGTAACGCTGCAGACTTCTTGCAACAACTGCAAATTGGGTCCCTTAAGTGTTCCATCCTTGGTTACATCCGTTACTACATAGCGCGCACAACCATCACGTTCTAATCGTTCAATTGTTTCGAAGAGATCGCCACCTTCTTGGGTCCACCCGCGAGCTGCCAGAACATGGCCACGCACATCTAAACCGACAGCTATTCGATCACCATGTTGAGCAATGACCTTCGCCGTCCATTCTGGATCTTCCAAGGCTGCAGTTCCGAGATTTACTCTCCTGCATCCAGTTGCTAAAGCTCGCTTGAGAGAATCGTCATCGCGTATTCCACCCGATAACTCAACTTTAATGTCGAGTTTTCCCACGACTTCAGCAAGCAGAGCGCTATTTTCACCACGCCCAAAAGCTGCATCAAGATCCACAAGGTGAAGCCATTCAGCGCCCGCTTTTTGAAACTCGAGCGCGACTTCAAGTGGGTTGCCGTAGGCAGTCTCAGCCGAAAGTTCTCCTTGCACCAATCGAACTGCGCGACCATCTTTTACATCAACTGCAGGCAATAACTCTAAATAACTCATAGCGTCGCAATCCAATTCTTTATCAAATGTAGCCCTGCTTCACCAGATTTTTCAGGGTGAAATTGCGTTGCGGATATGACCCCATCTTCAACTGCAGCTAAGAAATCTTCGCCGTGATGAGAAAAAGATGCGACAGAACCTACCGCTTGCTTCACAGCATATGAATGAACAAAGTAGAAAGATTGATTCTCTAAACCTTTGAAGAGCACAGACCCAGTTCCTGCTTCGACGGAATTCCATCCCATATGAGGCAAAATCGGCGCTTTTAACTTTTCAACAGTTGCGTCCCAGATTCCAACGCCCCTCTGTTGTCCGTGTTCAACTCCGCGTGAGAAGAGAATTTGCATCCCGACACAAATTCCTAAAGTCGGGCGCTTGAGCGCCATACGTTCCCGAACTAATTGATCTCCACGAATTGCCGCTAGACCGCTCATGCACGCTGCAAAGGCGCCAACTCCTGGAACAACTAAGCCATCCGCGTTAAGAGCAGTTTGAAAGTCACTCGTTACAACAACTTCGCTGCCCGCTGATTGAAATGCTCTTTGCGCTGAACGGAGATTTCCCGAGCCGTAATCGAGGATTGCAATCACGAAAGTTAGAGCGAGCCCTTTGTTGATGGTATTCCTGCAACTCGTCCATCAAGTGAAACTGCATCTCGAAGCGCACGCGCTACCGCCTTAAATTGCGCTTCAAATACATGGTGTGCATTACGGCCTTCTAGGACTCGGATGTGAAGGGCTATACGCGCCTCGGCAACGATTGATTCCCAAATGTGCTTGCCTAGAGTTGTATCGAAAGTTCCGATAAGTTCAACAATTTCAGGCTGACGATGAACTAGATAAGGACGTCCTGATAGGTCAACTGCAGCCTGCACAAGGACTTCATCTAGTGGCACCATGGCATCGCCGAATCTACGAATTCCTGATTTATCACCCAACGCTTCTCGTAGCGCCTGCCCAAATGCGAGCGAGGTGTCTTCGACGGTATGGTGCGAATCGACATCAACATCACCAGTTGTCCTTACAGTGAGATTAAACCCAGAGTGTTTTCCAAGTTGGCTCATCATGTGATCAAAGAATGGAACGCCTGTCTCTACCGAAATTTCGCCGGATCCATCGAGATTGAGATCGATGAGAACGCTAGATTCTTTTGTAGTTCGCTCAATGCGTGCTGTTCTGCTCATTTTTCTCCTAGGCAAGCCGTCAGTGATTCGATGAATTTCAAGTTTTCGGCTTCATTGCCAATGGTCACTCGCAAGTACCCCAATAATCCCACATCTCTAATAAGAACTCCCCTGGCTAGCAAGTCAGCCCAGAGTTGCGGCGCCGGTTGAGGAAATCCAGTAAATAACAAGAAGTTCGCCGCGCTTGGGATAACCGTCAGGCCTAAATCACGCAGCTTGCCAGCGACAATTTCTCTATCGACACGTAGACGTTCCACATTTGCGAGAAGTTCTTCTTGATACTCGAGTGCAACTTCTCCTGCTGCTTGTGTAAGTGCACTCAAGTGGTAGGGCAAACGCACCAAATACATGGCATCAATGACAGCTGGATCGGCGACCACGTACCCAAGGCGTACACCTGCAAAGGCAAAGGCTTTGCTCATAGTGCGAATTACAACCACATGCGGATACTTCTTAATAAGAGTGACTGCCGACTGTTCTTGCGAAAATTCAGCATAAGCTTCATCAATCACAAGCAACCCAGATGTTGCTTTTGCTATTTTCTCGATGTCAGAGATTGCAACAGCAGTTCCTGTTGGATTGTTTGGTGTTGTAATAAAGGTCAACGCTGGCTTCTCACGTTGAATCTGCAACAACGCAGATTCAGAATCGAGCGTGAAATCTTCTCGCCTTACGCCGTTAATCCACGATACTCCTGCTACCTTCGCAATCAGCGGGTGCATGGAATATGAGGGAGTAAAGCCCAACGCGCTACCGCTGCCAAATGCTAGAAAGAGCGATTGGATAATTTCATTACTGCCATTAGCTGCCCAAATATTCTTGTGAGTGAGTTCGGTCGCAGATAATCTATTGATGAATTGGGCTAATTTTTCTCGAACTAAAGTCGCATCACGATCTGGATAGCGATTGAGAGTTTGAGCGACATCTCGGATTCTTGTGGCGATAGCCTGCGAAAGTTCTGTCGAGAGCGGATATGGATTCTCATTTGTATTCATCACGGCATCTGCCGGAACTTGCGGCGCTCCATACGGCGAGAGCTCGCGTAAATCTTGGCGTAGTGGAAGCCACGTTGGCCACTGATTCATAAATTTTCCATTCGAGCAGTCATTGCTTCTCCGTGCGCAGGAAGATCTTCTGAATTGGCCAGCGTTACAACTGTCTCAAGAATTTCGGTAAATGCTGAGTGGTCATACTCAATAAAGTGCAATCCGCGCAAGAAAGTTTGCACAGAAAGTCCACTGCTGTGGCATGCGCACCCACCCGTGGGAAGGACGTGGTTGGAACCTGCGGAGTAGTCACCGAGGGAAACTGGTGAAAATCTGCCGATAAACACAGCCCCGGCATTGCGAATCTGCTCAGCATCACGTGCTGCCTGCGCAGTATGGATTTCTAAGTGTTCGGCAGCATATGCATTAACGACATCAAGTCCCTGCGCTACAGAGTCAACGAGTGCGATTGCAGATTGAATTCCGCTTAGCGCAGTTCGAATTCGTTCTGCATGTTTAGTTGCAGCAACTCTCTTTTCTAGTTCTTCGATAACTTGTTCGGCAAGATCTGTAGAAGTTGTAACGAGCACTGCTGCGGCAATCACATCATGTTCAGCTTGGCTAATCATGTCAGCGGCAACATCTGCAGCGATTGCTGTGTCGTCGGCCAATATTGCAATTTCGGTTGGACCTGCTTCGGAGTCAATTCCGACGATTCCTCGCAGCGCTCTCTTAGCAGCGGCTACATAAATATTTCCTGGTCCAGTAACAAGATCACACTTTGCACAGATGTCCTTCATCCCGTATGCAAAGAGCGCAACAGCCTGTGCTCCCCCAACGGCATATACCTCTGTGACACCCAGTAGAGCGCAGGTGGCCAAAATTGTGGGATGAGGAAGTCCACCAAATTCTTTTTGTGGCGGTGAGGCAACTGCGATGCTGCTGACTTGTGCAATCTGCGCTGGAATCACATTCATCATCACGCTGCTTGGATAGACCGCACGACCGCCCGGAACATACAGTCCAACTCGATCAACGGGTATCCAACGTTCTGTCACTTTTCCACCATCAACAACGTGCACTGTCTCTTCGCTACGTTGCTGGGAACTGTGAACTCGACGAATGCGCGAGGCTGACTCTTCAAGCGCAGCTCTGACCTTCGGATCAAGCTCGGCCAGCGCCTGCTCTATCGCTGATTGCGGAACTTTTATGGCTGCGGGTGTAACGCCGTCGAATTCCTGCGCCAGCTCGATCAGATCTTTCTCAGATCCGTTCTTTACCCGTTGCAAAATAGGTTCTATAGCGACCATCGCTGACGCCACATCGAGAGTGGCCCGCGGAAGGAGCGCTTGATATCCAGCTTTATCAAGCGCCAGCCCTCTCAAATCAACGGTGCGAATCACGCTCGCATTCTACTTTGGAGTGGCTTTGCCATGAGACTGAAATAACGTTCAACGGTCGCTAGATACGCACCAAGCACTCAGGTCCCAAGATTGCCTTCAAATCTGCGCTCAAACTTGGTGAAGAAGTAACCAAAGCATCAATCTTCATCGTCGTTGATTTCTGTTGATCGATAACCTGTAGATGGACCTCTCGTTTTCCAGGATGTGAGCGGAGAATCTCTTTCATTCTCTCGACAACTGGAGGGGTTACTTGCGCTGCGGGAAGAGAAATTAAGAGAGGCCCAGTGGGAGCTGCAGTGATATCAGGCATCTTCATCTCCAGCGCCGTAAAGCGAACTTGTTCATCTGTTCGTGAGAACCGACCACGCACTACGACTACGCGATCTTCAGTCAGAGATAGCGCGTATTGGTTATAAGTATTAGAAAAGAAGAGAACTTCTATCGCACCTTCAAGATCTTCAACATTTACAACCGCCCATGATGCACCTTGGCGAGAGACTTTGCGCTGAATTCCTGTAATCAGACCACCGATAGTCACCATTCCATCTTGTGGTCCATCTTCAAGGAGTTCCGAGATAGACATGTCAGTATGCGATCGGAGCAAGTGCTCTACTCCAAGAAGAGGATGATCAGAGACGTAGAGTCCGAGCATTTCGCGCTCGAATGTGAGCAGAGTGGACTTATCCCATTCGGTGTTTGGAATCTCTATCTCTAACCCTGCCACCTGTGAAATTGTGTCCCCACCAAATAGATCAAACTGTCCGATTGCCTCTGCTCGTTTAGTCTCAATAACAGAATCGATTGCTTCAAGATGTATTGCCATTAAGCCCTTACGTGGATGAGATAGAGAATCAAAAGCTCCTGCCTTGATAAGAGATTCGATAGTCTTCTTATTGCAAACGTTTGCATCAACTTTTGCCAAGAAATCTCCAAAGTTAGAGAAACTGCCTTTAGCTTCTCGTGCAGCTTTAATGGATGCTACGACACCTTCTCCGACATTGCGGATTGCCGCTAATCCAAATCGAATATCTGATCCGCGCGGAGTGTATTCAGCATCAGATTCATTAACATCTGGTGGCAAGACTTTGATTCCCATGCGCCGACATTCAGAGAGATAGAGAGCAGATTTATCTTTATCGTCCTTAACGCTCGTTAAGAGCGCTGCCATATATTCGGTTGGAAAATTAGCTTTGAGGTAAGCAGTCCAGAATGAGACAACTCCGTACCCTGCGCTATGTGCGCGGTTAAATGCATAATCCGAGAACGGAATGAGAACTTCCCATAAACGTTTAATTGCAGCGACTGAGAAACCATTTGCCTTCATACCGGCTTCGAACGGTATGTATTCCTTATCAAGAATTTCTTTATTCTTCTTACCCATCGCCTTACGCAGCAAATCAGCGCGCCCGAGGGTAAACCCTGCAACTTTCTGAGCAATTGCCATAACTTGCTCTTGATAAACAATTAAGCCGTACGTATCGCCCAATATTTCTTGCAACGGTTCAGAGAGTTCTGGATGTATTGGCTCAACAGGCTTTCGGCCATTCTTGCGATCGGCATAGTTGTTATGTGCGTTTTCACCCATAGGTCCAGGTCGATAAAGAGCGATAACCGCTGAGATGTCGGCAAACGAATCAGGGGCCATGCTGCGAAGTAGCGCACGCATAGGGCCACCATCGAGCTGAAAAACTCCAAGAGTGTCGCCCCGAGAAAGTAATTCAAAGGTCTTCTTATCATGAAGCGGTAAATCCTCTAGTACTACATCTATCCCTTGGTTAGCTTTGATATTTGCTAACGCATCATCGAGTACCGATAGATTTCGTAGACCCAAGAAATCCATTTTTAGAAGTCCAGTTGCTTCGCACGCACCCATATCGAATTGGGTGATAATCGCGCCATCGGCATCACGACGGTGAATTGGAATGACATCAAGCAGTGGCTCGCGTGAAAGAATTACGCCCGCGGCATGCACTCCCCATTGACGCTTCAGGCCTTCTAAACCTTTGGCCACATCTACTACCCGCTTAGAATCTGGGTCGCTGTTATAGAGCTCTCTGAACTCTCCTGCTTCACCATAACGTGAATCTTTTGAATCAAATACACCAGAGAGAGTAATGTCTTTGCCCATTACCGAAGGTGGAAGCGCCTTCGTGAGCTTCTCACCGATTGCATATGGAAATCCAAGAACTCTCGTTGCATCCTTCAGCGATTGCTTTGATTTGATAGTGCCGTAGGTGATGATTTGAGCAACGCGATCCTCGCCATATTTTTCAGTTGCATAGCGAATCATCTCTGAACGACGACGTTCGTCGAAGTCGAGGTCGATATCGGGCATCGAGATTCTTTCTGGGTTTAGGAAGCGCTCGAACAAGAGACCATGTTCGATGGGATCAAGGCCAGTAATTCCTAAAGAGTATGCAACAAGGGACCCTGCTGCTGAACCTCGACCTGGGCCAACACGTATGCCAACTTTCTTTGCGTGACTGACCAAGTCAGCCACAACTAAGAAGTAGCCAGGAAATCCCATATTTGCCATGACATCGAGTTCATAGTTGAGTCGAACCTTGTATTCATCTATCGCTCGATCACCCATCTTTTCAAGCAATCCTCGAACAGCTTCTTTCCGAAGCCAAGAATCTTCAGTTTCACCTTGAGGCACAGGAAAAGCGGGCAACAAATTTTCATTCTCGCGCAACTTCACATTGCATCGCTCAGCAATCAGCAAGGTGTTATCGCAACTTTCTGGAATATCTTTAAATAGCTCGCGCATCTGCGCTGGGGTCTTTAGGTAGAACTCATCATTATCAAATTTAAAACGCTTTGGGTCTGCCAGTGTTGTACCGGACTGAACGCAGAGCAGCGCTGCGTGGGCGGCAGCATCTTCGTGAAATGTGTAGTGAAGATCATTTGTTGCAAGTAAAGGCAACTTAAGTTCTTTACCTAGTTTGAGTAGATCTGATTTAACACGAGACTCGATATCGATCTGGTGATCCATGATTTCTAAATAGAAATTATTGGCTCCAAAAATGTCCCGATAATCACTGGCGGCGCGTAGAGCTTCACGGTAATTGCCCATTCGCAATCGCGTCTGAATTTCGCCACCTGGGCAACCTGTTGTCGCAATCAATCCATCTGAATACCTAGAAATCAACTCTCTATCCATGCGCGGCTTGTAGTAATAACCTTCGAGCGATGCAAGAGATGAGAGCCTAAATAGATTGGCAAGCCCTTGGTTGTTCTCTGCCAGGATAGTCATGTGGGTATATGCGCCACCACCCGAGACATCATCTTCTCCGCCTTCGGCCCATTGGACGCGCTTCTTATCGAAGCGAGATTCCGGTGCGACATAAGCCTCGATACCAATAATCGGTTTAACGCCAGCTTTTGTTGCTTGCTTATAAAAATCAAATGCCCCAAAAACATTGCCGTGATCTGTCATAGCGATGGCCGGCATTTCAAGTCGCGCTACTTCATTGACTAAATCGCCAACGCGCGCGGCACCATCGAGCATCGAGTACTCAGTATGCACATGTAGATGTACAAACGAGTCGTTCGTCGATGCCCGTGAAGCTGAAAGATCTTCAGATGACATGGTGGCGCAACATTAGCGCCTAAGGCAGGACCGCCTCGGATAGCAACGCCAGAGAAGCCTGAAGGTCAGGTGGATATGGAGCGCGGAGAGTGAGTGGCAGCGCGCTGATTGGATGGTTAAATCGCAGTTCAAGTGCATGTAACCAGGGACGAGCTGCGCCTAATTTCTTTCCCAAAACAGGATCAGCGCCGTAGGTGGTGTCTCCGACGAGCGGATGGCCAAGAGCAGAGAAGTGCACGCGAATTTGGTGGGTGCGTCCAGTTTCTAGTTCAACCTTCACCAGTGAGACCGAACGGTAAAACTCAATTACTTCGTAATGCGTAATGCTCTCTTTGCCAGTTGCAACGACGGCAAAGCGATGATCTTCTTTAGGGTGGCGATCAATGGGAGCATCAATCGTTCCTGTTGCTGGGTCCATATGACCCTGAACGAGTGCGTGATAAGTCTTCTCTATCTCGTGGTTTCGAAACATCTCTTTCAATTTTAAGTAAGCCCTGTCTGTCTTGGCCACAATCATCAAACCCGAAGTTCCAACATCAAGGCGATGCACTATCCCAGCCCGTTCTGCTGGGCCGGATGTAGTGATTGTGTATCCAGCCGCCATTAATGCGCCTACAACGGTTGGACCCATCCATCCCGGACTTGGATGTGCAGCGCACCCAACAGGTTTATCTATGACAACGATATCGTCGTCGTTGTAGATAACAGTCAACCCTTCAATGGGAGTGAGTGGAATCGGTTCAAGGTTTACCTGCGCTGGCATAAGTACTTCAATTACCTGTCCAGCAAGAACTCGATCTGATTTCTGCATGGCACGGCCACCTGAAGTGATGTCACCATCTTCCAACAACTTCACAATTGCAGTGCGAGAAAGACCAAGAACGCGAGTAAGTGCGCTATCGATGCGTTCTCCAGCTACGCCCTCGGGGACGCTGAGCGTGCGTAGATCGCGTGTCATAAGTCCTTACTGTACTCGTCTCATGGGCGGAACATTTCGCATCGTCTGAATAAATGCGATGAGGGCAGCAGTTGATATCGCGATATCAGCGATATTAAAGACAGGCCAATTAGGAATTTGAATCCAATCAATCACATGGCCTACGAAATAACCCGGTTCCCGAAAGATTCGATCTGTCAGATTGCCGAGCACTCCCCCAAGTAATAGGCCGGCACAAGTTAGCCATCCACGCGATGTTATCTGCGATGCATATTTCACAATTGTGATTACTACCGCAATAGCAAGAAGAGTAAAGGCGAGTGAAAATCCTGTTGCTAGGCTGAAAGCTGCTCCCGGATTTTTAAGTAGAGTGAACTGCAAGAAATTTCCGATGATCGGTTGTGGATCTGAAGTGAAATGTAGAAGAGCCCAGCTTTTTGTAATGTAATCAAAGAGCCAAATTGTCCAGGCTGTCAACCAAATAACTCGGGATGTTGCAGGTGTAGAAGGCAGGCGCACCTTAGCGCCGCTCTTCTTTCTGCTTACAAATCATGCAGAGCGTTGCACGCGGAAAGACTTGCAGACGAGCCTTGCCAATTGGAGAACCGCATTCTTCGCACATTCCATAAGTTTTTGCATCGATACGCTCTAGCGCGCGTTCGGTTTGCAAAACCATATCCCGTGCATTGATTACTAACGACATTTCATGTTCGCGTTCAAAAGTTTTTGTTCCTGAATCAGCCTGATCATCTCCGGCGCCTTCTCCAGAATCCGCAATCAACTCATCCATCTCAGCTTCAACGCTGGCAAGTTCGGCGCGCAATCTTTCAAGATCTGCGGCGATCTCTGCGCGAATTGCTTTGAGTTCGGCTGCAGTCCATGGACCTTCATCACTTGATGCTGTCACTGGAGTTGGCGCTGACTTAATTGGCTTGAGAGGTGCAATCTTCTTCCCACTTTTTACTGGTCTTGGTGGTGGTGGCATGACCAAGCGACGCTCTTCGACTACGGGAGCAGCTGTAGGAGCAACGACTGTGGCAACTGAAACTGTTTGAGACTTTTCATCAACAGTGAGAGTGGTCTTTCCAACTTTTGAAGGGAAAGGTCGCCCCGGAGCCTTCTTCACTGGAATTGATTTCTTAACTGGCGCCTTTTTAGCTGCAACCTTTTTAGCTGCAACCTTTTTAGCAGGAGCTTTCTTGGCAACCTTCTTCGCAGGAGTTTTTTTGGCAGGCGCTTTTCTGGCGACCTTCTTAACCGCAGCCTTCTTAGCTGGGGCTTTTTTCGCCGCTTTCTTCACTACCTTTTTTCCTGGCACGCCGCGCACCTTATGCGCTTTTTGCACGGGTCACCAACTTCGCCACGCATGGTTTAGACTTGGGAGCGTTAGACCGAGCAAGAAAAGTGCGTTGATGAGGCCATCACCTTCGGAGCACGCCAGAAGATCCGCTCCTGCGGGGTAGAACTGGCCGAACGCATCGGAAAGTAAGTGGCTCGTTGCGCACCACGCGTTGACGAGCAAGGCGGGTGGTACCGCGGAACTTAATCACGAGCTTCCGTCCCTCCAGATTTACAACTGGGGGGATTTTTTATGCCATCACCATTTCGCGCATTAAGCGCGCAGATCGATCTGCCTGCCATGGAGAGATCCATTCTTGATTTCTGGCGTGAAAATAAAATCTTCGAGACGAGCACGCAATCACGTGCATCTGGAACCCCCTGGACCTTTTATGAAGGTCCTCCTACTGCCAACGGTATGCCAGGAACACATCACATTGAGGCGCGCGTATTTAAGGATGTATTCCCTCGTTATCAAACGATGAAGGGTAAATATGTAACGCGCAAGGCAGGTTGGGACTGCCACGGTCTTCCAGTTGAGATCGCGGTAGAGAAAGAGCTCGGTTTTTCTGGAAAAGGCGATATTGAAAAATTTGGAATCGCCGCCTTTAACGATAAATGCCGCGAATCTGTAACTCGACATGTTGATGCTTTTACAGCGATGACTGAGCGAATGGGATTCTGGGTCGATTTTGATCAGGCTTACTGGACCATGGCGCCTGAATATGTAGAAAGTGTCTGGTGGAGCCTTAAAGAAATTTGGAAGAAAGGTTTACTCGTTCAAGATCATCGCGTTGCCCCCTACTGTCCGCGCTGCGGCACTGGACTGTCGGATCACGAGTTAGCGCAAGGATACGAGACGGTAGTTGACCCATCTGTTTATGTGCGCTTTCCTATCACTTCGGGAGAATTGGCCGAACTTGGCGCTTCTCTCTTAGTGTGGACAACTACACCGTGGACGCTAGTTTCAAATACTGCGATTGCAGTACATCCAGATGTTGACTACGTAGTTGTCAAGAGCGTCGTAGACGAAAAATCTGAGGTTCTCGTCGTGGCACAGCCTTTGCTATCGGCCGTTGCAGGAGAACACACGATTATCAAGACGCTTAAGGGCAGCGAATTGGAACGCATCTCTTATAAGCGCCCCTTTGATTATGTGGAAATCCCTGATTCTCATTTTGTAGTTTTGGCAACGTATGTAACTACAGAAGATGGAACAGGGCTAGTTCACCAATCCCCTGCTTTTGGAGCTGATGACTTGCAGGTGTGCCGGTCATACGGATTACCAGTAGTGAATCCGATTGCACCCGATGGAAAGTTTTTACCTGACGTTCCAGTAGTCGGCGGTGTCTTCTTCAAAGAAGCCGACAAACAGCTAGTCAAAGAATTGAAAACTTCTGGAGCGCTCTACAAGCATCTTCCTTACGAGCACCCATATCCGCATTGCTGGCGCTGCCACACTGCGCTGATCTATTACGCACAGCCTTCGTGGTACATCCGAACTACTTCAATCAAGGATGCACTCATCCGCGAGAACCAAGCAACGGATTGGCATCCAGAGACTATTAAGACTGGACGCTATGGGGATTGGCTCAATAACAATATTGACTGGGCGCTATCCCGAAACCGTTTCTGGGGCACTCCACTACCAATTTGGCGTTGCGAAAATAAACATGAAGTCTGCGTAGATTCGTTGAAGGAATTAGGCGAGCTTGCTGGACAGGAGTTGAGTAATCTCGATCCTCACCGACCATTTGTTGATGACATCACTTTTGCATGTACACAATGTTCATCACCAATGACACGTGTACCGGAGGTTATCGACTGCTGGTATGACTCAGGAGCGATGCCATTCGCGCAATGGGGCTATCCTCACAAGCCAGGTTCGGCTGAAAAATTTAAGGCGGCATACCCTGCTGACTTCATCTGTGAGGCTATCGATCAAACACGTGGCTGGTTCTACACCTTAATGACAATTGGAACCTTGGTCTTCGATAAGAGTTCTTACAAGAGCGTACTCTGTCTTGGACATATTCTCGATAAAGATGGCCGAAAAATGAGTAAACACCTTGGGAATGTTCTCGAGCCCATGTCACTCATGGATCAACACGGCGCTGATGCAGTGCGCTGGTACATGTTGGCAGCTGGTTCGCCCTGGTCAGCGCGAAGAGTTGGACATGATGCGATTTCTGATGTTGTGCGAAAGACGCTACTCACCTATTGGAACACCATCTCTTTCCATGCTCTGTATGCCCAAGCATCAAACTTTGATTTGTCTCAAAGCCCTACGCTTGAAGAACGCACCATTATGGATCGCTGGATTCTAAGTGAACTCAATGTTCTGATTAATGAAGTGGATAAGGCCTATCAAGATTTCGATTCACAGGCCGCTGGAAAGGTGCTTGCTAAATTCATCGATGACCTCTCGAACTGGTACGTCAGAAGATCACGTCGTCGATTCTGGGATGCTGATGTCGCTGCCATGGCTACGTTGCATGAATGTCTAGTAACACTTTCTCAGCTACTTGCACCTATGGTGCCCTTTATTGCAGAGCACACCTGGCAGGTGCTTGTGCGACCAGCGAATACGCTTGCGGCAGAGTCGGTTCACCTGACTGACTTTCCCACTGCGAATAACGCATTAATCGATCACAGCTTGAATAAGCAGGTTGCAATGACAAGAAGAGTTGTCGAATTGGGACGAGCTGCTCGAGCAGAATCAGCAATCAAGATTCGTCAACCGCTACAACGAGCGCTCATTTCAGCCCAAGGCTGGGCGCAACTTCCAGTTGATATGAAGGCACAGATTTCTGATGAGCTCAATGTCATTGACTTGCAAGATATTGCTAGTGCAGATGGTGATCTTGTCGATGTATCCATCAAGGCGAATTTCAAATCGCTTGGTGCCAAATATGGAAAGGCTGTTCAAGAGGTAGCCAGACTCATTGCAGCCGCCGATGCAGTCTCGCTCGTCAAGGAGCTGCGCACCACTGGCGCTGCATCTCTCGGAGACTTCGCCTTAACTCTGGAAGATTTAGTAGTCACCGAAGTCCCTAAGTCCGGATGGATGGTCGCAAGCCATGATGGCGAGAGCGTCGCACTTGATTTAGCTCTTACTCCAGAGCTCATTGCTGCTGGAAACATTCGCGAGGTGATTCGCCTTATTCAAGAGAGACGAAAGAGCGACGGCTTTGATATCTCAGATCGAATTAGTGTGCGTTGGAGCGCTCCAGTTGATTTACAGGAGACGATCCGCGGCGCAACAACTCATATTTCAGAGGAAGTGCTGGCTATCTCGTTTGAATACGATGCCAATGTTGGCGCAGAAGAAAATGAGTTGGGCGTTGGAGTATCTCTAGAGAAAAGTAGCTAGAGAATAATGCGAATAGCGGCCTGAGCAATATTGGCTGCAATGAGCAGAACGATGAATGAGAGATCTAGCGCAACCCCACCAATGCGAAGTGGTGGAACAAAGCGCTGGACATATCTCATTGGTCTATCAGTAATTGAATAAACAATTTCAAAGACTGCCAGTAAGAAAGAATTTGGGCGCCAGTTTCGCGCAAACATCCGTACATAATCGATAATGATTCGCGCGAAGAGAGCTAACTTAAAGAGTCCGATGAGTTGGACGAGGACTGATTCGAGCATCTAGTTAATCAACTCTGGTTGAAGAATGAAGCCTGTGCGGCGGTCTTATCTTCATTACTTACATTGACATTTGCTGGCGAAAGTAAGAACACCTTTAAGCTAATTCTTTCAATTCGGCCATGTAGACCAAAGACCAAACCGCTGGCGAAGTCCACTAAACGCTTACGTTCTCCTTCTTCCATGTCATCAAGGTTGATAATGACTGGATTTCCTTCACGGTAGTACTCACCGACCTTGCGCGCTTCAGAATAAGAACGAGGCTGCAAAGTGATGATGTTGTATGAAGATGAATCCTCAAGAAGTGCAGGTTGTGTGGGAGCTGCAACAGCTGGTGTTGAGTGTGAACCTAGAACTGTCACTCCGCTGCGATCACGAGTTGCGCGAGTTGCTGGAGTGCGCGCAGGTGTCTGTGCAACGGCGGCCTCTTCATCGGTATCGACGAGACCAAGGAAGCCCATCATTTTATTGAGTGCTGACATAAGTCCTAGATTACTAGCGGTAGGTGCGAGAGCCGAGGATTGAACTACCTACCCGGATATGTGTCGCACCATGGTCGATAGCCACTTCAAAGTCCCCCGACATCCCCGCAGAGAGTGATTGCGCCTTAGGAAATTCCTGTAAAAATCTCTGGTGAACCTTCTGTATCTTTGCAAAGGATTCGATGGGATCAGAATGTACCGGTGGAACGCACATCAACCCCTTCAAAATAAGCTGGGGTTCAGAAGAAATCGCCGCCGCAAGTGCAGACAATTCTGATTCAACAACTCCCCCTCTATCTGGGTCTCCATCAAGAGATAGTTGCGCAAATACTTCTAACGGCCGTAGCGCACGCTGCCCTAATTTCTGAGCATGATCAGCGCTATCTAGTGAATGAATGACATCAGCCCATTTCACAATATCTTTAATTTTGCGGCTCTGTATGCCTCCTTGGAAATGCCAGATTGCAGGCACGGCCGCAGCTTTTTCTTCACCTTCTTCGGTGCGATTCTCACCGAAGTTCTCAACCCCTAGCTCTTTAAGAATAAGAACATCGCTGACGGGATAAGTTTTTGTGACAACAATCAGGGTTACATGTGAAGGAATCCGGCTCTGTACGGCCCGAAGATTCTCAGCCAACTCTTCGCTGCGGCTCATAACCAGATTATCCCTGCCTGTCGACCGGTCACTCCATCACGACGGTATGAAAATAGATCCTCATCTTCTGCTGTGCATGAATGCTCATCAATGACCTCAACACCTTCAGCGATGAGAACTGCGCTCAGCGCTCTGGGTAAATCCAGAGCGCGAGAACCTGTTTCTGTTATCGAAGCAGCTAGAGGAAATGCCGTGGAAACTTCTTGAAATATCTCTTCAGATACTTCATAGCAGCGGCCACAGATAGAGGGGCCGATAATCGCCGAGACTTTTTGAGCGCCAATCTCACGCATGGCAACCAGCGCATTGAGCGCCACCGAATTCATCAGCCCTCTTCGCCCAACATGCACAGCAGCAACTGCAACATCAGATGAGAGTAGAAGCGGAATGCAATCCGCCACCATCACTGCAATAGGTACTCCAGGAATTCCAGTCACAAGCGCATCAGCAGTGGGAGCCTCTTCGGATACGGTCTCAATGATCATCGTGCGATTGCCATGAACTTGATTCATGTATTGATGCTCGCCCATCTCACGTGCAAGCAGGGCACGATTCTGATTGACATCTTTTGGGTCATCTCCAACGTGCAGAGCTAAATTGAGAGAAGAAAACGCACCGGTGCTTACTCCACCGGTGCGATTGGTAAATCGATACCCCATTTATTTCATAAAGTCTGGTACATCAATTTCGTCTTCTGAAACCAATTCTTCAAATGTAATCCTCTTACGAGGTGTAGTGCTTTCAAGATCAAGCGCTACCGAGAGCGGATCATTTGCCGGAATAGGATCAGCGACGCCACCCAAAGTGCTAGCGTTGATTACCGGCATCTCGACTTTCTTTGGCTCACCGCCAGCAAAACCAGCGGCAATCACAGTGATGCGAACTTCGTCGCCAAGGGCATCATCAATGGTGGTACCAAAGATAATCCGAGCATCAGGATGAGCAGCTGCTTGAACGAGCTCGCACGCCTCATTGATTTCAAAGAGTCCCAAGTCTGAACCGCCTGCAACCGAGAGTAGAACACCCATAGCCCCGTCAATCGAAGCTTCCAATAGCGGGCTAGAAATTGCCAGTTCCGCTGCGCGAGTTGCTCTATTTTCACCGCGTGCAGATCCGATTCCCATAAGAGCCGATCCGGCATCAGTCATTACTGTCTTCACATCTGCGAAGTCGAGGTTAATCAAACCAGGTTGAGTAATGATTTCTGTAATTCCTTGAACACCAGAGAGGAGAACTTGATCGGCGCTCTTAAAGGCATCAACTGCTGTAATTGCACGATCTGAAATTGCAAGAAGTCGATCATTTGGAATCACAATGAGTGTGTCTACTTGTTCGCGGAGAAGTTCAATTCCCTCTTCTGCCTGACGCGTACGGATTTTTCCTTCGAAAGAGAATGGCTTTGTAACAACACCAATCGTGAGCGCACCGAGATCACGTGCAATTTTTGCAACGATTGGTGCACCGCCAGTACCTGTACCGCCACCTTCGCCAGCAGTAACAAAAACCATATCTGCGCCACGTAAGATTTCTTCAATCTCTTCAGTGTGATCAATTGCTGCTTGACGACCTTTTTCGGGAGCAGCACCTGCGCCCAAACCTTTTGTAGATGCGCGTCCGATATCTAATTTGACATCTGCATCACTCATTAACAAATGTTGCGCATCTGTATTGATTGCAATGAACTCAACGCCTTTTAATCCAACATCAATCATGCGATTGATTGCGTTTACTCCGCCGCCGCCAATTCCAACAACCTTGATGACAGCTAAGTAATTCTGTGGTGCAGCCACGTGAGTCCCCCTTTAGAACTGTAAACCTCAACTTGAGAATTACATTTCTACTCTCTTTGATTGCGGCAACTTATGCGCAATGGTCCTTGTAATCAAAGACCGCCACGAACTAATTTTTTACTTCTTAATTCTTGAACAGAGTGCAATGAGGCGAACTATTTAACGATAGGTGCGTGTGGAGCACTTACATCGATGCGCCGGACTTTTTTATTTTCTGGCAATGCAAGAAGTGCGTCAATTACCTGAGCTTTCAACTCGTTTTGGTCATTTGCGCCCCACAGAATCTGAATTTCGCGCTCCTGTCGAAATATTCTCAGCGAAAAATTAGATTCGTTGTAGGCCGCAAGGTTGAGCACATCAGACTTGATTGAATTGGGCAGGCTCTGAAAGAGATCAATTGCCACCAACCCCAATTGTGGGCTTGATGCGCTCACTCGAGGCAAATTCTTACCTTGAAAGCCAGGGAGTGAGAAGACTTTTCCTGATGCATCAAGAACTTGATTATTGAAGAAGGCAGTTGGTGTTCGGGGGGTGACGGCCACTTGAACTTCACCGGAGAACCACCTGCGTGAAATCTCCACATCTTCTACCCACTCGATATCGGAGACTCGCAACGATATCGCTCTAGGTTCGACTCTGGCTAACTTATCTCCAATCTGCACATCGACAACTTTAGAAATACTCGCTTTGCTTGCACTAGTAGGAGCACCGCTGATAGAGACGGTAGAGACTGTAAAGAAGGATGACCATGCCAATATATATGCGAGTGCACCAAACCCAGCTATTGCAAATGAAACTACAATTGGAAAAGTTGATTTCTTAGCCAAAGCGTCGGCTCAACCCTTCGGCAATTATCGGTGCGAGAGAATTAACATCCCCAGCGCCGAGAGTTATGACAACATCACCAGGACGCGCTAACTCAATGACTCGATCTGCTGCTTGGACGAAATTCGGCAGATAGCAACCTCGTTCCATTTTTGCAGCTATAAGTTCGGATGTGATTCCGTGAATTGGTTTCTCACTTGCTGCGTAGATTTCTAGCAAGGTCACGTCATCTGCTGAATCCAGCGCTGTAGCAAATTCATCCAGGAAGGCTTGAGTACGTGAGTAACGGTGTGGTTGAAAAATGACAAGCACTCTTCCATCGCCTGCATAACGACGTGCGGCTTCTAGCGTCACGCGAATTTCTGTAGGGTGATGGCCGTAGTCATCAATGATTCGAATTCCATGCACTGTAGCTTTAAGTTCGAACCTACGCCCTGCCCCTCTAAAGTGGTGGAGGCCTTCGAGGAGCTGATGTATTGGTAGTTGCAGAGCCATACCCATGGCTAAACAGGCTGCGGCATTCAGAAGATTATGTTTACCTGGCACCTTCAATTCCAGCGAACCAACGGCGCGACCTTTCCACATAACACGGGCAGAAGCGCCCATCGCCTGCAGAGAAATCTGATCGAGAGCTAAGTCAACACCTTCAGATGTTCCATAAGAAATTGTCGTACAAGCGAGATTGGACTCACCGAGGCGTCTAGCGCCTGCATCATCTGCGCAATAAACAAGAAAACCTTCTGGTGAAATGGTGGCTGCAAAGGAATCGAATACCTCAGTCACTGCCTCAGGCGTGTGAAAGAAATCCACGTGATCATGTTCGATATTGGTCACGATTGCAGCAAGGGGCTTGTACTCCACGAAAGAACCATCAGATTCGTCAGCTTCTGCAACGAAGAAATCTCCCGTACCTCGATGAGCATTACTTCCTGAAGCCATCAACGTTCCGCCAATTGCAAAAGAGGGATCCGCTCCACAAGCCTGTAGAGCGACTGTCAACATTGATGAAGTCGTTGTTTTCCCATGAGTTCCAGCGACAGCGATACTGCGAGATCCCTTCATTAGCAAAGCTAGCGCTTGCGCGCGAGTAAGGATCGGGATGGAACGTTCAATCGCATATGCCATTTCTGGATTGGACGCTGGAATCGCAGTCGAATAGATAACGACATCTGCGCCGTCAACATTCGCAGCTTCGTGAGATGTGTAAACGGTTGCCCCAAGTGCAATGAGAGCGGAGAGAACTGATGAATCTTTGGAATCAGAGCCACTGACAGTGATTCCATCGGAGAGGGCTATCCGAGCAAGACCGCTCATACCGGAACCACCGATTCCAATAAAGTGGATCTTCTTGCCTTGCAGCGATTCCACTTACCTACCTCCAGAGAGAGCAGTGTGCATAATTTCTACAATCTTAGCTGCAGCCTCAATATCAAGTGGTGACCCTGAAACGGGCGCTTCACTACTCTTTAACAGGAGCCGTTCTATATTCTCTAGTAACCAATTTTGATTGAAGTTTGGCTGAGAGAGAGTTTCCGCTCGACCTTGTGCAATGAGCGAACTGGCATTGAGCTGCTGCTCTCCATTTCCTATAGGCAGTGGAATGAAGAGGGCATATCGACCTAGTGAATTCACCTCGGCACAAGTAACAGCACCACTTCTCGAGATGACGAGATCCGCGGCCAAGTAAGCGGTGGCCATATCTGAGATGTAATTAAGCGCCTTATATCGTTCACTTGATTGCGGTGTCACGTTGTGCGCTCCCACCCCGTGCAAGATGTTAATTCCCCGTTGTGTCAGTGAACCCTGAACCTGGGCTATGACTCTATTGATGGCCTCAGATCCCTGGGATCCTCCAAAGATAAAAATCAATGGACTACTGTCGGAAAAACCTAAGGAGCGCTTGGCCTGTGCTCGCGCTGAATTCCAATCCTTTTGCGCAGAAAAAAAGGATTGCACAATGTTCTCTTTCAGCGGCAATCCAGTCAATCGCGATTTCTTGAGTGTTCCACTCGTGATGTGATGCGATACAGCGCAATATGGCGTCAATAACGCTCCCAACCGATTTGCTATGCCTGGTCTTGCGTTTGCTTCATGAATAACAAAGGGAATCCGCAACAATGCGGCCGCTAAATAGGCAGGCGCTGAGACATATCCCCCAAATCCAACGACTAAATCCGATCCAGATAGCGCTTTCATTGACTCTCTTATTGATTTGATTAAGGAGTAAGGCAGCACCAAAAGCTTTGGTGAGATTCGTCGTGGAACTGCGACTTTAGGAATGTAGGAAATTTGGAAACCTGCTGCAGGAATCAGCGTCGCCTCTAACCCAGAGTGAGTTCCAAGAAAGCCAATCTCTGAGTCAGGGTGAGCTTTTTGCCACGCACGTGCAACAGCTAGAGCTGGCTCGACATGTCCTGCAGTTCCACCTCCAGCAAAGATAACGCGAGTCATTTTCTTTTTCGCTTCATGATTTCCGTGCGAACTTCTGGATCTCTCAGCGCAGCACCGGCGACGAATCCAATAGCGCATAAAGTTGCAACTAACGCCGAACCTCCGTAAGAAACAAGAGGAAGCGTGACGCCTACAACGGGTAGAGCGCTCGTAGTTGAACCAATATTGAGAAATGATTGAATCAAAAACCAGCAAGCAATTCCAGAACATGCATAACGAATCATCGGCTCTTTGGCTCGCAAGGCAATTCTAAAGATTGAATAAATGAGAGTTACTAGCAGAATGAGTACCGTGACAGTTCCAACAAGACCAAGCTCTTCACCGATGACAGATAAGATGAAATCAGTATGAGCCTGAGAAAGATTTCCCCATTTCTGTCGGCTGCCACCTAACCCCACGCCAAAAATTCCTCCGGAAGCCAATCCCAACAAACTATGTGCGGGTTGCCAGCCAGCAAATCTGTAATCTTCGGGCGCAAAAGGATCTAGAAAGACCAGAAATCTTTGAGCTCGATAATCTGAAGTTGCGATGAAAAATGCCAGAAATAGCGCAGCAACAACAGTTGCCCATCCCAAGATACGAAGTTGAATACCCGACACAAAGAGCATTCCTGCCAAAATTGCGGCTATCACTGATGTGGTACCCAAATCGCGCCCAACCATTACGAGCCCCATGACAATGAGAAAACCCGGCCCTAGAAGCGCAAGAACATTGGCATCAAATCTTCCCGCAGATTCCTTGCGGGCCAAGAGACGACTAGCCCACAGAATCATCATAAACTTTGCAAATTCGCTTGGCTGGATGTCAAAAATCTTGAGATCTATCCAGTTAGTGTTTCCATTGACAGTTTTACCTACACCAGGAATAAGCAAGATTCCGAGAATTAGAATTGATAATGAAAGTCCAAAGCGCGCCAATAAATTCCATTGTGCGACGGTTAAACGAGTGAGATAGGCGGCAATTGGAATTGAAAGTAAAGCGAAGAGAATCTGTCTGATAACAATCGAAGTCGCACTGCCTTTGGTATCAATTGCGTGGATTGTTGAAGCAGAAAAAACCATGATGATTCCCAATAAGGTAAGAGCAATCGTGCTCACAATCAACATGTAGAAATGATTTACTGGTTGAGAAAGAAAGCTTTTTTGGATTTTAGTTGCCATTTTCGACTACTTTCTCTACAGCTTTCTTAAATCTATCTCCGCGATCTGCATAAGAAAGAAATTGATCCATTGAAGCGCAAGCGGGAGCGAGCAATACTGTGTCACCTGAGACCGCCTTTGCTTTGGCAACACGGACCACCTGTTCCATTAAAGAATTACTATCTCCACCTTTGTGATAATCGCTTGGCGCTTCAACTATCTCTACAGTGATATGAGGTGCACGTTCTTGCAGCTCTTTGGCAATAAGTTCGCGATCTTCGCCAATCAGAATTGCAACACGGACCCTTGCCTTGATATTTTCAATGAGATCACCCATCGCGGCACCCTTTGCCAAGCCACCGGCAATCCAGATCACAGAAAGTGCCGACATGATTGAGGCAGATGTGGCATGTGGGTTAGTAGCCTTGGAGTCATCGATCCAAGAGATTCCATCTCTCTCTAAAATCTTTTCAATGCGATGGCGACCAGGGGTAAATTCAATGATTGCTGATCGCAGGGCTTCATGAGATACACCCACAGATAGCGCAAGACCCGATGCAGCAAGGGTATTTGCAACGCTATGTGGAACCGTGGGTTTCACTTCGGTCAACTCTGCAATCATGGCCGCTTCCTGAGGATTGGGAACAAATGCCCTATCTACTAAGAGTTCTTCAACAATTCCAATCTCACCAGGGCCTGGCGTATCAAGTGAGAAAAAAACTTTCTGTCCCTGCCAGTGCGCAACACGAGTAACAATTTCTCCATCCTCTCCATTGAGAATTGCCGTCGTTGCTCGATCGAGAATTGACACTTTATCGGCAGCGTACTGGTCGAAACTGCCGTGCCAATCGATGTGGTCCTGGGCAATATTGAGTATTGCCGCCGCAATAAAGGAAGCGTCTTCCATCCAATGCAATTGAAATGACGACAGTTCCAAAACTAAGTATTGATAATCTTCTTGGGATTCAACTGAATCTATAACTGTCGTTCCGACATTTCCGCAAGCAATAGCACTGAGGCCACCAGCTTGTAGCATTTTGGCTGTCAATTCAACAGTTGATGTTTTTCCATTTGTTCCCGTCAAACTGATCCACTTTTGATGTGGCTTCTTAATGCTCCAGGCATAGTCAATTTCATTAATAATCGGAACATCGGCCGCACGGGCCGCCATAACAATTGGATGGCTCTCTTTCCAGCCGGGTGAGACCAACAGCCGATCGAAATCTGAAATAGAAATTGAATTCGGGTGGACTATCGGAAATTCCTCATGGGTAATCTTGGCTTCGTCTAATAAGACTACTTCTACTCCACGTTTCGAAAGGCTTCGCGCCACTGCAATTCCTGTGACACCGGCTCCGGCAACACAAATTTTTAGACCGCTGAGATTCTTATATAGATCTTGTGCCATGAGGGCTCTAACTTGCTACCCAATCGGTATAGAACAGGCCCAAACCAAGAGCAACGCATAATCCAGCGATAATCCAGAAGCGCAGAACAATGGTTACTTCTCCCCAACCCATCAGTTCAAAGTGATGTTGCAATGGCGCCATCTTAAAGAGTCGTTTGCCGCCGGTAACTCTAAAGAAGATAACTTGGAGAGCAACTGAAAGTGTGATGATGACAAATAATCCGCCAAGAGGAATTAAGAGCAGTTCTACGCGCAATGAAGCTGCCAATCCCGCAAGTGCGCCACCCAGAGCAAGCGAACCTGTATCGCCCATGAAAATCTTTGCTGGTGATGCGTTCCACCATAAGAATCCGGTACACGATCCGGCAAATGCTGCCGCCAAAACTGCTAAATCAAGCGGATCTCGCACGTTATAACAGTTGGGAGAAGCGTTCACAGCACAGCTCTGACCAAATTCCCAAACACCAATGAGAACGAAGGCTAGGAAGGTCATGACGGAGGCACCAGTTGCTAAACCATCCAAACCATCAGTGAGATTTACGCCGTTGCTTGTTGCCGTCACCATAAATGCAATCCAGATAATGACAAGAACTACACCCAGCGAAATTCCTGTGTCGCGTACAGTTGATAGGTTTTGGGAAATTGGAGTTAAGCCATCAGAGTCCGGAAATTGCAAACCGAGATACCCGAATACTGAGGCGAAGAAAACTTGACCAAAAATCTTCTGCTTACCGCTAATTCCACGGGAATTCTGGCGCGAAACTTTGAGATAGTCATCTAAGAAACCGACAAATCCAAGTCCCAGAACCAAGCCAATGATGAGAATTGCTGAAACCGTCACTGCCTTTTGGGTAATTAAATGCGCTAATAAATATGCTCCAATAGTTGCAAAAATGATAATGATTCCACCCATAGTTGGTGTGCCACGTTTTGTGTGGTGAGTAGAGGGTCCATCATCTCGAATAAATTGACCATAGCCACGTCGTGCGAGAGCCTTAATAAGCGCCGGAGTGCCAAACAATGAGAAGAACAGCGCAAGCGCCCCAGCGATCAATATAAGTTTCATTCGCTATCGGCAATCTCGTTACTACGTTGGATCCATGACTTGGTAATCATTTCTGCCAAATCTTCAAATTTTTCAGAACGAGATGCCTTGACCAACACGACATCTCCCTTATTCATATTCGCCACCATGGTGGCTGCTTGCTCCTTACTTGCGAAAAGATGCACCAGAGTTGCGCTATCTGCTGGTACCAATTGGGCGTACTCCGGCGCACCAACGCAGACAAGGTGATCAATTCCAAGTTCTGAGGCAAGGGTGCCAATAGCCGCGTGATCTTGTGCGGATGACTCGCCGAGTTCATGCATTTTTCCGAGAAATGCCCATGCCTCACCACCGCGTTCTTGCGCAAAGTGGACAAGAGTTGAGAGCGCAGCTGACATTGCCTCAGGGCTGGCATTGTAAGAATCATTGATGAGAACAAGTGAATCGATCTCATGGATTTCCATACGCCATTTCGCCTTGGATTCAGCTGTAGATAGCCCACCCGCAATCTGATCCAAGGTCAAGCCAAGTACAGACGCTATTGCGGCTACAGCTAGCGCATTAGCAACTTGATGGAGACCGACAATCCGTAAACCTACAGTGGTTCGACCTTCAGGTGTTACCAAATCAAAATGGGCACGACCTTCGCGAACTTCTACATCTGTTGCGCGTACTTCACATCCACTCTTTTCACCAAAAGTTACGACACGTCCTTGGTGAAGACGCGACATCTGCGGAGTGAATTCATCGTATTGCCCAAGAATCGCGACGGCTGTTGGGCGAAGTGAAGAAATGAGTTCAGATTTGGTTTCAGCAATTGCGGCCCGTGATCCAAATTCACCTAAGTGGGCGGTCCCTACCTTTAACACAACTCCCACATCAGGTTGGGCGATCTTACAAAGATGTGCAATGTCCCCTTTGTGGCGAGCACCCATCTCCACAATGCAGTAACGAGTCTTCTCATCACATTGCAGGATTGATAACGGCGCACCAATTTCATTGTTGTAATTTCCTTGCGGTGCAACCGTCGGAGCAACGCTGGACAACACTGATGAAAGCAACTCTTTTGTGGTCGTTTTTCCTTGCGAACCAGTTATGCCAATAACAGTCAAATTATTTAAACGGTTACGGATCTCTTGGGCCAATAACCCAAGGGCGACAATTGAATTTGTCACCAATATATGAGTACCAGGCACCGAACGTTCGGCGATTGTAGCTACTGCGCCACGAGAATTGGCATCAGATACAAAATCGTGGCCATCTACTCGTTCTCCCTTGATGGCGATGAAAAGCGAACCAGAAGTTGCAGATTTTGAATCAATGACTGGATTAGCAATGACCGTTACATCTTCTCCAACAAGTTTTCCGCCAACAATTTTGGCGATTGTGGATGCTGGTAACGCAATCATGCTCGCCCCTCAATTGCTTTTGCCAAGACACGTCGATCGTCAAATGGATACGTTGTACCAGCTATCTCCTGCCCCTGCTCGTGTCCTTTTCCGAGTACCAATATTGTGTCATTTTCAGCTGCCAAGGCAACGGCGTGGGCAATTGCTTCCGCCCGATCTTCAACGATGCATGATGGGCTTGCTATTTCAATTCCAGCAGTCATCTCATTTAATATCTTCACAGGTTTTTCCGAGCGTGGATTATCGCTTGTAAAAATCGCAACATCTGCACCAGCTGTAAGAGCTGCGCCCATGAGTGGGCGTTTTGCAGCATCTCGATCTCCGCCGCAACCGAGTACGGCAATGATTTTTCCTTGTGTGAAATCTCGAGCGGCTTGTAGGACATTTGTGACTGCATCCGGAGTGTGTGCGTAGTCAACGAAGGCTTTAAATGGCTGACCAAGGAGCACAGAATCTAGACGACCTACAGCGCCAGTTAACTGTGGAGCGATTGCTGCTAATTCGAGAGGGTCTACGCCGCATTCAAAAGCCAATGCCAGAGCTAATAACAAATTATCTGCGTTGTAGTTACCGTGCAATTGTGAGTGAGATTCAATCAAGATTCCACCTGCACCCCTAATTGAAAAATCTATCCCCCGATGAGTAGGTTCGAGAGCTGCAAAGTGCCAATCTGCATCTGTATTAAAGCGTGAGAGTGAAGTTCTTGGGAGCGTTGATTCTTCTGCTAATCGAACGCCATATGGCGTATCAATATTGATGAACGCTGAATCTGCATATTCATTAGTGAAGAGTGATGCTTTTGCTTGAAAATAGGACTCCATATCCTTATGGAAATCTAAGTGATCTTGGCTGAGATTGGTAAACGCTGCGATTGAGAAATGGGAGCCCTTCATTCGTCCCATGCTCAACGCGTGGCTAGATACTTCCATTACCAAATTTCTTACATGTCGCTCGCGCATAACTGCAGCCAGTGCTTGCAGCTCAGGTGCCTCGGGAGTCGTTCTCTTGCTATCTAAACGCTCTGCACCAATTCGAGTATCCACAGTTCCAATCAAGCCTGTTTCTCGTCCGATGGTTTGAAAGATTTGGTATAGCAAGGTAGAAACTGTTGTCTTTCCATTTGTCCCAGTGATTCCCACGCTTACTAAATCGCGTGTTGGATATCTATACAAAGATGCGGCTACGAGTGCGCCAGCGATACGAACATCACTGACAACTAAGGTTGGAAGAGATGAATCTAGTTTTTTGCCCGCTGCATCAGTAATTACTGCAACTGCCCCTTTGGCCTTTGCTTTCTGAATGAATTCGGCGCCATGAAATTTCGCACCTGGAATTGCAAGAAAGAGATCACCTGGTTCAACATCGTTATCACTGTGAGCAACCCCGCTAAAGGTAACGTCTAAATCTGCAGGTGTTGCTCCAAGCAGTTGCGCCGCATCTTGCAATCGTGCTGTGAATTCTGCAATTGGGCGGATCATTGTGACTTCGCCTTAGATTTTTCGGCACTCACTTGGGTCGCCTTGAGGCGAGTCAAATCTTTTTGATTGAGGGCGACCGGCATCACTTTGGTGCCAGTTGGTGCAACGTGTTTACTCTGAAGCACAAAAGTCATTACCTTTTTGAAAACAGGCCCACCTAATACTCCACCGTAATAACCATTGCGCGGATCTTGGATGGTTACGCTGATGACATATCGAGGTGAATCAGCGGGGGCAAAACCAATAAATGATGCGGTGTAGCCGTTATATCCCCCTGTCTTATCGTTATAGCGCCAGGCGGTTCCAGTCTTTCCTGCAACTCGATAACCCGGAATCGCGGCTGACGGTGCAGTTCCTGTTGGAGTTACAACGCTTTCCATCATTAATCTCAATTTGCGAGCTGTATCTTCGCTGATGACTCGGGTGGTCGTTCTATTACCACTTGGCGTGAAATGACCTGACACATCGCGGGTGCCAGCGATAACTGTTGGAGAGACGCGGATTCCATTATTTGCAATAGTGGCAAAAACACTAGTCGCTTGCATCGCAGTTAATGAATATCCCTGACCGAAGGCAACTGTTGGGCCGGTGGTTCCTGACCAATTTTCAACCTTTGGCAAAATACCCGCAGATTCACCAGGAAGTCCAGAACCGGTCTTAGAACCTATTCCAAATTTTGTTAAGTAAGAATAGAGAGTGTCATTACTAATCGTTTCGCCAACTTTAATTGTTCCGGTGTTGCTGGAAACAGCCAAAATTCCAGATGTCGTCAAGCGCTGAACTGGATGCTTATCATGGTCGTGAAATACCGAACCGCCCCGCTTTAGCGCATACGGAACAGAGAAAACCGTAGTTGGAGAAACAGTTTTCTCCTCAAGAGCTGCTGCCAAAGTCATAACTTTTCCGGTCGAACCTGGCTCGTAAACATCTTGCACAGACGGATTGCGCATTAAATTTAAGTCAACATCTTTTGTGTTATTCGGATTAAAAGTTGGAGCCGTTGCATGGGCAACTATTTCTCCTGTGCGAGGATCCATCACAATGACCGTACCGCTGGCCGCTTTAGAGCTTTTGACAGCTTCAGCGATTGCCTCTGAAGCCACCCACTGAACATCGCGATCAATAGTCAATCGCACGCTCGTTCCAGCTTTGGCGGCAACAATCTCGCGCTGTGAACCTGGAATCTCTGCCCCATAACCATTTGCAAATGAGTATCGGCCGTCGACGCCTGTGATCACGGAGTTGAGACTAGATTCCAAACCAGTCGCACCAACGCCATCAGCACGCACAAATCCGACGAGTGATGAGATAAGCGAACCTGATGGATATTCACGAATATAGGAACGTTCTGGGAAGAATCCAATGATTCGCTTATCTAGCTCCTCTTTGCGCAGCGCTTTGTTATGTTCGTAAATTTCTTTGGTGAGACGATCCCAGAGAGCAGGGCGACCATTCTTGAGCACAATTGAGTAGCGACGCGTTCCAGTGATGTTCTCCTGAACATCTTCTACAGGTAATCCCAAGATTGGGGCCACAAAATTAGCGGTTCTTACTGGATCAGAAATCAGCGTTTGATCCACAACGATTGTGATTGCAGATACGCTGCGGGCAAAGGTAATTCCATTGATATCAGTAATGTCTCCACGTGGAGCAGGGATAGTCCTCGTCAGTTGCATCTCATTAGAGGCTTTACTCTGATACTCGGCTGCTTGAATTACTTGAACTCTCACAAGCTGCGCTGCAAGAAGTGCAAAGAGAAAGACAGCAAAGAGGATAAGTACTTTGATGCGAGACTTTGAAAGCAGCAGATTACCCATTTGTCACATCCGCTGCAGGTGCAAGATTAAGAAATACCGGGGTCTCTGATGGGCGCATTCCTAATGCAGCAGCAGCTGCTGCTAGATTTTCAGGAGCCTCAAAGTTATCGATTGCTCGATTGATAGCATCACGTTGATCAGCTACTTGCTTAGCTTCAACTCTAAGCTCCGAAAGAGTGAATGCATCTTTGGCTAAGAGGGTATTTATTCCAAGCAGCACAAGAAAACCAAGTGCGCTCACAACTGTAAGGAATGTGGCAAAGTATTTATGAGTGGCTCTTGCGCCAGAACTAATATCAGGAAAGATGCCAGAGATAATTTCCGCTGTGCGATTAGAAACGACTTTTCGCGCACTCGTTAACTGCGGCGCACTGTGAATTGAGCGAGCTGTCATGTTGGCCATTACGCAGCCACCCTTTCGATTGCTCGCAATCGCACCGAAGCAGAACGTGGGTTCGCATCTAGTTCAGCCTGTGTTGGCGTTTCGCTAGAGCGGAAGACCAGGGAGTACTTTGCGGCGAATTCAGGTAGTTCAATTGGAAGGTTTCGTGGGCTCTTTGAAGTAGATGCCTCCAAGAAAATTTCTTTAACTATGCGATCTTCCAGTGATTGAAATGACATAACAACCAAGCGGCCATGGATTGTTAGAAGATTGAGAGCTTGAGGTAACGCCCTTCTTATTGCACCAAGTTCATCATTGGCTTCAATGCGAAGTGCTTGAAAAGTTCTCTTTGCTGGGTTACCACCGGTACGACGCGTGGCAGCAGGAATACTTTCTTTCACCAAAGTTGCAAGTTCGATAGTTGAATTAAGTGGCGCTTTAGCCCGAGCCTTCACGATATTTTCAACAATCCTTGTGGCAAATTTTTCTTCACCATAATTGCGCAGAATCTGAACTAATTTTCCAGGTTCATACGTATTTACAATTTCATATGCGGTAATTCCAGTGCTGCGATCCATGCGCATATCAAGAGGTGCATCCTGAGAGTAGGAAAATCCTCGTTCTGTTTCATCAAGTTGCATTGATGAGACACCAAGATCAAAGAGGGCGCCATTAATGTGTGAATATCCAAAGCTCTGCACTACTTCTGTAATTTGGTCAAAGACACAATGTGCTGTTTTGAAGCGATTACCGAATGGAGTTAAACGTACTGCTGCTTTTTCTAGCGCACTCTGATCTCTATCTATGCCAATAACATTAAGATTTTCGAAGCGAGAAAGTAGCGCTTCAGAATGTCCACCTAAGCCGAGAGTTGCGTCAACAACGACTGGTTTTTCTGATGAAGAAATTGAAGGGGCAAGCAGTTCGACGCAACGATCGCGCATGACTGATATGTGCTGCATCTTCTCCCCCATTTCTAACTCTTTACTGCATTTCTTTTCTAGATTTGATTGACTGAGCGCTCATCTCTGGTCACCGCCGGCCGACGGATCTTTTTCGAAAACGACGCCGGGGAAGGGACGTCGTTGCCGGCCTAACAAGTAAGGAAAGGTCGGCGGTGGCCACAAATGAGCGCTCTATGTAATTTTTATTTAGTTGTATCTGTAAAAATTTTTTGCTGATGTTCTAAAAAAGTCCCGGAAAAACCTCCTCAGAGACATCAGCAAAACTCTTTTCACGGTCAGCGAGGTACTCCCTCCATGCCGCGCTATCCCAAATTTCCACGCGAGTATTTGCGCCAATAACTACGCACTCTTTTTCAAGGCCCGCATAAGTGCGCAGCCCTTGTGGAATCGTGACGCGACCTTGACGGTCAGGAATTTCATCGTGCGCTCCAGCGAACATCACGCGCTGGTAATCGCGAGCGCTCTTTGCTGTAACTGGCGCTTGTCGCAACGTTTCGGTGATCGTTGCAAATTCAGAGGAAGGGAATACATAGAGGCAACGCTCTTGGCCTTTGGTGATCACTAGGCCAGCTGAGAGTTCATCGCGGAATTTCGCGGGAAGGATTAGGCGACCTTTCTCATCAAGGCGCGGTTCATGAGTACCGAGAAACATCTCAATCCACCGCCTTCCCCAAGGTCGTGAGCGTGAATTTCCCGCTCAATTCCCCACTTTACACCACTTTCCTCCTTTTTACACCACCCTGCCCCATATTTTTCCCTAGCCCTCCCTTTGTAGCCCCACCTCTGCCCACAGATGTAGGCGGGAATGAAAAAAGCCCCGACCAGATCGGTCAGGGCTCACAAAGGCCTAAGGGCTACTGATTACTGTTCAAAGTCGCGGCGATTCCAACGCTCTTCCAAGCGGGCCGAGAGAGATGTGCGAGCGCTCTTTTGGCGTGGAGCGCGCTGAGCCAAGGAGGAGATAGAGCGAGCCACGATGATGACTCCTACAAGGGCAACAAGGAAGCCGGCAACGCCAAGTGGAGTTGTCTTGGTGACTAGGCCGGTAAAGAGAATGGCGATTCCGGCAAGGATCGAGACAATTCCAAGAGGTAGGCGTGGCTTTGTCGGGGTGAGCGTATTGCCAGCTAGTCGTGATTCCAGGCGTGGATCATCGGTAGCTAAGGCGGCTTCCATCTCAGCTAAGAGGCGACGTTCACGGTCGGAAAGTGGCATATTCACACAATAGAACAGAACTTCTTGGCGCGCCACTTTATGGGTTTTTAGAGGCACATCGGTGGACGTTATTCATCTTCATCCTCGTTCTCGGCGCGAATAAGCCTGCCTGGACGAACGCTCCCCCTGCCAAAGCGCGCTTTTGCGCGGTCTATCGCGCTATCGGCTTCTCGCCAGCCGCGTTCACGTGCTCCGAGTTCAAGTTGAACGGGTGCGCCCTCTTGTAAGTTCGAGAGCGAAACGCCAACGAGTCGAATTCGTGCGCCCTCATTTTTAAGCGCAAGGTAGAGCGACTTCACAATTTCATATGTGTCGTGGGTGTTATCAATTGCAATCGGAACTGTCTTGGCTCTCGTAAGAGAAGAGAAATCGGCAAATTTTATTTTGATACTAATTGTCTTAGCAAAGAGAGAGCGTTCTCGCAGTCGCGCTGTAGCTTTTTCGGTCATACGTAAAAACTCGCGCAGGATTTCTTCTGGATTATCGAGATCTTCGCTAAAGGTTTCTTCGTTCCCAATGCTCTTTTCGGGTTCATCTGGAATCACATTGCGATAGTCGCGCCCCCATGCCAATTCGTAGAGCGATTCACCTGTCGCATCACCAAGAGCGCGAACCAATGTGGCACGTGGAGTATGCGCAATATCTGCAACGGTGTGCAGCCCAAGTCGCTCCAGAGATTCTGCCGTTTTGGGACCTACTCCCCAGATGGCGCGCACTGGCAATGGATGGAGAAATTCCAAGATGCGATCCGGCTTGATTTCCAACATGCCATTTGGTTTGCAATGTTGTGATGCTAATTTTGCAATGAACTTAGATTGTGCAATTCCTACAGAACAGGTAATGCCTTCTTCTTTTTCAACTTGAGCACGAATTTTTGTGGCAATTTCGCGACCTGATCCAAATAGTTTCTGTGATCCGGTGACATCCAGGAAGGCTTCATCCAACGAAATGGGTTCTACAAGTGGCGTATACGATTGAAATATCGCCATAACTCGCTCTGAAATTTCAGAGTAACGATGATGTTCGGGTGCGATAAAGATGGCATGTGGCGCCATTCTCTTTGCGCGACCAACTGGCATCGCTGCACGTATTCCAAATTTACGCGCTTCGTAATTTGCAGAGAGCACTACTCCACGTGTCCCGGCGCCAACAACGAGAGCTTTACCTTTGTATTCTGGATGATCGAGCTCGGCAACTGATGCGTAGAAGGCATCCATATCTACATGGAGGATGACCGTCATATCGCCACACTACCTCTTTCGTCTCCTTGGACTCCTTGTTCTTGGACGCTGCGCCATTTTTCGTAGGCAAGGCGCAGATCCCATACTGCGGTTGCGCGGATAGAGATACCGCGGGCGCCAGTGCGTCTGGTCTGCCCACGTACTAAAAGTAGCGATGTCGAATAGAGAGTTGATGCGTGATCAACTTGCGCATCAGGAAAGAACGTTGAATCGCTACATCCATAGCCATCATCGAGCGTTAAGAAGATAACGCGACGTCCAGAACGCACTGGCGGGGTCTGTAGCGCAACTTTGACTCCAGCTACAAGTACCGTCGAATTAGATCGTAATGAAAGTAAATCAGAAGATTTCACGGCTCCAATAGCGTTGAGAAATGGCGCATAAAAAGTGAGCATATGTTGCGTGACATCCATTCCTAAACGAATAATTTCGCTCGATACCTTTTCGGCCACGTTGAGTGGTTGCAGACCGCTACTTTCTAATACAGGGGGTGCAAACCCAAGGCTAAGTTGCGATCCAGGAAGATGCGCTACGGGTGATTTCTGTAAATCTGCCAAATGAAGCAAGAGATCGCGTTGGTGTGCATGGATTGAATCAAAGGCGCCAGTCATAATCAGGTTCTCAGTTACCGGCACTGACGCTCCTGATCTGCGATAAAAATCAGCGAGGTCTATATAAGGCTGGCCGTGAACAATAGATGCAATCTCTTTTTCAGAGATGCCAGCGACACAGGAAAGCGCTAGTCGAAGAGCATCACCATCAAGTGTGCGTTCAACCCGATATTCCGCTGTGGATTTATTGATATCAAGAGGCGCTATCGCAACCCCCATTTGGCGAACCTCATCGAGCATAAGCCGCTTTGGATACATGCCTGGATCATGCGTGAGAACTCCTGCCATAAAGGCTGCTGGGTGATGAGTTTTCAGCCACGCTGATTGATAGGTAGGTAGCGCAAAGGCAGCAGCATGCGCCTTGCAGAATCCAAAGGATGCAAAGGCGCGTAGTACATCCCAGATTTCAGTAATAACTTTTAACTCATAGCCGCGTTCGGTAGCAGCAGGAAAGAACCAATCACAGACTTCTTGCTGACCTGCTTTATCTCCGAGAGCTCTGCGTTTCTCATCAGCTGCAGCAAGTGAGATACCTGTCATCACCGAAATAATCGAAATTACTTGCTCGTGAAAGACCACAACGCCTTCGGTTTCAGACAAGATCGGCGCTAAATCAGGATGAATGATTTGTGCCAGATTCCAACCGTGGCGCGCATTAAGAAAGGGGCGAATCATGTCGCTCTTTACGGGCCCTGGCCGAAAGAGCGAGATATCGATGATGAGGTCGTTAAAAGTACGTGGCTCTAACTTGCCTACAAGCTCGCGCTGCCCAGGGCTTTCTACTTGAAAGATACCTAAAGTTCTTGTTGATTGGATAAGAGCATAGGTGTCAGCATCATCAAGCGGAAGCGCATCAATATCAACTTCCTCACCCTCAACGCGTTTAATTTCTTGAACAGCATGGGCGATAGTCGATTGCATGCGCACACCTAAGATATCGAGTTTCAGTAAACCAATATCTTCAACGTCATCTTTATCAAATTCAACCATCGGAAATCCTCCGGCGTTGAATTGGACAGGTGCGCGATCTAGAAATGCTGCATCGGATAAGACCATCGCGCAGGGATGCATCGCTAAATGGCGAGGTAGACCATCCAGGCGAGCAGCAAGTGCAATTGTGGCTCGGGTTAAGGGAGCAGAGGTGTTGAGATTCTTGAGTTCAGGAAGTGAGTTCAGCGCCGCTTCAATATTGCCAGCACGAATGTGAGGCATTGATTTAGCAAGGAGATCAATCTCTAGCGCTGGCATACCTAGTGCAGCGCCAGCATCACGGATGGCATGGCGCGCTCTGTAGGTATCAACCATCGCAACAGTGGCGCAGCGCGATATCAAACCAGCTTGGCTCCAATCACGGGCACCATATCTCTTAAAGACCATCTCGTAGATTTCAAGGCGCCTGGCAGATTCAACATCGATATCAATATCAGGAAGTGCTCGTCGTAGCGGCGAGCAGAAACGTTCCATGAGAAGGCCATGCTGCATTGGATCAACGCCAGAGATTCCGAGAAGATGGCAGATTAAAGATCCAGCACCACTACCACGTGCAGCAACGCGAATATTCGCAGCGCGCGCCATATCAGTGATATCTGCAACTGTTAAAAAATATGATTCGTAGCCAAGGGTTGCAACAATGGCGAGTTCGTCATCGAGTCGGGCACGCGCTTGTGTGATTGTGGCGCTGTCGTTGTAGCGCCAATTAATACCTGCCTCAGAGCGAGCCCGTAGCAAAGTGCGCATGCCAGCAGGTGAATCAGCGCCCACCACATGTGGTTCAGGTAAGTGAATTCCTCCTAAACCAATATCACGTTGTGGAGATAAGACTGCACGTTCGGCCCATTGTCGCGTTGTCGCAAGAAGCGCGCGTGGTGTGCGTTCGCCAGCTGCACGTGCAATTTCACCAGCTAAAGAGATCATCTCATCGCTACTCTTTAAATAGGCTTCAGCGTTGCGACGTTCGACATGGCGTGGATGTAGCGGCACTAATTGACGTGCACAATCAAGAACATCAGCTACTGGTCCATCATCCCGATAACACATACGTACTGCATTGGTGAGAACAGCATCAATATCGTTATCACGCGCAAAGATAAGAGAGCGCGCAGCATGGGCGGTAGAACGCGGTCCATTGCCAGGAGCTAAGTGCGAAACGCATTCGATGGCATGGTCTGCAAAGAAATCTCGCGTCTGATTAAAGATTTCTAGAGCAGCATCAAAGCGATGCGATGTCAGCGCTTGCGAGATTGGTGATTCGGGTCCATGAAGTAGATGCAAGTGCGTGGTGTAACTGCTGAACTTTTCAAGAAGTTCTGGAGTAAGGATAGGTGTGCGATCTGGGCTATTCATCTGCAGCCCAGTCATTAATCGCACCAGCGAGCGCCAACCGCCATCGCTATGTGCTAAGACTGTAACGCGTGGCAAAGTACCTGATGTATCGCCAATACGAATTGCTAGGTTAACGCCGATGATGGGTGCGATACCGTGAGCTACCGCTGCTTTAGTAAAACGGATTGCACCAGCTAAACCATCGCGATCAGTAAGTGCGAGCGCAGGCATCTCACATTCTGCAGCGCGCGCTACAAGATCGCGTGGTTGTGTGGTTCCGTATTTAAATGAGTAGGCGCTTGCTACTCGCAGATGGATAAAGCTCATCTTTTACAACGACCTGATAATCCACTGCCCTGTTGCTTCATCGCGTTCGAGTTCAAATGTTGTCAGGGCACCGATAGGGGCCGCCTCAACTTTCCAGAGCGCACGAGCTTGATCGTCAGGGCGGAACTTGCCATCGCTGATGCGATTCCACCATCCACCTGCCTCGCACCATCGCGAAAGCACTGTATGGATACGAAAACGTTTACCGCGAAAGGTGAATTCGATGGGGGTAAGACCTCCATCGGCAAGAACATCGTGGGCTGGTATGACGTGAGGTGTTGCTGGCTTTACTGACGCTCTTTCGACTGACATTTTTTACTCTTCCCCTGAGCAGGTGTGGATATTCGAACAGATGTTCGAAAAGTACGCCAGAGGGCTGACAAGGGCAACTCCCGCGTGTTGCGAGCATAGATAGTTGAAATTTCAACTACTTTCTCCTATTCTCGCCCACGTACGAAAACCCCTACCCATAGGAGAAACACTTGGACGCAATTCTTATCATCGGACGCATCCTCTTCGGAGCGCTCTTCGTCACATCAGGTATCGCTCACTTTGCCAAGCTTGAAGCAATGACTGGCTATGCCAAGTACAAGAAGCTCCCAGCCGCAAAGTTCGGCGTACTCATCTCAGGGCTCCTCTTCCTTCTTGGCGGCGTCTACATCATCGCTGGTTTCTGGGTTGATCTCGGAGCGCTCTTCCTTGCAGTAACTCTGATCCTTGCCGCATTTATCTTCCACAACTTCTGGAAAGAGACAGATGCAACTGCCAAGATGAATGAGCAGATTGCCTTCAATAAGGATCTCGCTCTTGCTGGAGCTTCGCTAATCCTCTTTGCACTTATTGCAACCGGAACACTTACTGACTTCGGACCAAGCGTTGGAACGCTCAACTTCTTTAACATCTAACGCAACTTTTTAGTAAATAGTAGGTAAAGCCTCTTGATTCTCTACAAAACGTAGAGATATCGGGGGGCTTTCCTATTTCTACTGTCACAATTCTGTAATGGAAATACTCGGCGCACTTATTGCAGGTAGCGCTATCGGCGCAGTGCTTGGTTTTGTCGGTGCAGGTGGAGCAATGCTCTCTGTGCCGATTCTGATGTATGGATTTGGATTTGGCGCAAAGAGCGCAACTACTGCCGCCCTCGCCATCGTCTTTCTCGCCGCGGCATCTGGTGCCATTCCCAAAGCTCGCAAAGGTCAGATTCTTTATCGTGATGCCTTAGTAATAGTGGGTCTGGGACTAATAACTAATATTGGTTTTGCAACAATCGCTGATGATTTGCCTGATTCCTTTATCTCGACTGGCTTTGCCGCAGTTCTGATCCTCGCCGGACTATCAATGCTGCGTAGTCCGAAATTTAGCGAACATACGCGAATGCCTATCTCTGTACTGATTGTGATTTCGCTGGTAATCGGCTCCATCACTGGGCTCTTTGGTATAGGTGGGGGTTTCTTAGCAATCCCAGTTCTCGTACTTTTCTTTGGAACTCCCCCGGCAATCGCTGCTGGAACTTCGCTCTTAATCATTGCGCTTAATTCATTCATTTCATTTCTAGGACATCACGCGCTTTGGGATAGCGTTGAATGGCATATACCAATTTTTATCGGTGCCTCGGCTGTAGTAATTGCGCAATTTGCATCTCACTATTCATCAAAAACTCCGCAAGATAAGCTCCGCAAAGCCTTTGCTTATCTCTTGCTTGCCATCTCAATATTCACGATTGCCCAGACTTGGGTGTAAAAAACCTAACTCTAATTTTCGTGGCTGAGCTTCTTTACCTTAATAAAACGTGATTGGTATGCCGCACCAAACATCAGCAATACCGGGAATGCAAAAGCGATTGGCAGTGATGTCAGTTCAGCGATTCCACCAATAATGGTTGGGCCTGCAAAGTAAGAGCCGATAGCGATAATTCCAATTCGGGCCAGCCCCACCGATGGCGCAACTCCAGGAATGGATGCTGCCGCTAAGTTAAAAGCAGGAAAGAATGGGCCCATCCCAAAACCTGCTGCACCAAAACCGATACACACTATGACCAAGCTCGCCATCTGATGAGAATCGGCAAGTGGGATTCCGATGATGAGAGAAAGTCCCCAGATTCCTCCACCAAAAATTCCACCGTATTGCACAGTCTTTACATGGCCCCACATCTCGAAGAATCTATCGCCTAACAATCTGCTAGCAATCATGGCTAGTGAAAATACTGTCGCAGCTGCTGCATTTAGGCCTTTACCAATATCCATATGATCTTGTAAAAGAATTCCACTCCAGTCGAATGAACCACCTTCCGGAATGAGCGCGCACATCAAACCAAAACCAAGGCCCCATAAAATCATTGCTTCTTTGCCGATCAGCGGCACTTTTGACTCAAGCTCTTCACCTTCATCACCCAGGTGTCCATCAAGATGAGGCGGAAGTAAGTTGTATGTGACCCAAAAGTAAGAAAGAAATGCGATGCTAGAAATCGCCAGCAGATTAACTTTGGGCGAAACTAGATTTGCAACTAAACCGCCTAAGAGAGCCGCTGAAAAAGCGCCAACGCTCCAAAGTCCATGAAAGCTCGACATCCAGCGGCCTTTTGTGTGCTCTTCAATTGCAACTGCTTGACCATTGAGCGCCACATCCATAAATGCAACGCTAAAGCCGCAGATGAATAGTCCAATACATAGCGCGAGAACTGAGTCTGAAATGCCCATGATCCCTACGCCTAACGGCAAGGTGACTCCTGAAATTTGTACAACAATCTTTGAGGAGTACATATGCACGATACGTCCGGAAAGTTGCGCACCTGGTACTGCGCCTAGCGTGCTTGCCAGAAGTACCAGTCCAAATTGGCCATCACTTAAGCCCAAAGAAGTTTTAATTTCAGGAATTCTAGGAATCCACGCCATGCCAGTTATTCCCAGCAAGAAGAACCCAGCCCAGACAGCGTTCCGAGCGCGGATACCTCTTTCATAATTGGTAAGCCCACTCAAAGACATGGAGCGACGCTATCTCATAAAGTTCGCATATGGATGGAATTCTGGAGAAGGCAGCAGTCAGACGTTTTCAAGAGGCTGCCACTGCTCTTGGAGTAAAGGGTGAAATCAACATTCTTGCAGACACAGCACGCACGGCCGTTGATGCCGCTAACGGGCTTGGGATTGAAGTTGGTCAGATCGCATCATCACTCATCTTCAGGCTTCCATCAGGAAATCCGCTGCTTATCATCACCAGCGGTCGCCATCGCGTAGATACAGATCTTGTGGCTAAGAATTTAGGAATTGCAGAACTTGGCCGTGCAGATGCCAACTATGTAAAAGAGGTTTCTGGATATTCTGTAGGTGGCGTATCTCCTATTGGATGGATATCAAAACCAGAGATAACGCTAATAGACGAGGCGCTCAACGACTACGAAATTGTCTGGGCTGCATCCGGACACCCGCATGCGGTGTATCCAACAAGTTTTGAAGAACTCAAATCGTGTACAGGCGCAACGCCTATGGTTGTGGGTGACTAAGCAAGCAACTCAGCGAGAAGCTTTTCAACGCGACCTTTGATCTCATCGCGAATTACGCGAACTGATTCAATTCCCTGTCCCGCAGGATCTTCAAGAACCCAATCTTCATATCGCTTTCCTGGATAGAACGGGCAGGCATCGCCGCAACCCATAGTGATCACCGCATCTGATTGTTGTACCGCCTCTGGTGTTAATACCTTGGGAGTGTTGTTGGCAATATCTATGCCGATTTCAGCCATAGCTTCAACTGCAACAGGATTGATGGAATCTTTCGGCGCAGAACCTGCAGAGAGAACCTCAACGCGCCCCTTACCAAGCTCGCGCATGAAACCTGCTGCCATCTGCGAACGACCCGCATTGTGAACACATACGAAGAGAACGGTTGGCTTGCTCATTTATTGTCCTTACCTAGATTTTGATGTGAGAAATTTGAAAGAAATATAACCAAGAGTCGCTCCAATAATTTGCGCAGCAATAAATGCTGGGACGGATTGAATATCAATGCCAGAGAATGAATTAGAAAAACTTCTCGCAATTGTCACTGCAGGGTTGGCAAAAGAAGTTGAAGAGGTAAAGAAGTATGCGGCGCCAATCCAGGCTGCGACTAGGCGTGGAATCTTCTTGTCTATTCCCTGCTTCACAGCTAGAAAAATAATGAAAATGAGACCTGCAGATGCGATAACTTCTCCGAGAAGTAGATGGTTCCCGTCTCTGACTTTCTGCGATGGATCAAGTGCTGGCAGCTCAAACATGAGATTAGCCAAAACTGTTCCAGAAAATCCACCAAAAATTTGGGCACAGAAAAACCACAAGGTTTGCGACAGAGTGAGTTCTTTGCGGAAGAACGAAATTCCACTGACAAGTGGGTTGAAATGGGCGCCGCTTATTGGCGAAAGCAGAGTAATTAGAATGTAGAGTACAAAAACTGTAGCAATGGTGTTGATAACTAGTTGAATCCCGATATCTGTACTGATGTTGGCAGCCATGATTCCAGAACCCACAACTGTGGCTACAAGAGTCCCTGTCCCGAGAAACTCTGCAAACAACTTCTTCTTCAGCATGGGTATCCTTTAACTATGGAAAGCGCCGCCAACATCACCGTCGCCTACTTTTTCTCGATTCAACGCAAGAATATTCCCTTCGCCTTCTGGAGTATGGCAATAGATCGCTTGCGTAGCCGAAAGTTCACCGGGATTTCATTTTCCAAGTTACTTGGCACGGGCACCGGTGCAACCTTCACTCCCAGCGATGCAGACTTGCTGCAATGGGGCATGGTGGTAGTGATTGATAAAAATCGTCTAGCTGCCTTCGATGAATCTTCCATTATCAAGTCTTGGCGTAAGCGGTCGACATCAGAGTTTCGCGCCGTTATGTCGCCAATTTCATCTCACGGCCAATGGTCAAAGCGCGAACCTTTCTCCCCTACTAATACTTTGAGTAGCCCCGATGCACAGATTGCGGCAATCACTCGTGCGCGAATTAAATGGAACCATAATGTTCGTTTTTGGAAGGCTGTACCTCCGGTTGTTTCTGATTTGCACTCTGCTCCAGGATTAATCACAGCTATCGGAATCGGCGAAGCGCCAATTGGATTGCAAGGAACTTTTTCAATCTGGGAATCATCAAAGGCGATCCGCGACTTTGCCTACAAAGGGCAGGCTCATCAAGAAGCAATCAGACAAACCACCGAGATCGGTTGGTATAGCGAAGAGTTATTTGCACGCTTTGAAATCCTCGAGACGCGAGGCTCAATTATTAAGAAAGTAGCGAATTAGGGCAGACTTAGCCCATGTCAATTCGCCACTACAACCCACGTCGCAGGCGTCGCAGTGGCATCTCCCCTAAAGCTCGCAATCTCTTAGCAACTTTTGTAGGCGTGACGATTCTTCTCCAGATTTCTTATCCACTGATTGATGGTGAACCGCTTCGATTGGTCACAATTGCGACTGTAATTGTCTGTGCAATAGCAATGGTTCTTCATGGACATTTCAGTTACGGATTCAAATACTCGTCACGCTATCTGCCTATTACCTACGCATTTGGACTTGGAGTTGAAGCGCTGGGCGTTCATACCGGTTGGCCATTTGGCGTTTATGAATACGACGCATCGTTGGGTCCGCAACTTTTTGGAGTGCCTCTTGTTGTTCCATGCGCGTGGGTCATGATGGTTCACCCATGTCTCTGCGCTGCTCGCCGCATCGCAGGAAATTGGGTATTTCTTTATGGTGGTGCGCTACTCATGGCGTGGGATCTTTTTCTTGATCCTCAGATGGTTGCGGCTGGACGTTGGACATGGGAAGTAACGGGGGCTCATGCACCATTTACTCCTGACATTCCACTATCCAATCCATTTGGTTGGCTCTTAGCTGGAGTTTTCATTTCCGGCCTCTTAAATAGAGTGCTTCCCCGCGAACGTCGCAAAGAAGGCGCATCGCTGCGCGCGGTGGATGCGCTTTTACTGTGGACTCTCTTCGGAGGGGTCGTTGGTAATTTATTCTTCTTTGATCGCCCCGGGCTCGCGATATTCGCTGGCGTAATTATGGGATCGCTTTTGACGCCTTACTTTTTCTCAAGTTGGTTAGGCAGTAAAGAATAGTTGATGTCCTCAATAGCTATTCTGCTGGTATTTGTCACCTTTCTTATCTGCGTCGTTAATTTTGTCACCATTCGCAGACCAGAAAATGATGATGTCATTAATGAGTCAGTAACCGTCATTGTTCCCATGCGTAATGAAGCTGAAAACGTTGCGGACTGTATTGCATCCTTAAGGGAACAGATAGGCATTGAGCGCTTGCGCTTTATCATCGTCAATGATTCTTCAACCGATTCAACCCTTGAGCTTCTCAAGCGTTCTACATCCGGAGACTCTCGCTTCCACATCATCGACTCCCCTGCGCTCCATTCGGGTTGGTTAGGAAAGGTCTCTGCGCTTCAGGCTGGTTATGAAGCAGCGGACTCTGAAATCTTGGTAAATATTGATGCCGATGTTCGCCTCAAGCCCAGAGCCTTGGCGCGAGCAATCAACCAGTTGAAAGACCTCTCTTTAGATTTTGTCTCGCCGTATCCCAAACAGGTTGCTGGGACCTTTGGCGAGAAGCTCGTGCAGCCACTCTTACATTGGTCATGGATGAGCACCGTGGTCCTGAGACTGGTTGAAAGGTTTCCAGTTCGATCCACTGCAATTGCAAATGGACAATTCTTTGTGGTGCGCAAAGAAGCTCTTGATATCGTTGATGGATTCACTTCAGTGTCAAAGAAAATTCTCGATGATATTGAAATTGCTCGAACCTTGGTTGGTCATGGATTCCGCGGGGTTGTGACCGAGGGCTCGGCGATTGCTCAAACTCGTATGTACTCATCATTGAGCGAACTTCGAAATGGCTATAGCAAATCTCTGTGGAAAGCATTTGGAGGACCAATTGGTTCATTGATTGCAATCGCCATTATCTTTGCAATTGGCATCTACCCTCTCATTCTTGCCCTCAATGGATATGTTGTTGGCATTGTTACTTACCTGCTATCAGTTTTTACCCGTGAATTAAGTGCGCTCCGTTCTCGCAGTAATCCGCTCTACGCCTTTTTGCACCCACTTTCTTCCGCTCTGTTGATCTATCTCATTATTTATTCATGGAGCAAGCGTGGAAAAGTCCAGTGGAAGGGTCGCACTGTATGACTGGCCATGTAGGGAAAGTGGCTCACCCAGAAGAGATTGCGGTAATTGGTGCAGGAATCGGCGGACTCTGCACCGCTGCACGGTTAGCAAAAGCTGGTCATCGCGTCACAATATTTGAGGCATCCAATCGAACCGGTGGAAAATGCCGTACCGAGTGGATTGGTCGATACGCATTTGATACCGGCCCATCACTCTTGACCCTGCCTGCTGTATATCGAGATTTTTTCCAACGCACTGGCGATGTAATGGGGAGAATTCTGGAGATTGAAGAAGTAAACCCTTCCTTCGATTATCGATTCCACGATGGCAAGTCGGTTAAATTTGCCAACTTGTCACGGAAGAAAACTTTGGCAGCAATCGCGCAGTCATTTGGTGATACCAGCGCTGCAGAATGGGAGCGCGCCATGTTGCGCGCCGAGTCAATGTGGGATGTTTCGCGTGAACCCTTTGTTGAATCGGAGTTGAAATCTCCGCTCTCGCTCTTGCGACGCCCACGAGTTCTTCGTGATCTACTTACTATCGCACCATGGAAATCACTACGCGATCTCAATCTGCACAGTCCGTATCTTGCAAAGATCATGGATCGCTACGCAACATACAGTGGTTCTGATCCCCGATTCGCACCAGCAGTACTTTCTACAATTGCCTTTGTCGAAGAGGCCTTTGGCGCTTGGCATATCAAGGGTGGTATTGGGACATTAGCGGAGAAAATAACTGAGCGCTGCGAAAAATTGGGTGTCACAATCAATCTCAACGCCTACGTTTCAGAGATTACCTACGATGGTAATCGCATCAACGGCATCATCGTCGATGGGCAGAAACGCCGCTTCGATCGAGTAGTCGCAAATATCGATGCCCAAATCCTCTACAAAGAATTGCTACCTGGAAATCGCACTGCCAAAAAGTTGGCTCGCGCGCTTGCAAAATCTGAACCTTCTCTTGCAGGTTTTTCACTGCTATTAGGGCTTAAACCCAGCTCAGCGCCAGCACTATCGCACCACACTATTTTATTTCCAGAAAACTACGATGCTGAGTTTGAGTCAATCTTTACAACAAAGACCCCTGTAGAAAAGCCCACTATCTATATTTGCGCTCCTCAAGATCCTTTGATGGTTAAAGATTCCGGCCACGAAGCATGGTTTGTTCTCGTCAATGCTCCTCGCCACAGTGCTCAAGGTGATGGTTTCAATTGGAGCGATAAAGATTTTGTACAGCAATATGCCAATAGCATCATTGATCAGATTGAAGAGCGTGGAATTTCTATTCGTGAACGTTTAGAAGTTTTGGAGGTTCGCACACCTCTTGATCTACAGAATTCAGTCCACGCACCTGGCGGTTCGATTTATGGAACTTCTAGCAATGGCGCTCGTTCGGCATTCTCACGAGCAAAGAATCGCTCTCCAATACAGGGGCTCTATCTCGTTGGTGGTTCTGCCCATCCCGGCGGCGGACTTCCGCTTGTAGGACTTAGTGCAGAAATTGTGGCTAACGCAATTTTAGAAAGATAACCCTCATCAGTTGCCCAAAACTCCAGAGCAACATCGCTAAGAAGCCGTATGACAGCACTAGCAATCCAGGAATATCAAAGATATAGAAGATCAGAGCAAAAGCCATAAAGATTGCACGGACTGGCCTTTCAGTAATTGTGACCACTCCAACTTCGTGATGGCCAAGAGAAGCCATGCGAGCTCGTGCATATTCTTGAACTGAAGCCACCATCCACATTGTGATTGCCAACCAGGCAGGGATTCCAATTCTCCAACCCATATAGAGCCACAGCGCTTCAGAGACGCGATCGGCGAGTGAATCAAGAAGTTCACCCCACTGACTGTCTCGTTCTTGAATTATTGCAACACTTCCATCTATTCCGTCAAAGAAGAGTGAAACAACGAGTAAAAGCAGTGCAATCGCAGCATAGGTTGAGAAAGCCATGGCGAACGCTGTCAGCAATCCCAGTAATGTCAGAAAATTTGGGGTTATGCGAAGTGCAGTGCACACACGCGCTGCCTGATATGAAAGCGAAAGCCACCCTGCAACAACGCCTTTGATTTCAGCGCCCCCATGGAGAATGCTCCATCTCTCTCTAAATTCTTTCTCGGTCAGCGCCATCTGATTTACCGCAGGTCTTTGAGCTGGGAGTAAATCTCGCGGGTCGCCGTCGAGGTATTCATTGTGTAGAAGTGAAGTCCTGGTGCGCCAGCTTCAAGCAATTCTTGGCAGAGTTTGGTGGCAATTTCAACACCCAACTTACGAACATCTTCGGGGCTGTTTTCGTACTTTGCAAAGGCTGCTGAAACATGTGCGGGAATTGGAGTGCCACTTAACTCGGCCATACGATTAAGTTGTTTGACATTAGTGACGGGCAAAATTCCTGGAATGATTGGCAGAGATGAACCTTTAGCGGACAATTTATCCACTAAAGATTTCCATTTTTCGGCTTCAAAAAAGAATTGGGTTGTTGCAAAAGTCGCACCCCTGCGTTCTTTCTCAATGAGTACATCGACATCACGTGAAAAATCATCGCCAGATGCGGGATGACCATCTGGAAAAGCAGCTACTCCGATTGTGAATCCCCCAAATTCAGCTGCGAGCGTTACTAATTCGTCAGCATGGCTGAGGCCCCCCGGCGTTGCCACCCATGGAGCTCGTGGTCCACCGGTTGGATCTCCGCGCAACGCCAAGATGCTTTTAATTCCAGCTTCACGATACTTTGAAAGTATTTCCAACAATTCATCACGAGTAGAACCGATACAGGTCAAATGTGCAACTGTTGGAATGCTCGTACGAGCAGTAATTTCGGAGGTAATGCGAATTGTGCGATCTCTCGTGGAACCACCTGCGCCATAGGTCACAGATATGAAATCAGGGGCAATTGATTCAAGTTGTGACATCGCAGTCCAGAGACGTTCTTCACCCTCTACATCTTTAGGAGGGAAAAACTCAAAGGAGTAGGTCAGTTGATTCTTCAGACTGCGCATCTCCACTGCGTCAGGGTACCTTTTCTCCGTGGATAAAGAGCTCTCCAATAGCGCAACAGCGGTGCGCGATGCTGTCAAAGAAGAGCTACGCCATTATCTGCAAGACCAGCGCACCTATCTGACCAATATCGCATCTGAGATGGTTCCTGTCTGTGATGCTCTAGAAGATTACTTGCTCGAAGGCGGTAAGCGACTTCGCCCACTCTTTGCATATGCCGGATACATTGCAGCTGGACTTACACCGGGTAAATCTGAAATTCGCGCCATGGCAAGCCTTGAACTTTTACAAGCTTGCGCACTCATACACGATGATTTAATGGATGGATCTGATACCCGTCGCGGCAAGCCAGCAATTCATCGCCACTTTGAAAATCTGCATCGCAAAGGCAGCATGGCTGGAAGCGCAGAACAATTTGGTGAGGCAGCAGCGGTTCTCTTGGGAGATTTGGCGCTGGTCTGGTCTGATCACATGTTGCACAACTCTGGTATCACCCCATCATCACTTTCAGCTGCGTTACGCATACATGATGAGATGCGTATCGAATTAATGGCTGGTCAATACCTTGATGTTCGCGAAGCTGGTGAACGCGAATATAGCGTGGAACGTTCATTGCGTATCGCGCGATATAAATCTGGAAAGTACACAATTGAGCGACCACTACATCTAGGAGCCGTAATTGCACGACCAGATTCGTCAGAAAATTCCGAACTCCTCAGCGTCCTATCAGCGTACGGCCTTCCACTAGGCGAAGCATTTCAGTTACGCGATGACTTGTTAGGAGTCTTTGGAGATCCAGAGACAACTGGAAAACCAGCTGGAGATGATTTGCGTGAAGGAAAGCGCACAGTGCTAATAGCGATGACCCTCGAGAAAGCGCAGGAAAGCGCCCGCGCTGAGTTAGAAAATAATCTTGGCAATCCTGCGCTCTCACCTGAAAAGATAGATTCACTCCGTTCGCTGATCATTGAAACTGGCGCGGTAGCGGATGTGGAGCAGTTAATCGACCGTCTTGCGCAAGAATCCCAATCAGCTGCAGCAAGCGCAGCAATTCATGACCAGGCACGTCCATTTCTCTTGGCTCTTGCTGAGACCGCAATCCGTAGGAGTTACTAATGGTAAGAAGAGTTAAAGGTCCAACAGATCATGTCGTTGTAGTTGGCGCAGGACTTGGTGGGCTCAGCGCAGCGCTCCGGCTGGCGGGTGCGGGTCGCAAAGTAACAATCGTGGAGCGTGAATCTGTTCCTGGTGGACGTAACGGTCTACTCAACAAAGATGGCTATGCATTTGATACTGGTCCAACTGTGCTCACTATGCCATCGCTGATTCAAGATGCATTTAGCTGTGTCGGCGAAGATTTGAAAGATTGGCTAGAACTCATGCCACTTTCTCCTCTATATCGTGCCTTCTATGCGGATGGCTCGCAGATTGATGTTCATGCAAATACAGCGCAGATGGAAGAAGAGATTCGCACGCATGTCTCTGCCGAAGAAGCGCTTGGTTATCGCAAGTACGTTGACTTTGTCACCAAGCTCTATAAGTATGAAATGAATGACTTCATTGATAAGAATATTGACTCACCACTCAATCTTTTGACTCCCAACTTGGCGCGCTTGATTGCCTTGGGCGGGTTTAGGCACTTGCAGCCCAAGGTAAATCAGTATTTGAAGGATCCACGTCTGCAAAAGGTTTATTCATTCCAAGCTATGTACGCAGGCGTAAGCCCACAGCAAGCGCTAGCGATTTATGCAGTAATCGCCTACATGGATTCGGTCAATGGAGTGTTCTTTCCAAAGGGCGGTATGCATGCGGTTCCTCGGGCGCTAGCAGCGGCAGCGCAGAAACATGGCGTTGAATTTAAATACAACACAACAGTCACAGGACTGGAAAAAGAGAACGGTCGTGTAAAAGCGGTACTTACTCACACAGGCGAAAGAATCGCGTGTGATGTTGTCGTCATGAACCCTGATCTACCTGTGGTCTGGCGCGAATTGCTAGGTAGGACTCCGCTCAACATTAAGCGCCTAAATTATTCGCCATCGTGTGCAACTTTGCTGGTTGGTTCTTCTAAGAAGTATGACCATATCGCTCATCACAATATCCACTTCGGCGAATCCTGGGATGGAGTCTTTGACGAACTCATCAATAAGAAGACTTTGATGAGCGATCCATCCGTGTTGGTCACAGTGCCAACTCATGATGATCCTTCTCTTGCGCCTGCTGGAAAACAGTCCTATTACATTCTCTATCCAACCCCTAACTTGGATGCCGATATTGATTGGACCAAACAGGCAAAGCCTTATCGCGACCAGATGATTGCAACCCTTGAAGAACGCGGTTACACGGGATTTGAAGATGCAATTGAGACCGAGGTTCTTACTACTCCCCTCGATTGGCAAGCGCAGGGAATGGAACGTGGCGCTCCCTTTGCTAGCGCTCACACCTTCTTCCAAACTGGACCATTTAGACCTCGCAATATGGCCGCTGGTTTTGAGAATGTTGTCTTTGCTGGAAGTGGAACCCAGCCAGGAGTTGGAGTTCCGATGGTGTTGATTTCAGGTCGCCTTGCTGCAGAGCGAATTGTGGGTCCGGTTAAGTAAATGGATGCAGCGCTCAAAGCTTCTTATGAAGAATGTAAGCGGCTTAATTCGCTTCATGGAAAAACTTATTACTTAGCAACGCTTCTACTTCCTGCGCATAAGCGCCCGTATGTCCATGCACTATATGGTTTTGCGCGCTATGCCGATGAAATTGTTGATGACTTAGCATCTACTCTATCTCCGCAAGAAAAAGCAGATGCGTTACGAAGTTGGAGCAGCGGTGTGCTTGCCGATCTTAAAGCGGGCACTAGTTCCGACCATATCGGACGAGCTCTTGTCGATACAGTTCAAACCTTCAATATTCCTTATCAACATTTTGTGGACTTTCTGCACAGTATGGAGATGGATCTAACAGTGACGGAATATCAAAGGTATGAAGATCTCTATGAATATGTTTATGGCTCTGCCGCAGTTATCGGTCTAGAGATGGTTCCCATCTTGGGTTACTCCGACGATCGAGCTTTTGAGGCAGCCCAGAAATTGGGGATAGCCTTTCAACTCGCTAACTTCATCCGCGATGTTGGGGAAGATCTTGATCGCGGGCGAGTCTATTTACCGCTACAAGAGTTGGCTGAGTTTGGTGTAGACCGCGCAACCCTAGAGCGCCGTACTCTGACTCCAGAAATTATTGCGGCTCTTAAATTTCAAATAGACCGAGTGCGCTCGTTACAAGCCGAAGCAGAAATAGGAATTCAATATCTCGATAAAGTCTCTCGTCCTTGTATTCGCGCTGCTAGTGAGCTCTACTGCGGAATTGTTGATGAAGTAGAGGCAATTGGATATGACATCTTCAATAAGCGAGCAAAGACCTCGACTGGGCGTCGGGCGCGAGTTGCTGGCGCTGCCTATATACAAGCAATTTTGGCGCGAGTTCGCTAAAGTAATAACTCACGGGAGCCACCTTGGCTGAGAGGACATCATCTTCATGATGTCGACCGTCTGACTGGTCCGGTAATGCGGATCTAGAAATGAGGTTAGCAATGTTCTCAACTTTCTTTACCGCTTGGGGATATGAAGTTTCGTATCTCGAATTCGTTGCCTCCATCGCATCTTTTATTGGAGTAGGTCTAGGTATCACTGGAAAACGAATCACATGGCCATGGTGGGCGATCAGTAGCGCCCTTTATGGCATCTTCTTTCTTCAGTATGAGTTATATGCCAGTGCGGCTCTACAACTTGTCTTTATTGCCGCAGCGGTCGTTGGTTGGTTTGGTTGGGAACCAACTGGTGCTAAACCTGGTCCCTTTAAGACAAAATATCGACTCTACACATGTGCTGCAATAATCGTGGCGACTCTGGCGCTCGGGCCTGTGCTCAAAGAGGTTGGCGCTGCATCAACATATGTCGATGCCATTCTTTTCTTTGGAAGTCTGACTGCGCAGATTTTGATGGTCTACGAAAAATATGACAGTTGGCCACTGTGGTTAATTGTGGATCTTGGTTACGTTCTGCTTTATGCAACGCAGGGTCTACTCTTCACAACCCTGCTCTATGTGGCATTTACCATAATGGCAGCGCTGGGATGGAGTACTTGGTATGGATCTCATAGACGCGCTCTTAGATCTTTGTAAAGCAGCACAGCGGCCCATCATTGCAATTGATGGGCCAGCAGGAGCAGGTAAGACAACGCTGGCAACCAACCTGCACCTGGCTCTATACCCAAATTTCACTTCCACAATAATTCATATGGATGATCTCTATGATGGCTGGGATAACGCCCTCACCCCAGAGTTATCCAAGACACTCATATCGATTGCAATTTCACATCAACAAAATAAGCAGATATCAATCTCGAAATACGACTGGCTTCGCTCAACATTTTTACCAGCAGAGGTGATTCCACCTGCTCAACTCTTAATTCTTGAAGGCGTAGGGAGCGGCCAACGTGCCATTCGCGAATACCTGACAGCATTAATCTGGATTGATATCGACAGAGATAGTGGCCTCAACCGCGTTTTAGAGCGAGATGGAAATGCAATAAAAGATCCAATGCAAAAGTGGCTTGTCACACAAGAGCAACATTTCGCTATCGAAAAGACAGATAACGCGGCGGATTTCGTACTCACTACCTAGAATTGGGTTTATGTCTGACCTTACTGGCGAACTTATTGATGGGCGCTATCAGCTCATTCGTCAGATGGCCACAGGGGGTATGGCCAGTATTTATGAAGCGCTAGACACTCGCCTTGACAGAAAAGTTGCTGTCAAAATTATGCACTCGCATCTTGCCCAAGATGAACAGTTCGTTGAGCGATTTATACGTGAGGCAAAGGCTGCTGCTGCCCTTTCGCATCCAAATATTGTGGCCGTTCAGGACCAAGGGTGGAATCAAAATGGCACTCCTGCCATTTTTTTGGTGATGGAGTTAATTGAGGGACACACGCTTCGTGAATATCTCAATGAGCAAGGAAGGCTCTCGGTTCAAGATGGAATTAAATTCCTCCTGCCTGTTTTAAGCGCTCTCGCGGCCGCACACAAATTAGGAATAGTGCATAGAGATATCAAGCCTGAAAATATTCTGATCTCTAAAGAAGGTCGAATCAAGATTGCTGACTTCGGTCTTGCTAAAGGACCTCTCTTGGGCGCAACCATGACTGCAGAGTCGAGCGTCATCATGGGATCAGTCTCCTACTTATCACCTGAACAGGTTCAGCGTGGAATTGCAGATGCTCGCAGCGATGTCTACTCAATCGGAATTACCGCATTTGAGATTTTAACTGGTCAGAAGCCTTTTGAAGGCGCTGAACCAATTCAGATTGCCTATATGCACGTCAATAATCGCGTGCCAAAAATCAGTAGCTTGATAGAGGGTATCCCGGCTGAACTCGATCAATTGATTTATGCAGCAACGAGTTCTAATCCTGATGAACGCCCGAAGGATGCGACTGTCTTTCATGACCAACTTGTTCGCATCAGCCACAATCTAAATCCAAAAGAGAATCAGTTAAGTTTGGAACTTGATATTCCGATCGAACCGATGCGACCAAAAAAGGCGCCAAAATCTCTTCGCAAAAAGATACGCGAAATAACTGAGGCGATTCCAGTTCCAACTCCTCGTGAGACGACAGAAGAGGTGAGAAAGCGGAAGAAGGCGAGCAAGCGAGTCAGGCGAAATCGCAAGATTGCGCTATTGATGGCGATAGCAGTGGGCATAACGGGCTGGTATGTACTCATTGGTCCAGGTTCTCGCGTTGTCGTTCCTTCAACCGTTGGAGCCACTGAGGCCGAAGCTTCAGCTGCCTTGTCGCCTCTTGGACTTACTTCTGTGGTTGTGGAGCGCAAATTCAGTGAAGATATTCCGGAAGGTCGCGTCATTCAAACTATTCCCGAAGCAGGCGGACGGGTAGATCAAAACGCTGCGGTTAAATTGATTCTCTCAAAAGGCCCTGAGCGTTTCGTTCTACCCATGGTCAAAGGACTCACGCCTGTTGTTGCGCGTCGCCTCTTAGGTGAAATGCCGCTATCTCTTCAACCAAATTCTGAGGAATTTAGCAACACAATTCCTAAAGGTTATGTGATTGATTCAAACCCACCTTCTGGAGAAAAAGTAAAGCGAAATGCTTTGGTTGTTCTGCGAATTTCAAAAGGGCTAGAGCAAGTTGCTCTAGCAAATTACGTTGGAAAGAGTTCCGATCAGGCGCTCAACGAACTTCAAGAATCAGGATTCGTCGTTGACTCAACCTATGCATTTAGTGAGACACAACTTCCTGGAGAAGTAGTTGCACAAACTCCGCCTGGTGGCGGCACAGCAGATAAAGGCTCCAAAGTTGCGCTTATTATTTCTAAGGGCACCCAATATGCCTACATCCCAAATATCTTCTCGCTGGAAGAGGTGAAAGCGGTACAAGCTCTGAAAGATCTTGACCTGAAAGTAGTTGTGAAAAAGATTGGTAAAAAGACGGTGAAGAAGGTCACCAACATTTCACCAAAGGTAGGCACGAAGGTAAAGCGTGGCAGTACTGTGACCATCACAGTAGGCTAAGCAGATGCCCGCAACAAAGAAGCCGCGAATCGGCGCCCACACCCCTACATCCGGAGGCATGGCCAAGCGTTCCATCGCGTATGCCGAGACCATTGGAGCGGAAGCAATCCAAGTATTTACATCTAACCCTCGTGGATGGGCAATGCCAGAAACCAATCACGATGCTGACGCCCTCTTTCGTGAAAAGGCGCTCGCTCTCGATATTGAAACTTACGTGCACGCGCCTTTCTTAATTAATCTTGGTTCTCCGACAGAGGACACGTATAAAAACTCGCTCGCCTCTACTGAGTATTCGCTCAAGCGCGGGCAGGAAATCGGTGCGCTGGGCGTTGTTGTTCATACGGGTTCTGCTGTAAAAGAAGATTTTGTTGAAAAAGCCTGGAAGCAGATTAAAAAAGGTGTCATGCCTATTCTTGAAGCTCTCAATGACGATGCTCCGATGCTGTTGCTTGAACCGACTGCTGGCCAAGGTCAGTCGCTAGTAAAGAGACTCGAAGATCTTAAGAATTACTTAAAGGCCCTTGAATATCACCCAAAAGTAGGAATCTGCTTGGATACCTGCCACGTCTTTGCTGCTGGCCACGACATTGCTAAAAAAGGTGGCATGAAAGAGACTCTCGATTTGCTCGTAGCGGTTGCCGGCATTGAACGTATTCAGTTGATTCATGCGAATGATTCGATGGATGTGTGTGGTGCGCTCAAGGATCGCCACCAAAATATTGGTGATGGTTTTATCGGAGTCGATCCCTTTGCAGAGTTACTTAAGCATCCTGCGGTAGTCAACGCCCCCCTTATTCTCGAAACTCCTGGCATGGAGCCAGAACACGGCAAGGAAGTTGCTCTCCTCAAGAAGTTGCGTGGATGAGTTCACAACACGCACTTAAGATGAAGGTCGCCCCCTGGGCGCTGCTTGCTGTTTCTGCTTCGTGGGGAATGGCCTTTGTGGTGATGAAAGATCCCATCGAAAAGCAAGGGGTGAATAGCTTTCTCTTTACTCGTTTCTTAGTCGCCGTCCTTGCGATGCTTACTCTCCGACCTTCAATCATTCAAGAGATAACTCCTGAGATTTTGCGTAAAGGATTTATTGCTGGTCTATTCCTTGGCGCAGGCTATGTTCTTCAAACTTTGGGCTTAGCTATAGCCGGTGCTGCTATCACTGGATTTATCACCGGACTTTATGTTGTTGCAACTCCCTTGATAGCTGCATTGATATTGAAGGCGCGGATTAGCCCCTTCACATGGGGATGCGTTGCACTTGCTACCTGCGGCCTCGCCCTTTTATCACTCAGAGGTTGGAGCGTAGGGTTCGGTGAATTTCTGGTATTTCTCTGCGCGATTGCATTTGCCGCTCATATTGTGACTCTGGGGCAATGGAGTAATGGTCTCGATGTGTATGCGCTCACCATTGTGCAATTAGCAACGTGTGCATTTATGACTGGCGTACTGTCGTTTGCTCAAGGATATGATTTGCCTGTTAATACCAGCGGTTGGTTAGTAGTTTTTTACACAGCGATAATCTGTACCGCGCTGGCTTTTATTGTGCAGACTTGGTCGCAAGCGCATATGAGCGCGACTAAGGTTGCAGTCATTCTTACGATGGAAGTTGTCTTTGCTGCAATTTTTGCAGTGCTCTTTGGAGGAGAATCGCTCACAATCAAGGCGCTCTTTGGTGGAATTATGGTCTTGACCGCTATGTTTATGATTGTCCTCAAGGAGTCTTAAGATGGCAATCGATCTCAGATCAGACACGGTTACTCAACCTAGCCCTGCCATGCGCGAGGCGATGGCTAAAGCTGCTGTTGGCGATGATGTCTATGGAGACGATCCCACCGTTAACTCTCTAGAAGAGCGAGTAGCCGCTCTCTTTGGGCAAGAGGCAGGTCTGTTCTGTCCAACTGGTTCTCTTGCAAATCAATTAGCGATTCGCACTTTGGTAAAGCCTGGCGAAGAGTTAATTGTTGAGACTCGTTCACATATTGTGCGCGCCGAATTAGGCGCGGCAGCCGCGTTTAGTGGAATTACTACTCGCACGTGGCCTGCTGAAGATGGGCTACTACGTGCAGAAGATCCGCTCGCTATCGCACATGAAAGCGCTGGACCTTACCTAGTTTCCACTAAAGCAATTGCTGTTGAAAATACCCACAACTTTGGCGGCGGAACAGTTCAGCCAATCTCGGAAATCGAAAAGTTGGCAAGCGCCGCTCACGCTCGTGGAATCGCAATGCATCTTGATGGAGCTCGCATTTGGAATGCACATATTGCCTCTGGCGTCAGCTTTGTAGATTATGGCAAGCACTTCGACACAATTAGCGTCTGCTTATCAAAAGGCTTAGGAGCGCCAATTGGCTCAGTCATGCTCTCAACAAGAGAGCGGGTCAACGAAGCGCGAATCTGGCGTAAGCGCTACGGCGCTGGAATGCGACAGGTTGGAATCATTGCTGCTGCCGGCCACTACGCCCTCGATAACAACATCGCGCGATTGGCGGATGACCATGCGCGCGCGCAGAAAATTGCAAAAGCAATTGCAGCTATAGAACCTACTTTGGTAAACCCTGACAAGGTCGTTACCAACATCGTCGGATTGGAACTTTCTAGACTCGGAATATCAGCTACAGAGTTAAGCGAACGCTGTAAGGCTGCTGGGCTTTGGATCAGCGCTCTGGGTCCTTACTATGCCCGCCTAGTAACACACCTAGATTTTGATGATGCGCAATGCGATGAAGCGATTGAAATTCTAAAGCGCTCCCTCGTGGCGAAGTAGCCACTCTTTTTTCGATAATCCGTAAGCATAATTTCCTAGCGCTCCACCGGTTTTCAAAATTCGATGACAAGGCACTACTAAAACAATCGCATTTTTTGCGCATGCACTTCCAGCAGCGCGAACCGCGGTAGGGCTTCCGGCGCGATCGGCAAGTTCACTGTATGAAATCACTTTGCCCGCCTTCACTTTTCGCATTGCTTTCCAGGCAGCCTGCGAAAAGGGCGCTCCGGGCTGACGCACACTTATTGAGTTGATAGCTTGGATATCTCCATCAAAGTAGTCCCCAATTAAATCTGTAATGATCGGAATCCTAGAGACGCTCTTAAATTCTTTCATCAGATCTTCGCTATCAAGGCTCTCTTTCAAAGACTTTATGGAGGAGAGATTTGCGGCGAGCAGAACGTGTTCATCGGCTATCAAATTGAGATTTCCGATTGGCGTTGAAATAGTTGAGAGAAGAAGCGCCACGCTCGCAAAGTTAGCGGTCGCGCAACATTTCAGCAACTAAAAATGAGAGCTCGAGTGATTGTGAGTGATTTAGACGTGGATCGCAGGCTGTTTCATAGCGTGATTCCAAATCCTTCTCAGAAATTTGGTCGCCACCGCCGAGGCATTCGGTGACATCATCCCCGGTAAGTTCAATATGTATGCCACCTGGGTGCGTGCCTAGCTTCTTGTGTACTTCAAAGAAGCCGCGTACTTCATCAAGTACATCCTCGAAATTACGTGTTTTGTAACCGTTCTTTGATTCAAAGGTGTTGCCGTGCATCGGATCGCAAACCCACAGTACTTGAGCGCCTGATTTAGTTACGCCTTCGACAAGAGCAGGAAGTGCTTCGCGAATTTTGCCAGCACCCATACGGGTAATAAATGTAATTCTTCCCGGTTCATTATCTGGATTGAGTTTTGCGATGAGGGCTAGCGCATCCTCTACTGTCGACTTAGGGCCGAGCTTTACACCGATTGGATTGCGCACCTTGGATGCAAAATCAACATGTGCGCCATCGAGCTGTCTGGTGCGTTCACCAATCCAGATGAAATGGCCTGAGACATCATAAGGAAGTTGGGTACGAGAATCGATACGAGTCAGGGCCTTCTCATACTCAATGATGAGCGCCTCGTGACTTGCGTAGAAATCAACTGCCTTAAATTGTTCGGGGTCTACGCCAGCAGATTGCATAAATGAAAGTGCGCGACCAATTTCATTGGCCATCTGCTCGTATTTTTCGCCAAACTGTGAATCTCGAATAAAACCTTTATTCCATTCGTGAACCTGGCGCAGATCGGCAAACCCACCTCGCGTAAAAGCACGCACCAAGTTAAGAGTTGCCGCCGAAGTGTTGTAAACGCGCACCAACCGCTGTGGGTCTGGCGTGCGCGCACTTTCGGTAAATTCAATATCGTTAACTGCATCTCCACGATATGCCGGAAGCGTGACATCCCCACGTGTTTCAAGATCATTTGAACGCGGCTTGGCGAATTGCCCAGCCATGCGGCCAACTTTGATCACGGGCAAGCTTGAGTAATACTGTAAAACTGCTGCCATCTGCAGAATGGTTTTGATTCGATTGCGAATTGAATCTGCAGTTGCTGAAGCAAAAGTTTCGGCGCAATCTCCACCTTGTAACCAGAATGCTCGCCCCGCTGCAGCTTCGGCAATCTTTGCCTTGAGATCATCACACTCTCCTGCAAAGACAAGCGGAGGAAGAGCGCGAAGATCTGCAACCGCTTTAGCAAGTGGCTCGCCATCTTTTCCACCTGGCCAGTTGGGCTGTTGCGCAGCAACTAAGGATGGGTTAAAGAGGTTATCCAGCTGTGGGATGTGAGCGCTCATGGTCATAAGACTAGGCAATTTGGCAGCAATCTCGCGATGAGATTAACCAAAGAACGAAGTGATCTCCTCGTAGCGCTCGATTGGGACGGTCTTAAGAACATCGGTCGCTGATGCAAGAGGCACTCGAGCGATCTTGGTTCCATGTAGCGCCATCATCTTGCCGAAATCACCTTCGTGGACTGCAGTAATTGCTTCCAATCCAAAGCGGGAGCTCAAAACGCGATCAAAGGCTGATGGAGTTCCACCACGCTGAATATGCCCAAGCACTGTGCAACGTGTTTGATGGCCTGTCTTTGCCTCAATCTCTTTGGCAAGCCAGTCACCGATTCCGGATAGTTGGACATGTCCGAAAGCATCGAGTGGCTGATCTTTTGTGACCATGTCGCCATCTTGTGGAATCGCACCTTCTGCAATCACAATGATGGGAGCTGTTCCTGTCTTAAAGCGAGAATTCACATATTCGCAGACCTTGTCGACCGAGAACTTAACTTCCGGAATCAAGATGCAGGCGGCATCTCCAGCAAGTCCTGAATGCAGTGCAATCCACCCAGCATGGCGACCCATAACTTCAACGATGAGTGGTCGGTGATGCGATTCTGCAGTTGTATGAAGACGATCAATTGCCTCCATAGCAATATTTACTGATGTGTCAAAGCCAAAGGTAAAGTCGGTGTTATTGAGATCGTTGTCGATTGTCTTTGGAACTCCTACGACTTTGACGCCTAGCGCATCCAGTTTGGTAGCAACTCCCAGAGTATCTTCGCCACCAATTGCAATCAGAACATCTATCCCCTGATCAGCGAGATTCTGCTTGATTTTTTCGACGCCGTTTTCAATCTTAAATGGATTGGTACGTGATGAACCAAGGATGGTTCCACCCTTAGCCAGAATTGGCTTTACCGTTGCAAGGTCTAGTGGCATGGTCAGCGCTTCAAGTGGACCCTTCCAGCCGTCACGAAATCCAACGAATTCATAGCCGTACTCTTTGATTCCCTTTGTGACTACTCCGCGAATTACGCCGTTGAGTCCTGGGCAGTCTCCGCCACCAGTAAGAATTCCAATACGCATTGCAACGCTCCAAAATAAAGTGAGTTTTGGCTGTAATTAAGCCTGCTGTGGTCAACACTGACTGGCACAGTCTAGCCTTTGCCCATGGCTAATCATGACCACCAAACGGGAAAATTAGTGGCGGGCGTAGATTCTTCTACGCAATCAGTCAAAGTTGTGATTCGTCACGCAGATACTGGTGAGTTAATTCGCCAAGGTCGCGCCCCTCACCCAGACGGCACCGAGGTCGATCCAGCACATTGGATGACAGCGCTCGATAGCGCAATTTCCGCAGCAGGCGGATTGGATGATGTCAGTGCAATTTCAATCGGTGGCCAGCAACACGGAATGGTAACGCTGGATGAATCAGGTAACGTTATTAGGCCGGCGCTCTTATGGAATGACACGCGTTCTGCTACCGCAGCCGATGATCTCAACCAAGAATTAGGTGGTCCGGCAAAAACTGCTGAACAAGTCGGCTCTGTGTTAGTTGCAGCTTTCACGGCATCTAAATTGCGATGGGTTGCAGATCACGAAAAGGAAAGCGCTGCGCGCGTTGCTGCAGTTGCCCTTCCTCATGACTGGTTATCGTGGCAATTACAAGGTGGAAAAAACTTTGACCTTCTCTTTACCGATAGATCCGATGCTTCTGGTACTGGATATTTCAATCCAGTAACTTCAACCTATCGCGATGACATCTTAAGTTCTGCCCTTCGTACAGAGCGCTCAATCATCACTCCACGTATCGTGGCTCCTGCACAATTTGGTGGTGAAACTTTGAAAGGGCTTCCGATTGCAGCTGGCGCTGGCGACAATGCAGCAGCAGCCCTGGGAGTGCAAGCAGAACCTGGCGATGTTGTTGTTTCACTTGGCACAAGCGGTACAGCTTTTGCGATCTCAGATACGCCAACACATGATCCAAGTGGCGCAGTCGCTGGTTTCGCTGATGCAACTGGGCGCTATCTGCCACTCGTATGCACACTGAACGCCGCACGAATTCTTGATGCAGCAACTCGCATACTGGGTAAGAACCATGATGAAGTCGGCCAATTGGCACTGACTGCGCAACCTGGAGCGCAAGGCTTAACCCTCCTTCCATATTTTGAAGGAGAACGAACACCAAATCGTCCACATGCAAAGGGAGTCTTTGCGGGGATGAATTTGAGTAATTCCAACCCCGAAAATATTGCACGCGCCATGATTGAAGGAATGTTGTGTGGGCTAGTTGATGCCGTAGATGCACTAGTGCGGTTGGGTGTTGATGTAAAGCGCGTACTGCTTATAGGCGGGGCGGCAAAGAATTCGGCGATTTCATCGATTGCTTCAGCGCTCTTTGGCCGTGAAGTTCTCGTGCCAGAACCTGGTGAATATGTTGCAGATGGTGCAGCGCGCCAAGCAGCGTGGGCTCTCCTTGGAACAGAGAAAGCTCCGCAATGGAATTTAGGTCCGGTTCACTCTGCAAATGCCGCGGCAACCCCTGAAGTGGTTGCGCAATATCGTTCACTGCGAGATAGAACGCAATCTTGGTAGCTCCCAAAGAAACAATTCTTCTTCTTAACGATCATTTGCATCGCCATTACGGCGCCCTCAAGAATGCAACTCCTGCTACTCACCGAGTTCTCGTTGTCGAAAGTGAGCGGATGCTCACGACTCGAAGTTGGCATGTCCAAAGACTCTTCTTTTTGATTTCAGCCCGTGATCACTTCTTGCAAGACCTCGTTGCTGAAGGATTTGAAGTGGAGCTCATTCGCAGTCCCGATACTCCTGCCGGAATAGCTCAGTATCGCCTCGCAAATCCAGATAGCCATATTGTCGCTACCGAACCATCATCGCATCGCCAGCTCAAACAATTTCAAGAACTTGGCATAACCCTTCATCCCAACGATTTCTTTCTTACTCCCCGACCACTCTTTTCTCAATGGGCAAGCGCGCAAAAGACATTGGTGATGGAGAATTTCTATCGCGCTCAGAGATTAAGACTCAACATCTTGATGGAAGGGGCCGAGCCAATCGGTGGAAAATGGAATTACGACGCGGACAATCGCTTGCCGCCTCCTAAAGGCGAACACAGATGGCCTGCCTATCTTCAACATTCTCGTGATGCGATTGATGAGCGGGTATTGCAAGAGATAAAAGATCGCAAGCTTCCAGTCTTTGGGAAACTTCCCGACAGCACATGGGGCACCACTCGCCAGGCCGCACTCCAACAGTTAGATCACTTCTTAACGCACTGCTTCGATGAATTTGGTGCATACGAAGATGCCATGACGACGGAAAGTTGGGCTGTCAATCACTCATTACTGAGCCCTTATCTCAATGTAGGGCTCTTGCATGCAGAAGAAGTCATCGAAGCTGCTCTTAAAAGATTTAAGGGCGGTGACATTCCTTTAGCTGGTGCCGAAGGATTTATCCGACAGATTATTGGTTGGCGCGAATATATCAATGGCCTTTATTGGTTTTTCGGTGATCTATACCGCCATGAAAATTCTTTAGCAGCTAACCGCCCCTTACTGCCGCTCTTTGAAGATTCGAGTAAAACGGAGATGAAGTGCGTAGCTACCACCGTTGAAGATATTCACTCACGCGCCTGGGTACATCACATTCCACGTCTGATGGTTCTAAGCAACTTAGCCTTGATTAGTGGGACTTCTCCGCAAGAGTTTCTGGACTGGATGCGACGAGCATTTATTGATGCAGCTGACTGGGTTATGGTCCCAAATGTCATCGGAATGAGTTTGCACGCCGATGGTGGAAAGTTAGCGACTAAACCATATGCCTCTGGTGGCGCATACATCTCGAAAATGAGTAACTACTGCAAGAGCTGCGCTTTCGATCCAAAAAAGCGAGTTGGAGAAGATGCCTGCCCATTTACAACTCTGTATTGGGATTTCTTATCTCGTAATCGAGATCGGTTTGCCAAGAACCATCGTATGGCTCAGCAACTAGCTGGAATCAATCGCCTAAGCGATTTAGCAGAGACGAAAGAGCGTGCGCAAGAAGTTCTCGACCTTCTCTCTCGCGGAGAACTCTGATTCAATATTGCTATGCCTCTTGCTCCAGAGATTCAAGCATTTCTTGAAGCTAGCGCCGCAGCAGGTCTACCTCAAGTGTGGGAAGCGCCGGTTGAAATATTGCGGCGAAATACTCAGACCAGACCAGCGCTAGCAGGGCCTGCAGAACCACTCTTTGAAGTCAGCAACAGATTTATTCCTGGACCAACTGCAGATCTACCTATTCGCATATATCGACCTAGCGCAGATACCGAACGCACCATCATCTATTTTCATGGCGGCGGTTGGGTGCTCAACTTTCTAGATATTTATGATGCATCACTTTCTCGATTAGCAAATCAGAGCAACTCCACAATTATTAGCGTCAACTATCAGAAGGCTCCCGAGCACCCGTTCCCCGTGCCCTTTGATGATTGCTATGCCACTCTTCTCTGGATAATTTCAAATGCAGAGCTACTTGGTGTGAATACAGAAAAGTTAGGAGTTGCTGGCGATAGCGCCGGCGGAAATTTGGCTGCTGCAGTCGCGCTCAAAGCTCGTGATAACGAAATAACGCTAGCTTTTCAGATTCTTATCTATCCCTGCAATGACTTAGATTTCGAGACAGTCTCCTATCGAGAGAATGCAACAGGATATGGACTATCGACTAGAGCGATGCAATGGTTTTGGGAGCAATATCTGCAACAGAACGAACATCACGAAAATCCATATGCGGTTCCAGCCAGAGCACAATCCTTCTCCAAAGTAGCTCCCGCAATCGTTATCACGGCCGAGTATGACCCGCTCTTAAGTGATGGCGAGAAATATGTAGAGCTGTTAAGCCGCGACGGAGTAACCACGAGCTATCGTTGCTTTGAAGGAATGATTCACGGCTTCTTTTCCAATGTAGCGCTCACGCCTACCGCGGCTCGTGCTATAGATTTTGTAGCTGAAGAAGTTGTGAGGATTACGCAGTAACGATTGCGCCTTTACCGACTACAACAATGCCGCTATCGGTAACAGTAAATCGTTGGCGATCTCGTTCTAGATCAACACCAATCTGAGCGCCAGGTTCAACAATGACGCTCTTATCGATGATTGCCTTACGAATGACTGCGCGATCACCAATTTTCACGCCCGGCATTAAGACTGCACCGTCTACAAAAGCGCCAGCGCCCACGTGTACGTCGTATGAAGTCACGGTGTGATTTACATGTCCACCCGCAATAATTGAACCGGCCCCCACGATGGAATCCTGAGCGATTCCATTCGCGCTGAATTTAGCTGGTGGAAGCGAAGGTGGATTGGTAAGCAGCGGCCACTCACGGTTGTAGAGATTAAAAATCGGATGAATCGAAACCAAATCCATATGAGCGTCGTAGTAAGCATCAATAGAACCTACATCGCGCCAGTAGCCTTTATCTCGATCTGTTGCCCCTGGGACGACGTTATTTGCAAAGTCATAAACTTTTGCCTGTCCTGCGTTGGTCAGCATCGGAATAATATTTCCGCCAAGATCGTGACGCGACTCTACATCTTCTGAATCAAGTATGAGAGCTTCTTCCATTACATCGCGCTTGAAAATGTAATTGCCCATAGATACAAGGCAGAGATCGGGGTGTCCTGGCATAGCAGGCGGGTTAGAAGGCTTTTCATGAAAAGCTTTAATGGTGATTCCATCATCTGCTAATTCGATAACACCGAATTCATGCGCCTCAGATCGCGGCATGCGAATTGCCGCAATTGTGATTCCTGCTCCAGTCTCGAGATGTTGCTCGAACATTTGGCTGGGATCCATGCGATAAACGTGATCTGCGCCAAAGACCAAGACATGTTTTGGATTCTCATCTTGAATTAAATTGAAGTTCTGCAATATCGCATCTGCTGAGCCGGTGTACCAACGAGGACCGAGGCGCTGTTGTGCAGGCACGGGCGTGATGTAATTCGAGAGCAAGGTCGACATGCGCCACGTTGTGGTGATGTGGCGGTCTAGCGAATGAGATTTGTACTGCGTGAGAACTGCGACCTTTCGCATTCCACCATTGACCAAATTGGAGAGCACGAAATCAATCAGGCGATAAGAACCACCAAATGGAACCGCCGGTTTTGCACGATCTGCCGTTAGTGGCATTAATCGCTTACCTTCTCCGCCCGCAAGAACAATTCCAAGTGGAGTTTCATAGCGGGCCATGGAAGAAGGCTACCTAAGATGGAACTTTCTCACTAGAGCCAAGCGATACTCTTGGCATGTGAGCGCTACTCGTATTGGAATCGTCACCAAAGAGTGGCCTCCAGCAGTCTATGGTGGCGCCGGAGTTCACGTAGTTCAGTTAACCCACGCGCTTCGCCAAATTTCAGGTATCGATGTTGAGGTTCACTGCTTTGGCGGGGCTCGCACAGATGGAGCATTTGGTTACGACACTCCTACAGAATTTTTAGATGCCAACCCAGCGTTACAAGCGATTGCAACCGATTTGCTGATCGCCCACAATCTACAGAACGTCGATGTCATTCATACGCACACTTGGTATGCCAACATGGCAGGCCATACTGCATCGTTGCTTTACGGAAAGCCACACATCGTCAGCGCTCATTCCCTTGAGCCACTACGTCCCTGGAAAGCTGAGCAGCTCGGTGGTGGTTACCAAATTTCATCGTGGGCTGAGAAAACAGCATATGAAGCAGCAGCGGCAATCATTGCAGTCAGCGATGGTATGCGCAGTGATGTTTTGAAAGCATATCCAGAAGTAGATCCTAGAAAAGTTGTCACAATTCGCAATGGCGTGGACACCGCTAAGTTCGCGCCAAATTATGACGCTGCAGTGTTGGAAGAGTTTGGTATCACAGGACGATATGCCATGTTTGTTGGGCGAATTACTCGTCAGAAGGGATTGGCTCACCTGCTTCGTGCTTGGAAAAAGGTTCCAGCAGAATATGGCTTAGTCCTTGCAGCCGGCAGTCCGGATGAAGAGACTATTGGAAATGAAGTTGCAGCACTTATCGCCGAACTTCAGACAACGCGTCCCAACGTTTGGTGGATTAAAGAGATGCTTCCCCATCACAAGTTAACGGCAGCTCTCACGCAAGCTGATCTCTTCTTATGTCCTTCCATTTATGAACCACTGGGAATCGTGAATTTGGAAGCAATGGGATGCGAGACCGCGGTTTTGGCATCACGTGTGGGAGGAATTCCAGAAGTAGTCGCAGATCGCCAGACTGGTGTGCTGGTTGATTACACAGAAGATCACGCAAGCTTTGAATCTTCATTGGGTCAGGCGATTTCAGAGTTGATGGCAAATCCTGCTCTACTTGAGCAGTATGGAAAAGCAGGACGCGCTCGAGCTCAGAGCCAATTCGGTTGGGACGCAGTTGCTGCACAGACTGTTAATTTGTATAGGAGCGTCATCGCCTAAATGTCACGTCGTGGTTGGTTCCTCTTTATTCTCGTCGGATTCCTTTGGGGTATTCCATATCTCTTCATTAAAGTTGCAGTTGATCCAGAAAATGGAT
>JACCDH011821184.1_pt1 | contig 81666 bp, 76 predicted proteins | sample 7442481 | NCBI WGS metagenome assembly JACCDH01 (sample SAMN15323433, study PRJNA562643) | freshwater metagenome | isolation source: river surface water | place: USA:Blue River Watershed | collected 2017-08-15 | reverse complement strand
GCCGGTGCACTGCTCGCCTTGATTTTTGGCCTCATCACCATCAACCTCATGGCCAATCAGGTCGCCACGGGGCTGGCAGTTGCGATATTTGGTGTTGGCCTTGCTGCTTTCCTCGGCAAGCCCTTTGAAGCCCGTGTGATTGCCGCGACCCCACCCCTGACCATCCCGGTTCTCGGTGACATTCCCCTTATTGGGCGGGTGCTATTTCAGCAGCAGTCCTTGGTGTACCTTACTTGGGTGATTTTTGGGCTGGTCGTCTGGTTTTTAGCCAAGAGCCGCGGCGGCTTAGTGCTCAAGGCGGTTGGGGAGTCCCCCGCGGCGGCTCATGCAGTGGGTATTGCGGTGAATCGCGTCCGCTACCTTGCCGTGCTCTTTGGTGGTGCGATGGCAGGCCTTGGTGGTGGGTTTTTGTCGGTTTTTTATACCCCCATGTGGACCGAAGGGATGATTGCGGGCAAGGGCTGGATCGCCCTCGCCCTGGTGGTCTTCGCAACCTGGCGGCCCTGGAGGGTCTTACTTGGCGCTTATCTGTTTGGCGGTGTCTTGATTAGCCAACTCTTTGTACAATCCTCCACGTTACAGATCAATGTGCCGGCCCAGCTTCTGTCTGCACTGCCCTACCTCGCAACCATAGTGGTACTCGTACTGATTTCCAGAAACGCACAAATGATTCGCGTCAATTCGCCAGCATCCCTCGGTAAGTCCTTCCGTGCGGATTAATTTAATTCAACCATCGTAGAAAGAAAGGGTGTTCGTTATGACTAATCGTCGCCAATTTATACAAGCCTCCGTATCGGGCTCTGCAATCCTAGGCCTTGGTCTTGCAGGCTGCAGCAAATCTGATGACAAAAAATCCGGTAGTGCAATCAAGGCAGGGTTTGTCTATGTAAGCCCAATCGGTGATGCCGGCTGGACCTACCAGCATGATCTCGGCCGCCTCGAGATGGAAAAATCAATGGCAGGAAAAGTCACCACCTCTTTTGTCGAGAAGGTCGCCGAGGGTGCGGACGCAGAGCGGGTAATTCGCGAGATGGCCTCCAGCGGTAACAAGATCGTCTTTGCAACAAGCTTTGGCTACATGAATTATGTCGAAAAAGTTGCGAAGGATTTTCCAAAGGTCGTGTTCATGCATGCCACCGGCTATAAGTCCGGTGAGAATTTTGGCAACTACAATGCCCGCTTCTATGAGGGCCGCTACCTCACCGGCGTGATTGCAGGTAAGATGTCTAAGAGCAATATCCTTGGCTATGTCGCCGCATTCCCCATTCCTGAAGTGCTCCAAGGCATCAACGCCTTTACCCTGGGCGCGCGCAGCGTAAACCCCAAGGTTGACGTGCGGGTGATCTGGGTCAATAGCTGGTACGACCCAGGCAAAGAGCGCGAGGCCGCAATGACATTAATCGCGCAGAAAGCCGACGTGGTGACTCACCACACCGACTCGACCGCAGCCGTTCAGGCCGCTGAGGAAAAAGGGGTCTACGCCTGCGGTTATCACTCGGATATGTCGAAGTACGGTGCAAAGGCGCATCTCACAGCCACGACCCATCATTGGGGCGCGTATTACACCAAGATCGCCCAAGAGGTGATTGGCGGGACCTGGAAAAGCGGCACCATCTGGGGTGGCATGAAAGATGGCTTCATCAAGCTTGCGCCGATCAATGCAAGTGTCCCCCAGCCTGTTAAAGACCAGGTCGCCAAGATTGAAACCGATATTAAGGCCGGTACCTTCCATCCGTTCTCGGGCTCAGTCAAAGATCAGAGCGGCAAGGAGCGTCTTGGCGCAGGAAAAACGATGTCGGATGAAGATCTTGGGAAAATGGACTACTACGTGCAGGGTGTGACCTCCAAGCTACCGAAGTCTTGATTCCAGCAAAACCGGTGTCCGTGGGGCTCCGCGGACACCTTCTTCACTTTCTCTCGGATCCTTCTCTCACTGGATCAGAGGCCCTACAGAGTTTCTCCGATGGCGTGTTACTGATTAGCAAGGGACTAATCAGCGCTGTCGGACCCTATGCGGAATTATCTGAGGCCTTCCACGCCTGTGATTCTCAATATCACTACCCGGGCCGTTTTATCCTTCCGGGTTTCATTGATACGCATACTCATTTTGCGCAGACCGATATTGTGGCGAGCCCAAGTCCATCGCTGCTCCACTGGCTTGAGCATTACACCTTCCCCGAAGAATCCGAGTTCGCGCGCACGGAATACTGTCATGAGGTTGCGCACTTCTTTATTTCAGAGCTCCTTCGGCAAGGAACAACAACTGCCTCAATTTTTGGCACTGTCCACGCGTACTCCTGTGATGCACTATTTCAAGCAGCGCATGAATATGATCTGCGCATCATCGCCGGCAAGGTCTTAATGGACCAGAACTGCCCGAAGACTCTACGCGACTCCGCAAGAGGCGGCATTGAGGAGTCGCAGGCCTTGATCAAAAAATGGCACGGACAGGCACGCCTTCGGTATTCAGTGACCCCGCGGTTTATTCCCACCTCCTCGGCTGAGCAGCTTCGACTCGCAGCCAATCTCTATCATGACTATCCCGATCTGCACCTGCAGTCTCATGTCGCCGAGAACGCCGATGAGGTTGCATGGGTCAAGCGCTTATACCCAAGCGCAAGAAGCTATCTTGAGGTCTATCGTGATTTCGGCCTTCTTGGCGCGCGGGCTACCTATGCCCACTGCATCTGGTTTGATGACGACGATCGTACGCTGATGGCTAACACCCGCACCGCCGCCGCATTCTGCCCCACATCAAACCTTTTTCTCGGCTCTGGTCTTTTTGATTATCGTGCGGCACGTGCCGCCCATATGATCGTTGGACTCGCCACCGATATTGGCGGCGGAACCAGTTTCTCGATGCTGCGGACCATGCATGAGGCCTATAAAGTCGCCCAGCTCACGGGCCTCACGCTCACGCCCGAGGATTGCTTTTACCTCGCTACGCTTGGCGGCGCGAGAGCCCTTGGCCTTGATCAGTTTGTGGGCAACTTTCAGGTGGGCAAGGAGGCCGACTGCGTTGTGCTGAACCCCGAATCCACAGCACTGACCACGCGACGATTTCAGAAAACGAAGAATCTTTCTGAACAGCTCTTTGTGATGATGATGCTAGGCGACGATCGCATGATCGAGCAGACCCACATTCAAGGCATTCCCAAGTTAGATCAGGATTGAATATGACCATTGATTTGAAAGAGATCCAACGTGTCCGCGACGAGGCCGACTGTCTAATGTCCGCCCTGCAGGTGGATCAGGCGATTGCGCAGATGGCGGGCGACATCACCGCGCGACTCAAGCACACCAATCCCATGGTGTACTGCGTTATGAATGGTGGCCTGATCTTTGCAGGCCAACTCATCCCCAAGCTTGACTTCCCCCTAGAGGTCGCCTACCTGCATGCGACCCGTTATGGCCACGCGCTTACCGGAACATTTCTCGACTGGCGGGTTCGCCCAACCCACGACATAACCGGCCGCTCGGTTCTCGTCATTGACGACATCTTAGATGAAGGTCACACCCTTGAGGCCATTGTGAACTACCTGAAGTCAGAGGGCGCAAAAGAGGTCTTAACTGCGGTTTTAGTGCACAAGATTCACGATCGAAAAGTTCGGCCCGGCCAGCGAGCGGACTTTAGTGGACTTGATGTCGAAGACCGCTACCTATTCGGATGTGGCATGGATTACAAAGGCTACTGGCGCAACCTCCCGGGGATCTACGCACTCAAAGAATCAGTCTAAATCAACCAAAACGCCCAGTGATGTAATCCTCGGTTTCCTGTTTTTTGGGCTTAATAAAGATCTCGTCGGTCTTGCCATACTCCACCATCTCACCGATATACATGTAGGCAGTGAAATCTGAAATGCGTGCAGCCTGCTGCATGTTGTGGGTAACAATCGCCACCGTATAGTCGGTTTTAAGCTCGTGAACCAGCTCCTCAACCTTTGCCGTGGAGATCGGATCTAAGGCCGAGGTGGGTTCATCGAGCAGAATTACAGAAGGCTTCACCGCAACCGACCGTGCAATGCAGAGCCGTTGCTGCTGACCGCCCGAGAGCGCAAGCCCGCTTTGATTGAGTTTATCCTTGGCCTCATTCCAGAGCGCGGTCTTGGTCAGCGCCCACTCAACGCGGACATCCATCTCAGCCTTGGGTAGATCTTCATAGAGCCTCACGCCAAACGCGATGTTGTCGTAGATCGACATCGGAAATGGGGTGGGCTTTTGGAAGACCATTCCAATACGGGCCCGCAGAAGATTCAAATCCTGTTTGGGATCAAGAATGTTCTGACCGTAGAAATTAATCTCGCCCTCGGCGCGCTGTCCAGGGTAAAGACTATACATCCGGTTCAGTGTCCGCAGTAGCGTCGATTTTCCGCAGCCCGAGGGGCCAATAAACGCAGTTACCTTGCGCTCGGCAATATTGAGATTGATATCTTTGAGGCCCTGGAACTTCCCGTAGAAAAAGTCGAGGTGACGAATCTCAATCGCGTGCTTTAAGGCTTCTTGGTGATCGCTCATGGTCTGCTCTCTTGTGTTCTATCTGTCTTGGCTATTCGCTGTGTTCACTATTGAGGTTATTGAATATTGACTTGTCTGCTTCTTGCTGGTCTAGCTCTTGACCGTTTTGTCTCTGAAAAATACGCGAGCAATAATGTTCAGTACCAGGACCGATAACGTGATGAGCAGTGCACCACCCCAGGCGAGTCGTACCCAATTCTCATACGGGCTCATCGCGAACTGAAAGATCACCACCGGCAGGTTTGACATCGGTGCATTCATATTCATGGAGAAGAATTGGTTATTCAAGGCGGTAAACAGTAAGGGGGCCGTCTCTCCGCTAATTCGCGCAATCGCCAGTAAGAGGCCCGTGACGACGCCGCTCTTTGCGGCCCGTAGTGTCACCATCGTTGCTACCTTCCAGCGTGGCGCGCCAAGTGCAAACGCGGCCTCGCGGAGGCTTCCAGGAACGAGACGCAGCATATTTTCGGTCGTTCGAAGCACGACGGGGATTGCAATCAGCGATAGCGCAATCATTCCTGCCCAGCCCGAGAAATGCTTCACCTGAGCCACCAGAATCGCATAAACGAAAAGACCCAGAACGATCGAGGGAGCGCTCAACATAATGTCGGTGACAAACCTTGTAACCTCGGCCGTTTTACTCTGATCGCCGTATTCCGCAAGATAGACCCCTGCAAGTATTCCAATGGGCGTACTCACTAAGGTTGCAAAGCCCACCATGAGCAGACTGCCTACGATTGCATTCGCAAGGCCGCCACCCTCTGTACCTGGCGCCGGCGTTGATTGGGTAAACATATTCCAATCAAGAGCGGCAAACCCGTTAATAAATAAAACCGACAGAATCCAGAGCAATACAAATAAGCCCAGAGCCATTGCCATCATCGACAAGGTAAGACCAATTCGATTGATTCGGACGCGTTTGCGATAGAGTTTCTGATCCATACGATTCCTAGGTCTTGAGCCCCTTCGCACGCTCGGTACGAAGAATCAGAATCTTGGCGAACGCAAGAACAATAAAGGTGATTAAAAAGAGTAGGAGCCCTAGGGCAAACAAGGTCGAGAGGTGGAAATCGGCAGCCTCTCCGAACTCGTTGGCCAGGGTCGAGGCAATCGAGGAGCCCGGAGAAAATAACGATGTTCCAATTCTCTGAGAGTTACCGATTACGAAAGTTACAGCCATAGTCTCGCCAAGTGCCCGGCCAAGACCCAACATAATGCCGCCGATGACACCCTGCTGGGTGTAGGGCAAGACAATGAAGCGAACAACTTCCCAGGTAGTGCACCCAACACCGTAGGCGGATTCGCGAAGAATCGGTGGGACGATCTCGAACACATCCCGCATCACAGCCGCAATAAAGGGCAGGATCATAAACGCAAGCACAAGCCCCGCCGCCAAGATTCCGATACCGTTTGTTGCCCCGCCAAATAGTGGCCCAATTAATGGCATCTGGCCCAGGGTCGATTGCAAGGCCGGCTGGCCATACTCCGCGAATAAGGGCGCAAAAATAAAGAGCCCAAACATTCCGTAGATGATGGAGGGCACGGCTGCAAGTAGCTCAATGGCCGTGCCGAGGGGCCGCCTCAGCCAGACCGGGCAGGTCTCCGTTAGAAATAGTGCAATCCCGAAACTTAAGGGCACCGCAATAAGCACCGCAATTGCGGCGCTGGTCAGCGTACCGAAAATCGCAATTGCAGCCCCAAACTCTTCATTGATAATGTCCCACTCGACCCGCCAGAGAAATTCCACCCCAAACTTCTGAAATGAGGGCCAGGCAACAACTGCGAGCGACAGAATAATACCCACCAAGGACACCAAGACAATCAGTGAAAAACCAAGGGTGAGTTTATGAAAAATGAAGTCCTGCTTACGTTGCTTCTTAACGACTTCTAAACGCCGTTGGTCAAGCAGACCGGCTTCGGCAGGCAACGTATCCATTCAGGCTCCAGAATTAAACCACTGCAGGAAAACAGGGAGAAGGCATCAAGAGGGGCAGCCCTCTCAGGCCACTCCCCTCGTATCGACTAATCTTACCTTGGATTACTTCGCGATCTGGTTCCAGACTTTGCTGCGGATCTGGTCAGTCAGTGAATCGGGCAGGGGCACATAATCAAGCTCGAGGGCCAGATTTTTGCCGTTCTTAAAGGCCCAATCAAAGAACTTTAAGGCTTCTTGCGACGCTGCCTTATCCGCCGGGCTCTTGTACATCAGGATGAATGATGCGGTTGAGATTGGCCATGTCTGAGCACCTTTCTGGTCAACGATCGACAGGCCCATGCCGGGAACCGAAAACCAATCCGCGCCTGCAGCAGCGGCAGCAAAGGTTTTATCATCTGGCGATACATAGTTGCCATCTTTGTTGCGCAACTGCATGAAGTTCAGGTTATTTTTCTTCACGTAGGCGTACTCGACATAACCAATTGATCCCTTAACACGTGCCACGTTTGCGGCGACGCCCTCGTTACCCTTACCACCGACGGAGGAAGCAGCTGGCCATTTCACGGCAGCGCCCTTACCGACCTTCTCGGCCCATGACTTACTGGCCACTGACAGGTAATCCGTAAAGTTAAACGTAGTGCCTGAGCCGTCTGCACGGTGCACGATCGTAATGTTCTGATCGGGTAATTTTTTTCCCGGGTTCAAGGCAGCGAGCTTGGCGTCATTCCATTTCAGGATATTGCCCATAAAGACTTCTGCCAGGATCTCACCCGTGATGCGGAGCTCTCCAGGCTTAAAACCATCCAAATTAATAATGGGGACTGTTCCACCGATGATGGCGGGAAACTGAACCATGCCATCTTTGTCAAGTTCTGCACCCGGTACAGGCGCATCAGTTGCACCGAAGGTCACTGTTTTCGCACGGATCTGACGAATTCCGCCTGAGGATCCGATCGATTGATAGTTCAAGCCAACATTCGTGACTTTCTTGTAGGCTTCAGCCCACTTTGCGTAAATTGGATAGGGAAACGTCGCCCCTGCGCCAGTGATATCAGCAGCGTGGGCCGCCGAGATCAGCGTAAATGCAGAGGCCGCTGCAACCATGAATCGTTTAAACGTCGTGTGCATAACTCTTCCTATTTAAGAATTGAAATTACGAGTAAAACCACTAACCAGCTTTTGGTCAGTGAAACTCTAACCACTGAATGTTTCAGCGACGTGACAATCAGGAATGCCCGGGTTTTAAAAAAGCTTATTTAAATCAATGACTTAGGATTCTTCTAGGCCGAAGTGGCGAGCGTACCGAGGATGCATCGACTGAAGATCCATCAGAAGCAGGAAGTCGGCCGTGTTGAAATCGGGATCCCAGGAGGGTTCCCCACAGACCTTGGCGCCAATTTTTAAATACGCGCGAATCAATGCCGGCTCTTGGGCCTTCGTATCGACCGGAATCCGAGAGAGGGCCAAGGGATGCTTTGGAAAGGCCTCGAGTAGCGAATCCACCATCGACTCTGATCGAAAGCGATTCCAGAGACTCGCAGCCTGCGTTCCGCCATCCCGCATGCTCACACTTGCACAACCAATGAGGTAGCGCCGATTATGGTGACGCATGTAGCGAATAATCGCAGACCAGAGCAGCATGATTACAGCGCCATTGCGATGCTCGGGATCAACGCAGGATCTTCCCAGCTCTACCAGGTTAGGAATCTGCCGTTCAATACGTGTCATAAAGAACTCGCTCTGGCTGTAGTAGCGGCCGATGTGATGGGCCTGCTCGGGTAATAACACACGATAGGTGCCGACAACCTCGCCTGTACCCTTAGATCGAACGATCAGGTGGTCGCAGTAAGGATCAAAGCTGTCTGTGTCAAGGCCTGCAGCGCTGCCGATAAAGCTCGCGCCATACTCCCGCTTAAACACCTCGTAACGAAGGCGCTGTGCTTCTCGGACATCATCTTGCGAATGCGCTAGGCCAACCTCATAGTTCGACCCTTTCGCCGCGCAGAAATTGGGGGCTGAAGCAGGTGAGACCCATGAGGGTGTAAACACTGCAGCCTGATCGGCAGTTAGAAAATGCTGAATTGCTAACTTTGTCATCTCGGTAAACCCCTCTTTCTAACGTAAAGGAACGAGCGCCTCATAGAACTGTTGTGTCGCTGCCTGCCAGGTAAAGGCAGACGCATAGCGAATCGGAATTTCCCGAGGAATTTCGAGGCACTGCAGAGCCGCCCGTCTTATATCGTGATCTAAGACACCAGCGCCACTAGAGCCGATCACATCAATGGGGCCTGCGACCGGATAGGCGGCAACCGGTAGACCACAGGCCATCGCCTCAACCATCACCAGACCAAACGTGTCGGTCTTACTGGGAAACACAAAGACATCGGCACGGCTGTAGAGATCGGCTAGCGCATGCTGAGAGACCACACCAATCCAACGTACACCAGCGTACTGACGCTTGAGGCTCGACTCGAGAGGCCCTTCACCGGCCACCCATTTCTCACCAGGAAGATCGAGATCAAGAAAGGCGCGAACATTCTTCTCGACAGCAAGCCGACCGGCATATAGAAAAATCGGATGGGCAGGGTCTGGTTTCTGCTGATCAATTCGTGGAAAGAAGATCTTGTGATCCACACCCCGCGTCCAGAATTTAACGTTAGAAAAACCACGAGACTCTAGGCTTTCGATAATGGCGGGTGTCGGAGCAAGTACCGCGCTTGAATAGCGATGAAAACTGCGGAATAGCCGGTAGAGCCAGGCTACTGGAATTCCTGTACGCGCATTGACGTACTCTGGAAAACGCGTGTGGTAGGCAGTGGTGTAGGCCCACCCACGCCGCTTAGCCGCGCCGCGGGCCGCCCATCCCAGTGGGCCCTCCGTTGCAATGTGCATCGCATCCGCTTGACTAGCCTCAATCATCTTCTCCAGACGAGATGATGTCGCCAGCGATAACCGAATCTCGGGATAACTGGGGCAAGGTAGCGTCTTGAACTCCAGCGGTGTGATCATTTCCACCCGAACACCAAGGGCCTCAAGCTCCTGGCAGGTATTTTTCAGGGTTCTCACGACGCCATTGACCTGGGGGCTCCAGGCATCGGTGATGATAAGCACACGTTGGATCTTAGACGGCGATCGCATGACGAATGTCTTGCCTTTCTAGTGAGGCCCGATAGGGCCAATGAATAATCTTTAACTCGCCCGTATTCGTCTCCACCAATGCGGAGAGGCTCTCAACCCAATCACCGTCGTTGCAATACAGAATGCCGTTAATTTCTCGGATCTCAGGCTTGTGAATGTGCCCACAGACAACGCCGTCATAACCACGGCGGCGGGCCTCTGCGGTTAATGCCTCTTCAAAATCAGTAATAAAAGACACGGCATTTTTAACCTTGTGCTTTAGAAACTGCGATAACGACCAGTACGACAAGCCGCATCGATGTCGAATCTGGTTAAAGTAATGGTTCATCTTGAGAATCACGGTGTAAAGGCTATCGCCAAGATAGGCGAGCCATTTGGCGTGCTGAATCACACCATCAAAGAGGTCGCCGTGAGTGACCCAGAGTTCACGACCATCAAGCATCGTGTGGGTCGTCTCATCTAGAATCTGGATGTCTCCAAAGGCCATACCAAGAAACTGCCGTAGTGCCTCATCGTGATTGCCAGCAATGTAGGTGACCTTTGTTCCCTTTCGGGCTTTTCGTAGGATCTTCTGTACGACATCGTTGTGACTCTGACGCCAGTACCACCCCTTCTTCAGCTGCCAGCCATCGATGATGTCGCCTACGAGATAGAGATGTTTGGATTCATTACAGCGCAGAAAATCCAACAGAAAATCAGCCTTGCATCCTGAGGTTCCCAGATGAATGTCGGATATCCAAATCGCCCGATAGCGGGTAGGAACTTCATCAAACTCCATCGGCTCATTGGGCTTCATGGACCCCAAGCATGCGTCTGCCAGTTGACACCCAGATGACAGGCTCATGAAATTTACATGACACTGCCACCACCAGACTGACAGCCGACTAAAATTCTGCTTCTTTTTACGGCCAAAGGGAATATCTATGCTGCATCAGTTCATCGGTATCGTTCGACGCCGTATGGTCTCCGCGCTAATCTATTCGATCGAGGGTTTCGGTGCAGCCTGGAAATCGGAAGAGGCGATCAAGGTCGAAATCATTCTTCTACCCGCCCTCGCGATAACCGGCTTAATACTGGGTGAGACGGGTGTTGAGCGGGCCATGCTGATCAGCAGTCTCTTACTGATCATCATCACCGAACTCTTAAATACCGCAGTCGAGAAAACTATCGACCGGATTTCAATCGAAAAAAATCCACTCTCGAAGAAAGTAAAAGATATGGGGAGCGCCGCAGTCCTAGGCGCGATCGTCCACGCGGTTGTGGTCTGGTCCCTGATCCTGCTTTAGCAGCAGTGGGCCTTTAAGGCCGCCGCCACCGACTGGGCGGTGGTCTCGCAGAGGGTGGTGTCGTTGGCCTCGACCATGACCCGCACCACGGGCTCGGTGCCTGACCTACGGATTAAGAGGCGACCCGATTTTCCGAGGGTCTTCTGGGCTACAGCGCAGGCCTGCGTCACCTCTGGAATCTTCTGCCAGTCCTTACCATGGCTCACCGGAATATTGATTAAGGTCTGTGGATAGCGAGTGAACTCTGCAACAACCTCGGATAGTGGCTTACCAAACCGGACAATTGCAGCAAGTACCTGAAGCGCGCTAACAATGCCATCTCCCGTAGTGTGTTGATCAAGACAAAGAATGTGGCCTGAGGATTCACCCCCAATATTCCAACCCGTTTCTTTGAGCATCTCGAGCACATAACGATCACCCACCTTAGAGCGTTGAAAATCGATGTGCAGCTTCTCCATCGCCCGCTCAAATCCAAGATTGGTCATGAGTGTACCCACCACACCCAACACCGAATCCATACTGACATGACGCAGCCGATCTTTCACAATCGCAAAGAGTAGCTGATCCCCATCAAAGACGGTGCCTTGACCATCGACCATAATCAGTCGATCGCCATCACCATCGAGGGCGACTCCATAATCGGCCTGCTCGGCCACAACCCGCTTCGCAAGCGCCTCAGGGTGGGTTGCGCCGACACCTGCGTTGATATTGAATCCATCCGGCTCGTGGCCAATCACGACCACTTCAGCGCCCAATTCATGAAATACCGGAGAGGCCACCTGATAGGCGGCGCCATTGGCACAATCGATAACGAGCTTTAGGCCACGAAGCGAGAGATGGCTGGGGAATGTATTTTTACAGAATTCAATGTAGCGGCCCGATGCATCGTTGAGCCTGCGAACCTTTCCAAGCTTATCGGAGCTCTTGCATTGGGCCTGCTCATCGATCACCGCCTCAATTTCTTCTTCAATGGCATCGGAGAGTTTTTCGCCATCACCATTAAAGAATTTAATGCCATTGTCATCAAAAGGATTGTGCGAGGCGCTGATCACGATACCCGCTGATAACCTCAGAGCCCGGGTGAGATAGGCCACAGCAGGCGTTGGCATCGGGCCCACTAACAAGACATCGACCCCGGCCGCACTAAACCCAGACTCAAGGGCTGACTCGAGCATATAGCCGGATATCCGGGTATCTTTACCAATCAATACCGTTGGATGAACCCCCGCCGGCTGTGCACGACTCGCCAGGACACGGCCTGCGGCCATCCCCAAACGCAGGACAAACTCCGGTGTAATCGGTGGCAGGCCCACCTTGCCCCGAATGCCATCTGTTCCGAAGTATTTACGCGTCATCTCGCCATTCTAATGCTGCCCAGACACGCAGCGCCTCGGCTGTGGCCCTGACATCATGGACGCGCAGAATCTGTGCGCCTTGGTTGGCGGCCCATAGGGCTGCGGCCACGCTCGCCACGACACGCTCAGTGGGCGCGCTGACGAGGCCTTGAGATCCCCCAGAACCCGCAGGAGCTGCGCCAGAACCCGAAGGGCGCTCCATTAATTCTCCGATCATGCGCTTACGCGAGACACCCACTAAGACAGGGTACCGTGCCGAGATTGCACCCATTGACCGCAGGAGTTCCAGATTGTGGTGGAATGTTTTTCCAAACCCGAATCCAGGATCTAAAACGATGCGGCCCGGATCAACGCCCTGGGCAATTAATGCATCGCGCTGAGTCTGCAGAAAACCCCAGACCTCGTCTACCACATCCTCATATGTCGGATTGACTTGCATGGTCTGTGGTTCGCCCAGCATGTGCATGACACACAGACCGCACCGGCTATTCGTTGCGAGACGAAATGCACGGGGATCACGAAACCCGTTGATATCGTTAATGATGTCAACGCCAAGCGCGATCGCCGCCTCCATCACCTCAGGCCGGCGCGTATCGATGGAGAGCGGAACACCAGCCTCTAGAAGACCTTCGATCACTGGCAAGACGCGGTCCATCTCCTCTTGCGGACTAATCGGCATTGAACCAGGGCGTGTTGACTCGCCACCGATATCCAGAATATCGGCGCCCTCGCCAATGAGTTGCAGGGCGTAGGCGGTTGCCTGCTGCGGATCTAAGCTGGGACGAAAGAACGCGCCGCCATCAGAGAACGAATCCGGCGTGACATTCACAATGCCCATGATCAAAGGCTGTCTGGAATACTCGCGCGTGTATCGCCCACAAAGAAAAACCGGCGGGATCTCCGCCGGTTTGTTGTTCACCACCATTAGGCCGCTGCCGGTGCCGTGGGCGCTACACCCGTTGGCCCAGGGCCTGAACTGGGCGTATTGCCCGAGCCCGTCTGCTTCGGCGGACGCGGTGGGCGACCCTCAACGATGTCGTTGATTTGATCCGCATCAATCGTTTCCCACTCAAGCAAGGCATTGGCCATCGCATGCATCTTGTCGGCGTTTTCTTCGATGATCTTGCGGGCGACCGCATACTGCTGATCAATAATTCTACGGATCTCGCTGTCTACTTTCTGCATCGTAGATTCAGAGACATGCGTCGTTTTAGTTACGGATCTGCCAAGGAAGACTTCGCCCTCGTTTTCGGCGTAGACCATTGGGCCCAGGATATCCGACATCCCGTAACGCGTCACCATATCTCGGGCAAGCGCAGTGGCGCGCTCAAAATCGTTTGAGGCACCGGTTGTCATTTGATCCATGAATACTTCTTCGGCGATCCGGCCGCCAAACAATACCGAGATGGTGCTGAGCATGCGCAGCTTATCCATGCTGTACCGATCCCCTTCAGGCAGCTGCATTGTGACCCCGAGCGCGCGCCCACGGGGAATAATCGTCACCTTGTGAACGGGGTCGGTCTTCGGCAGCATTCGGGCGACCAAGGCATGTCCCGACTCGTGATAGGCGGTATTTTTACGCTCTTCCTCGGGCATGACCATGGATTTACGTTCCGCACCCATCATGATTTTGTCTTTTGCTTTTTCAAAATCATTCATTTCCACAACACGGCCGTTTCGACGTGCGGCAAAAAGCGCTGCCTCATTGACGAGGTTGGCGAGATCAGCGCCCGAAAATCCTGGCGTGCCGCGGGCCAGAATATCCGCACGGACATCGCTTGCAATCGGAACCTTACGCATGTGCACGTTTAGAATCTGTTCGCGGCCGCGGACATCGGGCAGACTCACCACAACCTGGCGGTCAAAACGCCCTGGTCGTAAGAGCGCGGGATCGAGGACATCGGGCCGGTTGGTTGCGGCAATCACGATCACCCCCTGCGAGGCCTCAAACCCATCCATCTCAACAAGCATCTGATTGAGCGTCTGCTCACGCTCGTCATTTCCGCCACCAAGGCCTGCACCCCGCTGACGGCCAACCGCATCGATCTCATCGATAAAGATAATGCAAGGCGCATTTTTCTTCGCCTGCTCAAACATATCGCGTACCCGTGCGGCGCCCACACCAACGAACATTTCAACGAAATCGGAGCCCGATATCGAGAAAAACGGGACCTTCGCCTCGCCTGCAATCGCTTTCGCGAGCAAGGTCTTACCGGTTCCAGGGGGGCCGACCATCAGCACACCACGTGGGATGTGCCCGCCAAGCTTTTGAAATTTTGAGGGATCGCGAAGGAACTCAACCAGCTCGTGGACATCTTCTTTTGCCTCATCACAGCCCGCGACATCGGCAAAGGTGATGTTGTTGTTGTTTTCATCCATCAGCCTGGCTTTTGATTTACCAAACGAGAATGCCCCGCCTTTGCCGCCACCCTGCATCTGGCGCATAAAAAACACCCAGACACCGATTAGGAGCAGCATTGGGAACCAGGACACAAAAATACTCATGAGCAAGGAGGGCTCTTCCTCAGCCTTCGCAGAGACCCGGACGCCAAACTTCATGAGATCCGAGACCATCCAGAGATCCTGGGGGGTGTTGACGGTGATCTGGCGCTCATCGGAAGTTAGTGCGCGAACGGTGCGGCCCTCTACGGAGGCCGACTTAATCCGGCCCTGTCGGGCCTCTTCCATGAACTGGGAATATGGCATCTCCGGCCCACGCGCCTGACGGTTATCGAACTGCCGAAATACCGTGAACAAGACCAGCGCAATCACCATCCAGATGGCTGCTTTGGGGATCATATTGTTCAAGGCGTTACTCCTTCGTGGGGTACTCGGTTAAAAGACATGGGCATCTCGTTGTTATCGACATCTCACGCCGCAAACGACTCATTAAAAGCGGCGGACTCTCTTGGATTCTATTCCCCAAGGGAAGTTTCCTCAATGCCGGTTCGCCAAGCGGGAAGGGCTTTCTAAGGGTTAAATGGGGTCAACGCCACATTTTCCAAGGGTTTCACACCTTTTTGGAGGGTTTTAGCCGCCGACCAAGCAAAAAGGTCTCTGATGAATGGGCCCTGGAGGCAGGAGGCTTGCGGGCGGCAACCGTGACAAAGTGACGCTTAAAGGTTTCAACAATCTGGCTATAGCCACTGCCATTAAAGGCCTTCACCAATAACGACCCCTGTGGCTTGAGATGCGCTAAAGCAAAGTCAAGGGCGAGCTCGCAGACATGCAGCATACGGGCGGCATCGGCAGATTCGACACCCGACAGGTTGGGAGCCATGTCGGAGACCACCAAGTCGACCCTCTCTGCGCCAAGTCGATCGCCGAGTGCCTTGGCCACGGCCTCCTCTCGGAAATCGCCCTCGAGGAAATCAACATCTGCAATGGGCTCCATTGGCAGAATATCGAGAGCAAAAATCTTGCCGTAGACCCGCTTACCGACATCGCCGCTGCGTTTCACCGACATGATCTCGCGTAACACCTGCGACCAACTCCCCGGGGCACTCCCGAGGTCAACGATCGTCATACCCGGCTTGATCAGGTCATCTTTTTCGTGAATTTCGAGCAGCTTAAAAGCCGCACGAGAACGGTAACCCCGACCCTGCGCCTTACGGACATAAGGGTCTGTAAGGTGCATCTGTAACCACTGAGGGTTGAATTTGTTTTTAGCCGTAGCGAACGTCCAGGATTTCAACCTCTCGTGCACCGCCTGGGGCGTGGACCACAGAGACATCGCCCACCGACTTTCCGATTAATGCCCGCGCTATCGGGCTAGAGATTGAGATCTTGCCCTCTTTTAAATCGGCCTCGTCTTCTCCAACAATCTGATAGACCGATTTTTTATCGCTTTCGATATCCACCACCTCAACGGTCGTACCAAACACGACACGTCCATCGCGCTCAAGCTGAGAGACGTCAATGATCTGCGCGGTTGAGAGCTTGCTTTCAAGCTCTGCGATTCGGCCCTCAATAAACCCTTGGCGCTCTTTTGCAGCATCGTATTCAGCATTCTCAGAGAGATCGCCTTGGGCACGGGCCTCTGCAATCGCGTTGATGACCGAAGGCCGCTCAACGTGTTTTAGGCGTGTGAGCTCTTCTTTTAATCGCTCGGCACCCCGGACGGTTAGCGGCGTGGTGCTCATGGTGATGACCTCATAGTAAGAATCTTTTTGTGCATGGTTTGAACATCAATGACGGTCAGTGTCGCGTCCGCGAGGTGCCGAATTCCTTCCACAGCGGCCCTCGCCCCGGCAATCGTGGTGTAGGTCGTGACTCGGGAGGCCAGGGCGGTTGTTCGGATCGAGCGGGAATCGGTAATTGCCGAACGCTTTTCCTCGACCGTGTTGATAACGAACTGTACATCACCATTTTTGATCATGTCTACCACGTGGGGTCGACCCTCGGTGACTTTGTTGACGGTTGCTGCCGGAATGCCGGATGCCGATATCGCGGCCGCGGTTCCCCGGGTAGCCAGGATCTTAAAGCCCAGCTCATGGAGCATTCTTGCAATTTCGACCATCGCAGGTTTATCGCTATTTTTCACACTAATAAACGCGCAGCCTGAGGTCGGCAGCTTCACCCCCGCACCGAGCTGTGACTTCACAAAGGCCTCGGCAAACGACTCTCCTACGCCCATGACCTCGCCGGTCGACTTCATCTCGGGGCCCAGAATGGTGTCAACACCCGGAAACTTCACGAATGGGAATACCGCCTCCTTGACCGAGTAATACGGGGGCGAGATCTCATCGCCAATATTCTGTTGGTCAAGAGAGGAGCCCAGCATCGCGCGCGCGGCGATCTTTGCAAGCGGTAGGCCAGTTGCCTTCGACACATAGGGCACTGTCCGGGATGCGCGGGGATTCACCTCTAAAACGAAGACGTTACCGTTTTGTATGGCGAACTGAACGTTCATTAGTCCCACAACATTTAAGGCCCTCGACATCAATGCCGTCTGCCGCTTTAACTCCTCGATCATAGAGTCGGACAGAGAATAAGGTGGCAGGCTGCAGGCGGAATCGCCAGAGTGAACGCCAGCTTGTTCAATGTGTTCCATCACGCCACCAATAAATACCCGCTTGCCATCGGAGAGACAGTCGACATCCACCTCTATCGCATCGTTTAAAAAACGATCGAGCAGAACGGGGGAGTCGTTTGAGACCTTTACGGCCTCGCGCATGTAGCGCTCGAGATCGCGTTGCTCATGGACAATTTCCATAGCACGTCCGCCAAGAACATAGCTCGGTCGAACCACGAGGGGATAGCCGATTTCCTGGGCAAGACGAATTGCTTCCTCTTCGGTACGCGCAGTTCGGTTCGGGGGCTGACGCAGCTCGAGTTTCATCAAGAGCTTCTGGAATCGTTCGCGATCCTCAGCGATATCGATCGACTCAGGAGAGGTGCCCACGATTGGAACACCCGCGGCCTCCAAGGCCTTTGCGAGTTTCAAGGGTGTCTGGCCGCCGTACTGAACGATTACCCCAATGGGCTTTTCTTTATCGACAATCTCAAGGACATCCTCAAGCGTGAGCGGCTCAAAATACAGCCGATCGGAAGTGTCGTAATCTGTAGATACTGTTTCCGGGTTGCAGTTGACCATGATGGTCTCAAAGCCATCTTCACGCAGTGCCATTGCCGCATGAACACAGCAGTAATCAAACTCGATCCCCTGGCCAATCCGGTTTGGCCCTCCGCCCAAGACCATCACCTTTTTGTTATTCGTGGGGTTGGACTCACACTCTTCTTCATAGGTTGAGTAGAAATAAGATGTCGCCGTAGAGAATTCTGCAGCGCAGGTATCGACACGCTTATACACAGGCCGAATGTTGAGGCTGTGGCGAAGCTTGCGTACCTCACCCTCAGTCGTGTCGAGCAGATAGGCCAGGCGTCGATCTGAGAATCCCTTACGTTTTAGGTCACGCAAACTCTCGGTATCAAGATCGGATAGCGTGCATTTATCAAGTGCCAACTCGATATCGATTAACTCTTTGATCTGCACCAAGAACCAGGGATCGATCTTCGTGAGCTGATGGACTTCTTCTACTGAAAAACCACAGGCGAAGGCATCGCCCACGTACCAGATTCTCTCCGGGCCTGGCTCGCCTAATTCCTCTTCAATGCGCTCACGATCAGTGGTCTTCTGATTCATACCATCGACACCGACTTCGAGACCCCGTAACGCCTTCTGAAAAGACTCTTGGAATGTCCGGCCCATCGCCATGACCTCACCCACCGATTTCATCTGGGTGGTGAGATGCGCGTCGGCCGATGGAAACTTCTCAAATGCAAATCGCGGCACCTTCGTCACAACGTAATCGATGGAGGGCTCAAATGAGGCTGGCGTCGCCCCGCCCGTTATATCGTTTTTGAGTTCGTCTAAGGTGTAACCCACCGCGAGTTTGGCGGCGACCTTTGCAATCGGGAACCCGGTTGCTTTCGAGGCGAGCGCGGATGACCGCGATACCCGCGGATTCATTTCGATCACAATCAGCCGGCCGTTTGCTGGATTCACCGCAAACTGAACGTTTGACCCGCCGGTATCCACGCCGATCTCGCGCAGAATCGCGATCGATGCATTACGCATGATCTGGTATTCCTTATCGGTGAGCGTCTGCGCAGGCGCCACGGTGATGGAGTCACCCGTATGGATACCCATGGGATCGAGGTTTTCAATCGAGCAGACGATAATGCAGTTATCCGCACGGTCGCGAACGACTTCCATCTCATACTCTTTCCAGCCGATCAACGATTCCTCAATGAGTAACTCCGAGGTGGGCGAGGCCTCGATACCCCGTTTGCAAATCGTTTCGAACTCTTCTGCGTTGTAGGCAATGCCACCGCCAGTTCCACCGAGTGTAAAACTTGGTCGAATGACCAATGGAAAACCGCTGCCCCCCGTGATCTGGCCAATCTCTTTCTGAACCACCCAGGCCTCATCCAGGGTGTGGGCGACACCCGACTTGGCGGAATCAAGACCAATCTTGGTCATGGCCTCTTTAAACTTCAGTCGATCTTCAGCCTTTTCGATCGCCTCTTCTTTGGCACCAATTAACTCGACTCCAAATTTCTCAAGCACGCCCTCGCGATGGAGATCAAGAGCGCAGTTCAGTGCGGTCTGGCCACCCATCGTTGGTAAGAGCGCGTCGGGGCGCTCTTTCTCAATAATCTTCGCCACAACCTGCCAGGTGATGGGCTCGATATAGGTGACATCGGCTGTCTCAGGATCCGTCATGATGGTGGCCGGATTTGAGTTGACCAGCACCACCTTGTAGCCCTCTTCCTTGAGCGCCTTACAGGCCTGAGCGCCAGAGTAATCAAACTCGCAGGCCTGGCCGATCACAATCGGGCCCGCGCCGATGATCAGAATCGTTTTAAGATCACCACGCTTAGGCACGGGAACCCTCTGCCTGCGCCGAAGACGCCCGCATTATGGTGATAAACCGATCGAAGAGAGGTCCGATATCGTGGGGGCCCGGACTTGCCTCGGGGTGCCCTTGGAAACAAAACGCTGGAACATCAGTTCGGGCAAGCCCCTGAATAGACTGATCAAATAACGAGCGATGGGTAACGCGAAGCGCTGCGGGCAGATCTGTTGGGTCAACGGCGAATCCGTGATTCTGTGAAGTGATAAAGACACGTTTGGTGTCGAGGTCCTGAACGGGATGATTGGCGCCGTGGTGACCGAATTTCATCTTCAATGTCTTTGCCCCCGAGGCCAGCGCCATAATCTGGTGACCCAGACAGATCCCGAAGAGCGGAATTCTTTTTGCCATCGCTGCCTTCGCACAGGCGATGGCATAGTCACAGGGCTCGGGATCGCCTGGGCCGTTCGAGAGAAAGACGCCATCGGGTGCGAGCGCCTCGATTTCGGTAAACGTTGTCTGGGCGGGAACCACCGACACCGCACAACCTCGGTCGACCAACATCCGCAGGATGTTGTGCTTTACACCGAAGTCGAGCGCGACAACATGAAATTTTTTTTCTGTGCTCACCGCAGGGCCATCGGCGCCCTCCTGGCCTAAACGCCAAGACCCCTGCGCCCAACGATAGGCCTTCGGTGTTGTGACGACCTTTGCCAAATCCATTCCTTTTAGACCGGGGAATTTCTTTGCGGCATCAATCGCACTTTGCGCATTCAGCGATTCGCCGACCTGACCGGCCAACAACGCACCGTTCTGCGCACCTTTTTCACGCAAGATCCGCGTGAGTCTGCGGGTATCAATGCCGGCGATGCCGACGATGCCTGCCGCCTTCAATGCATCGGCGAGATTCTGCTGGGATCGGAAATTCGAGACTACCTGCGGGAGATCGCGGACGACCAGGCCCGCCGCATGAATCGATGTTGATTCGGCATCATCGGCATTCATTCCAACATTGCCGATATGCGGGTACGTCAGGGTGACGATCTGGCGACTGTAGCTGGGATCAGTCAGAATCTCTTGGTAGCCTGTCATCGCGGTGTTGAAAACAACTTCCCCTACCGACAAACCGTTGGCACCAATAGACTGCCCTTGAAAGACCGTGCCATCGGCGAGCGCAAGAAGAGCCGGAGCCACGGTCGAAGACTGGCGAAACAACAAGAATTACTCCCGGAATTTTTTCGATTATACGGCTTAACCGCCTGAAGCGAAAATCACGATGGTGGTGATGAAACCACCAAGCCAGGCAAGGGTTCTCGCGCTTGACATATTGGCGAGATAAAAGCCGATGTACAAAACCCGCGCTCCAATAAACAGCAAGGCAAGATCATCAACCTTGCCCGGATCTGCCTTAGTCAACATCGCCACCACTACCGCGATACCAAACCAGGTAAAGGCCTCCCAACTGTTTTGCTGTGCGCCATTAGCCCTCTGGCGATGACCCTCTTGTTTGGCGAGCCACTCGCGGGGGTGCCGGTTATCAAAATCTGAGGCCCCCCACTTAGCAATTCCCGCACAGACGATTGGAAGCCAGCCTGCAATCAATAGACACCAGAGTGCTGTCGACATTTAAATTTTCTTTCTATCGCGCATGGCCTGCGCAATTGTTCCAAGATCAATATATTCCAACTCTCCGCCGACGGGGACACCCCGGGCGAGCCTTGAAATTCTTCGGGTGGACTCATCAACCAATCCCTTTGAACGGAGCAGTGTTTCGATCGCATGGGCTGTGGCCTCACCCTCGGGTGTGAAGTTGGTCGCAATCACTACCTCCCTGACTTCATCATTCGCAACACGGGCAACTAGCCGATCGAGGTGAATCTCTTTGGGCCCAATACCATCAAGTGGTGAGAGCTTTCCCATCAATACAAAATACAAACCCCGCCAGGCATGGCTCTGTTCAACCGCAAGGAGATCAGAGGGCGACTCGACGACACAGAGTTGCGATGGATCCCGCTCTAGACTTGCGCAGATCTGACAAATTTGCTCTTCGGTAAATGTATTGCACTGACGACAATGTTGGATTGATTGCACCGCATGCAATAGGGACTGGCCAAGCAGTTCCGCACCCGCTCGGTCGTGTTGCAGCAGATGCAGTGCAAGCCGTTGCGCCGTCTTTGGCCCGATTCCAGGGAGCCTGCGGAGTGCCTCGGTTAGCGCATCGAGCGCATGCGGTGTTGCAGGCAGTGTCTTCAACGGTATGGCGTGTTAGAACAGCTTCATGCCGGGCGGTAGGGGCAGGCCTGCCGTTACCGCAGACATCCGCTGCTGTGAGACCTGCTCGGCCTTTGCAGCGGCATCATTAAAGGCTGCAATCATGAGATCCTGTAGCGTCTCGCGATCATCTGCATCGGCGGAGATCAGGCTTGGATCAATGGCCACACTCTTCACAAGGTTCTTGCAGGTCATTGTAATTTTCACTAGACCCGCTCCCGATTGGCCCTCAACAATTTCCTGCTCAAGGCTGTCTTGCACCTGCTTCATTTTGTCTTGCATCTGCTGGGCTTGACGCATCAAGCCTGCAATCTGACCCTTCATCATCGTCGTATTCCTTTCGTGGGGAGTGTGGGTTAGCGTTTTACTGGCCGGATACTACCGGGCACGATTTTGCCGCCGAAATCCTGCAAGATCGATTGAACAAGTGGATCCGCGTGAATCTCTGCCTCTGCCTTCGACTGAGCCTTGGCGGCAGCATCGGCGTCCTCTGCTGCCGCTGTGAGTGACTCCGTGTTGCCAACCTGCGCATCGATTCTGCAGGGCTTACCAAAGTAGGCCGCCAAGGCGTCCTGGGCCTTCGCAATAATTGCGGCCTCTGTCAGGGCGGGAATCGAGACAAGGAACTTGCAGTTCACAACGCGCCCCGCATCTTCACACCGAACGAGTTGGGCCTGTTGTACGAACTGTCGGGCGAGGCCCGAGACCGCGAGACTTCGAGAAATTGTGGGCCACTGCTCTGTCGTTAATGATGCTGCAGGCCCACCGTCGCTGATGTTCGAGACGCCGGTGGCGACATTCGTGAAAGCGTTAGCGGTCTTCGGCACACTTGACGCTGCGCTAGCGCGAGCGGCAACACGGCCAACGGGATCGGGCTTTGCCGCTCGCGTTGGCTGGAACGCAAACAGACGTAATAACGTCATCTCAAGGCCAGTGCGTTCATCGGGCGCAAGCCCCAGATCACGTCGGCCGAGCACCGTAATCTGATAATTCAATTGCAAGAGCTCTGCGGACATCTTGTCCGCCAAAATAGAGACAGTACCCGTTGGGTCCTCGTTCGACTCAATTTGGAGCGCTGCAAGGGCTGCTGCCTGGTGAAACCATTTGGCCATCTCGGCAAGTACCGCATCGGCCGATGCGCCAGCCGCGAAACACTCCTCCATAGAGTCAAAGGCGGCCTGTGGATTGTGATCCGCAATGTCGCGCAAGAGCTTGGCGAGAAGCTCGCGCTGCACGAGCCCCAGCATCGACTGCACAGCGCTATTGGTGACGCGGCCCGAGCCATACGCAATGGCCTGATCCGTGAGCGAGAGGCTGTCGCGCACACTGCCTTGGGCGGCGGCTGAAATCCAATGCAAGGCGTCTGACTCGGCCTCAATACCCTCCTGCTCGAGCACCCAGACTAGGTGTGTATGGAGAACATCGGGGGCAACATTCTTTAAGTTAAATTGAAGACAGCGTGACAGTACTGTGACCGGAATTTTCTGAGGGTCGGTTGTGGCCAAGAGAAACTTCACATCCGGTGGCGGCTCCTCTAGGGTCTTCAACATTGCATTAAATGCATGGTTCGACAACATGTGGACTTCATCAATCACATAGACTTTGAATCGTCCGGCAGTCGGAGCGAACTGAGCCTGCTCGAGCAATTGCTGGATCTCGCCAACACCACGATTCGATGCGGCATCAATCTCGATGTAATCCACAAAACGGCCCGAATCAATCTGGGTGCAGCTGCTGCAGACACCGCAGGGGTTGGCACTAATTCCTTGATCACAATTAAGAGCCTTCGCAATAATCCGCGCGAGGGTGGTCTTCCCCGTGCCGCGGGTTCCCGTGAGCAGATACGCGTGGTGCAGCCGCTTCGCGTCTAGCGCGTGCGATAACGCCTTCACGACATGGTCCTGCCCTACCACCTGGGCAAACTGTTTCGGCCGCCATTTGCGCGCCAAGACGATAGGCGCCGATGCGCCGAACGGATTTGAGTTCTCGCTGGCGGGGTGTTCGTCGGAGGAAAACAATGCGTTGGTCATCACAAGCAGATTCATTCCTGAAAGGGAGGCGAGCCGGACCCCCGGCACTTGGGAAAATCAGCGTTGGCTGCTTCGTTCCCGACCTGACCAGGTGCACCGAACCCCAATGCGGGGCGGCCCGCCAGCCCCTAGTTTACCCCGCGAATTCACCTGGCGATCTGCTGCGTGCATCAGGAATTCTGCAAATCCTGTTTTGCCCACTACCCACTTGGAGTTCCCAGATATCGCCATGGGCGGTGATGATCTTGGCAGACACCTTCGCCTGTGGCCGAATTCTCTGAAAGACGCTCTGATAAGTGGCCAGCTGCATTGCGTAATCAGCCTGCTCGGTCTCCAACACCTGCCACTTGAAATCAATAATCCACCAACACTCAGGGGAGCGGGCAACCCGCACCACCCGATCAGGCCGCATGAGGGTGCCCTGCTCAGAATCGAGCGGCCACTCTTGCTCTGCATAGGCGAGAAGGCCCGGATCAAAGATCGTCTGTCCGAATTCGGTACTAGCAATTCGATCAACAGCCTCCATCACCTCGGCCTCCGATTGTCGCGGCAACGCAAACTCTGCAATTAGGCGTGTGGCCAACTGGGGTTGCAGCCGGGTGCCGAACTCTAACAATCGGTGCAAGGCCTTGCCCTTACGAATAGCCAGCGTCTCTGCAGTGCTTACCGGTGAGTCATCGCGTTCCCGTTTGGGCAGTAGAAGGCCTGGCCAATGAGCGTTTACAGCGGAGACTGCCGCGTCATCATGCACGGATGCACTCCCGAAATCCCAGGCGTCGCAGTAGTCCATGATTCGGCCAAACCATGTCTCTGAGAAATCCTTCTTACCCTTTGTCGCGCTAAAGAGCAGTATGTTTTTCGCACGCGTTACGCCCACATAGAGAAGGTTGAAATCTTCATCGCGGGATTGCCGCTCCTCCTCGCCCAAGGCTTTGATCACCGCCTCGCTAAACGGGTCGCCTGGCTGCCAGGTCGTGAGGTGTTGGATTGCATCACGGTTGGCATTCCAATCAATGAGCCATCGCAGACCCGAATCGGACTTCTCACGATCAAGCAGCCCCGCAAGCACGACAACCTTTGCCTCAAGACCCTTTGCACCATGCATCGTGGAGAGGGATACCGCATCGATATTCGGCATCACACCCGGGCCTGGCGCATCACGATGACTCACCGCAGACCATCGGCCGAGTTCTTGTAGGAATTTCGGCAGGCTTGGCAGCCGGCCCGTATCCAAGTCAAGCGCTAAGGCAATAAAGGATTCAAGGTTCGCGATACATTGCAGCCCCCGACCGGCGGCGAATCGCGCGGCCATGCGATCGAAAAGATCATGCTCGTGAACGATACGATCCAAGAGATCGTGCACAGGAAGCCGCGCTGACCAGTCGATCCAACGGCCTAATGTCAGGGCAATCTGCTGCGACTCAGGGGAATGATGAGATTTTAGTTTTTCAAATAACGACGCGTGCGACCCCGCGCTGGACTGCCCGACAACAATCTGAGCGAGCGCGGTATCCGAGAGGGCAAATAGGGGGCTCTTTAACGCATGGGCACAATCAATGTCCGACCAAGGAAAGGCGAGAAATCGCAACAAAGCGATGACATCTAAGACTTCAGGTTCGTTAAGTAGACCCCCCGAACGATCACTCACGAAGGCAATTCCCGCCTTCGCTAGCGCAGCCTCATAGGGTTGCATGTGGGTTCGTGAGCGCACCAGAATGCGCACATCCGACCACTTTATCTCGGGCCTCTGATGCCGAATCTGGTGCAAGGCGCGGGCGATCTGATCCCCCTCTTGGGACCAATCCTCTGCAATTGGAAGCCTGGCAACAATTCCACGATTCTCCGCAGCAAGGGTCTCGTGTGGGCTGAAGCGGCCCGAATGGGTAAACGCTGGCATCGCCCGGTTTAAGAATTCAACCACCTCTGGGCCGCAACGTCGTGTGCAATGTGTCTGGAGTTTTTCCGCACCAAAATGAGTGCCCAGCCAATCGGTAGCGATTTGAAAAATCTCTGGGTCTGCCCTACGGAAACGATAAATCGATTGCTTGGGGTCGCCAACGAGAAATACCTTTGGCGCCTGCTCCCGGAGGCCTGGGTCGGCCTGATCGTACTGCTCTAGCCAGGCTTTTAACATCGCCCACTGGGTTGGGTTGGTATCTTGAAATTCATCAACCAGAATGTGCCGATATCGGGTATCAAGCCGTGCATGAAATGCGGGAGCATGCGGCCCGGCAAGTAACTTCCAGGCGGTTAACTCCAATCCAGAAAAATCAATCTCATGGCTCTGGGCCATGACCTGGTCAAGGCAGCGGCCTAGGGCCTGACCGCAGACCCAGAGGGCCTGTGTTCTCGCCTGCGCTATGCGCTGGTCGGTCTCGTCCAAGAGTTGCATTAATGCATGACCTAGGGCCGTGACCTCATCAGCAATGCGCGCCGCCTGCGCGCCCCAACGGGGCAGATCAATGGTTTTGCGTACAAATTTATCGTCTCCCCCCTTCAACTGGTGGCGTTTTGGTGGGGTATGGTCGGACTGTTTTTTCGGTTCGATTTTCGTTAGAAATGTCTGACACAGCCGTTCAAGTTCGCATCGTTCCCAGGCCGATAACACGGCATAAAACTCCTCACGCTTGGGCGAATCTTTATAAGCAGAGGCCAGAAATGCGGCGCGGGGGGCCTGCTCTGTATAGAAACGTCTGACCGCTGCCTGGTTATCCGGCTGCAGATTCTCGAGCGCCTTCGACGCCTGCTCGGCCCTTAGGTTTAAATGTTTTAGCTGGCCTGCAAATGCTTTCCACTCAACCCGCGACTGGACCCAAGACTCCATCGCCGCCTTTGTTTTAGATTCTCCGATAAGCCCGACAAGCGGCGCATAAGGAACCTGATCGATCGTTTCAGAAAAAAATATCTGCCATGCCTGACGCATCAAATCCCATGGGCGTTGAGATAGCGACATCGTTGCAAGGCCGGCCATCGAGACTGGCGCCATCGCCGCAACCCTGGAATACCAGCTATGAAAGGTTGAGATGGTGGGGGGCTGTGGGTCGGTAAGAAACTCCGCAAACACACGAGGCGCACGCAGCATGCCGGCAGTTAGCGCCTCACCCGTGAGGCCCCATGATCTGAGTTTCGCCTCTAACTGCGGTGAGGCCAGTGTCGCCATCTCCTTTAAGTGACTCACTACCCGGGTGCGCATCTCGGCGGCCGCCTTATTGGTAAATGTCAACGCAAGAATCGATCGCGGCGGTGTGCCCTCAAGAATCGCGCGGGCAATCCGAGACGACAATAACCAGGTCTTGCCGCTACCCGCGCAGGCCTCTACGACGACGCTCTTTGAGGTATCGAGTGCCTGCAGGTTCATTGGTCTTGCTCCTCCTCAACCTCAATGTCTTTGAGATCTGTCCGCCTGCACACACCACGCACATTGCAATACTTACAAATCTTCTTGTCTTTCAAAAGGCCTGTGGCCTGAATTGGCTCACCCCTCGCCATTGCCGTGAGCTCAGAGACCACCCGTTGCATCACCTCTTGCGTGATCTCTGGAACTGATCGGCCAACGGCATCGGTGACGGCGATCTCCTCGACTTCCTTGCGATTGATACAGACATATGTCGCTTCTTTCACAGCCCGATCGGCCCCAACAATCCATGAATAAAGCGCCAACTGAACATCATCCTGGCCCGTCTTCACGCGCGCGCGAAGCGGGCCGGCTGCGCTGGTTTTAAAATCGATCAGTAGCGACTCGCAAGGCATCTCTTCAATACGATCGAGTCGGCCCTTCAGGGTAATGCCCAAACCGTCAATCCTGCGGACGATATCTTGCTCAGTGCGCACGGCCGTCTCGGGCCGGTTCGCGAGCCACTTGGCAAGTCCGGGAATCATCGCGCCCGCGTTAGCCCGCAGTCTCGATGCAATGGCCTTGGGCATGGGTAACTGCACGGCCTTTGTCCGCCTGCCCGCGAAAAACGGTTCTTTCAGTAGACGATCAATTTCTTTGACTAACCAAATCTCCCAATCCTGCGCAGTCTTGTCGCGCAGGGTTGCACCCGCAAGAGCCAGATGCATCAGGGAGCCGATATCCGTAGGCGGGCTTTCCTCTTTAAGAGATTCGATTGGCCGCAGGCCCATTACCGTTTGCAGAGCAAACCGATACGGACAATCAACAAGGTCTTGAAGCTCAGAGACGCTCAACTCCGGTGGCAATGCAGTGGGCCATTGGGGATCGCAATCACTAATTAAATTGATGGCGCCATCCTTGCGCAGTGGCCGCCTGCCAATCACACTGCCCGCGTCCTGCCGATGGATGGTCGGACCTGATTGAAGGGCGAGTAATTCAACCCAGCTAGAGAATTCAACCGCACTGTCAGGTTTATCTGAGCATGCAATCATTACAAGCGGCACCGGCGCCCTCCAGACCGACTCAAACTGCGCAAATCGTTGCAATTCGAGCTCTTCGGGTGGAATCTGTAAGCCCATTTCCGCAAACCGTTTTGGTTCAAAGAACTGCGCAACCGGCCTCTCGGGCAGCCGGCCCTCTTGCGCACCCATCACCACCACGGCCTGCGGTAACTGCCATGTGAGAGAGGAGAGTGAACAGACCCGCACCGCTGCCCTGCCCGAGGGCTCAATAAATCGTGCCTGATTTAACTCGGCGTTCAGTAAGGCTCGCCATAAGGCCGCTGTAATAAGGCAGTCATCGCCAAGGGTCTGTGCGGCGAGACCTTTTAATGCCGCCAACACAGTCTGGCCCGCAGAGTCTTGCGCAAGTGGTAACTCGAGCCCGGAGTGTTCGATGCCAACAAGAAGTTGGGTTGCCCATCGGTGGGCGGGTAGCCTTTGCGCGCTGACTTCAGCCTGAAGGTGTTGGGCCGAAAACGGTAAGAGCCCAGGGCCAAGGAGATCCTCTAAGCCCACCGACGCAACACGACCAAACCCTCGTAGCGCCGCATCGAGCGCGCGCCGTTGATCCGCATCAAAATTCCAGGTGTCGTTGAGGCCCTGCGCGACAAATGGGGAATGAATCCACTCGAGTACTGTCTGCGTGGTGGCATGCCGAGTTAGCAGATCATTAAGCCCAACGACTGCAGTTGCCGCGACTGTGGTGTCGAGTGCCCAGCCCGAGCGATCGCTCAAGGCCTCGCCCGCGCGCTCCAATAAAGCGCGAAGCCTGCGAACCGCTTTTCGATCAAGCGCAACAACACCGATATCATCAAGGCCCTGCGCGCGCCACTCGATTATTGTCTGGGCCGCAGCCCAGGCCGACTCTTCAATTGATTGGGCAGCAATTAATCTGCGGTTGTCTTGTGGAACATGGACCTCGCGTGTGTGGGCATCATGGGGCGAAAAAAACCAGACCGAAATCTCGTCAAGAGCCACCTTAAACAGTGTCATGGCCATCGCAATTTCTCTTGCCGATGGCGCTCGGCCCAGACAAAACCAGACCGGTGAGGTCTCGGTAAGATGAGCCTTCGCCCAGGCTGCCCGGTCTGTTGGCAACTGGTTGTGGGCTTGTAAATTCCTTAAGGTGCTTACGTCCGAGGCCAGATGCTTTGCCTCATCGCCCGCCTGACCCAGATCGAACGAATCGCCCTCTTGGGCGCTCGCAAGCCACTCCCACCCCTCGAAGATCTCCACCCACTGGCCCGCAAGATCGAGGGCCGCCTTCGGTGCCCCCCCAAGAGAGGCGGCAATCTCCGGATGATCGAAGAGCTGCTGGGCAAGCTGTACGCGCCGCGCAGCCAAACCCCGGGGGGCGGGCGCCCGCCTCGCGCCCACCGCTGTCTCGGCAAGCCTGTCGAAGGCCTGATCTAGGCTTGCACACCACGGGAGTGGCGCGCCCTCGTGCCGGCCAGGCCAGCCTGAGCGAGACAGTAGAGACTTCAGGCCCTGGGCGGCAAGCGGCGACTCGACGATCACCACTGGCGCGATCGTCGCCTCCGCCATGGCCGCAGCGACCCGCTCAGCCAAGCGCTCGCCCGGGGGGACGGGATAAAAACGGCACTCTGTTGCTTTTTTTTCCAACTTTAGGGTGTCTTTCCCTCTAGAAAAGGGCGATTCAATGAAAACGTCTTGGGCCTTACGGGCTTTTATGCTATCTTTTCTCGCTAGCAGCTTCAGAGCAGGACAAGATTTAATCAGTCAGATGGCTCAAAGAGTGAGCCCCGGCCAACAAAGTGGCCTATTTTGCAGCCCCACCCGGCCAAATTCACCGAAAAATTCATAACAACGCCGTTTCTAGGTTGTGACCGCACATAAATTTTTTATTTAAAGAGTTCTTCAACCCCGACCGTTCAGGTCTTTCTACACGATCCCACTATGAGCCAATCCGTTTTAACCGTCTCTGATGCGTCTTTCGACGCTGATGTCTTGAAGTCTGATATGCCTGTTTTGGTTGATTTCTGGGCCGAGTGGTGTGGTCCATGCAAGATGATTGGGCCCATCGTGGAAGAGATTGCCGGCGAATATCAAGGAAAACTGAAAGTCGCCAAACTCAATGTCGATGAGAATGCCGCCGTTCCTGCGAAACATGGTGTCCGCGGAATTCCAACCCTGATTCTCTTTAAAAACGGTACGGTTGTTGCCCAAAAAGTTGGTGCCTCGGCAAAGTCCCAGCTCACCGCCTGGATTGACAGCAATCTCTAATTCCAAATTCCCGAAAAGGCGGGCCCGTGCAGCCCGTCGGATTCCCCCTCCTGCACACGCCCTTAGTGACTATCTCCCTTAAAGCACATGCATCTCTCAGAACTTAAAGCACTCCCCGTCACACAGCTCGTCGAACTTGCGATGAGCCTTGAAATCGATAACGCCAGCCGCCTGCGCAAACAAGAGCTGATGTTCGCAATCCTGAAAAAGAAAGCGAAATTAGGCGAACAGATTTTCGGCGATGGCGTTTTGGAAGTCCTGCCTGACGGTTTTGGATTTCTGCGCTCTCCGGAATCCTCTTACCTGGCGAGCACAGACGACATTTACCTCTCGCCTTCCCAGATTCGCAGGTTCAACCTGCACACGGGTGACTCCGTCGAAGGAGAGGTCCGCACCCCGAAAGAGGGCGAACGCTATTTTGCCCTCGTTAAGGTCGACAAGATTAATGGCCAACTGCCCGAGGCCTCAAAGAATAAGATTCTCTTTGAAAACCTAACGCCACTCTTTCCAGATGAACCCCTAAAGCTCGAGCGCGACATGAAGGGCGAGGAAAACATTACCGGCCGGGTGATCGACATGATTTCGCCGATCGGTAAGGGCCAGCGTGGGCTCTTAGTCGCATCACCGAAGAGCGGTAAGACGGTCATGATGCAGCACATCGCCCACGCAATTTCAACGAATTATCCCGAGGTAACACTGATCGTATTACTCATCGATGAGCGGCCAGAAGAGGTCACCGAGATGCAGCGCTCTGTGCGTGGAGAGGTCGTTGCCTCGACATTCGATGAGCCCGCCACCCGTCACGTGCAAGTCGCCGAGATGGTGATTGAAAAAGCAAAACGGCTAGTCGAGCACAAAAAAGATGTGGTGATTCTGCTCGATTCAATTACGCGCTTGGCACGGGCCTACAACACCGTTGTACCGACCTCTGGAAAAGTATTAACGGGCGGTGTCGATGCCAACGCGCTCCATCGGCCAAAACGTTTCTTTGGTGCTGCCCGAAATATTGAAGAAGGCGGCTCACTCACCATTATCGCGACCGCCTTGATTGATACCGGCAGCCGCATGGATGAGGTGATCTATGAAGAGTTTAAAGGTACCGGCAATATGGAGGTGCACCTGGCGCGCCGCCTGGCAGAGAAGCGGGTCTACCCAGCAATCAATATCAATCCGTCAGGCACCCGCCGCGAGGAGCTCTTGATCAAGCCCGATGTCCTCCAGAAGATCTGGATTCTGCGCAAACTCCTCCACGACATGGATGAACTCCAGGCGATGGAGTTTCTCTTGGATAAAATGAAGCAGACCAAGAACAATGCCGAATTCTTCGATATGATGAAACGGTAAAATCGTATATAATTCAACGGCTTAGGCACGTAGCAGGGGGTTCCACGGCGATATAAAAGTCGATCAAGGGTCCACCTACCGGCGACCAGACTCTCAGAGACCACTAGGAAAACATTATGAAAGACGGCATTCACCCCAACTATCGCGAAGTCGTGTTCGTTGATCTATCGAACGATTTCAAGTTCATCACCCGTTCAACAGTTCAGACCAAAGAGACGGTGAAGTGGACCGACGGCAAAGAGTACCCACTCTACAAACTCGATACGAGCTCTGAATCCCACCCCTTTTTCACGGGCAAGCAAAAGCTTGTCGATACCGCGGGACGCGTTGAGAAGTTCCGTCAGAAGTTTGGCGCGAAAACCGGTAAGAGCGCAGAGAAATCTGCAGCGAAAGCCTGAGGCTTCTGATTGCGCGCTGTTCATCCGCATTGATATCGTTGCATCGCGATGACCTCGGATAAAAAAGGCAGCCCTCGGGCTGCCTTTTCATTTCTGGATAACACCGTTCGCGCCTCGGCGCCCCTGCCGGGATTAGCCGCGAGTGCGGCGAGCCGGCTGCCGCGTTGGGCATTGATTGGTCTTTTGGTGCTGTACGTTGGCCATGGCCTTTTTGATCGAGTGGCCTGGCGAGGTGACGACTTAATGACCATCGCGCTTGCCCGCTCTACAGTGCAAGAGCTTTTATCCGGAAACCTTGCCGTATTGATTCTGCCTCAGCTGCAAGACCTTGCGTGGAATCAGCAGGGTCCACTCTGGATTCTGATCGTTTCGATTTTTCTTCTGCCCCTGGTTGCATGGGCGGCAATTCAAGGGCTCCCCTTGCCTATTCACCTTCTTGATGATGTTGCCCGCATCCCCGTGGGGCTTACGCTTGTCTTAGGCTTTGTTGCGATCTGGAAAGCCGCAGACCGATACGCCAGACGACGTGAAGCACGACCCCTTGACCCTCTGGGGGTCGGGCCCAAGTCACGAGACTTTGGAGGGACACTGGGCGACTGCGCGCTTTTACTCGCGATCGCCACGCTCGGAGTGATCTACCCATGGCATCAGGCCGGCCCCGCTGCGATCGGATTTCTATTGCAAGGCCTACTGCTCTGGTCTCTCGCCACAGCCCCCGAGACGCCAAAGCGCGCCGCTCAGCAGATCCCATGGGTTATCGCAGGGGCGCTATTGTCACTGGGCCCCGGCCTCGCGATCGCCTGGCTCATTGCCCTAATAATTGTATTTTCATGGGTGCAGCCCTATCGACTGGTTGCCTCAGAATTTGCTAAGCGTTTTGTTCCGCTGCTCTTGCTGCTGATTGGCCTATGGCTGATGCTGTGTCTCGCAACGCATCCGTTTGCCCGCGTAGGCGCATGGTGGGTGCAGAACCTAGATGACTGGGCGATCAACAGATTTCTCGCCGATCCCGGGGCATGGGCCAGCATTGCACGCTGGTTCAATGAATCGCTCTGGAAGTGGTGGCCGCTTTGGCCGATTGCCGCCTTTGGCATCTGGAAGAACCGGCATGTTCAATGGTCGCGGGCACCGCACTGGGCAGTCCCCATCGTTATCGTGTCCACGCTCACAGTATTGGGTCTCATCGGTCCCTCAGACTGGCGTTTCCATCAACTGATTTCAGTTGCACCGCTAGCGCTCCTGGCTGCGTTTGGATTACTGTCGCTCCCAAGACCCCTGGTGAATCTTGTCGATTGGTTTGCTGTTGCGCTCTTTACGGCATTAGGCATCTTTATCTGGCTCTATTGGACCGCCTTGAATTTCGGATTTCCATCAGCACTTGCTCAGCGGGTAGCGATTCTTGCGCCAGGTGTACAGGGTAATGCCAACCTCTATGAAGTACTCACGGGTGTTTTCGCATCGATGGCCTGGGTGGTATTAGTGATCTGGCGGCTACGTCGGGGCAACCCGAGGCTCTGGCGCCCCGTCGTGCTCAGTGCGGGTGGCCTCACGCTGTTGTGGGTCTTGCTCATGACCCTCTGGCTGCCTGCGATTGATCGTATTCAAGGCCAACAGACCCTTGCCCAATCACTTGAATCTGCATGGATTCAATCAGCACAGACAAAACCAAAGGCGCTGCAAGCGAATACCTCACGATTCTGCGTTCAACTTACCCATGAGAGTCAAACGCTTGATGCGATCGCCATTGCACTGACACACCTGCCCGTTCGTCGTGACCCACAATGCCATTGGCGTTTGGGGTCACGCGCACCGAATGCCACCGAATTACGAGAATGGAAAACGATATGGCGAAGCAGTGGCACCGAGGATCGACGGATTCGCGAGCGATTTGTGTTGCTTGAGCGCCAATCCCAGTGACCAAAGCCCATCACGTCTTTGCCTTGGGCTGGCCAATGCTAGTGGGCCAGCTTGCAACACTGGGCAATGGAGTGATCGACACCATCATGGCCGGCCAGCGTTCCGCTGAGGCGCTCGCGATCGTTGGCCTTGGCGCGAGCATCTACATCAGTATTTTCGTGGGCTTTCGTGGTGTACTCACAGGCCTTGCGCCGATCGCAGCCGGCCACTTTGGCGCCGGACGACTCTCAGATATTGGCGATGATGTTGGGCAGGCTGTCTGGGTTGCAGTCATTCTGGCACTTGTTGGAATGCCACTACTGCTCTGGGTTGACCCCTGGCTGGCCCTCATTAAACCGGATCCTGCGCTCGAGTCACCACTGGCAGGCTATCTCGCAGTGACTGCGATTGCTCTACCGGCAACACTATTATTTAGTATTTTCTTCACACTCAATAGTGCAACTTCGCGGCCGGCAGTAACGATGGCGATCAACCTCGGGGCTCTGGCTCTAAAGTGGCCACTCAATCTTGTCTTTATGGATGGTATTGAGGGGGTCATCGAACCAATGGGTGCCGTTGGCTGCGCCGTTTCGACAGCAATCCTGGCCTGGATCTGCCTGGTGATCGCTGCGGTTATCCTCTTCATCGATCGACGTTATCGCGCCTTTCATATTCGACTGCCCCGCCCCGATAAGAATAAGATCCTTGAGCTCTTTCGTATCGGCCTGCCAATCGGCGTGGGTTACCTGATCGAGGTCACCTCATTTACGCTAATGGCACTACTCATTGGCCGCTTTGGAACTATTGCAAGCGCCAGCCATCAGGTTGCTGCGAATCTGGCCACCCTAATTTTTATGGCGCCTCTTGCCCTATCGAGTGCTACGAGTATTCTGGCAGCCCAGGCGATTGGCGGTGGTGATGAGGCCAAAGCGCGGGCCTGGGTCTTTGCGGGGATGCGTCTGGTCATGACGATTGCGGCCTCGGTGAGCCTGATTTTGCTGGTGTTTAAAACGCCACTTGCCCAGCTCTATGCTGAAAACTCAGAGGTTCAACGCTATGCAGAGACACTGATTATTCTGGCAGCAATCTGCCACCTGCTCGATGCAATGCAGTGCCTACTCTACTCATCACTGCGGGCCTGGCGGATCACCTTTGAACCCATGCTGGTCTATGGGGTGAGCCTCTGGGGTCTTGGTGTCGGTGGTGGATTTTTTCTTGCCACCGAAATCTTTGCTCCGGATGCAGGCGCCGCACGCGGATTCTGGATCGGAAACTTTTTTGGGCTGCTCTTTGCCTGTATTGGCTTGTGGCTCTTGCTAAGACGCCGTTTTGTGAATCCAGTTCTCACGATAAAACCGTAGCTCATCAATCGATTCTTGAATGTCTGCAAGGGCCGTGTGGGCACCTCGCTTCTCGAAGCCCTTCATCACCTCCGGATTCCAACGACGGCAGAGCTCTTTGATTGTGCTGACATCAATGTTTCGGTAGTGAAAGAACTGCTCAAGCTGCGGCATATAACGTTGCATGAAACGACGATCCTGATGCACCGTGTTGCCGCACATGGGGATCTTTCCCGCAGGACAATACCCCTTGAGAAAATCGAGCAAGACTAGACTCGCCTCCTCCTCTGTTGTGGTGGAGGCCTTGACTTTATCAATCAGACCCGACTTCCCATGGGTACCCTTATTCCAGGAATCCATTGCATCCAAAATCGAATCCGACTGATGGATCACCATCACGGGGGCAATGGCCAGGGTATTGAGGCCTGGATCAGTAACCACAACTGCCACTTCTAAAATGCGCTCAGTCTCAGGGTTGAGCCCGCTCATTTCCATATCAACCCAGATTAGATTTAATTCATTCATGCAGAAAGCCTCGCATTCGCGCTGAACCCATTGTGTCGCCCGTAATCATCTCACAGGCTATGATCTGCCCATGTCTGAGAAAATCCGAGCCCGTCTGCTAAGCCACCATGGACGTCAGGCGTGGGCTGAGACGGCCGATGGCACAAAGCATCTCTGCGTCTATAAGGGCCGCGACCTTCAGCCCACCGCAAACGATGAGGTGGTACTCGATATCTCTGCACAACCCGCCGTGATTACAGAGATCGCGCCCCGCCGCAACCAACTCCTTCGTAGCGAGTCCCACCGCTCAAAAACCCTTGCGGCAAATATTGATTTTGCGATGATTGTAGTGGCCGGAGCGCCACCCTTTTCAGATGAGTTACTGGCGCGGATGCTCTGCGCGTGTGCGGTTGAGAATATTCCGGGTATTGTTTTGCTCAACAAAACTGATCTCGCTGATGCCACCGCGCAGGCCCGAATGCAGCTCGCCCACTTCGACCGCTGTATTCGTCTAATGGGCTGGCAGGTCTTGGATGCCTGCGCAAGAGTCGAGCATGCCTCAATTGGGAAGCTACGCACACAACTCGAAGACAAGACCACACTCATCATGGGCCAGTCGGGGATGGGTAAAAGCAGCCTCTTAAACGCCATGGTTCCAGGCTTTAATGCCGTTACGCGGGAGATTTCAGAGGCCCTTCAGACGGGTAAACACACCACAACCGCTGGCCAGGTGGTGGGCCTTAGCCCGAGTGCCCGTTTAATCGATACGCCTGGCTTTCAGCTTTTCGGTCTTCACCATTTATCGGAAAGCCAACTGGCACTCGGGTTTCCCGAGTGGCGCGAGGTTCACGACACTCTGGGTCGCTGCAGATACGCCAACTGCAGACACCTCAATGAGCCCGACTGCACAATTCGAGCCGCTGCAGAATCTGGCAGGGTGTCCGATCGACGGCTACGCCTTTGGCAGAGCCTGATTGCCGCCCGCTAGCCCGACCAGTGTCCCACCGACACTAAGAACATCAGAATCACCCAGAGAATCACTGCCCTCCACACAAGACCCACGGCCGATCGCAACGCGGCCTCATTAGCCTCAGACAGATCAGGAAGATCTTGAGCAAGCGAGGGCCACGGCCCGCCGAGTGCCTCTGTTTCATAGGGCTCATCAACGCGACTCATGGTGGAGTGGGCCTCTGGAACACTCAGTCGCACGCCCATTGCGCCTGCGCCTGCCGATAACAACACACGCTCGGTATCGTTGGCATGCGGCGCAAAACCCGACCGCAGCCGCCACATCAGAATTGAATCTTCAAAGTTACCCACAATCGCAAAGACAATCGCGGTCACTCGGGCAGGAAACCAGTCAACCCAAGAAAATGCTCGAACCGCAAACTCCCCAAATGGCGATAGCGGCGCATCGGCTGCCTCACTCATGCGGGCATCGCCCCAGACCCGACGTGCCTCTGCGCTGAGCCGATAGAGCACAGCGCCCGCCGGCCCCGGCAGAATGACAAACCAGAAAATCACACCGAATACATGACGCTGAGCGCCGATCAATGCCAGCCGAATGGATTCGCGGCAGATCGCGGAGACATCGCCCGACTCTGCGGCAACGCGTGTCATGACATCACCACCCGAATGCGCAAGCCATTCCTTTAGCTTTTGACGGGCGCGCTCAATATCGTTGTTCCCAAGGGCCAGCTGAATTTCTGTGAATCGATTACTAAACTGACGAAATCCAATCGTGAGATAGAGCACACCCACTGTCGCAACAAAACCCAGCAAGAAATGCAGGCGAGTTAGCAAGGCCACCACCGCCCAGGTCAACACCGTGCCGCCAATCACCACCGCAAGCCACGTCCAGCGGGCGGAGGCGAGATCACCGGTGTTGGTAGCACGCTCGATTCGCAGCAAGGTATTGGCGACCCAGGAGCCCAGACGCGAGTCATCGCGAACGGGCCGAACCTGCTCAAGAAGCATTGCAAAAATAAAGCTAAAGAGTGTCATGAACGCTAGTCTAACGGCTCAAGCCGAAGATGCAATTCAAGCCCATAGAGGGGTCTGCCGAACGATTGGGGGTCATCGCCGCTGTGGATGCTCGAGCGACTGCGACTGCTGATGCCAGGCTGCGTACAAGAAATGGTAGAGATTGCGCAACATCGCCGCGGTCGCACCCCAGATAAAGAACTCACGGCCATCGTGTTCTGGGCTGAAATAGGGCATGGCATAGAACCGAATTCGCTTGCCGGTCGGGCTCTGATCCGCTGTCACTGCACGCACCTGATGATTCGCGGGATTCATGACAAAAGACAGTGGTACCCGAAATAGCTCCTCAACCTCCCGTTGGTCGGGTGTGAAGACGGCTGGCTCAGCAACCCAGCCAATCACAGGGGTGACGCAAAAGCCGGAGGCCGTGATGTAGTTCGGCAGCCTGCCCAACAACCGGACCCGGTCGGGCAGGAGGCCAATTTCCTCATGGGCCTCACGCAATGCGGTCGTGTCTTCTGATTGATCGAACGACTCGGCACGCCCGCCGGGAAAACTGATCTGCCCTGCATGGCTCGAGAGCCCCGAGGTGCGACGGGTCAAGAGCACCGAGGGTGCCTGACCAATCAGAGGAATTAAGACTGAGGCCGCAATAGGCGCCTGCTCAGCCAGAGGGCCCTCGGGGCTGCGGCGATCGTGCAAGAGTTCCGGCGACCAATTCGGAAAATTAGGCTCGGTTCTTGCGCGATGAAATAACTTTTCAAGATATTCAAACAACAAAGCCTGCTCGGGGAGAGCAGGCTCTGCGGCTCGGGGCTCAATGGCGGCCCCCTGCGGATCAAAGCCTGCAGGGTTCGCCATGATTACGCCTCGGCGGATTCCCCTGCGGGTTTGCGTGCAGAGAGCTTCTCGCGGATACGTGCCGACTTGCCGGAGCGATCACGCAGGAAGTAGAGCTTTGCACGACGGACATCGCCACGGCGTTTCACTTCAATACTCGCGATAAGCGGCGAGTAAAGCTGGAACGTACGCTCAACACCTTCGCCCGATGAAATCTTGCGGACAATAAAGGACGAGTTAAGACCACGGTTACGCTTTGCAATCACCACACCCTCGTAGGCCTGGGCACGCTTGCGGTTTCCCTCCACAACACTCACGCTCACCACAACGGTATCGCCCGGCGCGAACTCGGGGATTTTTTTGTTTAAGCGCGCAATTTCGTCTTGCTCAATTTGCTGGATCAGATCCATGATTTCTCCATAAACCATCGTAAGCTCAACACAGGCGCTGCTAGCCCAGAGGATGGGGGTTAACGGTACTGCTATTTTTTTGGCGATTTTTTCGAGTGACTCGATTTGTCGAGCAAATCCGGCCTGAACTTCAAGGTGGCCTCTTGGGCTGCCTGCCTACGCCAATCCGAGATTCTCTCATGGTGGCCGGATAAAAGCACGTCGGGCACCGCCAGGCCATTGAAGATCTCTGGCCGGGTGTAGTGGGGCCAATCCAGCAGTTCTGGGTTCGCGAAGGATTCCTGCTGGGCCGATTGGGCATCCCCAAGGGCGCCGGGAATCTTACGAATCGCCGCATCCAGCACGGCCATGGCCGCGATCTCTCCACCCGAGAGAACAAAATCCCCAAGGCTCCAGAGCTCGTCGACCTCTCGGTCAATAAAACGCTGGTCGACCCCTTCATAGCGACCGCAGACCATGGTCCAGCAGGGGCCAGCCACAACCCGATCGATCAGGGCCTGGTTGATAGGCTTGCCCCAGGGGCTCAAGAGAATAACGGGGCCGGGCGAGAGACCCGCCTGAGACTGCCTCAATCTAACGGCGTCGACTGCCTGCGTGAGCGGGCCGGGCATCATGACCATTCCAGGGCCGCCGCCATAGGGTCGATCATCAATAGTCTTATAAGAATCGTGGGCGTAATCGCGCAGGTTGTGCGCGACCAGCTGCGCCAGGCCGCGGTCGATCGCACGGCCGGTGATGCCGTGTCGGGTAATGGCGTCGAAGATCTCAGGAAACAGTGTGATCACGTCAAACCGGATCATTCGAACCACTCCGCATTCCAGTCGACACGAATAATTCGATTCGCTCGATCAACATCATCAATGTAGTGGCCCACAAATGGAATCCATCCGGCCGCCACCACCAGCCAATCATGTTCCCCATTGGTCTGCATCGCGCTGACTTCACCGAAATCGAGCCCTTCGCGATTAACCACGCGACACCCAATAAGATCAGCCCAATAGGCTTCGTCATCGCTTTCTGCGGGAAAACTCGACCGGGATAACCCCACCGACCCCGACCGCAAACGCTCGGCCTGGTCGCGATCATTGACGTCGGCAAGCTGTAGCTTTAACCCCCGAGTCTGAGGGGAACACTCCATGATCAGGCTGTGTAGCCACTGACCATTTGAAAGACGAACCCAACATTCCTGCGCATCGACAAGCAGAGACTCATCGATTGCGAGACCGGTGACCGACTTTAAGGTGTGGAGTCGAACGGCGCCTTTTAAGCCTATCGGAGCGCCGATTTCTGCAAGTGCGACCCAGTCCGCAGGCGGTGGGTCGCTGGTGGTAGGGAGAAGACTCTTATTCAGTCGTCTTGGAGTAGAACTGTCGCCAGTTCTACGCGGCTTTTTGTGCCGAGAACTCTTTAATTAGGCGTGCCACGCGCGGGCTCACCTGTGCGCCATTACTGCGCCAGTACTCAACACGATCCATCGAAATGCGCAGCTTCTCTTCGTTACCTGCCGCAACGGGATTAAAAAACCCAACGCGCTCAATGAAGTTGCCATCTCGACGGCTGCGCGAATCGGTCGCCACCATGTGGAAATAAGGCCGCTTGTGGGCGCCGCCACGGGCTAAACGAATAATGACCATTAAAGAATCCTTGTGAAATCAGTGGGCCTCAGGCTGAGGCGGAAAACCCACGATTTTAGCACCGGGAGCCCGTTTTATCTAGCCTGCGGCCAGCGCGGCCGTTAATTCAGGGACAACTTGAAACAAATCCCCCACCAACCCGTAATCGGCGACCTGGAAAATCGGCGCCTCGGCGTCTTGGTTAATCGCGACAATTACCTTGGAATCCTTCATGCCGGCTAGGTGCTGGATCGCCCCGGAAATACCCACCGCGATATAGAGCGCAGGCGCCACAACCTTACCCGTCTGGCCCACCTGCCAGTCGTTTGGCGCGTAACCAGCATCCACTGCCGCGCGGCTCGCGCCCATCGCAGCGCCCAGAGTGTCGGCGAGTTTCTCAAGGAGTTCGAAGTTCTCCTTCGAGCCCAGGGCCCGCCCACCCGACACCACGACCTTCGCAGCCGTGAGTTCGGGCCTTGCTAAGACGGCAATTTCGCGAGATTCAAATCTTGCCGATTGGGCTGGCGCGGCCACCGCAGCCACGGTGTGAATGGCGCAGGCGGCCTGAGATCCCGCTGCCTCAAACGCAGTGCCTCGGACAGTCATGATCTTGATCGAATCGAGGGACTGCACTGTTGCAATCACATTGCCCGCATAAATCGGGCGCTTAAACGTATCGGGCGAAATAATCTCAATGACCTCAGAGATCTGCGAGACATCGAGTGTGGCGGCCACACGCGGGGCAATATTCTTACCAAAAGCGGTCGCGGGAAATACGATGGCGTGAAACCCTGCACAAACGCCAAGGACCTGCGCCGTCATAGGCTCAGCAACCTGATCGGCCAGGGCGGGGGAATCCGCATAGATAACCTGGCCTACGCCTGCGATCGTTGCCGCTGCACCGGCCGCCACCTGCGCACCGTGACCCGCAACGAGCACATGAACCTCTGCGCCGCCCGACTTCGCCCCCAAGGCCACTGCAGCGGCGACGGCATTCGCCGTAACGGGGCGGAGTTGATCGTTGCCATGCTCTGCCACTACTAGAATTTTGATCGCCATCTCTAAATTACCTTTGCTTCGTTGCGTAATTTATCCACCAATGCGGCAACATCGGGAACCCTGACCCCCGCCTTTCGACTGGGCGGATCTTCGACTTTTAATAGCTTGTGTCGGCTCGTGATATCAACGCCCCAATCCGCAGGCGTGGATTGCTCGATCAACTTCTTTTTAGCCTTCATGATGTTCGGCAATGTGACATAGCGGGGCTCGTTGAGACGTAGATCCGTCGTCACGACTGCGGGGAGCCCCATCGAGAGGGTTTCAAGCCCGCCATCAATTTCCCGAGTGACACGGATTTGGTTACCCTCGACCACGAGACGCGATGCGAAAGTGGCCTGAGGCACATTCCACAATGCCGACAACATCTGGCCCGTCTGATTGGCATCGTCATCGATGGCCTGTTTTCCCATAATGACCAGCTGGACAGATTCTTTTTGCGCGATAGCCTTCAGGAGTTTCGCAACCGCCAGGGGCTCAAGCGGCTGATCGCAGAGCACATGAATTCCTCGGTCGGCGCCAATCGCCATCGCGGTGCGGATGACATCCTGGGACTGCGCGACGCCACAACTCACAGCGACAATCTCGGTGGCGATCCCCGCTTCTTTTAATCGCGTCGCTTCCTCGATCGCAATCTCATCAAATGGGTTCATCGACATCTTGACATTGGCGATATCGACATCAGACTGGTCCGGCTTGACACGGACCTTCACGTTGTAATCGACGACACGCTTTACCGGCACAAGAATTTTCATAAACATTTGGCTAATTTAATTGGACAGACTCCATTCTAATGCGACAATTCTGGGGTCCGGCAGGCCGTGCGCCTGTTCACCAGAGAGTTAGATCCGCTATCTATAGGGCCTATAAAAAATGGGGTTAAGACGCCGATGAAATCCCCGCGCCGACAACTGCTTCTTGGTTGCGCAGGATCACTGCTCGCGGGTGCGCTTACGCCGGCTCGGGTCTGGGCTCAGCCCAACGAGCCTCTACCCGGGCTTGAGGAGACTCTCAAAAACAGACTGCGCTTTGGCTGGCTTGGTCGCAGCGACGTACAGGAGTTTATCTCTGAGATCTCTGACAGAAATGGACTCACCCGGCCTTGGATAGAAAAACAGTTTCAAGGCCTCGGTGTTCAACCCCGGGCCTTACTCTTGATCAATCCCCCACCACCCAAGCCCGGGGAACCCGAGCGCAAACGCTCATGGACTCGCTATCTCTCTCAGCACGTAGATGCCAGCCGCGTTAAAGATGGCAGAGTGTTTCTTGAGCAACACAGAAAGGTTTTCGAATCGGTGCACAGACAATCCGGGGTACCTCCCCACGTGATTGCCGCCATCATCGGCGTTGAAACGCGGTTTGGAAAATATACCGGTCGATTTCCGACCGCAGAAACCTTAGCCACCCTGGCATTTGAATCTCCAAGGCGAGGGGAATTTTTTCGCCGAGAACTAGAGAACCTGTTAATCATGGGCCGCGAGGGCATTGTGAATTTACAAGAGGTGAGGGGATCGTTCGCGGGCGCCATGGGGCTGCCGCAGTTTATGCCCTCAAGCTGGAGAAGTTATGCGGTGGGGTATCGCCAGAAGAATAAAGCGGATCTTCTGAATAACCCACACGATGCAATTGCCTCTGTAGGTAATTTCTTAAAAGTCCACGGCTGGTCACCCGACACCCCGAGCCATACACTAGCCATCGTTCCACGCCACCTGAATGTCGCTGCCTTTATTGCCCCGCAGTTAGCGCCCGTCCATACGGTAGACCAACTCCACCAGGCGGGAATACAGCAGCAGTTCATGGTGCTTTCTCACGACACCATGGCAAGCCTGATCGATCTTCCCGAGGAAGATGCCAGCGTGAAGTACTGGTTTGCCGCCAATAATTTTTTTGTGATTACGCAATACAACCGCAGCTTTATGTATGCGGCGGCTGTTTTAACACTCGCTCAATCACTCGCCTAAGGTCTTATGGGCCTCGCTGTTCGTTTAGATCATCGGGCAATCCATCGTCTTCTTGGCAATGCCTGCGTTACAGCAGCGCTCATCGTCGCAGTTCTTTCAGCCACTCTGCTCGCGGGCTGCAGCAGGGCCCCTCAAGATACGCCACCTGCAGGCCCCTATCGCATCATTGAGCTCTTTGATGGCGATTCCTTCAACCTGAAAGCCGCCAACGGAGCAACGGTTCGCGTTCGAATTGCGGGTATCGATGCACCAGAAAAGAAGCAGCCCTATTCCGTCAAGGCAAAAGAATCCCTCGAAGCCCTGCTCTCTAGTGGTGACATTACGCTTGACCCAATCAAACGCGACCGATTCGATCGTTGGGTCGCCAATGTCGTTATCGAACCCAAGGCTATTGATGTCGGACTCGCTCAGATTGAGCGCGGCTATGCCTGGTTTTTTATCCGTTACAAGGATGACTTAAGCGAGAGTCGACAGCGCCTGTATGCCGAGGCTGAGCGAGAGGCCCGCCGACAACGCATTGGGCTGTGGGCGGGAATATCTGCCTCGCAGCGTAACCCCGAGCTCGCCCCTGAGGAGCCCTGGCGCTTTCGAGAGAGAACCAAGAAACAGTAGCGGGCAACTGGATCGTCAGCATCAGGCCGACTCTTGCGTAAACTTTCATAAGGCTGCCTCTAGCGTGAACTTTCATAAGGCTGCGCCTCGCGTGAATTCTATGCAGACTTACTTTTTGTTCTGACGTTGACGCAGTGCCTCATAACAGCAGACACCGCAGGCGACAGAGACATTAAGGCTTTCCACAGAACCCTGCATGGGTAACCGGACCAGCTGATCGCAGCGTTCGCGGGTGAGACGACGCATGCCCTCACCCTCAGCCCCCAAAACGAGTGCGATCTTGCCCGTCAGGTCGGTGGCATAGAGCGACTGCTCGGCCTCGCCCGCAAGCCCAATCACCATGTAATCGGACTGCTGAAGCTCCTCAATCGCCCGCGCGAGATTGGTCACCTGCAGATAGGGAAGATGATCTGACGCACCCGCCGAGACACGGGCCGCAACATCGTTGAGGGGTGCAGACTTATCCCGTGGCGCGATCACAGCGGCCGCACCCGCCGCATCCGCGGATCGCAGAATTGCGCCGAGGTTATGGGGATCGGTAACACCATCGAGCACGACAAGCCATTGGTCTTGTTTTTTTAAAGACTCCATTTGCTCGAGTAGATCGAGAAGGCTGTCGGGCTGTGGACGCTTTGACGCCATCGCCAAAATGCCCTGATGCCGCTGGTTCTTTGCAAGCCGATCCATGTTCTGTGTTGACTCGGAGACCGCCTTGATGCCCGCCTGCTCCGCAAGCTTGAGTAAGGCATTGAGCCGTGTGTCTCGACGCTGACCATCGTAAACAATCCGTGAGATGGATTGCGGTGCAGCCCGTAACCGGGCCCGAATCGCATGAAAACCGAGCAGACAGATGTCGTTGGGATCGCTCATCCAGGCTTTCCTTTATTTAGACCGACGCGAATGTTTCGCTTTTCTTGATTTGCCTGCAACCGGAACACGCTTACCCTGCCCGGGCTTGGCTGCTTTAGCGGCCTTGCCTGCCTTGGCACCTTTGTCAGCTTTCTGCACTTTGGATCTCTTGTCAGCCTTAGTACCCTTCAAGCCCCTCACGCCCTGCAAGCCCTGCTTACCCCTTGGCCCCAAGGGCTCTGACGACGGGATCAGTTCGTCTGCCCGCCGACTGCCTGCTGACTTTTTCCCTCGCTTTAGTGCACCCGGTTGTCTCGGCTGCATCGCCAAGGCCTCGGCAAGCCACTTGGGCAGTTCCGACTCCTCGACATCTTCAGGGGGAGCATATTCAGTCTCGCGCTCTGTGGCCTTGCTCGCCCGAGTTGTGCGAATCATGCTGGGTACGAGCTGAAACTCGATACGGCGCGCATCAAGATCGACACGCGCGACCTGCACAACGAGGCTATCGTAGAGACGGAATCGACGGCCAGTGCGTTCACCCCGGAGTTCGTGAAGCACTTCGTTATGTTGAAAGTATTCAGCACCGAGCTCTGAGACATGCACCAGCCCTTCAACATAGAGGGTATCGAGGGTAATAAACAATCCAAACGGCGCCACGCCCGTGACCGTGCCACGCAGCTGCTCACCAATTTTTGATTTCATGTACTGGCATTTCAGCCATGCCTCGACATCACGACTGGCCTCATCGGCACGACGCTCTGCAGCCGAACAGTGATCGCCGATATTGCGCCAACGGGTGACGGGGTCATCGTGCCCCATGTCGCCGTAGGCGGGCACGTAGTGCCCCTTATTCTGAATAATGGACTTAATGACCCGATGCACGAGTAAATCGGGATAACGACGAATCGGCGAGGTGAAGTGGGCATATGCCTCATACGATAGGCCAAAGTGGCCCGAGTTATCTGGCGTGTAAATCGCCTGTTGCATACTGCGCAGCAAGAGCGACTGGATGAGACGCGAATCTGGCCGCGCACGAATTTCTTTAGCGAGCCTTGCGTAATCTCCAGGAGCAGGCTCCTCACCGCCTTCGAGCTTTAGACCTTGAACCTTCAGAAATTCCCGAAGTGTACGCAGACGCTCCGGCGTTGGCCCCTCGTGCACACGAAAAAGCCCGTGGCGCTTAGCCCGCTTAAAAATATCTGCGGCACAGGTATTCGCGGCCAGCATACATTCTTCAATCAAACGATGAGCGTCGTTCCGAACCCGCGGCAGAATTTTTTCAATCCGGCCGTTTGAATCGAACTGCATATAGGTTTCAACCGAATCAAAATCAATTGCGCCACGTGCTTCACGGGCAGCAAGTAAAGCCCGAAACACCTCTTCTAAACAGCCCAGTGTCTCGACCAGCGGGCCAAGCTGCCGGGCATCCTCTGAGAGTGGGTCGCACAAGGCCGACCAGGCGCGGGTATAGGTGAGCCGTTGCTGCGACTGAATCACAGACTCATAGAACTGATAGGCCTTCACCTCTCCGTCCGTTGAAATCACCATATCGCAGACGAGGGCCAGACGATCCACATTTGGGTTTAAGGAGCACAGGCCGTTGGATAGCTTCTCGGGCAGCATCGGCAAGACGCGACGCGGAAAGTAGACTGATGTACTGCGCAGAAAGGCATCGCGATCTAAGGCATCTCCGCTGATGACATAGTGACTCACATCTGCGATTGCCACCAATAAACGCCAGCCTTTTCCGGGAATCACCTCGGCATAGACCGCATCATCAAAGTCCCTCGCGTCCTCGCCATCAATAGTGACGAAGGCGACATCACGCAGATCGATACGGTCTTTTAAATCCTTTACCCGGACCTCATCGGGCAGTCTTTTCGCAAGACGCTCGGCCTCATCTGAAAATTCATGCGGCACATCGAACTTACGAACTGCGATTTCAACCTCCATACCTGGGTCGTCAACACCACCCAAGACCTCCACCACCCGGCCCACTGGCGGGGTGTAACGGGTTGGTGGGTCTATGATTTCAATCGACACGACCTGGCCAGACTCCGCACCCATTGTGTCGATGGGCGCAACGATTACATCATGCTTGATTCGCTGATCCTCCGGCACGACCAAGAGAATTCCACGCTCATTGACAAGCCTTCCCACGAGCTTTCGATTGGCATGCTCGAGCACCTCGATAATCACCGCCTCCGGCCTGCCGCGTCGATCGGTACCGACAACACGCGCATTAATCCGATCCCCATGCATCGCCTTTAACATTTCTTTGGGAGACACAAACACATCGTCACCCCCGGCGTCTGGCCGCACAAAACCAAATCCGTCGCGATGGCCAATTAGACGACCAGAAAAACTAGTGGTCTGCGGTGCACTGGTGGCGAGCGATGCAGGCCGAGTCGGGGTTCGTTTTGACAATTATTTGTTTCCAGCTAAAGTACGCGGCTCATTTGCCCAGATGGCGGAATTGGTAGACGCACTAGGTTCAGGTCCTAGCGGTGGCAACACTGTGGAGGTTCGAGTCCTCTTCTGGGCACCATTAAGAATTCCGATCGCAGCGCCTGGCCGCAGTTCTGTAGCGCTCAGAGTGTCATGAATCACTGAAACGGATGGTCCAGCAAGATGGTGTCGTCACGGTCCGCGCCGGTCGAGACCATCGCAATCGGCGCACCCACCACTTCAGAGAGTCGATTCAAATACCGTTGTGCGGCCTCGGGGAGATCTTTCCACTGACGAACGCCCTCGGTTGTTCCACTCCATCCGGGCATCGTTTCATAAACGGGGGTGCATTGGGCGACCGCATCTGAGCCAAATGGCAGAACATCGAGCCTGCCCGATGGGGTGTCGTAGCCAATGCAGAGCTTAATCTCTGAAAAGCCATCTAAAACATCAAGCTTCGTAATACACAAGCCGGTTACGCCGTTAATCTGCATGGAGCGGCGCAAGGCTGCCGCATCAAACCAGCCACATCGACGTGGCCGGCCAGTGACTGAACCGAATTCATTGCCACGTTTGGCGAGTGTCTGCCCGACCTCGTTCGTCTGCTCAGTGGGAAATGGCCCGCCACCAACACGTGTTGCATACGCCTTAGTAATTCCTAAGACATAGTGCAATTTTGAAGGCCCCACACCCGCACCTGCACCTGCCGCGCCGGCAACACAGTTGCTGCTGGTAACAAAGGGATAGGTGCCGTGATCAATATCAAGTAGCGACCCCTGGGCCCCTTCAAACAGAAGATTCTCGTTGCGCTGTCCGGCCTCATAGAGAAGTTGCGGAACGTCGGCCGTCATCTTTAAGAGCCGAGGAGCCATTGCCATGAGTTCATTGAATACCTGATCGACCGACACCGGTTGTGCTTTGAGGTGATGCTCTAAAACAAAGTTGTGCAGGCTTAGCGCCTCAATGAGCTTTGTTTTTAAGGTCTGGGGGTTGGTTAAATCGAGTAGGCGAATCGCACGACGGGCGACCTTATCCTCATAGGCAGGCCCGATACCGCGGCCTGTCGTTCCAATCTTGGCGTCCCCCTTGGCGGCCTCGCGGGCCTGATCGAGCGCCACGTGATAGGAGAGGATCAGCGGGCAGGCAAGGCTAATTTTTAAGCGTGACTCCACATCAATCTGGTTGGCTTGGAGTTCGTCGATCTCGGCAAGTAAGGCCGTTGGCGAGAGCACTACACCGTTGCCGATGTAGCAGAGAACGCCGGGGTGCAAAATACCAGAAGGGATTAAACGGAGAATTGTTTTCTTGCCGTTGACAACTAAGGTATGGCCTGCGTTGTGTCCGCCTTGAAATCGAACAACGCCACTGACCTGTTCGGTGAGCCAATCAACAACCTTACCCTTGCCCTCGTCACCCCACTGGGTACCGATCACGACGACGTTTCGCCCCTGCCCTTTTGATTCGACTGCCATTTTTATTTTCCTAAATCTGAAACGTCACCAGCGGCGACTCGGGTCAGGCGACCTTCCATCCCCCAGCCTGATAGGCCAGTTTACGGCCTGGCCAGGCCCCTAATTCTGCATCAGGAAGCCGAATTACGGTCTCGCCCTTGGCGCGCAAGGCGCTAATTGCTCCCCGAAGGCTGGAATCATCGATCCACGGTGCGGCAATCGTATTCGGTGCAAGCCCAGGCTGACCCAGGGACGCAGCCTGCGACCCCACCTGCGATGGCCGGGTAATCTCGAGCAGTTCGCGCAGCTCTAAGCTAAAACCCGTTGCGGGACGGGCTCGGCCAAAAAGTTCACCCACCCCATCGTAGCGGCCACCGCGAACCACAGCATTGGGCAGGCCCTCACAATAGATCGAGAACATCACACCATTGTGATAGCGGTATCCACGGAGATCCGCAAAATCAACGGTGAGGCCGCACTGCGGGTGCTCGTTGAACATCGCAGAGTTCGCTACCGCCTGTAATCGATCAAGCGCCTGTTGAATTCTTGGCTGCTGTGGTAACACTCTGCGGGCCCGCTCAATTACATTATCGGCGCCATTTGCAGGACCATAGAGACTGAGCAGCGCTAATAATGCAGACCGGGATTCTGGCGAGACCTCAACACGTCCCGATGCGCCTCCCGATGCTGCGGACGAATTCGCCGAGGCCAAGCGACCTGTGCCGAGAAGCTCTTCTAAACGAACAGCATCCTTGGACTGAAGGGCGAGCAAGACCTCGTTTTCAATTGCTGCAAGCGCCGGGTCTTGATCACGCAGGGCAAGGAAAACTCCGCGGTGTGAGAGATCGAGCCGCACCTGCTGAATTCCAGCTGCATCAAGCGAGGCCAAGGCAAGCTCTTGGACTTCAAGATCTGCCTCAAGGCCTGGGTGACCAAACAACTCACAGCCGACCTGCACAGGCTCACGGGACGACAGGAGCCCTGCAGGCTGCGCATGTAATACGGAACCTGCATAACAGAGACGCGTTACCCCTTGATTCGGAATCTGATGGGCATCAATCCTTGCAACCTGCGGCGTGATATCTGCTCGTAGCCCCAGAAGCCTGCCGCTGGCCTGATCAACAACTTTAAAGGTTCGCAGATCGAGATCGCGAGCCTGATGGATTAGTAGTGATTCGACATGCTCAATTAGCGGCGGCTGAACCAAGGCGTAGCCGTAGCCCGCATAGAGATCAAGCAGTGCGCGCCGCAGAGTTTCAAGACGCTTTGCCTCACCGGGCAGAATGTCAGAGATCTGGTCGGGTAAGAGCCAGGCGGGCATTAATCAGTCACCAATGAAAAAGCGGAGGATCTACTTGGTGTTCGCGCCGCTTCCCGAACCTGTGCCGCGGGCACCCGAGGAGCGGAAATAACGGAAGAAATCAGACTGTGGGTCAGCAACAATGACATCCGCTTTGCTTTTGAAACCTTCTCGATAGGCCTGAAGGCTGCGATAAAAAGCGGCGAACTCAGGATTCTGGCCGAACGAGGCTGCGTAAAGCGCTGTCGATCGGGCGTCGCCATCCCCCATGATGCTCTGGGCACGACGATAGGCCTGAGCCAATAAGACCTCGCGCTGGCGATCCGCATTGGCGCGAATCTTCTCTGACTCCGCTCCACCCGAAGAGCGGCGCTCATTCGCGATCGCTTTACGCTCGGACTCCATACGGCGGAAGACAGAATCGCGAATTTCGTCGGCAAGGTCAACGCGTTTAATACGGACATCCACCACCTCAACGCCGAGACGTTTCGCGTCTGCATTCACACGATCTCGAATGCCCGTCATCACCTGCTCTCGGGAGGCCGAGATCACTTCGTTGACGGTACGCTTCGCAATCTCATTGTTTAAGGCATCGCGCAGGCTACGGGAGATACGATCGGCGGCACCTGCGGGCCTACCCGCAACCGAGACCCAATATTCTTTCGGGTCAATCACGCGCCATTTCACATAGGTATCGACCAGAACGTTTTGTTTTTCGCTGGTAATGAAACGATCAATCTCTGGCGTGTCGATGGTGAGCGTTCTCTTCTCAACATAGACCACATTTTGAAACGGTGGGGGCAGCTTAAAGTACAGACCTGGCTTTGCGACCACCTCTTTGATCTCACCCAAGGCAAAGACGATCGCATACTGCCGTTGGTCTACAACATAGATACAGGAGCCCGCAACCAAGACCAGAACGATGAGCGCCGAGAGGGCAGAAAAAAGCTTATTCATCAGCGCGCCTCCCTTATGCGATCACGCAGGCTGGGTGCTGCGGGCGGCGAAGCAGGGACGCTCTCAGTAGGCGCAGGGTTAGCGACTGTATTGCCCGATGTGTTGCTGGCAGCGGATCCCGATGGGACATTTGGCGCCATACTCGCGGATCCAGTTGATGGTGCTCCAGTAGACGCTGTCTGTTGGATCAATTTATCGAGAGGTAGATACAGCAGGTTGCTATTGGTTTTGGAATCCACCAAGACTTTACTGACGTTACTAAAGACCTGCTGCATGGTTTCGAGATACATACGCTCTCGCGTTACCGCAGGCGCTTTGACGTACTCGACTACGATCTTGCGGAATCGATCCGCATCACCCTGTGCAGTTGCAATTACACGCTCTTTATAGCCCTCAGCCTCCTGGATGAGGCGCTCCGCTGAACCCCGTGCGCGAGGGATGACATCATTGGCATAGGCCTGGCCTTCATTTTTTAGGCGCTCCGCATCCTGGCCTGCTTTAATGGCATCGCTAAATGCGGCCTGAACCTCCTCGGGCGGCTGCGCATTTTGAATCGTGACATCAACGATCGCCAGACCCGAGGCATAACGATCCGCAATTGCCTGAATCTGAGCAAGGGCCTCGCGTGCGATGCCCTCTTTGTTTTCATACAAGACGGTATCACTCAGGCTTCGACCAACGATTTCACGCATTGCGGTCTCCGCAGCCTGCATCACGATGTCATCGGGCGCCACGTTATTAAATAAATATTCTTTCGGGTCGCTAATGCGGTATTGGACAGCGAACTGCACATCGACCATGTTTTCATCTTTGGTCAGCATGAGCGAGTCGCGGCCACGCATGGCCTGTCCGCCCCCCCGCACGCCCACCGTCACCTGACGAATCTGGGCCAGATTAACAATCTCATGGGATTCAAATGGATAGGGTAGGCGCCATTGAAAACCTGCCGGTGCAGTCGTGCGGTACTCACCAAAGCGCAATACCAGAGACGACTGACCCTCTTGAACAATATAAAAGCCTGTTGCCAGCCACAAGAGCACGCCGCCAAGCGCTACAAAACCAACCGCAGGGCCAGTCTTCACATTCGGTGCCTTAAAGCCGCCGCCCGAACCCGAGCCACCTCGGCGGCCACCCCCATTGCCACCACCGCCGTTACCACCGAAGCCACCGCCGGAGCGATTGCCTCCACCCTTGCCACCTTTGCCACCAAACATGCCGCTTAACCGACGGTTGAAATCCTTCCAGACCTCGTCGAGGTCAGGGGGTTCATTACTGCCCCGATTGCCGCCAGATCCACCCGAAGCGCCTTGCTGGCCCTGGCCAGGAGTCGCCCCAGGATTTGAAGGATTCGAGGGTGCCGGATTTGCAGGGGTGGGGCTCGACTCTGCCGGCGGTTTGTCGCCGGAATTCTCTGCTCCCGCACCCTGGGGGGCTGATGCGCCTGGGGCATCTTTCCCAGAGGCGTTTGCGCCTGCCTGCGAACCAGACTGGCCCCAACGGGGATCACCGAGGGCAAATAAACGCCTAAAAATAGCCAACTTAGAGGATCGCATCATGAATTGTTAGAGAAGAGACTGGACTGAAGGTTGCATCGCATTTAAGTGTTCACTGACCACGCCCGACCAGGGCTCTTTTTCGGGGCTCGGAAACGCCGGCATATGGGATCTCACCGCTTCTCTTAGGGCATCAATGCCCTTTGCATCGGCGGCGCTCAACCAAACCCGATGGATCCTACCATAGGGGTCTGGCTCTGACTTTGGGGGGATTCCCATGAGATCGATCTTGTTGAAGACCTCAATCCGGGGCACGTTGGCGGCGCCAACTTCAGCCAATACGGTATCGACCGCCTGCTGCTGGAGTTCACGGTCTGGGTCGGATGCATCAATCACATGCAGGAGCAGGTCGGCGTCTGCAGCCTCATGCAAGGTCGATTTAAATGCCTCGATCAGGCTGTGAGGAAGCTCCCGAATAAAGCCCACCGTATCGGACAAGACCATAAACTCTCCCGGCGCGAGAAACACCCGCCGGCTCGTCGTATCGAGCGTGGCAAATAACTGATCTGCAGCATAAACACCTGCATGAGTAAGGGCATTAAATAGGGTTGACTTACCCGCATTGGTGTAGCCCACCAGAGACACCGAGAAGGCACCCTGCCGATCGCGTTGACGCCTTCGGTTTCTGCGTTGCTTATCGACGAGGGCCAGACGAGACCGAAGCTGCTTCACACGCTGACCAATCAGGCGTCGGTCGGTTTCGAGCTGGGTCTCGCCCGGGCCACGCAGGCCGATACCGCCCTTTTGTCGCTCAAGGTGGGTCCAGCCGCGCACGAGGCGGGCAGAGAGGTAATCAAGCTGCGCAAGTTCGACCTGTAGTTTGCCCTCATGACTGCGGGCACGAAGAGCAAAAATATCGAGGATGAGCGCGACCCGATCAATCACGCGCCGCTTTAACAACTTGGTGAGGTTGCGCTGTTGGCCGGGCGACAAAGTGTGATCAAAAATTACGAGCTCTGCCGCATGCTCTTGGCAGGCCAGAAAAATCTCGTCGCACTTTCCGGAGCCCGCAAACAAGGCGGGATCGGGCCGATCGCGCCTACCCGAGATTACCGCTGAGACCTCTGCGCCTGCCGATTCGGCAAGCGCCCGTAATTCTTGAACATCGGGAGCCAGGCCCTGACCGAGCGTTAAGGCCACCAATACGGTCTTCGGGCGTCTTGAAAAATCAACGTCTAGCGACGTTGAACTAGAACCTAGATCGCTCAGCTCGACTCGCCCTCTGCGGTGAAGTTGACCGCACGCGCAGGCACGATGGTTGAGATCGCATGCTTGTAGACCATCTGGGTGACTGTATTTCTCAGCAGCAACACGTACTGGTCGAAGGACTCGACATGGCCCTGCAGTTTGATTCCATTAACGAGGTACACCGATACAGGAACGTGCTCCTTGCGAAGCAGGTTCAGAAATGGGTCTTGTAACGCCTGCCCTTTTACCTGTGACATAGTGAAAAACTCCCGAGTTGAGGATTAACTATACCCATTTCACGGCCGGGAATCACTCCTCTGGCTTGTAGGGATTGGTCGAGGTTTTCCACTCAATGCGCAAGGGCGTGCCCTCGAGCTTGAAGACCCGTCGAAACCGTGACTCAAGGAAGCGCTTGTAGACATCAGAGATGTGCTCTAAGGCGTTGCCATGCACCACGATAATGGGCGGATTCTGCCCACCCTGGTGCGCGTAGCGCAATTTCGGGCGAAACCGTCCGTGCCTGGGGGGCTGCTGATGTTCGACCGCCTCGCGCAGCGCCCGAGTGATCTTAGGGGTTGATAACTTTAAGGTCGCGGCCGTGTAGGCTGTATCCACTGAGCGCATGAGCGCATCGACGCCATTGCCCTTCATGGCAGAAATAAAATGAAAGCGCGCCCAGTGGAGAAACTGGAGTTTGCGCGCCATCACACGCTTGACCTCATCGCGGGCAACGCTATCGAGGCCATCCCACTTATTGACTGCAACGACTAATGCCCGGCCAGCCTCTGCAACAAATCCTGCAATGTGAGCATCCTGATCAGAGACGTCTTGCTGGGCATCCAGCATTAGGATTGCAACGTGACAGGATTCAATCGCCTGCAGGGTCTTGATGACTGAGAATTTTTCTACCGCCTCAAAGACCTTGCCACGCCGACGCAGGCCCGCTGTATCGATTAACTGATACTTACGACCCTCGCGCTCGAAGGGAATTGAGATTGCATCCCGTGTTGTTCCGGGCATATCAAAGGCAATCACACGCTCCTCACCAACGAGGGTATTGATTAATGTTGATTTGCCAACATTCGGCCTGCCAACAATGGCCACTCGTAAGCCCTTTTCAGCAATCTCGGCGGCCTCATCCTCCGCGGACACCGCCAAGGGCAGATCGCTCAGGAGATGATCGATTAGCGATGTCACGCCATCGCCATGGGCCGATGAGATTGCGATCGGATCGCCCAGGCCTAATTCATAGAACTCGGAGGTGCGCCCCTCACCGGTCAGCCCTTCGAGTTTATTAACCGCAAGGGTCACGGGGCGGCCTGACTTGCGCAGTAAATCCGCGATCTGAAGATCCTGTGGTGCTAGACCTGAACGGCCATCGACTACAAAAATCACCTTGTCGGATTCCGCGATCGCCTGACGCGTCTGCTTGGCCATCTGAAAGGTGATGCCCTCTTTCACGATGGGCTCAAAGCCGCCGGTATCGACGACAAGATACGGGCGATCGCCGAGTCGGCCTTCGCCGTAATGACGATCCCGCGTTAGCCCCGGAAGGTCTGCAACAAGCGCATCTCGAGATCGCGTGAGCCGGTTAAAAAGCGTGGATTTCCCAACATTGGGCCGCCCAACAAGGGCGACCACCGGCTTTGCATTCAATGATTAACCTTCCGAGCGAACCAGCAGAAGCTGTCCGCCTTGCGTCTGTATGACGAGGCCTGAACGGGTCGCGCGCATTGCACCACTCGGGGCACCACCGTCTAAGGAAAACCTGGAGAGCAATTTCCCGTCCTCACGGCTCACGACATGCATGAACCCAAACCGATCTGCAACCCAAAGACCACGGCCCCAGACCAAGGGGCTCATCAGTCCACGGAGTTGAAAGGAGTCGATGCTCCAGACCGACACACCATCTTTTCTTGCAAGCGCATGCAGACGAGACTGATCATCGGCCACAAACACAAATCGGTTGTCGGCCGCGGCAGGCGTGCTCGCGATAAGATCTCTGCTCCAAAGCCTTCGGCCACTCTCAGCGCCGAAACACGACACCATGGTCTGGTAGGCCGCCACGCAGACATCTGGGCCCTCTGCCATTGGGGCGCCCAGTAGATCAACAATTCTCTCGACCTCGTTGCTGCCACGCGGCGTGACCACCTGTGATTCCCAGCGAACTGCGCCTGTGTTGGCGTCCAGCCAGAGCAGGCGGCCGCCCGGAAGATTCACGACGACATCCGATGGACCAAGAACTGGACTGGTTGACTCTTCCGGGGGTTGCGGCGCAACCCGCAGACCGGATTGGCCATGCAAGACAAGCGGCGGGAGATTGCGCTGAATTACCCAGCGACGAGTGCCGGTGGTGAGATCCCAGCCCGCGATACGGTTATCGGCCAAACGCACAATCGCGGTGTTTCCCAGAAGCGTCGGCAGCTCGATGGCCACGCCCCCCAATGCGATCCGACGGGCCACATTACCGTTGGGCTCAATCACGACAAGTTCGCCACGATCGTTGATGACAACGGAAACACCGCTGGTTACGCCACTGCCCACGGCAACGCCAGCGATGATCGGCGCGCCAATCTGTGTTCGCCAGATTAATTTACCGTCTGCGAGGTTTACACGCGACACCGTCCCATTTGAAGCAGCAGCCGTTACAGACTCACCGCTTACCGCAGGGGAGAACTGACCCACACCCGCGTCAAACTTTGGCGTGCGCCCAACCTCGGTCTTCCATGCCACGGTCGTGGAAAGGGTTGGCGTGAAATTCATAAGCACCGCGGGCTGGGGCTTCTTCACGCTTGTGCAGGCCGAGAGACCCACTACAGCACAGAGCAGAATCGGTAAGAGGATTTTATTCGACATTATTTCGCTCCCGTGAACGAATCCATGGTTTGAAGTTTTCGCAATACGAGTTCGCGCGATGGCGACTGGGCAGAGAATCCCTCAGCCGCTAGTTTCCAGGCGGAACGCGCCTCTTCTTTGTTCCCGAGCGCCACATGCACATCGCCCCGTCGATCATTCACGATCGGGAGAAATTCTTTTGGGGGTGTGCCCTCGAGCACTGATAAAGCAGACTTGGCATTGTCTTCATCAAGCATCACGCCTGCTAGGCGGACCTTTGCAATCCACGCAAACCCCTGCTCAGAGTGTTTACTCACCGCTTCAAGGGCACTGCGCGCCTGCGTCAGATCCCCACTCGACGCAAAGACCTTGGCCATCGCCAGGCCCCCGATAGCGGCCTGTGTCGACCCCGAAAAATCATCGACCAGCACTTTATATGCAACTCGGGCCTTCTCAACATCTTGTTGGCCAAGTGCGCCTTCCATTGCCGTAAGGGCCTCGGTAGCGCCCTCGGCCTGACGATTTTGCCACCAACTCCAGCCATTGAGCGCCGCCGCAGTCAGCACCACCACGGCGATCATCGGAACGATCCAACGCTTGTTGTCGCTCCAGAATCCCTTAATGGCATCGAGTTGTTCTTGTTGCTCTAAATCCTCACGCATGCTTATCTATCCTTGGTTCGCTATCGTTATTCTTTATCGTTTTATTATTCATTCTGTGAAGTGCATTGCGCGCCGTAATCCCGCAATCACTGCCGCGGTGTTTTCAATAGCAACCCGCTCCTGCGCCACAGCCCCACTGTCGGCGCGCAGGGGTTTAATCGAGACCACTCCGTTAGCCCGCTCATCATCCCCCATGAGCACAGCAAACCCAGCGCCACTCTGGTCGGCTTTTTTCATCTGAGACTTCAAGCCCGCGTCGCCACAATGCATCTGCACAGCAAGCCCAGCACTGCGGCATTGTTCAGCCACACGAATCGCCGCTGGCGATGAATTCTCGCCCCAATGAACAATGTAGAGATCGAGGCCGCTGGATAGTTCCGGTGGCGCGACTTCTTTTAAAAGCTCGACAAGACGCTCCACGCCAATTGCAAATCCGCAGGCGGGCGCGGCTTTGCCGCCCATCTGCTCAATCAGCGTGTCGTAACGACCACCGCCACAGACTGTACCCTGCGCACCCAGCTGATCGGTAATCCATTCAAATACCGTGAGATTGTAATAATCAAGGCCTCGCACCAGTCGCGGGTTCACCAAGTAGGAAACACCGTGGGTATCCAGCACCGAGAGCACCGCCTGGAAATGCGCCTGCGACTGTTCACCTAAGAAATCTCTGAGTAGGGGAGCACCTGCAATCACCTCGCGCATGGCTGGATTTTTCGAATCCAAAATGCGCAATGGGTTCGTCAACAAACGGCGTTGCGCATCGGCATCCAGCACGCTGGCGTGCGCCTGAAAATGGGCAATCAGTGCCGCACGGTGGGCGAGCCGTTCCTCCTTCTGGCCCAGAGAATTAATCTCTAGCCGAGGCGCCTTATCCCCAACCAGGCCAACCGCAGCCCAGACCCGATGAATCATCAAGAGTTGTTCAGCATCGATATCAGGCCCCGTCAACCCAAGGGCCTCGATTCCAAACTGGTGAAACTGCCGGTAGCGGCCCCGCTGAGGCCGCTCATGTCGAAACATGGGCCCTAGGTACCAGAGACGCTTTGGGCCATCGTACAAGAGATTATGCTCAATTACTGATCGAACAACCGCAGCCGTATTCTCCGGCCTGAGGGTGAGTTGCTCACCATTGAGCGCATCGGTAAAGGTGTACATCTCTTTTTCTACGATGTCGGTGACCTCACCAATACCGCGAACAAAGAGTGCCGTAGGCTCAAGGATAGGCGTGCGAATTGCGCGGTAGCCATACTGGCGAAAGACGGTTGCGACCCGCGATTCAACCCACTCCCACAAACCGGACTGATCTGGCAGAAGGTCGTTCATTCCCTTCACGCCAGCAAGTTTTTCGATGCCACTCATGTGGTGCTACCAAACCGTGTCTTAACGTAATCCGAGACGATCGCCTGAAACTCTTCTGCGATATGGTCACCCTTCAGCGTGACATTGCGCTGGCCGTCGATAAATACAGGAGCAACGGGCGTCTCACCCGTGCCGGGTAGGCTGATGCCAATGTCGGCGTGCTTACTTTCACCGGGGCCATTCACAACACAGCCCATCACGGCTACCGTCATATTTTCAACGCCGGGATACTGGGTTTTCCAGACACGCATCTGATCGCGCAGATAGGACTGAATCTTTGAGGCGAGCTCTTGAAAGAAGGTTGAAGTCGTTCGCCCACAGCCAGGGCAGGCCACGACCATCGGCGCAAAGGCCCGCATCCCCATCGATTGCAACATCTCCTGGGCGACGATGACCTCTAATCGGCGATCGCCACCAGGCTCGGGGGTGAGCGAGACCCGGATGGTGTCGCCAATTCCCTCCTGCAGTAGCACCGCCATAGCAGCGGTCGAGGCAACGATTCCTTTGCTGCCCATACCCGCCTCGGTAAGACCAAGATGAAGGGGGTAGTCGCAACGTCTGGCCAACTCGCGGTACACCGAGATTAAATCCTGAACGCTGCTGACCTTCGCAGAGAGGGTAATACGATCGCCTGCAAGCCCCCATTTCTCCGCCTGTTGAGCGCTGTCGATCGCCGAGGTCACCAAGGCCTCACGCATAACGGCCTGCGCATCCCAAGGCTGCGCGCGTTTGCTGTTGTCATCCATTAACCGCGCCAACAACTCCTGATCAAGGCTACCCCAGTTCACACCAATGCGCACGGGCTTATTAAATTTACAGGCGGCTTCGATCATGGCGCCAAACTGATCATCACGTTTCGCGCCCTTACCAACGTTACCCGGATTGATTCGATATTTTGAGAGTGCCTGCGCACAATCGGGATACTCGGAGAGCAGCTTGTGGCCATTAAAGTGAAAATCCCCAATCAAAGGAACGCTGCAATTCATCCGATCGAGTTGCTCACGAATTGAGGCCACCTCTTTGGCAGCATCCGGAGAGTTCACGGTAATCCGCACAAGCTCAGAGCCCGCCTGCGCGAGACCCTGAACCTGAATCGCAGTACCGATGGCATCGGCGGTATCGGTGTTGGTCATCGACTGCACCACCACCGGTGCACTGCCGCCAATCTGCACGGTCTGATTGCCCCAGGCCACCTTCACGGCGCGCGACACCCGCCGCGTGGAGGGTCCACACGAAAAGGGCTCGTCCCCCATTGCACTGCAGGGTGGCGATTGGCCTAATGCAGGGTCTTTCGCATTCATTTCATTCTCATTGTGATTCGAGTCCGATCCTGGATATCACCGGCCAACTGGCCGCAGGCTGCATCGATATCGTCACCCCGGGTTTTACGAATCGTGGTGATAAAGCCCTCTTGCGTCAAGAGATCAGCAAAAGCCCGTGTCTTAGGCCAGGCGGGCTTTCGATAGCCTGAATTTGGAAAGGGATTAAAGGGAATGAGATTGAACTTACAGGAGATTTCCTCGTGCTTCACGAGACGCGCCACAGCCTTCGCATGCTCGATCGAGTCGTTCACACCGTCGAGCAGCACATACTCAAAGGTAATGAAATCCCGGGGTGCGGGATCGAGATAGCGACGCAGGGATGACATCAGATCTTTCAGGGGGTACTTTTTGTTTAGGGGCACTAAAACATCGCGCAATGCATCGGTTGGGGCGTGCAACGACACGGCCAACGAGACTGGGCAATCCCGGGCTAAGCGATCGATCATGGGTACAACGCCCGAGGTTGACACCGTGACCTTTCTGCGCGATAGGCCATAGGCATCATCGGCCAACATGAGTTGCAACGCCGGCACTACGGCATCGTAATTTAAGAGCGGCTCACCCATTCCCATCATCACCACATTACTCACCGGCTGATCCAGCACATGCCGGGCCCACCAGAGCTGGCCGATGATTTCGGCTGTTGTCAGGTTACGGTTAAACCCCTGCCGACCCGTGGAGCAGAATGGACAGGCCACGGTGCAGCCCGCCTGCGACGAGATGCACAAGGTGCCGCGATCGGTCTCGGGGATAAAGACCGTTTCAATCGCATTGCCATTACCGACATCGAAGAGCCACTTACGCGTCCCATCTTCTGAAACATTGTCTTGCAAGACTTCGGGAGGCCGGATCTCGGCGTCGGTATCGAGCCCCGCCCGGAATTCCTTCGCGAGATCGGTCATCTCCCCAAAGGCGCTTGCGCCCCGCTGATGGATCCATTTCAGCAGCTGGCGGGCGCGAAACGGCTTCTCCCCGCGTGCAACACACCACTCGGTTAGGGCCGACGCAGAGAGCCCGAGGAGATTCACCAAGTGTTTAACTTATCGACTGTAAATCGCCATTGCCGGGAAGAAAAACGCAATCTCCTGGCGGGCGGTGTCAGGCCCATCAGAGCCATGGACCGCGTTGGCATCAATACTGTCGGCAAAGTCGGCCCGGATTGTTCCTGGCGCCGCCTTCTTGGGATCAGTCGCGCCCATGAGGTCACGATTTTTAGCAATCGCTCCCTCCCCCTCTAGGGCCTGAACCATCACAGGGCCAGAGATCATGAACTCGACCAGATCTTTAAAAAAGGGCCGCTCACGATGAACCCCATAGAAGGCCTCGGCCTCGCCCCGCGACAGATGCATCATGCGGGAGGCCACAACTTTTAGGCCGGCCTTCTCGAACCGGGCATAAATTTCCCCAATGACATTCTTAGCAACGGCATCAGGTTTGATAATCGAGAGGGTACGTTCAATTGCCATAGTGATCTTTTCCGAAAAATTGAAGGGTTTTAGGGGGTCAGAACCCGAATTTCCACACTGCGGGCGGGTCCGGGAACATTTCCCTACTTGATTTGTCAAGTAAACCTGCGATTATACGTGCTGACGTCCGCCCGCAAGGCGTTGTGCCCCGGGATCTCGTCAGAAATCATGAAGGAGAAAAAACACATGATTCCTAGCTTCGATAACAGTGCTTCGTTGCCACGTGCCGAGTCGGCCTTGGCGCGCAATCGGGTGCTGCGCAACACCTATTGGCTCCTGGCTGCATCGATGGCGCCCACCGTGTTGGGGGCTTGGGTTGGCATGCAGTTCGGGTTTAACTGGTTTGCAGGAAGCCCATTTATTGGTGTGCTGGTCTTTTTGGGAATTGCTTTCGGTTTCTTCTACGCCATTGAGCGGACCAAGCACAGCGTAACGGGTGTCTACCTGCTCCTGGGCTTTACATTTTTTATGGGGCTAATGCTGTCCCGTCTGATCGGCTTGGCAGTCGGTATGTCCAACGGCCCCCAGCTCATCGGAGTTGCAGCAGCCGGTACTGGCGCCGTGTTTTTCGCAATGGCCAGTATCGCCAGCACCACGAAGCGAGACCTGTCCAATATGGGCAAATTCCTAATGATCGGTGTTGTCGTGCTGATCGTGGCCTCGGTTGCCAATATCTGGCTACAGATGCCTGCCCTAATGCTCACCGTATCCGCATTGGCCGTTGGAATATTCTCAGCATTCTTGCTCTACGACTTAAACCGAATCATCACCGGCGGCGAGACCAACTACATCTCGGCCACTCTCTCGGTTTACTTAAGCATCTACAACATCTTTAGTAATCTCTTGGTGCTCTTGATGTCGCTCTTTGGCGGTAACCGCGACTAACCGGACCCAGTAAAAAGCCCCTGATAACCAATCAGGGGCTTTTTTTATTGTCTGGGCTTTGTGGCCGCTCAAAGACGGCGATCGATTCGACATGGGCCGTGTGAACAAACATATTAATCACACCACTCGCCTTTAACTGCCAGCCGCCCTCATGCACCAGAATCGCAGCATCGCGTGCCAAGGTGGCCGGGTTACATGAGACATACACAATCCTCTTGGGCAGAAAATCAGCCCGTCCAAGCTCGCAGGCGATCGATCGATAGGCCTGACAGAGGGCCAACGCGCCCTCACGCGGTGGGTCGAGTAACACCCGATCAAATTGACCCTGTGCGATCAACCACTGTGGATCAATATCAAATAAGTTAGCGTTTAGAAATGTAACTCGGTCATCGAGCTGGTGGAGCCGCGCATTTTCCATCGCCCGTTGAGTCAGTGATGGGGAACCCTCAAAGCCCACCACCTTCTCGGCAAAGCGGGCAGCAGGCAAGGTGAAATTCCCAAGGCCGCAGAAAAAATCGGCAACCCGGTCTGTGGCCTGCGCCTGCAGTAAACCGAGCGCACGCCTGACCATCACCTGATTCATCGCCGGATTCACCTGCGTAAAGTCAACAGGTGAAAACGGCATCTCCAGGCTAAATTCGGAGAGGTAATACGAGAGACGACTCTCGGTTGGGTAAAAGGGTGATGCGGTTGCTGGGCCGCCGGGCTGGAGCCAAAACTGGACATGCCAACGGTCTGCGAATGCGCGCAGTTTCTCCTCGTCACGAACCGTGAGAGGTTCAAGAATTCGAATCACCCAGACGATGCTCGAGTTTTCCCGGGCCATCGACGGGCTGATATCGTCGCTCACCGCTGTCTCACCCAGCGCCACTTCAAGCTGAGGAATGCGTTTGGCGATTGTGAGTTCGGCAAGGAGTTCGCGCATCGGCATTAAGAGTTCAGAGAGTCGAGGATGTAATACCCGACAGGAATTCATCACCGCGACATAACTACTCTTTCTCTCGTGAAAGCCCACCAGCATGCCGCCTTTTTTCTCGACCCACCGGGCGGTTAGCCTTGCACGGGTCCGATACCCCCAGGCAGGCCCATCAAGAGGCGCCAGGACGTACTCGGGCTTAAGCCGCGCCAGATGCCAGAGGTTGTCTTCTAAAACACGCTGTTTAATCGCCAACTGCGCGGCGGGCTCAATGTGCTGCATGGCACAGCCGCCGCAGACACCGAAGAATTCACATCCTGGCAACACGCGCTGCGGGCTACTGCGGTGCCAGGCAATCGCACGGCCTTTGGCGTAGCTCGCTTTACTACGTGTAATTTCCACATCCACCTGCTCACCCAGTAATGCATTCTCAACAAAGATCACCTTGCCCTCGTGATGCGAGAGGCCCTGACCTTCGAGATCAACCGATTCGATATGGAGGGATTCAAGAATTACGGTCACAAGGAAAACGCCAGCAGATGTTGTCGGTCAAGTGAGCTGAGGTATCAGAAAATCGCGTCGGATAATCGCTATTACTTAACGATGAAGCGCAGGTGCTGCGGCGAGGTAACGCTTCCAGTGCTCGCCTTTGAGTGGGCTTGCCGCATCGCCAACCATTTTCTCGAGTGATTCCCGAACCAGCTGTAACTCGTCTTGGTAGAACTTCTCTGACCACTCGCCACGAATCAAACGAAATCGGCTAAAAAGTAGATAGGTATTCACAACATCAGTCTCACAGTAGGCACGAACCGATTCACCCCGGCCCTCTAGAAACGACTGCCAGACCTTACTGCCATCCTCGCCAAGCTTGCCCGCGAAACCGCAGAGCCTCGCCAAGCCATCGAGCGGCGCGAAGGCACGATTCTGGTATCCCGAGACAACATCCATCAGATCGCAGTGCCGATGGTGATAGCGGGAGAGATAGTTGTTGTATTTGAAATCCCGGTCGTCGTCGCCCTGTTCCCAGTATCGGGGGGCGGGAACCCCGTGAATCATTGCTCGGTGATGCAGCACGGGAAGGTCAAAGCCCGAGCCATTCCAACTCACCAGCTGCGGCGTATGCTTTTCGATTACTTTAAAAAATGAGCGAATGCGCGCGGACTCCTCCTCATCTGAGGCGCCATGAGAATCTCCCAGACAACGAACTCGAAAGCCCTCCTCGTCGCGAAAGGCGCAACCCACCACCCAGACCCGCTGCAGATATTGGGGCAAGAAATCGTTGCCATGGGATTCCATACGCGCGGCTTGTACCGCGGCCACCCCCTCGGCGTCAGCCAGAGAAGAATCGAACGACTCAAGCCGACGAAGGCCAGCGGCATCAGGAATTGTTTCTAGATCAAAACACAGGATTGGGGTCATGACCCCAATTATCGCTGAGCAAGAAACTTTAAGGGATCGACGGGTTTACCCGAGCGGCGAACCTCGAAATGGAGCTTCGGAATATCAGAGTCGGTCTTACCCAGCTCGGCAATCTTTTGGCCCCGCTTTACGGTCTGACCCTCTGAGACCAGAATCGATTTATTGTGGGCGTATGCAGTTAGAAAATCACCGTCGTGTTTGACGATCACTAAATTACCGTAACCACGCAGACCATTACCGCTATAGACCACGCGTCCATCGCCTGCGGCGCTGACCGGATCGCCCTCGACACCCGAAATCGCGATTCCTTTGTAGCCTGGATCTGAAAACTGGGTAATGACCTGACCCCTACCCGGCCAGGACAGGGCAATGTTCTCGGCGGTAACAGGCTTTGCGGCGGTCGCTGCACTCGGTGCTGGGTTTGCAGAAGCTGCATTGGTCGTGGCTGGGTTAGCTCCTGGATTCGAAGGGCCCGGGGCTCCTGCACCCCCCTTCGACGCAGCAGGATTGATGGATTGAACGGTTGTTTTCGAGTCTGTTTTTAGATCGGTCTTGGGATCGGTTTTAGGGGCGACAGCGATTTGCTTGGACGGCGAATTTGGAGGACGAACCCGCAGCAGTTGATCAATCTCGATGAGGTTAGGGTTCTCAATCTGATTCCATGCGGCGATATCGCGCCAGGCGGCGCCGTGATCAAGCGAGATCCCAATCAAGGTGTCACCACGGCGCACGCGATAAAACCCGTCAGGAGCCGCAGGCAGGGGCACGCTCGCCTGATCACTTGCGACTGATGCGCTGCGCGTTGGGGCCGGTGCCGACTTTGAAACCTTCCGACTCTCGACTGGCGCAGGAACGCGCGACGGCGCACAGGCCGTCACCGTGAACGCAAGCGCCAAGAGGCCCGCAATCACGAGCCGGTTATCTGGTGCTACTGTCAGGCGGATGAATACACTCATTGTCGTGCGATCCAATCAAAAACCACTGGCCCCGATTACTCGGTGCCACGTATTACGGGCACATAACGAACCATATCAAATGTTTTAATGATGGTCTGCTGCACCTGCGAATCCTCTTGCGGCAAGGCAATCTGAACCGCGGTGAGGTGCTGTTCAGGCTCTCCGATCGGGGCAACCAACACGCCGCCCGGGGCGAGAAGGCCAAGAATCTCTTGCGGCAGGGTGGCCATACCGGCGGAAAACAAAATGACATCAAATGGAGCCTCTGCTGCCGCCTCAACCAAGCCATCACCAAACATTATCCTCACGTTGGATCGCTTCAGCGGCTTCAAGTTCACTCGGGCAAGTTCAACTAAGGCCTTAATTCGCTCAACCGTCACGACACGATCAAAACAATACGACATCACAGCCGCCTGATAGCCACAACCGCAACCAAGCTCGAGGGCCTTAATGGGTCGCTCCGTGCCCTGGTCAGTTGGCTTCTTGATAAGCCTCGTGCTTAGTCGCTCAGTTGGCAGATCAACTGAATGATCACGAGCGCCAAGCAAATCAAGAGCGATTTCAATAACACGGGCTACGACATAGGGCTGCGAAATTGTCTGGTGTTGGCCGATCGGCAAGGCAGTGTCTTCGTAAGCCCGGCTCGCCAATGCCTCGTCTACGAAACGGTGCCGGGGCACACGGTGCATCGCATCGAGTACCCGTTGATTACGAATCCCCTGGCGCGCAAGACGCTCCACCATTCGTGCACGCGTTCGTTCACTCGATAACCCCGCGTTTGTATTATGTGAAGAAGGCTTAACCGCGGGTTGGCTCTGTTGTTGACCTAATGGTGTTGCCGCTAATTTCGCTGCGGATTCTGCCGCTGCATTCACTCCCCAACGCGGCTCTAATGTTGGGGCCTTAGCCGGTGTCGTCTTGGTGCCAAGCTTAAGGCCGGGCTCTGTTGGCCTGATGGGCCCGCGGATCTTATTCAGATCTTTTCCAGCCATGGACCCACCTCCGCAAATCCATCTTGATCACCAAGATCGACGTGCAGGGGAGTAATCGATACTCGGTTTTCATTGAGCGCATTGAAATCAGTTCCTGGTCCTGCCTCACGCTGCCCACCCGGTGGGCCTACCCAATAAACAGTTTCACCGCGGGGCGAGGTTGCCCGTTCAACCGGTTGCGCAACATGTCGACGGCCTAATCGGGTTAGCTCAAAGCCCCGAAGATCGCCAAACGGAATGCAGGGGATATTGACATTGAGCAGACGCGGCGCTTTGAACGGATGGTTAACTGCGTGCCTAACAACACGCGTTGCAACTTCAACCGCGGTCTCAAGGTGATCAAAACGTCCGCTCGCTAGCGAAAATGCAATGGATGGAATACCCAGCAAAAAGCCCTCCATGGCTGCAGCGACAGTTCCTGAGTACAGGGTATCTTCAGCAAGATTGGCGGAATTATTGATTCCTGAAACGACGAGATCAGGACGGTGCTCGAGAAATCCCGTTACTGCGACGTGCACGCAATCCGTTGGCGTGCCATTGACATAATGAAACCCGTTTGAGGACTGTCGAATATAGAGTGGACGGTCAAGGGTAAGCGAATTCGATGCGCCGCTTCGATCGGCCTCTGGGGCCACTACCGTGACCTCTCCGAAGGTCGACATCGCCTGGGCAAGTGCCGCAATACCGGGTGAAAAATAGCCATCGTCATTAGAAACCAGAATCCGCATATCGTACTTTCTTAAAACCGTAAATTTCGCCAAAGTCACTCAGTGGCTGCGTACCTCTTGGGCCAATCCCAGATGTAGGCCTTACATGGTGTAACTTAAGGAGTTCTTATCACTGTTGAAATCCTAGCACTCGCCCCACGCCACTCCGGCAAGCTCGCTGCCAAGAGTGCGCCCGCAAGAAACACCCACCAACTGAGATAAGTCCAGATCAGTAGCGCCGGGATTGCGGCAAGAGGCCCATAGACCTGTTGGTAATTGGGTACAGCGCCAAAATAACCGAGAAACATTAGTCGCGCCAACTCGGATAACCCTGCCCCGACAACAGCCCCGATCGCAGCATCACGCCCCCGGACAGGCAGATTTGGAATCCATCGGTAGCATAGGAAAAACGCCAAGAAGGTCAGTGTGAAGTTCACGAAGTCCCACCACTCGACACCGAGGAAGCTATCGGTCATCGCCCGCTTACCGCCTGCCAAGAGAATCGCTAAAGCTGCGCCTGCGCCGACCAGAATCGGCCCAATGAGTAGCACGAGCCAATACACCGATAGCCGATGCAGAAATGGTCGAGGCGTTTTGACACGCCAGATCAGATTCAGGGTTTTATCCAATGTCAGCATCATGACCGTCGCGGTCGCTACCAGAGCCCCGATACCCACCAGGGAGAGCGTGCGGGCCTTCGTTACGAATTGATTCAGATAGCGAAAAATCGTATTCGCAAACCCTTGGGGTAATAAATTCTCAATCAAGACGAGTTGAACCGCTTCCTGTAGCTTTTTAAAGATTGGGAATGCGGTCAAGGTTGCCAACACCACAGTGAGCAAGGGCACCATCGCCAAAAGCGACATGAAGCTGAGACTTGCAGCGCTCTGGCCAAGTCGAAGCTCCTGGGTTCGGCCCGCCATAATTCGGACCAGTATGCTTAACCGTGATTTGAGTTGCTCAGACATTTGCCTATGATACGGGGCTTCACCAACAGAGTTTGGAGCGCGCGATGGAAATTCTAGTGCTTTACTACAGTCGCTACGGCGCTACGCGTCAACTGGCCGATGCGGTCTGCGACGGGATTCACCTGGTAGCGGGCTCAACCGCCCGCCTGCGGACTGTGCCACCTGTCTCCACCGTCTGCGAGGCGACAGAGCCCGCGATACCGAGTAACGGACCACCCTATGCAGAGCCAAAAGATCTCGATGAATGTGCGGGCTTAGTACTTGGCTCACCCACGCGGTTTGGCAACATGGCAGCCCCAATGAAGTTCTTTATCGATCAACTCGTAGGCCAGTGGTTATCCGGTTCGCTCATCGGAAAGCCCGCGGGCGTGTTTACCAGCACGGGAAGTCTTCATGGGGGGCAAGAGACTACGCTCTTATCAATGATGCTGCCCCTCCTTCACCACGGGATGCTGATTGTCGGAATTCCGTACTCTGAGAAAGACCTGCTCTCAACAGAGTCAGGTGGAACGCCCTATGGCGCGACCCACGTTGCGGGGCCCGATGGTGCAAAGGCTGTCACCGAGGAAGAGATTCGGCTTGCACGCGCGCTCGGTCAGCGCGTCGCGAGTACAGCACAGAAACTTCAACGCGCCGCATGACACGTCACCCCACCACTCCAGCAGGTGCCCATGATCACACCCCCATGGCCAGCAGAGCCGTTCCAAAGCCATGGCCATTACTCGCGGCGGTTTTAGCCATTGCATTGATTGCGCTCGGGCTTGCCTGGGAATTAGTCCTCGATCCGCTGCGACCCGGTGGCTCCTGGCTTGCCTTAAAGGTCGTTCCCGTGGTCTTTGGAATACGAGGTCTTTATAGGGGTAGGCTCTACACCTTTAAGTGGATGTCCTTACTCATTTGGATCTATGTGGGTGAGGCCCTTGTGCGTGTTGCTGGGCTCACGGCTGCAGAACGCCTACTTGCCTGGAATAGCCTTGCGATCTCACTTAGCTTAGCGATTGTGATTTTATTGGGCGCGAGACGCGCCTTGAAAATCAAAAGAGAGCTTATCGAATAATTCCTGAGGGCCCATCCGACCCTCGCAGATTTCTCGGCGCCAGTGCCGAGCGCCTGGCTGACCATGGAATAAACCATGCCAGTGACGGGTCATATGTTTGGCTGGCGTTCCACACCGTAATTCACTCTCAAAATATTGTTGAAGCATCGGCAGAATATCCTGGCGTTGCGCTGGTCGTTGCGCAGCACTATCGGATGAAAACAATGCGCAATCAAGATCACGGAGCACCCAGGGGTCATGGTAGGCCGCCCGCCCCAACATCACCCCATCTACCCCAACCGCCTCTTGGGCCTGCGCAACAGTCGTAATGCCACCGTTTAACACGAAGACTGCCTCTGGAAAATCTTGTTTGAGCCTTACGACAACCTCAGGCCGAAGCGGCGGTACCTCTCGATTTTCTTTTGGGCTTAGCCCCTTCAGAATCGCACCGCGCGCATGCACGATAAACACTCGACAGCCCACTGAAAATAAGGCGCCCACGAAATCACAGACAAACCCGTAGTGATCCTCATGATCGACTCCGATACGATGCTTTACCGTCACCGGGATCGATACCGCATCCTGCATCGCCTCAACTGCCTGAGCGACCAGGTCGGGCTCGCGCATCAGGCAGGCTCCGAAGGCACCCTTTTGCACACGCTCGCTTGGGCAGCCGCAATTTAAGTTGATCTCGTCATAGCCCCACTGCTCACCAATTCGCGCAGCCCGAGCGAGATCGACAGGCTCACTACCACCGAGCTGCAGGGCAACCGGATGCTCCTGCGCATTGAAATCTAATAGACGATTGAGGTCTCCGTGCAGAATGGCGCCCGTTGTAATCATTTCGGTATAAAGGCGCGCGCGAGGAGACAGCAGGCGATGAAAGAATCGACAGTGCCGATCGGTCCAGTCCATCATGGGGGCGACACAGAGCCGCCAGTGATCTAAGCGCAGAGCAAGGCGTCCAGGTGATGGCCCACGCTGCGGGCAAGTGCATGCACAGCGTAGCCTCCCTCCAGCGAGGAGACAATGCGGCCCTTGCAGGTTGCCTGGGCAAGACTAACAATCTGCTGCGAAAGCCAGGCGTAATCCTGGTCAGACCAGAGCAGATGACTCATATCATCTTCGCGATGGGCATCAAAACCCGCAGAAATTAAAATCAGTTCGGGCTTAAATTTCTGCAATGTAGGGATCCATTGTCGTTGCACGGCATCTCTCATCGGCGCGCCATTCGTATAGGCGTCAAGAGGGATATTTAGCATATTGCGACCGAGGGGCGCCTCACCCGAATAGGGGTAGATCGACCGCTCAAAGGTTGAGACCATCAGAACACGGTCATCATTGGCAAATATAGTTTCAGTGCCATTACCGTGGTGGACATCAAAGTCAATAATCGCTACGCGGTTAAGTCCATGAACCTCTAGCGCATGCGCTGCAGCAGCCGCAATGTTATTAATAAAACAAAATCCCATCGCCTGCTCACGCTCAGCGTGATGCCCAGGCGGCCGAACCGCACAGAATGCATTTCGAGCCTGACCCGTTAAGACCAGATCAACCGCCTCGATCGCTGCCCCGCAGGCCAAATAGGCCGCTCTTAGGGTATGGGAATTCATCGCTGTATCCGCGTCAATTGCACGGTAAGGTCGATCACGGGGGGCCAGCGCGCTGAGATTTTCTAGGTGTTGTGCTGAATGGACCCGTTGAATTGACACATCGCTTGCTGGCTTGGCCTCTCGGGTATCGAGAAGCGCCAACAGCCCCTTTCGCGTCAGATGATCTTGAATAGCCCATAGCCGCTCCGCAGACTCCGGGTGGTGCGGACCCATCTCATGCTTGAAAAACTCAGGGTGAGTAAAAAAAACAGTCATGCAATTAGTTTACGATAGGGCCAGAGTTTTCAGGCCTCCGTAGCTCAGTGGATAGAGCATCCCCCTCCTAAGGGGAGGGTCGCACGTTCGATTCGTGTCGGAGGCGCCATTCATTATCAACACAGAGCCCGCCTCAGCAGCAGACTCAAATATGTTAAGCGGGAAACACACCCGTCGATAAGTACCGATCGCCACGATCGCAGACAATGAATACGATAGTTGCGTTTTCAACCTCTTCGGCGACTCGCAGGGCGATAATTGCAGCGCCTGCAGCGGAGATTCCACAAAACAGCCCCTCTTCTCGGGCTAGCCTGCGCGCCATCTCTTCCGCATCGGCTTGCGAGATTTCTTCAATACGATCGATCAAGGCTTTCTGTCGAATCGGTGGCACATACGCGGGCGCCCATTTTCGTATTCCGGGGATCGATGATCCATCGCTGGGCTGCGCCCCGACAATAACGACTCGCTCGTTTTTCTCCTTCAGAAACCGCGACACCCCCGTAATTGTCCCTGTCGTGCCCATCGCTGAGATGAAGTGGGTAACCGTACCCTGGGTATCCTGCCAGATCTCAGGCCCAGTGGTTTCGTAGTGGGCCAACCAGTTGTCATCATTTGAAAACTGGTTGAGCACCTTACCCTGCCCCTGACGTGCCATCTCGTCGGCAAGATCGCGGGCTCCTTCCATACCCAGCGCCTGTGTCACAAGGATCAGTTCTGCCCCAAACGCCTTCATCGATTGACGACGCTCGAGCGATAAATTCTCGGGCATGATCAACACCATCCGATAGCCACGCATAGCAGCCGCCATCGCCAAGGCAATTCCAGTATTGCCGCTAGTCGCCTCGATTAGGGTATCGCCTGGCTTAATCTCGCCTCGGGCCTCGGCCCGCGCAATCATGGATACGGCCGGCCGGTCTTTGACCGAGCCTGCGGGGTTATGTCCTTCAAGTTTCCCAAGGATGATATTCCCGCGGGCCTGGTTCGCTGCGCCCCCAATACGAGTAAGTCGCACCAGCGGTGTTTTACCGACTGACTGTTCAAGAGATTGATAAGAAATCGGCATGGCGTTTATAAAAACTTTGTGCACCCGGGAAGCTCAGCAGAGAGTATCGCTTGACGCAGAGCATTGATGGCCAATTCCCGGGTAAACGATTTGCGCCAGGCCAATACAACCCGACGATTAGGAATGGGGGCCTTAAAAGGAACGAACTTTAAAAAACTATCTTCATCGGAAGCGACTGAGGTGCGCGGCAACACCGTCACCCCGAGTCCTTCAGCCACCATATGCCGAATTGTCTCTAAAGAGCTTCCTTCAAAGGTCTTTTGGATACCGGCAGAGTTTGCGGCAAAGCGCGCAGACTCTGGGCAGACCTCAAGCACATGGTCACGAAAGCAATGCCCGATACCCAGCAGCAGCATGGTTTCTTCTTTGAGCTCAATTGAAGCGAGAGCCGCTTTCTTGGCCCAGGGATGTTTTCTGGGAACAGCCACCACAAAGTCCTCGTCATACAGAGCGATCGTATTGAGACCCGTCGTATCGAAGGGCTCCGCCAAGACCGCGACATCGAGTTCTCCCGTGCGCATCATCTCCAATAACCGAACCGTAAAGTTCTCTTGCAAAATGAGCGGCATCTGCGGGTGATGGTCAATGAGCGAGCGGATTATCCGCGGTAAGAGATAGGGCCCAATGGTGTAGATGACCCCCACCCTCAGGGGTCCACGCAATGGGTCGCGACCCTGATCCGCCACCTCTTTAATCTGGCTAGCCTCATCAAGCACACGCTGCGCCTGCTGAACAATATCCTCACCAATTGGTGTAAGCGTTACCTCAGAGCCCCCACGCTCAAAAATCTGAACGCCGAGTTCAGACTCCAGCTTTTTAACGCTCACCGAGAGGGTTGGCTGACTCACAAAACAGGCATCCGCAGCACGGCCAAAATGTTTTTCCCTCGCTACAGCGACAATGTAACGAAGCTCTGTCAATGTCATGAATTACCCACTCGCTAATAAAGATTCTTTTCCATGTGCCCAACGATCCAGCAATGCATCGGCTGCGATCGGCTCAACACCCAGTTGCGCAAGCTGTTCGGGTGAGTGAAGTGCTTGGGCTAATTTTGCCCCAAAACCAATTGCACGTTCGACCCAAACGGCATCTTTCTGCAGATCACTGTATTTCAAGGCAGGAATTCCGGACTGTCTAAGACCAAGAAATTCACCGGGCCCACGAATCGCTAAATCACGACGGGCGACCTCAAATCCGTCATCGGTCTCATAGAGTGTCTTAAGCCGCTCTTTCGCGAGATCCGAGAGCGGCTCTTCAAATAACAGAATGCAGGTGCTCTGGGCTGTACCGCGACCAATTCGGCCCCTTAACTGGTGGAGTTGGGCCAGACCGAATCGCTCTGCGTGTTCAATCACCATCAAGCTCGCCTTAGGAACATCAACCCCCACCTCAATGACTGTAGTAGCCAATAACAGCCGGCGCTCACCACGGCTAAATGAGGCCATCGCTAACTTTTTTTCCTCAGCTGACATCCGGCCATGCAAGACCAACAACTGTTCGCCAAAAATTGGACCCAACAACTGGGCAGCCGTCTCAATGGCCTGTAACGAACGGTCGAGCTCCTCACGGTTTTCTTCAATTACAGGACAGACCCAATAGGCCTGGCCACCCGAGGCAATGAAATTCTTGACCCGATCGATGAGCTCGTCGCGTCGAGAAGCCGCCATCAACTTGGTGGTAATGGGCTGCCGATTGGGAGGGCGTTCATCCAGTACGGAGACGTCTAAATCCGCCAGATAGGTCATCGCGAGACTTCTTGGGATTGGAGTAGCCGACATACCCAGCAGGTGCGGAACACGCTCGCCAGCATCACGGCTCATCGCACCGCGAAGGGCAAGGCGTTGACCGACGCCAAAACGATGCTGCTCATCAACAATCACGAGCGCCAATTCTTTGAAGGCGACATCTTTTTGAATTAATGCATGGGTACCTACGGTCACCCTGATCTCGCCTGTCTGAATTCTTGACAACAGCTCTCGACGCAGCCTGGCTGAACTCCCGCCCTTCAGCAGCGCAATCTCAACACCTAAGGGGATCAACCACTGGGAAAACTTCTCAAATAGCTGTTCTGCTAATAGCTCGGTCGGAGCCATCACGGCAACCTGACGTTGGCTGCCAACCGCCTGCGCGGCTGCCAAGGCTGCAATAACGGTTTTACCGCTACCCACATCGCCTTGTAGGAGTCGCTGCATTGGCGCATCGCTGGCCAGATCCCCAGAAATCTCTTGCCAGACCTTGCGTTGGGCGCCCGTGAGTTGAAACGGCAATGACTTTTGTAACTGACTGGCGAGTGCATGAGACTTTAGAGCGCATGCAGACTCCTGCTTTTTCGAGAGCCTCGCGCGGCGCAACAGGAGCTGCTGAGCGACCAATTCATCAAATCGGATTCGATCCCAAGCAGGCCCCTCACGGTCGATGAGCTGCTGCATCAGCCCACTCGCCTGCGCATCAGCAGGCGGCTGATGAATGAGCCGAATTGCGTCGGGCAGGCGCAATAAATTGTTTTCAGAAAGGAAGGCCTTGGGAAGCCACTCCTGCGGCATCGATGACTGCATTGCCCGATCTACCCATCGACGCAGATTGATCTGCGATAGGCCTGCCGTCGTAGGATAGACAGGGACCAAAGGCTGGGCAAGGATCACAGTCTCAGAGAGCCAGCCTGCGCGCACGCGCGGGTGAATAAACTCGAGCCCCGCCAGCGATTGTCGCGCGTCTCCAAGGACACGGATTTTCTGGCCCGGCGCATAGGCGTTTTTCTGGGCATCTTTGAAATAGATGAAACGCAGCAGCGCCGATCCAGTGTCGTCTTCTACCTCAACGAGCAGCATTCGACGCGGTCGAAACACAATCCGGCTCGACACAATACGTACCTGCACTTGTGCAAATTGTCCGGAGGTGACATCGCTCAGACGCCAGACCTGCGATTCGTTGTCGTAACGCGATGGAAAGTGGAGCACGACATCCGACCATCGGGCAAGACCGAGTTTTTTCAGCCCTTCAGGGAGCGGCGCGAGACTCATCGTTGAGGCCTGTTAATCCAGCAATCGTCGACACTTTCGACCATATCCAACATTGATCGAGCACCATGGCGACCACTAGAGGGCCTCCCATTTATCGCCAATTAAACCCTAGCGAGCAGGCAAGACCATGACCGCCTCCGCCTCAAACCCCGCTGACCTCGGAAGACTCGCCACCCCAACCGCCGCCCGCGCAGGATAAGGCTCGCTAAAGTAGAGGGCCATGATTTCATTGACCTTGGAAAAGTGGGCTAGATCAGTGAGAAAGAGATTGAGCTTGACCACATCGGCAAGTGATCCGCCCGCGGCCTGCGCAACCGCCGAGAGATTTTTAAAGACCTGATGGATCTGCTGTTCCATACCGGCCGCACTGCTATCGCCCACCATCTCCATAGTGTCTGGGTCGAGAGGAATCTGTCCGGATAGCCAGACCGTATTACCCACCATGACCGCCTGTGAATAGGTCCCGATTGCTTTCGGCGCTGAGGCCGTTGAAATAATTCTCTTGTGCATAAGTGTCTCTTGATCGATTTAGGCCGAAGCACCCATCACCAGCGGACGAACCCCGATTAACCAGGCGTGGCCCTGAAATACAAACCAGACCCACACGAGCGCCCCACCCACAACGGTGATCATCGTTTTTAATAACTCCGCAGGGGGGCGACCCACTCCATCGCGCCGATCGCGTTGTCGAGCCGCCCGAAAGCTCATCGCTGCCCAAGCCAACAGCGTCCCAAAAAGAATTAAATCAGCCACGCTACCGTTAGCCAACAGGTGAGAAAACGCCCAAATCTTCACTGCAATCACCATGGGATGCCCCACGCGGGACTTAATGCCATTACCCGGAACATATGCGGCGAGTAAAAAGATCATGCTCACCAGCATCAGCAGCGACACGAGATGAGAGATCCAAATTGGAGGAGACCACAGCACAATCGGCGCCTGGCGAGCAATCCCATAACCATAGGCGATGAATGCAATCCCCGCGATGGTGACAACAGAATTTAAGCCTTTCCAAGGCAGCACGCCAAGACGGGCCACCATTTGGCCGCGCCAGTCGTCAGCAAAAATGCGCAGGGAGTGCGTCGCAATAAAAATAATGATGCCGATAACTAGATAAATCATGTTGGTCTCTCTCGCTTAGTTGCTATGACAGGCTGATTATCACCCAGCTATATCCCACTAACTTTAGGGTTCTCCTGCCAATGCGCGCAGGGGTCCCCTGTGGCATCCAGCACCGCTATGCTTGGGGCCTGCTTGGACTTCACACCATAGAGCTTGCAGCCTTGGGGAAACTTTTTGTCCCAAGTCACGTAATAATGCCGACATCGTCTGCAATTGACAGACTTTGGTGGCGTCTCAACGATTTTCTGCGTCAAGGCTCAACTCCGGATCCATATGTCAAGTCACCATTTCTTGTTACTTATTACCCTCGCTGCGATCTGGGGTAGTTCATTCATGTTCATCAGAATCTCCGCACAAGAACTCAATGCGGTTTGGCTGACGGAGGGCCGGGTCGCACTTGCCGCGCTCTTTCTATTTGCGGTTGCAATTATCCTAAAAAAGAAACTTGATCTGCGCCAAGGCATTACGCCTTATCTCGTCATTGGACTCCTTAACTGCGTCTTGCCTTTCATTTTAATTGGCTATGCAGCACAGGGGCTGACGGCCTCTTCGATGTCTATATTAAACGCCACAGCGCCCACCTGGGGGGCAATTATCGCGGCATTCTGGTTCCGAGAAGGGATGTCATTTGGCCGGATTCTCGGCTTGCTTATTGGTTTTATCGGGGTGGGCGTATTGCTTGGCCTGCACTCAACATCTGTCACTGCGGCCTCACTTCCGCATGCAGCGGCGCAGATCGGTGGCGCCTTTTTTTATGGCCTATCCACCACCTACGCGAGATCAATTGAAAAACTGGATTCCTTTTCAATCTCCCACGGAAGTCTCTGGGCTGCGGCTGCACTCACTGTTCCACTCTTATTGGTTACGCCAATGCCGCACTCGGTATCGGTCGAGACATCGCTATCACTCCTGATTCTCGGCGTGGTCTGCAGTGGGGTTGCCTATCTGCTGTATTTCAAACTGGTGATGGAGGCAGGCGGCAGCGCAGCCCTCTCGGTGGCCTACCTTATCCCGCTCTTTGGCACGCTCTGGGGCGTTGTCTTTCTCGATGAAATTATTGGCTGGCACACCGTTTTAGGCGGCTGCCTTATCGTGTTGGGTACGATGCTCACGACGAACACCTTAAAGCTTAGAGCGATCTAAGCCGCCTCTCGTATTCGGACCACACCATCGCGACAGAGTTGTGCAATATCGGTCTCACCATAACCAAGGGACTCCAGTATGGCGCTGGTGTGCTCGCCAAGCCTTGGCGGATTTAAGCGCACGCCAAGCCGCTCCCCATCCATGACAAGCGGCAACAACGGGGTTAGGCCCTCGATACGATCCTCCTGCGGATCGGGAAGCCGAATTCTTGCAAGGCCTCCTGTTTCAGTGAGATGGCGGTCGTTTAAGAGCTCATGGGGTTTGCTGATCGGCGCATAGGGCAGGCCATTTTGCTCAAATAGATCCGCAAGGGTCTGCGCTGAATACCCCTTCAAACGCGCTCGTAACTCGGGAATCAACCACTCACGTGCTTCAACCCGTAGATTATTCGAAGTGATTCGCTCATCTGCAAACAAATCCTGAAATCCAAAAATCTCACAGAAGATTTTCCAACTCGTGTCGGTCACAACCGCCAGAAAAATCTGCTCATCATTTTTTACGGTAAAGACATCGTAAATTCCCCAAGACGAAATACGACTCGGCATGGGTGAAGCAGGCTTTCCTGTAACGGCGTACTGCATCATATGCTGGCCCACCAAGAAAATATTATTTTCAAATAACGCGCTCTGGACCTCCTGGCCCTTACCAGTGATATCCCGACTGCGAAGCGCCGCGATCGCACCAAGAGCCGCAAAAATACCGCCCATCATGTCATTGACCGAGGCCCCTGCCCGAAGAGGCTGACCTGCGGGTCCAGTCATGTAGGCCAGACCCCCCATCATCTGGACAACTTCATCAAGCGCGGTGCGGTGTTCGTAGGGGCCGGGAAGAAAACCCTTCATCGATAGATAAATTAGACGCGGGTGCTGCTTTGCGAGATCCGCATAGCCTAGACCTAGTCGTTCAATCGTGCCTGCTTTGAAATTCTCACTCACGATATCGGCCGTTGCGATCAGTTGATGGGCAATCTTTTTTCCCGCATCGGTATGCAGATCAATCGCGATACTTTTTTTATTTCGGTTGTAGTTTGGAAAGAACCCTGCCCCGAGACCCAACAATCGTCGCGTGTTATCCCCAGCGATTGGCTCGACTTTGATCACCTCTGCGCCGAGATCACCAAGGACCAGCCCACAGGTGGGGCCCATCACCATGTGCGTGAACTCAACCACCCGAATACCCGCGAGGGGCAGCGCCTTAGACGCGCGAGCCTCCTCTTGCGTCGGCTGACTCTCATTCATCGTGCAGAGAGTCCATCCGCCTGCACGAATCCCTTGGGTAGCCCAGCCGTGGGGACCATGCCATAGGTCGGCTCATTGGGCAGGCCCTTGGCAAAGACCTCCCGCGCAGCAAATAACTTTTCTAGGTCTACGCCTGTGGGGACACCCATCGACTCGAACATGAACACGAGATCCTCGGTCACTACATTCCCTGAGGCGCCGGGCGCAAAAGGGCACCCTCCGATACCACCCATTGAACTGTCAAAAATGCGTATACCCGCCTCGTAAGCGGCAAAGGCATTGGCGAGTCCCAAGCCACGCGTGTTGTGCATGTGCGCGCTTGCGCAGCGCTCACCAACCTGCGCGCGCACCTGATCAAAAAGCCTGCGCACCTGACCTGGATTTGCGTACCCTGTGGTATCCGCTAAGCCAACCTCGTCAACGCCAATCGCCACAAGTTTCTCAGCAAGGGCTACCACTAAGGCCTCTGGTACGTTGCCTGCGATCGAACAGCCAAAGGCCGTCGAAAGACTAGCCTCGACTGCGATTCGTGGATAGTCCGACTGACGCAACGCGAGAATATCGCTCACCTCTTTAAGCATCTGCGAATGGGTCTTGCGCACATTGGATAGCGAATGAGCCTCGCTTGCCGAAAATGGAATCGTGATCTTGTCCACGCCCGATGCAAATGCCGCCTGTGCGCCCTTTAGGTTAGGCACCAGCACCGTCACCATCAGCCCAGAAATTGTCTTGGCGTGGGCCACGACCTCGGCAGCATCAGCCATCTGGGGTAATAACTTTGGCGGGACAAACGAACAGACTTCAATTTCCCTGAGACCGGCACCCGCCAGGCTCGCAATCCATGCATGCTTGTGCGGCGTCGGCATGGTTCTCGCGATCGCCTGCAGGCCATCTCGGGGACCGACTTCACTGATTAACACTTGGGGCATCAAGATGAGAACACCTCAATAATTTGGACCGTTATAGGATACCTTAGGGACGCCCAAATGCGCCTGCCTAAACCACTGGAGAGCGGTCGGCGCACGGGCCAAATTCGGAAACAGAAACCCCCGAGTCGACAAAACGTACGTTTTTACGTACCATAAAGGAAAGGAGAAAATCATGGCCACCTTAACTGCAAGCGAAGCACGGGCAGGGCTCTATCGTTTAATCGATCAAGCAGCGGAGTCGCACAAGCCTGTCGTTATCTCTGGTAAGCGCGCTAACGCCGTTCTAATTTCGGAAGAAGATTGGAGCGCTATTCAAGAGACGCTGCATCTATTGGCGATCCCAGGAATGCGCGAGTCGATTAAGGAAGCGATGTCTGAACCCCTTGCCAAAAGCAAAAGAGCGCTGAAGTGGTGATATGGAATTTGGTTTATTCCAAATACGCCCTTGTTGACGCAAAAAAATTATCTGCGGCAGGACTCAAGAACAAAGCACAGGCGTTGCTCGATATCCTAGAGGTTGACCCCCTAAAAAATCCCCCTCCCTATGAAAAGCTAGTTGGTGATCTAAGGGGTGCATACTCACGCAGAATTAATATTCAACATCGGCTGGTTTACGAGATCTTTCGTAAAGAAAAGACAGTCCGAATCTTAAGGATGTGGAGTCACTACGAGTAGGGCCCGATGAAAGCCCCTTAGGCGCGTTAGGCGAACATGATTGGTGCCGATGAGAGGAGTTGAACCCCCGACCTTCGCATTACGAATGCGCTGCTCTACCAACTGAGCTACATCGGCCCGTGCACTGAGACACAAAGCTTTTTTCAGCTCAATATGAGCCTTGCTAACCCGAGAGTTTAATTCAAACCCTTCGGCATCGGAAAACGAACATGCTCCTCAACGCCGGGGAGCTTGCGTACCGAGGCTGCACCCAGCTCTTTTACGGCTGCAAGAAGGCCCTGCACCAAGGCCTCTGGCGCAGAAGCGCCTGCAGTAATCCCAACGCGGGCCGCTTCTTTGAGCCATTCGGGCTTTAATTCGGCTGCACTACCCACCAAATAGGCATCCACACCGAACCGCTCGGCGACCTCACGCAGGCGATTGCTATTTGAACTCGTGGGACTGCCCACTACCAGCACCACATCAACATGCTTGGTCATATCTTTGACCGCATCCTGCCGGTTTTGAGTGGCATAACAGATATCGCTTTTCTTGGGCGCCAGAATCGCAGGAAATTTTTTCTGCAAGGCGCCCACAATCACCTGGGTATCATCCACCGAGAGTGTGGTCTGACTCACGTAAGCAATTTTCTCTGGTGTTTTAACCTCGAGTGTTTCGACATCCTGAACATCCTCAACTAGATACATTCCCGTATCGGTTTGCCCCATGGTGCCTTCAACCTCGGGGTGCCCAGAGTGGCCAATCATGACAATCTCGTATCCATCGGCGCGAAGTTTTTTTACCTCAACATGCACCTTCGTCACCAGCGGGCAGGTTGCATCAAAGACCTCTAGCTGGCGCGATGCTGCATGTTC